>Ga0116153_10000011_pt1 | contig 354410 bp, 243 predicted proteins | sample AD_UKC028_MetaG_FD_89896 | JGI IMG/M metagenome (GOLD analysis project Ga0116153, IMG submission 89896) | Active sludge microbial communities of municipal wastewater-treating anaerobic digesters from USA - AD_UKC028_MetaG | ecosystem: Engineered > Bioreactor > Anaerobic > Digestate | place...
CCCCGCGATGAATGACTCGCTTCCCATCGGCCGCCCCGTGCGCGAAGACTCCTGCAACTGCCGCGCCCACGCCTCATCGTCCGGCGAGCGCAGGAACTGCGCCCAATCCCCAATCTCCGCCTCAAGCTCCGGGGCGCGGGTCAGCAGGGCATCCTCCTGCCCCGTCGCATGCGCCCGCGCGCTTGACCAGGCATAGTTCTCCGCCCGGCGCACAATCCGCGCGCGCCGCTCTGTTAGCATCCTCGCCCATTCCGCCATGCCGGCGTCCTTGCGAACGCCGGAACCATGCCAGAGGAAAAGGCTGAGGCCCCTTTTTACGCCGTCAACTTCCAGGCAAGCGGATCAAAGAACTATGCTTCGTTTCCCATGGTCGAACTTGGCGACCTTCGCTTCTCTCGCGCTGTACATGGCCATCTGGAGGATAGTCTGGGTGCGGAATGCCAGGTCCATGTCGCTCCACGTCTTCTTGTTTCCCGTCTTGCAGCAGTCAAGCAGGTTTTTCCAGAATTCTGTCTGACTCTCGCCTCGTTCAATCGGGAAGGTCTGCGGGGCCTTCGCGCCGCTCACGCGCACAGGCGTGAAAACGATCTCTTTGTTGTTGCCTATTGTCAACGTGCCGTCCCATCCGCGAATGACGGGCTGGCGCTGGCCGGCCCCTCGGGTGGGGGTCGTGTTGTGGTCGTTCGCCTGCGTGCCCAGGACGGCGATTGTCACCTTCTCGGGATATTGCGCGAGCAGGTTGATGGTATCCGGGACTTCGCGCAATTTGTATTCGTATCGGTGAATCCCGGCGGTTGCCACGACGGTATCGGGGAAACCGACGTTGAGAATGTCCACGACCTGCGTCAGGCAGTGCGGATAGAGGTCCGTGGCCGGGCCGCCCGCGTAGTCCTCGAAAAGCCGCCACCGGAACAGGCGGTCAACGCTGAAAGGCTTCTTCGGGGAGTCGCCGAGGAACGCCTCCCAGTTCAGGTCCGGGCCGGGTTGCGCGTTCGGATCGTCAATGCCCATGCCCCGCTCGCCCCAATCCCCGATGCGGAAGAACCCGGTCTCGCCGAAGAGGGGTTGCCCGATGACGCCGTCTTCCTGCACCAGTTTCTTCATCTGATGCCAGACGGAATCGCTCATGCCCTGCGTGCCAAGCAGGAACACGCGGTCGGACGCCGCAACCGTGTCGGCAAGCTGCTTGGTGATTTCGAACTGCCGCCAGTGCGTGACGGGCTTTTCGCAATAGACGTGCTTGCCGGCCCTGATCGCGTCAATCGCCTGCGGGCCGTGGTGATGGTCCGGCGTGCTTATGCAGACGACGTCCACGTTCGGATCGGCCAGGAGTTCGCGGTGGTCCATGTAACCCTTGGCGATGCCGAAGTGCGACTTCTTGCCCTCCATTCGCGGGCGATAGATGTCGCATACGGCCGCCAGGTCAACGGGGAGGTTTTCCTTTTCGCGAAGGTAGCGGATGCAGTCCATATGGCTGCCGCCGCGCCCGCCCGCGCCGATGAAGCCGACGCCGATGCTCTCCACGCCAGCCTGCGCATTGCGCCCTATTCCGAATCCGGCTGCAACCGCTGCCGCGCCGGCCACGAACTGACGCCGCGTCATTCCACTTTTCTCTTTTTCCATGTTCTCGCTCATCAGAATGCCTCCCTGAACCTGCCCGGATTCTACTTCACCGCCGATTCGGTCTCAACCGCCGCCTTTGGGCTGTAGATTTGAATCTCGTAAATCCTGCCGAAGGCTGTCGCCTCCTTCTGCTCGCCCGTGCTGATGAGCATTCGGAGGTAGCGCGCCTTCACCGGCGCAAAGACATGCTCCGCAACCGGTTCGGCGTTGCCGACAACGGGATCGCAGACGTCAATCCACGGCCCCCACGGTTTGTCGGACCGCTGCAACCGGTAATCGCTGGTTGTGGAGGGATCGCCGTCATCCATGATTCCCTCATGCCAGATACGGACACGGTCAATCGTCCGGGCGACGCCGAGATCGAACCTGAGATAATGGGGGATAATCCCGTTTGCAGAGTTCCACTTGTCGGTCTCGCGCACAGCCCATCGTCCGTCAACCGCCTTTGCCGCCGCGTAATCGGGTCCGAAAATGCTCGATGCGTCAACCTTCGTTCCGAATTCCGGCCCCGCGATATTCACATGCGTGGATTCCCATACCTCGAGATTCTTGATTGCCGGGGCGCTTTCAATCCACGCCCGGCGCGTATCCGCGATCTGCTGCTGCGTCGCCTCTGTGTCCCAGAGCGCAATACCGTAGGCGACGTTCAGCGTCTCGCCCGATTTCAGGATCATCCGCTGCTTGTAAAGATTCAGGGTTGCAGAGACGTAGCAGAACGGTTGCGTCATCGTGAACCACGCGGCGGGTTTTCGCGGATTGCCGGGATGATCGAAGACGGCGACCGTGACGGGTTTCCCGCCCGGCTTCGAGGCAAACGCGCACCAGTCGGCGCGGGCGACCCTTTCGGTTCCCCTTATCTCCTCGCCCTCCTGTCCGCTTGCGTTGAAGAATCGTCCGGACTCGTACATCTCCGGCGCGAAGCGCATTCCCATGCCGAAGTAATGCCGTCCCCAGATTTTGGCCAGAGCGGCTCCCTCCGGGGGGGTGAAGCTGGATTCCCAGGTAACAAGGGTTGGGCCGGTCTCGCCCATGTCTCGGACTGTGATCCGGCGACGCTCCATCAGCAGCGACTTACCCTCGGCATTACGCCAGTCGAGGACCTGAGCGATGGTCGCCTCTTCGCGTCCGTTGCGCATAGACTGCGCGACCGGCTCTTCCTTAACGACAACCTGCGAGCCGACCGGCCCCTCCTCGCCCCAGAATTCGACGTTGGCGGCGTTGATGGCATACATCAGCCCATGGTGGTGAACGTGATCCGGCGGGGAGTCGAGCAGAACCTGCAATCCCGACGGGGTGAAGAGTTCCTTCACGTAGGGCTTGAAGGGGTTGGCCTTGCGGACGCAACTGAGAACGGGCTTCTCAGCAACGGTGATTTTCACAATGTCCGCGTCTTCCACGACCTTGATCCTGTCGGCGCAGGCGTTCTGCGACAGTGTAACCAGGACCGGCGCAAGCAGCCTGAGCCATCCGGAAAGTTTCTTCGGCATGATATCTCCTTGCCTTTGGTTCATGTCGTCTGCGCCCGGTTTTAGAGCGCTGTAGCCGCTCAAACAAGTTCCGTCTTGCCGGGGATTGCGACCGGCGCGACCGGCAGCGGGCCGAACTCGAACTTGGCGGGCCGGAGGTCCAGCTTCGACGTGTTGGCAACCCAGTCCCATTTGAGTATCCGCCCGGTATACGCGCTCATGCGCCCGGCAATCGCCATCAACGAACTCTCGGCTATCCGCTGCGCGTCATTCAGGGGTTGGCCCTTGCGGATGCTCTCGATCATGTCTGTGTGTTCGCGCACCTGTGGATTCCAGTTCTCGCCCTCGTACTTGTAGGGATTCTCCCCGCTGATGACCCCCAGCGCGCCGTCGAGGTAGACCTCGCCCTTCGTGCCGATGATCCGGTCACAAACCTGATTCGCGCAATTCGGATTCTGGCGGCAGTAGCTGGCCATCTTGACGCCGCTTTCGTAATCGAACTCGACCGCAAAGTGGTCGTAGATATTGCCGTAATGCGGCTCGACACGAGTCTGTCTTCCGCCCATGCCGTTCACGTTCTTCGGCAGCGCCTGGAGAATCCAGTACATTACGTCGAGATTGTGGACATGCTGCTCGACGATGTGGTCGCCGGACAGCCACGTGAAGTAGAGCCAGTTACGGCACTGCCACTCCATGTCCGACATCTCCGGCGTCTTGTCAATGTGCCAGAGGCCGCCTGTGTTGTACCAAGCCTGCGCTGCGCGGATGTCGCCGATCGCGCCGTCGTGGATGCGTTTGACCACCTCAAGGTAGTGCGCCTGATGGCGTTTCTGCGTTCCGGCGACGGCGGCCAGTTTTTTCTGCGCGGCAAGCTTCCCGGTCTCGATCACCGAACGGTACCCGACGGGATCAACCGCCACCGGCTTTTCCATGAAGACGTTGACGCCGCCCTCTATCGCCGCGCGGAAATGCTCGGGCCGGAAGCCGGGCGGGGTGGTCAGTATCACGTAGTTCACGCCGGAAGCGATGACCTTCTTGTAATTGTCGAAGCCCCAGAACATCGTCTCGTCCGTAACTTTCATCGCCTCTGCCGGCAGTTCCTTCTTCAGATTCTCCCGGCATCCCTTGACCTTCGCCTCGATCAGGTCGCCCATGGCGACCAGTTCGACGCCCTTGGCGGCGGCGACGCAGTCCTTGACCGCCCCGGTCCCGCGCCCGCCGCAACCGATAAGCCCCACCTTGATCGTATCGCCGCCGGCGGCCTCCGCCCCGGCCAGCCTTGACGAAAGCCCGAATCCCAGCGCCGCCGATGCAAGCGAGGCCTTGCCCGTCATCCTCACGAATTCGCGCCTCGTCATGCCGCCATTATGCCCCGTTGTCTTTTCCATGTCGTTTTCTCCCTTCGAGAATGATTTTTGACGCAAAGAGTCCTTAGCAGGTTATGAGTATATGTCCCGTCTCCGTCCTGAGTCAAAGACATACGGACAGGACTACGCATACACAGGCATGAAGCCTTTGCGTACGGGGATGCGTCCTGCGGGTGCGAAGTCGCGCTGGAATGTTATTCTCCAAGAGATATGCGTGTCAGCCTTTTCTCCATCCACTCCGCCTCTCTTTTGAATTCGTTCTTTTTCCAGAACTCACGCAATCCACGATACCTTTCGATAACGTCGAACCCGATGTTCCACTGAAGTTTGCGGAGGCAGTCCGGACAGAGAAAAGGAGGATCGGCGTCAGATTCGTCAAGACTGATCGAGCCGTTCACGACGCATTCGTAACGAATGCAATGAGTCAGGCCGAACATATGGCATGTCTCATGCGTCATGAGCTTGAATGCGCGAAGCCGAAACAACCGGTCCGCGTCGTCGGACCGCGCGCCGCCGTCCTCAGCGGGGTTCAACCTGTTGAGCGAATATACGCCGATCCGTTTCATCAATGACGCCTCTCCGAAGACAAAATTCCACGACTCGCTCGGATATAGGTCCTCCATTGTCAGACCGATGCAGCAGACGGCGTTTCTCCGCAGTCCGCGCTTTTCCACAAAATCAATCAACGGTCCGGTTCGATACTGAGTCCGGCTTCTGCCGGAGTCCCCTCGGACACGTTTTTCCGTGTCCGGCATGACGGTACCGACAACAATTTCCACCGGAAGTTGGAAGAAAAGCCCGGCGTATTGCGCCGTCTGGTCAAGGGCATAGCGGTCGGAATCCCGGAAATCCCCGATCGGCAGAATCAGAATCCGATTCCGACCTGGCGTTGGTCGTATCGGGAGCGAACGCATGTAGTCTTCGAATGCGACGTGTTTCTCGGGGAATCTTCCGAGCCAACCCGAATTTGCGGAGAGGTCAATCCTTGTGAACAGGTCGGGATCGAAGGCGAATGCCCGCTCAGGCCCGGGCGCGGGCGGGGAGGGCCGCTGCACCTGCGACTGCGCCGCGTAGCACAGAATAAACATCCCGGTAAGGATGGCTGCAATGGCCGGTTTTCCCATGAGCGTTGAAATCTGCAATCAAGACTTATCGAAGCGTCCGGACTGTTTTATTGGCATCCGTATCGGCCTTCGGCGAGGCGGCAGGTTCCTTGCGTTCCATCCGCTCCAGCGCCTCGTCCAGCAATTCAATCGCGTGTCGGGAGCGGCACGGCATCCCCGCCGCGGCCAGCGCGGAATTGATATGCAGCGCGCAGCCCGGACACGCCGTCGCGACGGTCATCGCCCCGGTTGCGCTGATTGCCGCGACCTTTCGGGCCGTGATCTTCCCGGACAATTCGGGGAAGAAAACCTCAAACGTCCCGCCGCCGCCGCAGCAATTACCTTTTCCCGACATCTCGACAAGTTCGCCGCATCGTTTCAGAACAGCGCGCGGTTCAGCGCTCAATCCCTGACCGTAGATCATGTGGCATGGGTCGTGATACGTCAAACGAACGCTGTCTGTTTCATCGCCATCCAGCGATTCGAGGAGGTCCCTGCCCTCCCTGCATATGAATTCCATCGCGTCCATGATCGGCGATCCGGCCCAGTCCTTCCTGCCAAGAATGTCCTCGTACTCGTGCTTAAGCGTGCTGCCGCAGGTCGCGCACGGCGTTATTACCGCGTCAACATGAAGCGAACTGAAGACCTCGGCGTTCCTGCCGGCGACTCGCTTCAATCCCTCAACTTCCCCGAACGAGACTGCCGGGGTTCCGCAACAGACCTGCTCCGGCGGGGCGACGACCTCGACGCTCATCCTCTTCAATACGCGGGCGGCGGCCGTCGCCATTTCAGGATAGATGTGATTGATGAGGCAGCCGGTGAAAAGTCCGACCCTCATGCGCGGCGATTTCGGTTTTTCAATGTCGCGCAGCAGTTCCACCGCCGAGCGCGGCGCAACCTCCGGGACCCAGCTTGGGCTCTTCAGGAAGAGCGGAAGATGCCTGAGATTTCCGCCGCGTCCGGCGGGCAGGAGCTTTTGGAAAAGGCGGGCGGTCATCAGGCCTGCGCGGAATACACGCGGGCGCGTGACAATGTGCCGCAGGGCAATTCGGACCGGAAGCGCGACGCCGCGCTTCTCCGCCATTTCGCGCCGCGCGCCGCTGATGATCTCCCTGTAGGCCACGCCGGAGGGGCACTGGTCCTGGCACTTCATGCAGCGGATGCACGATTTGAGCGCGTAAGCCAGCCTTCCGGAGGCTTCCTCGTCCTCGGCAAGCGCCCTGGCAAGACGTATCCGTCCGCGCGCCACGAGCGCCTCGTCCCCGGTTTCCTGAAAGACGGGACATACGGAGCGACACTTGCCGCACATCGCGCAGCGTTCGATGTCGCTCCTCCACTTCGGCGCGTCGGTCATTTCAGGTTCCAATCCTTCGAATCATTATTCAGCGCCGGAGCGTCCAAGCAACGCAACTCACTTCTCCACATTTGCCATCCCCCACGTGAAACTGCCGTTCAGCCAGTCCAGCCCGCCGCTCGTCCTGAATTTCAAGCGTTTCACCCCCTCCACTGATACCTTGACCGTCTCCGGCGGCGACTGCCACGTCATTCCCTTGATTTCCCAGAGAACACGGTCGTCGCCATAGACCCATGCGTCCACGCGCTCAACGTCCGCCCGGGCGCGGGGGCAGGGCGTTCCGGGCGGCCAGTCCACGCCGACAACGGCGTTGAAGGTTTTGAACTGTCCCTTCAGGTCATACTCGATCACGGCGGGCGTCCGGGCGTTGACGCCGTTGAGGGTCATCATCCCGCCCGGCGCGAGTATTCTCCCCTTCTGTTCCTGGTTGAAGGACACGAAACCTTTGGACATCCATGCCGACGCGGGCTTCACGTCATCCAGGAAAACGATGTTTCTGTCCGTCGGAATCTCTGCCAGCGGGGGGATCTTGCGCGGAAGAACGTCGCCCCTGAACTTCGGAACTGCATGCCAGGTCAGTTCGGGGGCGAACTGCCAGTTCTCGTCGAAGAAACCGACGGTCAGCATAGTCTCCGGGTAGAAACCGTTGGTGCGATCGTCGAAGACCGCGAAGTCGAACCACTGGCGGTAATCGTAGGGGACCCAGTCGAACCAGTTGCCGAAGCGCGTATTGATCTGGTAAAGCCCGCGCGCCGTGACGCCGGCCATGAGGACGCAGTAGCGCTGCGGATTGAGCGGGTTTGGATAACATATCTTCACGCCCGCGTCAGGCCCTGAATATCGCTTCCCATTCACAACGACGGCGTCTCCGTCAAAGTAGACGGGCAGGCGTCCGGCCAGTTCGTCCCCGCGCGTTTCCTCATCCCAGGAGGCCACGCGCGCCGTGAAACCGTTCTGACGCGGATTTCCATAGAGGATGAGGTTGGAGTCAAGGATGTCCTGCTCGGTGACGTCCCTGTCCGGCTTGATGCGGCATCCGGCTCCGAACCGGCTCGCCCATATGCCGTGGAATTCCCGAGCCGCGTCTTCGACCAGTTTGCGTTCCTCGGCGGTCTCGGCGGTTGTGCCGAAGACAAGTAGGAACCGGGACATGAAGGCGTCTTCAATCGGACCTTCCAGGTTGATGCGCTTGCGCGGGGGCCATCCCGGATCGGGCGGAAGCCCGACCGCCCAGCGTCCGGCCTCGTCCATCCAGAGGCTCAGAACCCGATTGACCGGCGCGAAACCGGAAAAGACCCTCTCTCCGTTCAGGCTACAAGCAATCCGCCGTTCGAGATCAAGCGGCGCCTTTGCCAGATCGAACTCAAGCCGGGTTATCCCGGACGTTTCCGCGGCGATTTCGTTGTCCGCCGCTGTTGCTTCAATCCGGGCGTAGCGCAACCCGCGCCGCATTCCTGTAATCCGCGCCCAATACGCTCCCGGATACTTGAGCCATGCGGTTTTGAAGACGATTCTGTCCGGTTTGTATGGCTGAACGTTCTGCCTGCACATCCGGGACTGGTCAACCCCCATCCCGCCGTGGCCGACGAATGGCACCTCTATGTAATAACTGTTGTTGTAGCCAAGCTCGCGCAGTCGCCCCACCATGCTGCGGGAGTGTTCAACGGGAACAATCGTGTCGTCGGCGCCGTGGAAAACCGTTGAGGGCACGTGCAGCAGGTTTTCCGCGCAGACGACCGCGCTGGTGTCCATTCGCATGAACTGGCGCAGGGGATTCATCGGGGAGTCGGGGGGGTTCTTCCATTCCCATTCCCGCTGCCAGACGCTTATGTCCGTGTTGCCGCAGATCGGGCCGATTCCCGCGAAAAGGTCGGGGAAACGGGTGGCCAGGTACCAAGAGCCGGCCCCGCCCATGGAGGTTCCGACAAGGTAGATTCGACGTCGGTCCACCGGATAATCCCTGCATACCTCCTCGATGACGCGGAGGGTGTCCGGCTCCGCCACGTAGCGGTAGTCCATTCCTCCCCTGCTGTGCGCGCCGACTGATATCGCGTCGCCGTAGATCATGCTGCGCGGATTGCGGGGGTCGAGATGGATGCCCTGGTATGGGCTGAACATGCCCTGTCCGTGCAGAACGAAGTACATCGGATAGAGCTTGCCCGGTTTGAAATCGTCGGGGATGCCGACGGTGTACGGCTGCCGCGCGTCGTCAATGGGGGACATGTAACCGAGCATGACCCGCGCGCCGGGCGCATGGGTCGGTCGTCCGCCCTTGCGGATGATGATTATCTCATCCTGGAGTTCGTTGAGCCTGTCGCGTCTTTCCTGCTCGTTCCACTGCCCCCAAACGTGGCAGAACCAGTCAAGTCTTGTTCTTAGTTGAATGGCGTAGCGTCTGGCCTGCTCGCTCGATCGGTCGTTGCACATGGAATCGAGCTGCTGAGCGAGACGATTGCGGAACTCGTCCGGAGAAATCCTGACTGCCGGTTCGGGAGGTTTTTGCGGCGGGGGCGGCGCAGGAGGCTTGCGGCAACCGGACGACAAAGATGTCAGAACCAACAGAAAAACCAGAATCGCCGAGGCAGGGACGGGGCATGCCGCGCTTCTACAATTGGCTATGCGTTTTCCGTTGCGGCGCAGTAGTTCCATAGGGGGATGTGGCGGGTTGAGAGAATTTCGGAAAATCAGTAACATATGGAGCGTGTTTCCACATGCGAGGTCCGGAGAACGTTGCTGTGTTCCCCCGGTTCGCGCAAGTCTCAGGCAATGAATGTGTTGCCGCATCTTTGTATCGCCCCCGGCGTTTCATAGTCAAGGATGAATAAATGCTGATAACCGTAACGCTGAACCCGTCGCTTGACCGCACGCTGTCAATCGCCCGTTGGGAGCCGGGCGGGGCGATCAAGGCCCGGCTTCTTGACCGTGTGCCGGCGGGCAAAGGTATCAACGTCGCCGTCGGCCTGTCGCACTTCACCTCCGGAGTGGCCGCGCTGGGCTTCGTCGGCGAGGCAGAGCAATTGACATTCGCCAGGCATCTTGAAGCCGCGGGAGTGAGCGAGTGCCTGACGCCGGTTGCCGGGATCACGCGCGAGAACATCTCCGTGATTGACGAATCGCTGGGGCGCGAAACCCACCTCCGGGAGGGCGGTTTCACGGTAAGCGAAGCGGAGTTTGAAACCTTTTGTCACACTCTCGAAATCCACCTGCACAAGGCGATGACGCGCAAGGACGGAGATCCCAGCGGCGAATCCTTCTACGTCCTTTTCTGCGGCAGCATCCCGCCGGGGATCAGAACGGAGGATTTCCTCCAACTCCTTGACATCTGCAAGAAGCACGACGCGATAACTGTCGTGGATACGCACGGCCCGGAACTGCGGGCTGCGGTTGATGCCGGCGTGTATTCAATCAAGCCGAACAGGACGGAAATCGCCGAACTTCGAGGAATGAGCGATTCCGGCAAGGGATCGCCGATACCCATGATGCGCGAGCTCCTGCCATCAGTGCCGCTGATATTACTGACGATGGGCGAGAACGGCGCTTACTGCGCGTCAGCCGATGAGACCATTTACGCCGTCTGCAGGCTACAGAAGAAGGAAGTCGTCAACACGGTCGGCAGCGGCGACGCTTTTCTTGCGGGCTTTTTCGGATCGCTGGTGACCGGAGAGTCGCGCTCCGAGGCGTTGCGCTGGGCGGTCGCCGCCGGGGCGGCATGCGCCAGGATTTCAACCGCCACCGGCTACACAAGGGCGCAAATCGAGGAGGCGTACCAAAGAACCGAGCTTCGGGAATCCCCGGGCAACGGCGACGCGTTAGGGCCGGAAAACAATCCGTCTGAACCGGAAGCGCCGCCGGATTAAATCGCTCGGGCGTGGGGAGATGCCCATGAAGAATCAGGAACTGGCCGCGATATTCGCCCAGATGGCCGACGTTCTGGAAATCCAGGGGGCCAATGAATTTCGCGTCCGAAGTTATCGCAAGATCGTCCGCGTTCTGGAAGACCTTCCCGACGACGTCGAGACGCTTGCCGGCGACGGACGGCTTGAGGACGTGCCCGGCGTCGGCGAAGGCACAGCAAAGAAAATCCGCGAATATCTTGAAACCGGGAAGATTGAAGCACATCAGGAGCTTGTCTCGCAGGTAAGGCCGGAAACCCTCGAACTACTCAACCTTTCCGGCGTCGGCCCGAAGACGGTCGGACTGCTGGCAGGGAAGCTGGGCGTCACTTCGATAGAAAAGCTCCATGCCGCTCTGGACAGGGGCGAGATCGGCAAGCTGCCCGGCATGGGCGAGAAGAAGATTGAGAATATCAGAAAGGCGCTCGATCTTTACAGCGCGGCGCGCGGGCGCGCCCTGCTTGGCTGGGCGCGGGACCTTGCCGATGACATAGTCGGAGAACTCCGCGATCGCATTGAACTTACCGAAATCGAGCCTGCCGGTTCACTGAGACGATGGCGCGAAACCGTAGGCGACCTGGATATTCTGGCCGTTCCTGCGCCGCGCAAGGGCGTTGATGGAGTGGAAACAGCGCGCGGCGCTGTCAAGGCGTTCTCGTCCCTTCCCCAGTTCGCCGAAGTTCTCAGCGCGGGCGAGACAAAGGCGAGCGCCCGAACGCCGGACGGATTCCAGGTTGATCTGCGCGTCGTGCCGAGCGAGAGCTTCGGCGCGGCGCTTCAATACTTCACGGGAAGCAAGGCGCACAACGTGCGCCTTCGCTCCATCGCCCAGAGCAAGGGACTGAAACTCAGCGAATACGGGCTTTTCGACGGCGACAGGGCCATTGCCGGGACCGATGAAGAGGGCGTCTACGAAGCCCTCGGCCTGCCTTGGATAACTCCTGAGCTGCGCGAGGATCGCGGAGAGATCGAGGCCGCGCTCAGCGGGAAGATGCCCGACCTCGTGACGATCAAAGACATCCGTTGCGACCTTCAATCCCACTCCACATTCAGCGACGGATCATGCTCAATCACCGAGATGGCCGGTTTCGCACGATCGCATGGGTATGACTATTACGCAGTGACCGACCACAGCCAGTCCCTCAAAATCGCAAACGGCATGACACCGGATCGTTTCCTGATGCAGATGCAGGAGATTGACGGTCTGAACGCCAAATCGGAGGGATTCAGAATCCTCAAGGGCATTGAGGTTGACATACTCCCCGATGGAAGCCTGGACATGCCCGACGATGTTCTGGCGAAAGCAGACGTGGTTCTCGCCTCGATCCACAGCAATTTCAAGCAGAGCGAGGAGGAGATGACCGAGCGGATTCTGAAAGCAGCGAGAAGTCCGCTGGTCAACATCATCGCGCATCCGACGGGACGGCTCATCGTCTCCCGAGAGGGTTATTCCGTGAACGTCGGGCGGCTGATTGAGGAATGCGCGGCGACGGGCACGGCGCTGGAGATAAACTCGCATCAGGCCAGGCTTGACCTCAACGACGTGAACGCCCGGCGGGCGATGGAAGCGGGCGTCATGCTTTCGCTGGGCACGGACGCGCACCATCCGGACGACTTTGCGATGATGCCGCTGGGCGTGAGCGTGGCGCGGCGGGCATGGTGCGCGCCAAGGCATATCCTGAACACGTTCTCCTGCGAGTCATTTCTCGAATTCTGTTCGCGCAAGAGGGCAAGGCGCTGAAATGGCTGAACCGGTTTCAGAGTCTTCCAACGCAACCGGGACCGGAGGAGGCGCGGGATTGGGCAGGTTTGCGCTTCCCGCCTCAATCCTTGCAGTCGTGCTGCTGCTGGCCGTCGAGCAGCGGGATCGCTTCGGATACGTCGTCTATTCCACAAACGACCGGGGGCGGGACCTTCATGCCGCGCTCATGGTCTCCGAAGGGAAACTGGCGTTCAGGGATTTCGACTGGCCGTACGGCCCCCTCATGCCGGCCTATTATGCGCTCTGGTTCAAAGCTATCGGCCCGAGCATCAGGACCTTCGAGGCCGCCGAGCTTGCGATGCGTTTTCTGACGCTGGCCGCCGTCGTCCGGCTTGGTTTCTGCGCCGCCGGCGGGTTTGCAGGATTGTTCGCCGGGCTTGTGTGGCTCCTGCTCGGGCCGATCCACGGCTATTACCATACCGGGAACCATATCGGCGGGGCCTTCTTTGTCGCGCTTATGCTGACCGCGACAATCCGGCTGATTCTGCGCAAGGGCGATCCCTTGAGGGAATACGCGTGGCTTGGCGCGTCGTTCCTCATGCTCGGACTGGTCAAGCTCAACATGGCCGCCGCGTTCGGCCTTGTCTGCTTCGGGACTCTCAGGATTCTCTCGCGGCGACGCGTCGCTGATTCGGAATATGCGCTGCCGGCAAATCGCACATTGGTTGTTTCATGCGCCGCGCCAATAACCGCCGTCATCCTTGTCTACGGGGCGTTGCTCGCCTCCGCGCCGCGCAACGCCGTTCCGCGATGCCTGCCCTGGCTGAGTTTCTACAGGCAGGATTACGGTTCGCTAGTCTCGCGGGCCTTGCGCGAGTTGAATCCCGGCGGGGCCGGGTGGGGCGCGACAGGGGCGTGGACCGGTCTGGCCGTGACGCTGATGACGGCGGGAACGACGATTTTCTTCATCGGACTGATTGTCGCTGCCTTTGCGGCTTTATCGCTCCGCGCGAAGGGCGGATTGGATTCTGCAGATGCCAGCCTCGCCGTCTTCCTGTGTTTTGCGGTTCTGGTCGGGGGGCATGAGCTGCTCATGGCCGGGGCGTATTACTCCGTAACTTTCTGGGCGGCGCCTCCAATTGCGGTTGCGTGCGTCTTTGCCGTGTCGCGTCTGGCGGGACCGTTTTTACGGATGCGTCTAGGTTCGGCGGGAACCCGAATCGCGCTTGCGTTGCTTGCCGTAACCATGGCGGCGTTGAACATCGCCCAGGCTGATATCTACAAATCGCAGGGCGCATGGGAATGGATGCAGCATCCGCGCGCCCGCGTCATGGCGCTGCGCTCATGGCGGGATCGCGGCAGTTGGGCGCGAGCAGTGGAAGACGCCACGCACTTCATTGCCGATAATTCCGCCCCGGGGGAACCTATTCTCGTCGTTCCAATGGATGCGATATACATGTTTCTTGCGGATCGCCCCCATGCCTGCCGGACGACGGACTTTTCAGCGATTCAGAACATCGCCGAGGATGAGCAAAAGCGCATAATCGCGGACATGGAGAGGCTGAACGTCAGGATGGTCGTCTGGACAAACACCGTCATCAGCACTCCGACCTCGCGCGAGGTTTTCGGGGAGACGCATTGCCGGATTCTCGCCGACTACATACGCTCCCGATACAGTCCCGCCGCAACCTTCGGATGCGAAGGCCCCGGGGACGGTTTCCGCAATCATGGGGCAGTAGTATGGATGCGCTCATCGGCTAATGCTCTTCCCCCATAGCGCGCTCTCCCCTGAGCGCGGGCGGAAGTGTAGAATGTGAGGCGGAATCGGTCACCGCGTTTTTGTCTGAACAGCCCATAAGTTTGCAGCAATCTAATGTCCCAGGAAGAAGCCAGGAGCATTCAGAATAATCCCTCCGATGCGGAGATGGTTCAGAGAAACCTTCTGTTTCGCAGGATGGTCGTTATATCGCTAATGATCCTCGGTTATGCCTGCCTAGGATTATATTCCCGCGTGGTGCTTCGCAGCAGCGCGCTTTACACCCACGTCGCCTACATCCCGATTGTCCTTTCCTGCATGTGGTGGGGGAGGAAGGGAATTGCCGTCGCCCTCTTTCTCACCTTCATGGCGATCATCTTCAACCTTATGGGCTACGGCACGACTGAGGAACTGGCTCGCGACAGCGCAAGGACCATGTTTTTCATCGCAGTGGCCTTCGTCGTCGGGACGCTCAGGGATCAGGTCAGGACCGGTCAGGACGCCCTTCGACTGTCCGAAGAGCGATACAGGGCGCTAATCGGCAGTTCGCGTTCCGGTTTCATTGTCTGTCGCGATGAGATAATACTTTTCATTAATCCCCGCATGTGCGAAATGCTCGGCATGAACGTCGAACAGGTCGTCGGCAAGTCCATCCAGGACCTGCTGCACAGGGGAGACCGCAGGGACGTGTCGGAGTTCCTGTCGCTGACGAAAACGAGCGGGGCCGCCGGGCTGCACGGGGAATATCGCTTCATCGGCAGCGAAGGGAGGCCGGTCTGGGTGGACATGTCCTCCGCCCTCACCGAATTCGACGGGGGGCCGGCCATACTCCTGAATGCCTATGACATTTCCGACCGCAAGCGGGCAGAACAGAAGCAGAGACAGTTGCTGGACGTGGCCAGGAAGCAGGAGGCGCAACTCATCCACTCCACGCGGCTAGCCGAACTGGGCGAAATGGCCGCCAGCATCGCGCATGAGTTGAACCAGCCGCTGACCGGCATCAGAAACTTCGCAAAGAACACCAGCTACATGCTGGACCACGACATCGGCAGCCGGGATGACGTGCGCAACAACCTTCGCCTCATTTCCGAGCAGGTTGACAGGGCGTCAAGAATTATCAACCAGATGAGACAACTCACACGACGAGGAGAAAGGGAATTCGTCGAGATCGGGCTGAACTCGGTCATCCGGGACACCGTTGAATTCCTGATGCCCCAGATGCGTCTCTCAGGCGTGGAGGTGGTTCTTGAGCTTGACGAGAAGCTGCCCAACGTCATGGGCGATCGCCTCAGGATGGAGCAGGTGTTCCTGAACCTTCTGACGAACGCCCGTCAGGCCATGGAAGGCTCTTTGAAGCGGCATCTCTATGTGAGAAGTTACGTTGATCCGGGGAGCGACTGCCCGATCGTGGCCGAGGTCGAGGACACAGGCAAAGGATTTGACCCGCGCGATACCCAGCGGCTTTTTACCCCCTTCTACAGCACAAAGGCTTCCGGGCAGGGAACGGGTTTGGGTTTGTCCATTTCATACCGTATCATAAGGGACCATAACGGCAGGATTGACGCGAAGGGCGCTCCGGGACAAGGCGCGAAATTCATTGTCGCGCTCCCGTCCCTGGAGTCGGAAGATTCCCGAAAGGCAGCCGACGAAGATGTCCAGACAGACTGATCCGGACAAGGCGATCATCGCCGTTGTGGATGACGACGAGGCCACGCGCGTCTCCATCGGGCAGATGCTCCGACTGCGGGGTTATCGAGTCGAGCTTTTCGCGTCGGCGGAGAGCGCGCTGACCTGGCCTGCCTTGTCCGAAGCGGACTGCGTTATTTCGGATATCAAGATGCCGGGGATGGACGGCGAAGCCTTCCTTGCCGAGATACGCCGCCGGGGACTGCGCAATCCGGCGTTGATGGTGACGGGGCATGGAGATGTGGCAATGGCCGTGCGCTGCCTCAAGAATGGGGCCTATGACTTTATCGAAAAGCCCTTCGATGACGACGTGCTTCTGGCCGGGGTGGGCAGGGCGGTGGAGAAGACGGCGCTGAGCCGGGAGGCCGAGGACCTGCGGCGCAAGGTCGGAGCGATCTCCGACCAGGAAAACGGACGATTCGGCATGGTTGGCGTAAGCAAAGCCATGCGTGATGTTTATGACCAGATTGAAGTCGCCGCCCGCTCCCGCGCCCCGGTTCTGATTTCGGGTGAGACGGGGGTGGGCAAGGAGCTTGTCGCAAGGGCGATCCATGACCAAAGCCCTCGCGCCGGGAAGGCGTTCGTGCCGGTCAACGCCGGCGCGCTTGCCGGAAGCGTTCTTGAGAGCGAGCTTTTCGGCCACAAGCGCGGCGCATTCACAGGCGCCGACAGCGACCGGGACGGACGACTTGTCACCGCATCCGGCGGAACGCTCCTTCTTGACGAGGTTGAAAGCCTTTCAGTCAAGGCCCAGGTTCAGTTGCTCAGAGTGCTGGAAGACGGGCTGGTCTACCCGGTGGGGCGGGACATTCCGATAGAGGTGGACGTGCGCATTCTTGCCACCACCAAGGAAGACCTGGAGGACAAAGTCAGATCGGGCGAGATGCGAAAGGATTTCTATCACAGGATCATGGTGTTGAACATCCAGACGCCTCCATTGAGGGAGCGCAGCGAGGATATCCCTCTGCTGGTTGCTCACTTTCTTCGATGTTCGGCGGAACGCAACGGCGTTCAGGTCCCCCATTTGACTGAAACCGAGCTTGGGGAGTTGCTGCGCTACAACTGGCCGGGAAACGTCCGGGAACTGAAGAATTCCATTGAGCGGATGGTCATAACGGCCCGGGACGGCGCAGCGGGGGCGTTCATCCAGGAGGGCGGAGACGATTCGGCACGGTTATTATCTCTTCCGCCGGGGACCGGGCGACTGCGTTCCGAACTGGAGCGCACCGAGGGCACAGTCATCGCATCTGCCCTGAGGGAAAATAATGGGGAAGTAAGCTCCACCGCGTTGTCGCTGGGAATTTCACGAAGGGCTTTATACGAGCGGATGAAGAAGTACGGTCTCAGTAGGGACGATTATCGCGAATGATGCGCGTATCTCCGCCGCCCACGGGAGAGTTATGCACACAAGTCATATGCCACTCAAAAACAATATGATACGATAAGGCTTTAAGCTTTGAAGCAATATTGAGGCAAGGCGCAGCCCAACCTGTATGAGAGTGTCCCAATACCATTTCAGAATGTAACGCATTGCCGTACAGGAACTTATGTCAGACTCGTCCATAATCCGTTCATACTGGCACTACGCTTGCTCTAAGGCAAGTCCTGAACATGCGCGTCAGGCGTTTCGTAAGCATGTTCAGGGCGTAATTCCGACGGGTCTTTTTTCAGGTTCGTCTGGAGGCATATGACGGCCGAGGTTGCAACCGGCAACTGTCCGATTGCGGGCGGCGACTTTGAGAACGCCGGATCGGCGACCGGCGAGCTTAAGCGAAAGCTGAAGCTCATCGGGGCAAGTCCGGACGCAGCCCGGCGGGCCGTCATAGCGGCATACGAAGCGGAACTGAACGTGGTCATTCACGCGACATCCGGAACCATGCAATACGCGATTGACAACGACAAGGTTGACGTCCTTGTCTCGGACGTCGGGCCGGGCATTCCGGATATTGACCGCGCCATGCAGGAAGGGTTCTCGACCGCCTCGCCCAAGGCCAGGGAACTGGGTTTCGGAGCCGGAATGGGCCTGCCGAACATCCTCAAGAATACGGATGATTTCGAGATATCCTCCGAACCGGGCGTCGGCACCAAGGTCAGCTTCCGCGTGTTTCTTACTCCGCAAACGCCGGCCGAGGCTCGACATGCATCCGTACGCGTCATTGAGGAGCGCTGCAACGGCTGCCTGCGGTGCGTCACAGCCTGTCCGACCCATGCCCTGCGTGTTCGCGGCAACCAACCCCGCCTTCTTGAACATCTCTGCATTGATTGCGCGGAGGGCATGGCCGTATGTCCCCAGCGCGTTTTTGCGCTGCCTCACGGCGCCGCGGACGAACTGCCGCAGGAATGCGTACTTGTCGCCCCCTCCGCCTTGCTGGCCCAGTTTCCGGGGCGCGTCGGGGCAGAGAAACTCAGGAACGCCCTTCGGGACAAGGGGGTGCGCGACCTGATCGTGAGCGACGGTTACGAGGCCGCGCTGAGAAAGGCCGTGGCGCGATACGCCATGAGCGAGGCCCGGAATCTCCCGGTCATCGCGCCTTTCTGCCCTGCGGTGGTTAACCTGATCGAATTCAGATTTCCGTCATTGATCGGTCATCTTGCGCCGTTCCTCTCGCCACTTGAAGCAGCCTTGATGGACACGAAGGGCCGGAGAAGCGTTTTTGCCGTCCTCTGTCCTTCGCAGGCCACGGCGTTGCGGCGTCTGGGACTGCCGGCTGAAAACATGCTGACGCCAGCCGCCGTCTGCCAGGCCGCGCGCCCGTCCCTGAATGGGAGCGCGGCTTCAGCTCGCATGGAAAACCCGGCGGCCGGCAGCGACGCTCCCGGCAGGCTTGAAGTGAGCGGCATACGGCACGTCAAGTCTGTGCTGGAAAGCCTTGAAAACGGGCGGTTGAAGGATGTTTCCATACTGGAGCTATATTCCTGCGACCAGGGGTGTTTCGGATCGCCCCTGCTGTTTGTCAATCCTTTCGTCGCCAGATGCCGATGGAGTCCGGAGCCTGAAACCGGCGGGCGCGCCGTGCCCGCATTCAGAAGGCAGAAGTCCTTCTCCCCGCGCCGGGGCGTCAGGCTGGACGACGACATGGCACTGGCGATCGAGAAACTTGGCGGGATAGACCGGCTGGCGAAAAGCCTGCCCGGCAAGAACTGCGCCGCATGCGGCGCGCCGGACTGCGCCTCCTTTGCCGAGGACGTCGTTCTCGGCAGAGCGGTCCTGTCCGAATGCCCGCATCTGAAAGATACGGAGGTTCGCCGTGAAGCTAATTGAAATCGCCGAGAAACTACAGCTCAAGAACCTGACGCCGGAGATCAAGCCCGACCCCGTAACGGACGTTCAATGGGGTTACGCATCCGATCTTCTGAGCGACGTGCTTGCCGGCGCTTCCGCCGGAGCAGTCCTCGTGACCATACAGGTCCACATGAACGTCATTGCGGTCGCCGCAAATGTGGACCTTTCCGCAGTGGTGTTCGCCTCCGGCAGACGTCCGGACGAGACCGTCATAAAGCGGGCCGTCCAGGAGGGAATCCCCCTCTACGGCACGGAGGAGACGACCTTCGACGTCGCGGGAAAGCTCTACAAGCTCGGACTGCGGGGACACCGCGCGTGAAGGTCTTCGCAGCAGACCTGCACGTTCACACGGCGCTGTCGCCGTGCGCGTCGGAAGAAATGACCCCGCCGGCGATTTGCCGGGCGGCGCTTGATGCGGGACTTGCGATGATAGGCGTGTGCGATCATAACTCGGCTGGAAACGTGGCGGCTGTCCAAGCAGCGGCTGCGATGCTCCCCGGCGAGGAACTTGCGGTGATAGCGGGCATCGAGATCACGACCGTCGAGGAGGTCCATGTGGCGGGTCTCTTCCCCGACGCCGCCGCAGCCTGCGGCGCGGCGCGGGAGGCACAGGAATCGCTTCCGGAGGTTGACGGCAGGGACTCCCGGTTCGGCGAACAAAGGCTGATGGATCCGGAAGGCGCGATCATAGGCGCTGAGCGCAAGGTCCTGCACATGGCCTGCGCCCTGGACCTGAACGCCTGCGTGGCTCTGATCAAGCGGTACGGCGGCCTGGCGATAGCGGCGCACATCAACCGTCCATCCTACAGCGTCATCAGCCAGCTTGGAGTCTTTCCGGCGGACGCCGGATTCGACGCGGTTGAATTCGCCCCGATGCCCTACGCGCCCGCCCTGGGATTTGATCTCAAAGACCTTGGATTGCCCGTGCTGGAGTCGTCGGACGGGCATTACCTTTCGGACATAGGCTCGCGGTTCTGCGGTCTGGAGATGGCTGAACCGTCGTTCGAGGAATTGGTCCTTGCGATCCGCCGCTCGGGCGGCAGGAGAGTTCGCAATGCGTGACCTGTCGCTGCACATTCTTGACCTGATAGAGAATTCGGTCCGCGCCGGGGCTTCCACGGTTTTCGTGGCGATTGACGAGTCTCCGGCGGAAGGGACCTTGAAGGTGACGATTGAGGACAATGGTCCCGGATTGAGCGTGACGCCGGAGCAGGCGGCCGATCCCTTCTACACGACCAAGCCGGGCAAGAAGACAGGCCTGGGCCTGGGATTCTTCCGGGCCAGCGTGGAGGCGGCCGGCGGCGCTTTCATGCTGAGAAGGTCCCGTCTCGGCGGGTTGGCAGTCGAGGGCGTCATGCAGATCGGACACGTGGACAGGATACCGCTGGGAGACCTGGCGCTGACGATCTCATCGGTCGTCTGCACGAATCCCAAGCTGGACCTGAGGTGCAGGATCAGCGCAAACGGCAAGGAGCATAACATCGCCGTCTCAGAGGTGGCCGAGGAGTTTCCGGCCCCCGAAAGGGACGGCTTGGCGGTTGCAAGGTGCGTTTCACAAAGGATAAAGGCCGGGCTGGCCGACCTGAGCGTCAGCGAGTAGCCGCGGCCCGTCAAGAGGGAGAAGCAACATGGTGGAAAAGTCGCAATGCTGTGCGTGCGCCGGCGAGGTGAGCGAAGAGGAACTGCTCGGCCGGCTTGATGAAATCATCAAGGACTATCAGGCAAAACCCGGCGCGTTGATTCCGGTGCTGCAGATAGCCCAGGGAATCTTCGGCTACCTGCCGAAGAGCGCGCTCAAGAGGATCAGCCTCGGTTTGGACAAGCCTTACAGCGAGGTCGCGGGAGTGGTCGGCTTCTACTCCTTCTTCTCGACCATGCCGAGAGGCAAGCACCTTGTCAGGGTCTGCATGGGCACCGCCTGCTACGTCCGAGGCGGGAAGCTCGTGCTGGAGGCCCTCAAGGAAGAACTGGGCATAGACGTTGGAGAAACCACGCCGGATCGGCTTTTCTCTCTTGAAATCGCCCGATGTTTCGGGGCGTGCGGCCTGGCGCCGACGATCATGATTGACGACGACGTTCACCAAAGGGTCAAACCGGCCAAGGTCGGGGCCGTCCTTGACAAATACCGGACGGAATCCGCCGACGCCGGCAAGGAGGGATGATGATGGACAATAAAATAAAAAGCCTTAAGGACCTGGAAGCCCTCAAGCGTAAAGCGCGCGGGGAAGTCAACCTGCGCAGCGACGAGGAGGGAAAGAAGGTGACGGTGCATCTGGGAACCTGCGGCATTGCCGCCGGAGCCAGGGACGTGCTGGCCTGCCTCATGGACGAACTGACCAAGACGCCACAGACCAAGGTCGTCCTGCGCCAGACCGGATGCGCCGGGCTGTGCGACCAGGAGCCGATGCTTACCTACTGCGATGAATCAGGAAAGCAGTTCGTCTACGGGAAGCTGGACAAGAACAAGGTCAAACGGATCATTCAGGAACATGTGCTCGGCGGCAAACCGGCTGCGGAGTACCTGGTCACAACCTGAGGAAGATGGGAGAGGAATGACAAATGAGCAATCCTAGGATTCACGTCCTTGTATGCACCGGCGGCGGGTGCGTCGCCTCCGGCGCGTTCGAGGTAAGCGCCGCTCTGCAGGACGAAATTCGCAAGCAGGGACTCGGGCAGGAATGCAAGGTGGTTGAAACGGGCTGTCTGGGACCGTGCGCCGTCGGACCGGTGGCGCTCATCTATCCGGACGGGGTCTTTTACCAGGACCTCAAGCCTTCGGACGCCCGCGAAATCGTGGAGGAGCACCTCCTGAAGGGGCGTGTCGTCGAGCGCCTCGTCCACAAGGAAGTCGAGACCGAAGAAGCCGTCAGCGCGATGAACGACATCCGCTTCTTCAATAAACAGGTAAAGATCGTGCTGCGCAATTGCGGCATCATTGATCCGCTCAAGATCGAAGAATACATCGCCAGAGACGGATACGGCGCTCTGGCGAAAGTCCTCTCGGAGATGACACCGGACCAGGTCGTCGCAGAGATGCAGAAGTCCGGGCTGAGAGGCCGCGGCGGCGCAGGCTTCCCGACGGGAATGAAGTGGAGCTTCACCCGCAAGGCTCCGGGGGACGTCAAATACGTCATCTGTAACGCCGACGAAGGCGACCCCGGCGCGTTCATGGACCGCAGCGTTCTGGAAGGCGATCCCCACAGCGTGATCGAGGGCATGGCCGTCGCGGCATACGCGGTCGGTTCCAGCCAGGGATACGTCTACGTAAGAGCCGAGTATCCGCTTGCGGTTGAAAGACTCGGCAAAGCCATCGAACAGGCAAGGGAATACGGTCTTCTGGGCAAGAACATCATGGGGACCGACTTCTGCTTCGACCTCGAGATCAGAATGGGTTCCGGCGCATTCGTATGCGGCGAGGAAACTGCGCTGATGACCTCGATCGAAGGCAACCGCGGCGAGCCGCGCCCGCGCCCGCCGTTCCCGGCGATTAAGGGTCTGTGGGGCAAGCCGAGCTTGTTAAACAACGTCGAAACCTACGCCAATGTTCCGGTGATCATACTGAAGGGCGCGGGTTGGTTCGCCTCCTTCGGGACAGAGAAGAGCAAGGGGACAAAGGTCTTCGCCCTGGCCGGCGCGGTGAACAACACCGGCCTGGTAGAGGTTCCGGTCGGCACGCCCCTGGGCGAGATCATCTACGACATCGGCGGCGGGATAAAGGGCGGAAAGGAATTCAAGGCCGCCCAGATCGGCGGACCTTCCGGCGGTTGCATCCCGAAGCAGTACCTCAACGTCCCCGTTGATTACGAGTCGCTTACCGAGCTTGGCGCGATCATGGGTTCGGGCGGCCTCATCGTGATGGATGAGGACACGTGCATGGTGGACATGGCGCGGTTCTTCCTTGACTTCGTCCAGGATGAATCCTGCGGAAAGTGCCCGCCCTGCAGAATCGGCACGAAGCGCATGCTGGAGATCGTTGACCGCATCTGCGAAGGCAAGGGCGAGGAAGGGGACATCGAGAAGTTGATCGAACTGGGCAACCAGATCAAGGATACGGCCCTTTGCGGGCTTGGCCAGACGGCCCCGAATCCGGTCCTCTCAACAATCAGACATTTCAGGGACGAATACGTCGCCCACATACGCGACAAGAAGTGCCCTGCCGGCGTGTGCCACGCGCTGGTTCGCGCCCCGTGCCAGAACGCCTGCCCGGCCGGAGTGGACGTTCCCGGTTACGTCTCCCTGATCGGGGAGAAGAGATACGCGGAGGCCCTGCGGCTGCACCGCAACCGCAACCCGTTCGCGTCCGTCTGCGCGAGGGTCTGCTTCCACGCGTGCGAGAACAAGTGCCGCCGCTCGATGCTGGACGAGCCGGTTTCCATCCGCGCGCTCAAGCGCTTCATGGCGGAGCAGGAAGTGACCATGCAACTGCCGGAAGTGCGGGAGAACGCGGAGAACGCCGGCAGGAAGATAGCCGTCATCGGCGCCGGTCCTGCGGGGCTTTCCTGCGCTTACTTCCTGGCCAGAATGGGCTACCGTCCGAAGGTTTTCGAGTCTGAGAAGGTTGCCGGCGGAATGCTGGTTCAGGCCATCCCGGCCTACAGGCTTCCCAGAGAGGAGCTTGCCCGGGAAATCCGAATGATCGAACGCCTCGGCGTCGAGATCGAGACCGGCGTAAAGCTGGGCCGGGACATAACCTTGAGCGGGCTTCGCTCCCAGGGTTATGACGCCGTGTTCATCGGCGTCGGCGCGCCGCAAGGCTCGCGCCTCGGAATACCCGGCGAAGAGGCCGAGGGAGTCACGGAGGCGATCCGATACCTCAGGCAATACAACGTCAGCGGGACGGCCCCGACGGGCAAACGCGTTGCCGTCATCGGCGGCGGGAACGCAGCGATTGACGCCGCGCGCACCGCGCACCGCCTGGGCGCAGAATCGGTGACCGTCCTGTATCGCCGCACACGCGACGCAATGCCGGCCTACGCCGAGGAAGTCGCCGAGGCTGAGGCGGAAGGCGTCCGTCTGGAGGAACTGACGGCTCCTGTCGAAGTCGTCGTCAAGAATGGCCGTTGCGCGGGAGTCAAATGCCGCAAGATGGCTCTGGGCGAGTTCGACGCTAGTGGGAGAAGGAAACCCGTGGCGGGCAAGGACGCCGACTTTGTTGTCGAGTGCGATCAGGTGATCGCGGCCATCGGGCAGCAGTTGGATCCCGGCGATCTCGCCGACGGATACAATCCGAAACTGACCAAGCGCGGATACATCGAGGCGAATCCGGTAACCTGCCAGACTTCCGTGGAATGGGTGTTTTCGGGCGGAGACTCCGTGCTGGGTCCGGCTTCGGTGACCGAGGCCGTCGGCGCGGGCGAGAAGGCCGCCGTCGGGATAGACAAGTTCCTGACGGGAGAGGAGCATGCGTTCTGGCGCGAGGAACAGGAATCGGACACCGCCTTTGATCCGGACAAGGATCCTGTAAATTACGGCAGAGCGAAAGCGCGGGCGCTGCCCGTCGCCAAACGCAGGTGCAATTTCGCCGAAGTCGAGCTTTCCATCAACGAAGGCTCGGCGCTTCGCGAAGCGGCGCGTTGCCTGCGCTGTGACTACCGAGAGAAAAGCTGAGCCGTTAGGAGAAACCAATCGATGCCTAAGCTGATGATAGATGGAACGGAAGTTGAAGTGCCGCAGGGCGCGACCGTGCTGGACGCGGCCCGCAAGGCCGGAATCAAGATTCCGACCCTCTGCTACCTTGAGAATGTGCAGGCCGTCGGCGCGTGCCGGGTCTGCATCGTCGAGATCGAGGGCGCAAAGACCCTTATGGCGTCCTGCGTGACGCCGGCAGGGGAGGGGATGAAGGTCCGGACCAATACCGGCCGCGTCAGGAACGCGCGGAGAACCGTCGTCGAACTGCTCCTTTCCGGGCATGACGGCGACTGCCAGACGTGCGAACGCAACGAGGATTGCGAACTGCAAACCCTCGCCCGGGAACTGGGCATCCGCGAGTTGCATTACACGGGCGCCAAGAGCGCGCGTCTGACTGATGAGACGACGCCGGCCCTTGTCCGCGACACGGCCAAGTGCATCCTCTGCCGCCGGTGCGTGACGGTCTGCTGCAACACGCAGGGCGTCGGCGCGTTGTTCCCGCAGAATCGCGGGTTCAAGACGGTCGTCGGCCCCGCCTTCTGCGGCGGCTTGGACGAGGTCGTCTGTGTGCAGTGCGGGCAGTGTTCCGCCGTCTGCCCCGTCGGCGCGATAAGCGAGCGCGAGCAGATGGACGACGTCTGGAAGGCGCTGGACGATCCGAAGCTGCACGTTGTGGTGCAGACCGCCCCGGCCATCCGCGCGGCGCTGGGCGAATGCTTCGGCTACCCGCCCGGAACGCTCGTAACAGGCAAGATGGTGACGGCTCTGCGCCGCCTGGGCTTCGACGCTGTGTTCGACACGAACTTCACGGCCGACCTCACGATCATGGAGGAAGGCACGGAACTGCTGACCCGGCTCAAGAATGCCCTGGTGGACAAGAAGCAGGTCGCCCTGCCAATGTTCACAAGCTGCTCGCCGGGATGGATCAAGTACATCGAGTACTTCTATCCGGACATGCTGGCCAACATTTCGACCTGCAAGTCCCCGCAGCAGATGTTCGGCGCGGTGGCCAAGACCTATTACGCGAACAAGATCGGCAAGAAACCGGAGGAAATGTTCGTCGTCTCCATCATGCCCTGCACGGCCAAGAAGTTCGAGGCCCAGAGGCCGGAGATGAATGATAGCGGCGTCAGGGACGTGGACGTCGTGCTTACGACACGGGAACTCGGACGGATGATCAAGCAGGCCGGCATTGACTTCGCCTCTCTGCCGGACGGCAAGATGGATTCCCCGCTCGGAATGTCCTCCGGCGCGGCGGACATCTTCGCCAATACCGGCGGCGTGATGGAGGCGGCGCTGCGCACGGCATGGGAGATCGTCACGGGAAGGGAACTCCCGTTCGAGAACCTCCACGTCGCGCCGGTTGCCGGGCTTGAAGGCGTCAAAGAGGCGTCCGTGAAGATCGAGGGCGCAGTCCCGGCGTGGTCCTTCCTGGAGGGCGTGACGGTGAACGTCGCCGTCGCCCACGGGTTGAGCAACGCAAGGAAGGTCATCGAACTGGTCAGGTCCGGCCAGAAGGCCTACCATTTCATTGAGATAATGACCTGCCCCGGCGGCTGCATCGGCGGCGGCGGCCAGCCGCGCCTGACCACGAACGAGGTTCGCATGGCCCGCATCAAGGCCATTTACAAGGAGGACGAGGGCAAGAAGCTGCGGAAATCTCACAACAATCCTGAAATCGCGCAGATCTACAAGGAGTTTCTGGGCGCGCCTTTGGGCGAGAAATCGCACCACCTCCTCCATACGCACTACAAGGCAAGGCCGAAGGTGTAAATTCGGACGATGGGAATAGTCTCGACAATTCCCGAGAAGTGCAAACGCTGCTACACCTGCGTTCGCGAGTGTCCCGCCAAGGCCATCAAGGTCGAAGGCGGTCAGGCGACGGTGATTGAGGAGCGATGCATAGCGTGTGGAAACTGCGTCAAGGTGTGCGCCCAGAAGGCCAAGCTTATCGAGGACAACACCCGGCAGGTCCGCGAGATGCTTGACGGCAAACGCCCGGTTTTCGCCTGCATCGCTCCCTCATTCCCGGCCGCCTTCCATCCTGTGAACCCCGGCAACGTGATCGCCGGGGTTCGCAGGCTGGGCTTCGCGGAGGTCTGGGAGGTGGCCTTCGGCGCGGAGCTTACCAGCAGGCAGTACCTCGGGCTATTCGAGTCGGCGCAGCGGCAGGGACGTCCGGTGATCGCCACGCCATGCCCGGCAATCGTGGCATACGTTGAAAAATACATGCCCGCCCTACGCGAGTATCTTGCGCCGATAGTATCCCCGATGATCGCTCTGGCAAGGGTGATCAGGCGCGCCTATGGTTCTGACGTCCGCATCGTCTTCATCGGGCCGTGCATAGCCAAAAAGGATGAAATCCGTGATCCGTGCGTGGCGGGCGCGGTTGACGCCGTTCTGACGTTTGAAGAACTCCTGAGGATGTTTTGCGAATCGTCTGTATCGCTGAACGATCTCCAGCCCAGCGGTTTTGACGGGCTGAGGTGCAGGCTTGGACGGTCGTTCCCGATCTCGGGCGGGTTGTTGCGAAGCGCCGGGCTTAGCACGGACATTCTTGAGAATAACATCATAGTTGTCGAGGGTAAGGATCGCGCGCTTGACGCACTGCACGAGCTTCAGCGCGGAAAGGGCAAGGCGCGCTTCTTCGACATACTGCTCTGCGAGGGTTGTATCAACGGCCCGAAGATGATGAACGATCTGAGCGTCTTCGCGCGCAAGGAAATCCTGGCCGATTACATTAACGATCAAAATCGTTACGTGACGCAGAAGGACCTTGTCGAAGGGATGGCGGCATTCAGCGATCTTGACCTTGGCCGGGAGTTCCATAAACCGAGTGTCGCCCTCCAGGTCCCCGATAAGGATCGCGTCGAGGAAACGCTCAAGCTGATGAAGAAATTCTCCCCGGACGACCAGCTAAACTGCGGAGCGTGCGGATATCCGTCCTGCCGCGAGAAAGCCATTGCGGTCTGCCAGGGGCTGGCCGAGCCGGAGATGTGCCTGCCGTACCTGGTTGACGAGCTTCAAGGGTTAATCAAACGCCTCGAACGCTCCCATAATGAACTGGCTCAGGCCCAGCAACGGCTGGTTCAGACGGAGAAACTCGCCTCGATGGGCCAGCTTTCCGCCGGCGTTGCTCACGAGATCAACAACCCGCTTGGCACGATACTCCTTTATTCGCACATAATGCTGAAGCAGCTTCAGGACGGAGACCCCAGGAAGCAGGACCTTCAAATGATCGTCAAGGAGTCAACCCGCTGCAAGGACATAGTCCGCGGGCTTCTCGACTTCGGGCGCCAGTCCAGAGTCTCCAAGACCTTGACCGATCTGAAGGAACTCGTCGCGGAGGTCATACTTTTAAACTCTCCGAAGGCGAATACCGCCGGCGTGAAGGTGAAAAGCAGCTTCCATGATCCGCTCCCGCAGATCATGCTTGATTCCGGTCAGATCAAGCAGATGCTTACAAACCTGATCAACAACGCAGTGGACGCAACGCCCAAGGGCGGGCTGGTTACTGTTGGCGTCACGATGCAAAGCCAGGAGAAAAGCGTTGAGATAGCCGTGGCGGACAGCGGCTGCGGCATACCACGCGAGAACCTGTCTAAACTCTTCACCCCGTTCTTCACGACAAAGCAACTGGGCAAGGGCACAGGTTTGGGCTTGGCTATCGTCTACGGAATTGTAAAGATGCATAATGGCGACATTCGTGTGGACAGCGAGGTTGGCAAGGGAACGACTTTCACGGTAAGTCTGCCCGCCGCGACAGAAGACGCCGTTCGTGAATCAGGACCGGCCGGGGAAAGACAAAAAACAGGCTTGATATGACGGCGTCGGAAATCATTGCCCCTGGCAATACCGATCCGGGATAAAAAAAATGCAGGACAAGCCGTTGATACTGGTGGTTGACGATGACGCGGACTTCCGCGAAGCAATCCAATGCCTTCTTGAAGCCGGCGGGTACCGCGTAACATGCGCTCGCAATCCGCAGGATGCCCTCGGGGCGCTCAGCGCCACAAAGCCGGACCTTATCGTTACTGACCTCATGATGGACCGGCTCGATGCGGGGTTCCAGCTTTCCCGCGGCCTGAAACAGAACAACGATTTTGCCGAAATACCAGTGATAATCGTCACCGCAGTCGGCAGCCAGCTCGGGCTGGACGTCAGCCCGCGCGGCGACGACGACATGGCCGCCATGAACGTTGACGCCTATATGGACAAGCCGGTTGATCCGGACAGATTCCTAGCCAAGGTCCGCGAACTGCTGGAATCCCGCGGGAGGGAAGCCTGAGATGAACGCGGAGAAGACGCGGATACTGGTCGTTGACGACGAACTCGGAATGCGCGAAGGGTGCAGGCGCACGCTTGAAGCCGAGGGCTATGAGGTTGACACCGCAGAAGACGGCATGGCCGGACTGGAACTCTTCAGGCGGCGCGGGGGATACGCCTGCGCGCTGGTAGACATGAAGATGCCGCGCATGGGGGGGCTTGAATTCGTCGAAAACGTTCACGCCGAAGCCCCGGACATGGTGCTGCTGGTCATCACGGCATACGCGACGATTGACACGGCGGTCGAGGCGACCAAGCGTGGAGCCTACGGATACATACCAAAACCTTTCACCCCGGACGAGATGCTCCTGCCCGTCAGGAACGGGCTTGAGAGGCGCGCGCTGGCCCTTGAGGCGGCTCAACTTCGCAAGGAACGGGAGAATCGCCTTCTCGAACTGGCCTATGAAAGGTCCCAATGCGCCACGATACTTAACTGCATGACCGACGCCGTTTTTGTGGTCAACCGCGAGCGGGAGGTTGTGCTGCGCAACGACGCGGCCGCAAAGATTCTTCCGGACTTTGCGTCGCTGCCGGTTCCGGCCCCGTTATCCTGCCTGCCCGAGGTTCTTGGAGGCCTGCTTGCCGAGGCAATGGCTTCGGGAGCTACGCCGCTTATTGTCTCCAAGGACATAGAACTGGCCGGACGAAACTACATGGTTAACGCCAGCCCGGTCGCGGAGCACGGCGGGGAGCCGCTAGGCGCTGTGGTAGTCCTTCGGGACATCTCCCAGCTCAAAAAGCTGGAGGCGGCGAAGTCCATGTTCATCACGATGGTAGCGCACGAGGTTAAGCGCCCGTTGGCGGCCATAGAGAGCTTCCTGGATCTGATCTGCCGGGGCATGGTTAAAGATAATCCGGAGAAGGAGCGCGAGATGATCGAAAGGTCCCTTGCGCGCGCCAGAAACCTGCGCGACCTCATCTCAGACCTGATGAACATTACCGCAATGCAGACGGGCAAGCTCAACATAAGGCGCATTCCGTTGGACCCCGTCGGCTTGCTGCAGGAAGCAGTTGACGCCTGTTCGGACAAGGCGAAGGGAAAGAACATCGAGCTTACGTTGAATTGCGATCAGTCCGCCGGCGCGGAGAAACTCCTTGCGGACCGCAACGGGTTATTCAGCGTGCTTACGAACCTGATTGACAACGCCGTGAAGTATACGCCGTCCGGCGGGCGCGTCCAAGTGGAGGCCCGGCGCAACGGCGCGTCCTTGAGCATATTGGTCAGGGACAACGGGATCGGGATGTCGCCGGAGGAATCGGCGCGCGTGTTTGAAGAGTTCTATCGCGCCAACAACGAGCGCACCGAGGGCATCCCGGGCACCGGACTCGGCCTGACGCTGGCCAGGGGAATCGTGGACCTTCATCACGGACAGATCGCGGTGGAGAGCGCTCCGGGAAAGGGTAGCGTTTTCACGGTCAGCCTTCCGACCATGGGAAAGAAACAGTCCTGAATCAACCCCGCGTGAGACTCCGACAGTCTTAGCAGCGGCGGCTGAAACAACTCCATAGAGGTTCTTAGAGGTTAAAGCAAATGTACGAAATCACCTGGAGAGAACAGATCGGCGAAGCGATCCATCTCATGAAGATCAAGGCCCCGATGATAGCCAACACTCGCAAGGCCGGGCAATTCATAGTCCTGCGCATTGACGAGCAGTCGGAGCGCATCCCGCTCACCATTGCCGACGCCGATCCGGCGGAGGGAACCATAACGATAATTTTCCAGGCGGTCGGCGAGATGACCAAGCGGCTGGCCGCGCTCAAACCCGGAGACTCGCTCCAGGACCTGGTCGGCCCGCTCGGGCAGGCTACGCACATCGAGAATTTCGGTCACGCAGTCTGTCTGGGCGGCGGGCTGGGGATTGCGTTGCTGTATCCGATCGTCAAGGCCCTGCATTCAGCCGGAAATCGTGTGACGACCATCCTCTCCGCCAGGAACAAGAGCCTCCTGATCATGCGCGACTGGATCAAGGAAGTCAGCGCCGAGATGAAGATCGCCACCGATGACGGCAGCGAGGGCCATCACGGTTTCCCGACCGACATCCTTAAGCAGATGCTTGAAGCCGGCGGAGTTGACATCGTTTTCGCGGTCGGCCCCGTCCCCATGATGGGCGCCATCGCCAACACGACGAAGCCCTACGGCGTCAAGACCATAGCCAGCCTCAACCCCATCATGGTTGACGGAACGGGCATGTGCGGCGGATGCCGCGTGACCGTCGGCGGGGAGACGAAGTTCGCGTGCGTTGACGGCCCGGAATTCGACGCCCACAAGGTTGACTTCAGGGAGCTTTCCAGGCGCAACAGGATGTATGACGGTTACAAGAAGCGCGCCTGCGAAGGCTTTCCGGCAGTCGCGGCGGCGAAGGACCCGCACGTGATGCACACCACGCTGGCCCAGGCGGAACAGACTGTCGGCAAGGGGAAGGGCAAGAAGATCGAAATGCCTCAGCAGCCTGTCGGCGTCCGCATAAGGAACTTTGACGAGGTTCCGCTTGGCTACACGTCGGACATGGCCGTCACTGAGGCGAAGAGATGCCTCCAGTGCAAACGTCCGATGTGCTCGACAGGCTGCCCGGTCGGCATTGACATCCCCGGATTCATCAAATTGATCGCCGACGGCGATTTCCTGGGCGCGGCGCGCAAGCTCAAGGAGCAGAACTCCCTGCCGGCGGTCTGCGGGAGGGTCTGCCCGCAGGAGGAGCAGTGCGAACAGCTCTGCGTTCTGGGCAAGAAGGGCGATCCGATCGCCATCGGAAACCTGGAGCGCTTCGCAGCCGACTACGAGCGCGAGCAGAAAGCGGTCAAGGTTCCCGCGCTTCCGGCGAAGAACGGGAAGAAGGTCGCCATCGTCGGCAGCGGCCCCGCCGGACTGACGGCGGCGGGCGAACTTGTAAAGATCGGTTACGACGTGACGGTTTTCGAGGCGCTGCACAAGGCGGGCGGCGTCCTTGTCTACGGCATCCCGGAATTCAGACTTCCGAAGGCGATCGTCCAGTCCGAGGTTGATTACCTCAAATCCTTGGGAGTCGAGATAAGGCTCAACAGCGTCGTCGGAAAGTCCGTCACGGTTGACGAGCTTCTCAATGACGGGTACGACGCCGCATTCATCGGCAGCGGAGCCGGACTGCCCATCTTCGCGGGGGTTCCTGGCGAAAACCTGAACAGAGTCTTCAGCGCGAACGAATACCTCACCCGCGTGAACCTGATGAAGGCCTACCGGAGCGACTATGCGACTCCCGTCTACGTCGGCAAACGCATCGCCGTCCTGGGCGGCGGAAACGTCGCAATGGATTCGGCGCGCACGTCTCTGCGCCTCGGATATGAGAAGGTGATGATCGTATATCGCCGAAGCGAGAATGAATGCCCCGCCCGGCGCGAAGAATTACACCGCGCGATCGAGGAAGGCGTGGAGTTCCACTGGCTCACCAACGTCGTCGAGGTCCTCGGCGACGAGCAGGGCTGGGTGCGCGGGATCCGTTGCATAAAGATGGAACTTGGCGAACCGGGGCCGGACGGGCGCAGAAGCCCCGTCCCGATCAAGGGGTCGGAGTTCGACATGGAAGTTGACTGCGTGATCGTCGCCTACGGCAACAACCCGCATCCGCTCGTCGCCCGCACGACTCCGGGAATGGAGACTGACCGGCGCGGTAGAATAAAGGTGGTTGACAATTCCGGGCAGACGACCAAGAAGGGCGTCTACGCCGGCGGCGACATAGTCACCGGCGCGGCGACCGTGATCCTGGCGATGGGCGCGGGCAAGAGCGCAGCTGCTGCCATAAACAGCTTTCTGCAATCCGAAGGGAAGTAGTTGGTCGAGCCATGCCAGACGGCGAGCCGCCTTCTCCACGGGGAGAAGGGAAGATTCGCGTTGTGAGAAGCAGGATTGTGCAGAGGCGGGTCGAATCCCCGGGGGGAGGAGACTGAGTTGGCGGAAAATGGCCATGAAGACAACGCTTGCTGAGACCGAACTTGGGAAGGTCAGGGCGAATCGCGAAAGCGACAAGTACCTCATTGACGGCCATGACTTCATTGACGACCGGCTGATCCATGAGCAGATCGCCGCCGGACGCGGCGCGGATAAGTCGCGGATCAGGGACATCATTGCAAAATCCCTCTCCATTAAACGCCTCGATCCTGATGAAACGGCTGCCCTGCTTGGGGTTGAAAACTCTGATCTGCGCCAGGAGATGTTCGCCGCCGCGCGGCAGGTGCGGGACAAGGTCTACGGGCCGCGTGTTGTGACATTTGCCCCGCTCTATTGCTCGAATTACTGCGTTAATTCGTGCCTTTATTGCGCCTTCCGCTGCGAAAACAGCGCGCAGAAGCGCAAGGCGTTGACAATTGACGAAGTTCGCAGCGAAGTTCGGAACCTTGTCAACAACGGACATAAACGGCTTATCGTTGTCTACGGAGAACACCCGGACAGCAGCGCGGATTACATGGTGGAGACCATCCGCGCAATCTACGACGAGCAGACCGACAAGGGTGAAATCCGCCGCGTGAACGTGAATGCGGCTCCGCTCTCCGTCGGAGATTTCAGGCGCGTTAAGGAAGTCGGCCTGGGAACCTACCAGGTCTTCCAGGAGACGTATCACCACGAGACGTACGCCCGCATGCACCCGAGCGGGCCGAAGTCGGACTTCCGATGGAGGCTTTACGCCCTGCACCGCGCGCAGGAGGCCGGCATTGACGACGTGGCCATCGGCGCGCTGTTCGGGCTTTACGACTGGCGCTTCGAGGTTATGGGTCTGTTGTATCACACGATGGACCTGGAGCGCTGCTTCAACGGCGTCGGCCCGCACACGATCAGCTTTCCGCGCCTGGAGCCCGCGCAGAAGAGCAAGGTCGCCTCGGAAAGCCCGTATCGCGTCAGCGACGAGGATTTCAAGACGCTCATAGCCGTCCTTCGCCTCTCGGTGCCCTACACCGGAATGATTGTGACCGCAAGGGAGACAGCGGAAATCCGCCGGGCCGCGATCGAGATCGGATGCACTCAGACTGACGCTTCCACGCGCATCGGAGTCGGCGCGTACAGCGAGGACTACAGGAAGCAGGAGGAGAGCAGGCAACAGTTCCGGCTCGGCGACACGCGGGAGCTTGAAGAAGTCGTTCAGGACCTAGCCCGCATGGGTTACATGACCTCGTTCTGCACCGCTGCCTATCGCTGCGGGCGGACGGGGACGAAGTTCATGGAAACTGCCAAGGCCGGGGCCGCGTGCAGCCATCTCTGCATCCCGAACGCCATCCTGACGTTCAAGGAATACCTTGAGGACTTCGCCTCGCCCGCGACGAAGCAGATGGGCGAGAAGCTCATCGCCGAACGGCTGGAGCAGCTTCCTGAAAACCACAAGAAGTTCGTGGCAGACGGATTGCGAAGAATCGCCGCCGGAGAGCGCGACGTCAGATTGTAGCATTGCTCGTCCATCGCTTAATGCGGCGCGGCATGCAAAGGATTTGGGGTAAGATACCCCTCACCCACCACTCGCCCGAAACGGGCGTCGTGGTCCCCCCCTCCCGAGGGGAGAGGGATGCCCGTCTGGGGAAGAGAGAGGTTTGTTTGGCGAGAGGATTGCCGACTTGGCAGACTACCGAGACGAAGAGGACCTGCTGGGGCGCATTCAAGTCCCGGCGGATTGTTATCACGGCATACACACCGCGCGCGCGCTGGAGAACTTCCGCCTGGCAGGATACCCCGTCCGTTCGGAACTAATCCGAGCCTACGGGACCGTAAAGCTTGCCTGCGCAATCACCAACAGGACGCTGGACGTATGGAAGGGCGATTCCGCAAAGGCTGACGCGATTGAACGCGCCTGCCGGGAGATGGCCGAGGGCGCGCTTGACGATCATATCGTAACCGACGCGCTCCAGGGCGGAGCCGGAACCAGCACGAACATGAACGTCAACGAGGTTCTGGCCAATCGCGCTCTGGAAATCATCGGTTGCGCAAGGGGTGACTATTCCCGCGTCTCGCCCGCCGACGACCTGAACCTCCACCAATCCACCAACGACACGTATCCCACTGCGCTGAAGCTGGCGGCGATCCGCAGCCTGCGCGTTCTTGAGGAATCCCTCGTCGCTCTTCAGGAATCCTTCCAGAGCGCGGAAAAGCGCTTCGCGCGCGTCGTCAAGATCGGGCGCACGGAAATGCAGGACGCCGTCCTGACGACGCTGGGGCGGGAGATGGCCGCCTACGCGGAGGCCTTCAACCGCGACAGGTGGCGCGTCTACAAGTGCGAGGAGCGTCTGCGCGTCATCAACCTCGGCGGAACAGCGATCGGCACCGGCCTTGCCGCCCCGCGGCGCTATATCTTCCAGGTCGTGGAAAACCTGCGCCAGATAACTGGCATCGGCTTCGCCCGCGCGGAGAACCTGATCGAATGCACGCAGAACGCCGACGTCTTCGTCGAGGTCTCCGGAATTCTGAAGGCGTGCGCGAGTTCGCTGATCAAGGTCTCGAACGACCTTCGCCTGCTCTCCAGCGGTCCGGACGCGGGGTTGGGTGAAATCCGCCTTCCGCCGCGCCAGGCGGGCAGCTCGATCATGCCGGGGAAGGTCAATCCCGTCATCCCGGAGGCGGTCATTCAGGCCGGGATGAAGGTCATCGCAAACGACGCCGCAATCACTCAGGCCGTCTCCCTCGGCTGTCTCGAGTTGAACGCCTTCCTGCCGCTGATAGCCGACTGCCTGCTTGAGAATCTGAGCCTGCTTGCGCGCGCCTGCCGGATTCTCAGGATTCACTGCGTCGAGGGCATGGAAGCCGACGAAGAGCGATGCAGGGAACACGTCAACGGTTCGACCGCCGTCGTGACGGCGCTGGTTGCGGAGATCGGTTACGAGCGCGCCTCACAACTGGCGGCTGACGCCGCCGCGTCGGGAAGAAGTCCGCGCGATCTTGCGATTGAACGGAAGATTGTCACCCCCGCGCGTTTCGACGAACTGACCAGCGCCGAGGCCGTCTGCCGCCTCGGTTCGCCGGACACCGAGCCGGAAGAATAGGAATCATGCGATCAACGCCAAAAAGCTTTCGCCTGCACATCGGGTTGTTCGGACGCCGCAACGTCGGCAAGAGCAGCATACTGAACGCCATCACCCGCCAGAACGTATCCATCGTCAGCGACGTAGCTGGGACGACTACCGACCCCGTCGAGAAGCCGATGGAGCTTCTGCCGCTCGGGCCCGTGCTCTTCATTGACACGGCGGGCATTGACGACGTCGGCGCGCTCGGCCAGATGCGGGTCGAGAAAACCCGCCAGACCTTCGACCGCACGGATCTGGGCGTCATAATTGCCGTCGCCGGCGAGTGGAGCGAGTTCGAGGACAAGATCATCGCAGAACTGCGCGCGCGGGAAATCCCGGTCATCGTCGTCTTCAACAAGACAGACCTTGCCGAACCCGGCGCGGAGATGCTCTCGCGCCTTCAGAATGAGAAGACCGCTTACGTCCGCACTGTTGCTCCGGAAGGCGTCGGCCTGGCCGATTTCCGTCAGGCACTTCTCGACGCCGCCCCCGCCGATTTCATCGCCAACCCGACCATCCTCTCGGACCTCGTCGGCCCCGGCGAGCTGGCGGTCCTCGTCGTTCCGATTGATAAGGAAGCCCCCAAGGGTCGGCTCATCGTCCCGCAGGTCCAGGCCATTCGCGACCTGCTGGACGCCGACTCCTATTGCATGGTTGTGAAGGAGCGCGAGTTGCGCGACGCGCTGGAACGCCTCAAGCGCCCGCCCAAACTGGTCGTGACCGATTCGCAGGCGTTCCTGAAGGCATCAGCCGACACCCCGTGCGACGTTCCGCTGACGAGTTTCAGCATCCTTTTCTCGCGTTTCAAGGGCGACCTGACCGAGCAGGTCCGCGGCGTCCTGGCGATTGACGATCTCCGCCCCGGCGACCGCGTCCTGATCGCGGAAGCGTGCTCGCATCATCCCATCGCCGAGGACATAGGCCGCGTGAAAATCCCGCGCTGGCTGAGGCAGTACGTCGGCGGCGAACTGGACTTCCAGACGGTGCAGGGGCATGACTTCCCCGCGGACCTTTCCGGCTACAAGCTTATCGTCCACTGCGGGGCGTGTATGTGGAACCGGCGCGAGATGCTCAGCCGCATGCTTCGCTGCCGCCAGGCCGGAGTCCCGATAACCAATTACGGCCTCGTGATCGCTTTCAGCCTCGGCATATTCGAGCGCGCCCTTGAGCCGTTCCCGGCGGCTCTCGAGGAATATCGCCTTGCCTGCGAAGCCCGTGGAAAGGCTGCCCCGCCGCGCCGCGCCGCCTCGGTCATGGAGAAGCCGGTGGACATGCTGCTTGAGGAGGCTCCACAGAAAAGGACGCGCCGAACATGATGTCTCATGGGGAGATTGCGGCATGGCTGCGCGAAAGCGATCCCGTTCGACTCGAGGAGCTTCGCACAATGGCCGACTGCGAGCGTATTCGCTCCGTCGGCGATGAAGTCCATCTGCGCGGGCTGATCGAGGTCTCGAACCATTGCAGCCGCCGTTGCGCATATTGCGGCATCGGCGCCGGCAGCCACGGCGATCTTCAACGATACAGGATGACCGATGGAGATGTCCTCGCGTGCGCCAACCGCGCACGCGAATTCGACTTCGGAACCGTCGTCATGCAGTCCGGAGAGGATTATGGCATCACCCGCGAGTGGCTGGCGGACGTCGTGCGCCGCGTCAAGGCGGAAACCGGACTGGCCGTGACCCTGAGCATGGGCGAGCGTCCGCTTGAGGACGCAGCCGAGTGGCGTCGCGCCGGGGCGGATCGCTACCTCCTTCGCTTTGAAACCAGCGATCCGGAACTCTTTGCCATCATCCATCCCGGACGCATGGGCGTTCGAAGCCACCCCGATGACAGGCTGCTAATGCTGGCCGAATTGCGAAAAATGGGCTACGAAGTCGGAAGCGGCGTAATGGTCGGCATCCCCGGTCAGACCTTCGAATGCCTTGCCAATGATCTGCTGACCTTCGCCCGCAACGACTTCGACATGATCGGCATCGGCCCTTTCATATGCGATCCGGACACGCCGCTTGGGCGCGGCGAGGTCGCCCCGAAGATCATCCATGCCGAGCAGGCTCCCGCCACGGAACTGATGACGTGCAAGGCGCTCGCTCTGACCAGGCTGCTCTGCCCGCGGGCGAATATCCCCAGCACGACCGCCCTGGCCACGATCAACCCGTCGTCCGGGCGGCGGAACGGCCTTGCATGGGGGGCCAACGTCTTCATGCCGAATCTTACACCGGCGAAATACAGAAGCCTCTACGCGATCTATCCGCGCCGGGTGACCATTGACGCGGCGGACGAACTGGCGAGAAAGGATATCGTTGAATTCCTTGCGTCAATAGGCCGCAGGCCGGGACAGGGGCACGGGGGGCGGACACGGGGATAATCCCTGGCGATCTGTAGGGGCACGTTGCAACGTGCCCCCACAAGGCATTGCCTCATGTCACGTCAATAATCAATCCAGACCGGCTATTAATACACCAGCCTCCTGAAATCCCTTACCGTATGGAACGTTATCATGTCTCCGTCGTGCGCGCTCTTGGCCTGCGCGTCGCCTGACCGGCTAAGAATATGCAGGTCGTTTCCGTCAATGATCATGCTCGCGTAATGCCGCGACTGTTTCGGCGAATCCCCGACGGCGACCAGCCCGGCGAAACACCAGTCAATGCAGTTGCGCGAGAAGTGCAGTTGCAATCGGTGGCGCTCGTTGTTCGGCAGGTTGTAGCGGTCCGCCTGTAGCTTATCCGCCCGCGTCATGCTGTCCGTGCTCTGAGAACTGAGCAGCCAGTACAGTTTCGTCGTCTCATCGTAAAGAATATGGAAACGCATCTGCCCGCCGGGGCAGGGGACGAATACGATCCGCTTGCCGGAAGGGACCGTCTCCAGCATCGTCTCAATCGTGCCGTCGTCCTTTTCGACCGCCTTGCACATGGCGGCGAAGTTCGTTCCGCCGGTGTGGGCGCGCATCCAGATATGGAACGTGCAGCCCTTCGGATCATACCAGTAATTATCCGGGTCAACGATCTGCACGACATTCGACTCCAGCCACCCGATGGGCGCGCACGACCTCAGCCACGCCGCGTTCCAGCCCTCCGGGTAGAACGCCGGATAGAAGGGGACGCCGAACCAGTCAAGCTCCTTGTCCTTGACGGCCTCGTTGAAAACCAGGTCGGAGGCGAAGGTCCAGCTTTCCCGCTTCGTCAGATCGTCCCCGATCTTCCCGCGCAGCAGAACCGGCGCGAACTCCGAAACACCCCAGCCGCCCCACGCCGTGACGTTGCGGCTCAAGCGCTTTTCCATAACGAGATAGACGTTGCCCTTCGCGTAATGGACGTTGCAGGCGGACTGATGCCATTTCTGCCCGTCGGTCAGTGTTACCGGCTCGGTCCACGTGTCCCCCCAGTCGTCGGAGCGCATCACGCGCAGATCGCCGGATTGTCCGAGTATGTAGACGCTGTCCCCGGCGATGAAGGGGCGCGCGTGGCCGATCTTGAAATTCGTCCGATACTGCCAGGTCTTTCCGTGATCGTCCGAGACCATGACCATTGCGCTGCCGGAGCCTTTGACGGGCTTGGGCTTTTTCTCCTTCACCTTGCCGCCGAGTTCCATGGTGGCGATCAGGCGTCCGTTCGGACATCGCGCAAGTCCCGGCGTGTAGCAGTAGACATTGGCCGGATCGGGCGAGCGGCAGACGAGGACGTAATCCTGGGCCAGTGGCCGGACTTTCCACTGACTCGCGTCATCCTGGGCCGCGACGGAGGCGATCCACGCGGCAGTAAAGAATGCGCAGCAGAAGAGATTCAGAATTTGTTTGCGAGTCGGCATGCCGGACTCCCGGGTTTCAGACAGGAAAAGGACATATCATGCGCCTTTCATGTGTTCGGCCACGCGGCGCGTGTTCGGACGCATAATGACGCCATGCTCGGTGATGATTCCCGTTATGTTCTCCGCCGGGGACACGTCGAAGGCGGGATTATAGACCTTGACGCCTTCCGGCGCTGTGCGTGTTCCAAACCCCTCCGTTATCTCCTCCGCCGCGCGTTCCTCGATTGGGATGCCCGACCCGTCCGGTAGCGTAAGATCAAACGTCGAGACGGGCGCGGCAATGTAGAACTTCACCCCGTGAGCCTTCGCGATCACGGAGAGGCCGTAGGTTCCGACTTTATTCGCCGTGTCGCCGTTGGCGGCGATCCTGTCTGCGCCGACGACGGCCATCTGAACGCGCCCCTCCTTCATGACCTGCGCCGCCATATTGTCGCAGATGAGCGTGCAGTCAATCCCTGCCCGCTGGAGTTCCCAAGCCGTCAGCCGCGCGCCCTGGAGCAGGGGGCGCGTCTCATCCATGAAGACATGGAATCGCTTCCCCTGCTCCTTCGCGGCGAACATGACGGCGAGAGCCGTTCCGTAATCGGCCGTCGCAAGCCCGCCGGCATTGCAGTGGGTCAGCAGGCCCATGCCGTCGCTCACGAGCGCCGCCCCATTGCGTCCGATCCGCCGGCATATCTCCATGTCCTCTTCGCGAATCTTTCGGGCTTCATGCAGCAGGCGCGTTTTCAGCAACGGGATGGGCAGCTCCCGGTTCTCCAGTGCGACGCGCTTCATCCTGTCCATCCCCCAGAACAGGTTGACCGCCGTCGGCCTTGAAGTCGCCAGATAGTTCTTTGTTTCGTCAAGCTCACGCAGAAAATCATCGAAATCCCGGGCGGAGCTGTCCTGAACACCCAGGACTATGCCGAAGGCGCCGGCGATTCCGAGCGCCGGAGCGCCGCGAACCTGTAGCGTCTTGATCGCGTTCCAAAGGCTCTTCACGTCCCCGCAGGTCATTTCTCGGAAGTTAATCGGAAGGTCTTTCTGGGCGACCATGCGAACCTTTCCGGGCAGACCGCCATCCCAGTTGATCGTTTCGACGGGCATCAGGAATCTCCAAAATCAATGTTGCATTCGGGCGAACGGTTCGTGTAGACTCAGTTTCACCGGCGGGGGCGGCGGGATTCAATGATTATTTTCCGCAGTTGCCCGGAATGAAGTCGGGAATTAAGGCGTCGGTTGCTTTTTCATGCCAGTGGAAACCGTTTTTTGTGTTGCATTGCAATCGGGTTCGTGCTAAAAAATTACTTTCGCAGTTCGGAAAGAAAGAAGAAAGACGACAAGACAAGCATGGTGACAGTGGAAATGCAGAGCAAACAAGACATCATTGGGAAGTTTCGTGTTCACGAGGCTGACACGGGTTCCCCCGAAGTTCAAGTTGCCCTATTGACGGCAAGGATTGAGCACCTGACCGAGCATCTGAGGGGCCACAAGAAGGACTATGCGTCCAGAAGAGGTCTGTTACAGATGGTTGGGCAGAGGTCCGCTCTCTTGAAGTATCTCAACAGCAAAGATCCGGCTCGCTACAAAGGCATTTGTGAAAAGCTTGGTCTCAGGAAGTAGGAACGCGGTTCGCGGAAGGCAAAGCGGAAGACAGGAGAGAAGGTCAGGCGGAGAAGGAAAAAAGCGGTATCCCCAAGCGGCTGGAATTGTCGTCCCACCCCACCGGTCAATCTTTCCGGTTGTCCGATCTCCCCGTTCGTTCCAAGCGTGTTACGCACACTCGACCGCGTCCCCCGAGCGCAATTAACAGGGAATTCCCTTTAACAAAGCAGAAAACAAGCGGAGGTAAGAGAAGATGCAATCAGTGAAAGTTACCCGCACGATTGGCGGGCGAGAGTTGACTATCGAAACCGGCAAGCTGGCCAAACAGGCCGACGGAGCAGTGCTGGTTACTTATGCGGACACGGTCATCCTGGCGACGGCGCAATCAGCCCCGGCGGGAGAAGACACGGATTTCTTCCCGCTCACGGTGGATTACCGCGAGAAACAATACGCAGCCGGAAAAATCCCGGGTGGCATAATCAAAAGAGAAGGAAGACCGACCACAAAAGAAATTCTCACCATGCGCCTCATTGACCGGTCCATCCGGCCGTTATTCCCGGACAACTACCGCAGCGAGGTGCAGATCATGGTCTCCGTCCTGTCGGCTGACAGACAGAACGAGCCTGACACGCTGGCCCTCATTGGCGCGGGCGCGGCGCTGGCGATATCCACCATTCCCTTCGACGGCCCCGTCGCGGGCGTAAGAATGGGCCGCGTTGACGGCAACCTCGTCGTCAATCCGACCTACGACCAGTTGCAGACCAGCGACATGGACATGGTGATCGCCGGAACAGCCAAGTCGGTTGACATGATCGAGTGCTGCGGGCAGGAGGTTTCAGAGGACCAGATTCTTGAAGCCATCTGGCAGGGACATGAGGTGATCAAAGACATCTGCGATGCCATCCAGGAACTTGCCGAACTGAAGGGCAAGCCCAAGCAGGATGTCCCGGCAATCGAGACGCTGGACGCGCTGACGGCGAAACTGGCGCAGCGTTACGCCGCCCAGATGAAGCAGGCCTGCAACATCGCGGGCAAGCATGCAAGGGCTTCTGCCATTGACGCGCTGGTAAAGAAGGTGATTGAAGAGATATGTGGCGACGCGGAAGACGCTCCCGAACCGAAAAAAGTCGCAGCCGCCATGAACAACCTGGAGTCCGAGGTTCTGCGCGATCAGGTGATAACCGAAGAACGCCGCTATGACGGACGCGCGATTGACGAGGTCAGGGACATCGAGTGCGAGGTCGGGGTTCTTCCCCGCACGCACGGTTCAGCCCTTTTCACCCGCGGCGAAACCCAAGCCCTCGTCATCACGACGCTCGGCACAACTTCCGATGAGCAGCGAGTCCTGGACCCGCTGACCGACGAGCTTCCAAAGAAGTTCATGCTTCACTACAACTTCCCGCCGTTCAGCGTCGGAGAAGTGCGATCGGTCCGTTCCGCCAGCAGGCGTGAAATCGGGCACGGCGAACTTGCCGAACGCGCCCTGCGCGCGGTTCAACCCCCGCCGACGAAGTTCCCCTACACGGTCCGGATAGTCTCCGACATTCTGGAATCCAACGGCTCAAGCTCGATGGCTTCCGTCTGCGGCGCGACGCTCAGCCTGATGGACGCCGGCGTGCCGATCTCCGACCCGGTGGCCGGAGTCGCCATGGGTCTGGTCGGCAAGGGCGGCGTCAAGAAGGTCCTGACGGACATCGCCGGCGCGGAAGACCACTTCGGCGATATGGACTTCAAGATCGCCGGGACGCAGCGCGGCGTGACGGCCATGCAGATGGACGTGAAGATCACCGGCATTGACCGCGAGACGATGAGCAAGGTTCTCACCCAGGCGCGCAAGGCCCGGATGCAGATACTGCGCCGCATGCTGGAGACCCTCCAGCAGCCGCGCGAAAGCATCAGCCCGCACGCCCCGCGCCTTATCATGATCCAGATCAATCCGGAGAAGATCGGTTCCGTCATCGGCCCCGGCGGCAAGGTCATCCGCGCCCTTCAGGAAGAGACGGGCACAAAGATCGAGATCGAAGACGACGGTTCCGTCATGATCTCCTCCCTGGAGGCCGAGGGCGCCGAGCGCTGCGCGGACATCATCCGCAGCATGACCGAGGAGGTCCAGATCGGGAAGATCTATAACGGACGCGTCGTATCAATCAGGGACTTCGGCGCTTTCATCGAGATACTCCCGAACACAGACGGCCTCTGCCACATTTCCGAACTGGCCGACGGATTCGTCAAGCGCGTCGAGGACGTCATCCAGGTCGGTCAGGAAGTTTCCGTCAAGGTCATTGACATTGACGACCAGAACCGGATCAGGCTCAGCCGCAAGGAAGCGTTGCGGGAAGGCAGACGCCCGCCGCAACAGCGCTGAACGCAGGATCATCCCGGAAACGACGCAGGCAATGGCTGATGACGCCGAAAAGAGGACGGAAACGGCGGAGATGGATCACCTCGTGCGCGAGCTGACCCATGAAATCCGCAATCCTCTCAATGCCCTCGGCATACACCTGCGCCTCTTGAGCGAAGACGCCCGCCGGCTGCCGCCCGAGCAATCGGGCGGCATGCTGGACAGGCTTGATATCCTCCAGCGGCAGGCCTTTCAACTGAAGGAACTCCTGGATGATTTCCTTCGCTACGCGAGCCGTACGACCCCCCGCCTGGAACCTTCCGACCCACGCGACGCAGTCATGGAAGTCCTGGATTTCGTCGAGCCGGAGGCTCTGGAAAACAACGTCTGCGTGGAAACGGACTGGCAGGCTGGCGCGCTCACGATTCCGCTCGATAAAGGCTTGTTCAAGCAGGCCGTGCTGAATATCATAATGAATGCCTTCAAGGCGATGCCTGAGGGAGGGAAACTCAAGATCGGCGTCGTGACACGTGACGGCATTTTCCTCCTCAGCATAAGCGACACGGGGCGCGGAATGCCGCCGGAATGCGCCGAACGACTTTTCGAGCCGAGTTTTTCGGCTTCCCCGGGCGGCGGATCGGGCCTCGGATTGGCTATCACAAGCAGGATCGTCAGGGAACACGGAGGGAGAATAGAGGTTGCCAGCGAACCTGGCAAAGGAACCTGTTTCACAATCAGCCTGCCGATTGGAACATGAGCGCGGCAGACTTTGCCATGATCCATTTCCGGTTCTGTCTGAATTTGAAACAGAATCCACGCTCTTGCCCGGATGACGGAAAAGGGAAACATCCTGATAGTTGAAGACGATCCTGACAGCGCGGTCGCAATGGCCGAGGCCCTGGAGCGCGACGGCCATTCCTGCGCGACAACGCCAAGCGGGCGCGAAGCAATTGAAAAGGCCTCCGGCGGCGAATATGAAGTCGTCATAACGGACCTCAGACTGCCCGATATTGACGGTATGCAGGTGCTCCAGCAGATCAGGGACGCATCCCCTGAGACCGAGTTGATCATGGTCACCGCCTATGGGCGGCATAATACGGCGGTGGAGGCCATGCAGCGCGGCGCGTCGGCCTACATCAGCAAACCCGTCAACACGGATGAGTTGCGGGTGATCGTCAATCGCTCCACGGACCTGATCGGCACCCGCCGTGAAAACCAGGCCCTTCGCCGGCAGTTGAACGTCCGTTTCGGACTGGAGAATATTATCGGCAACAGCGCCGGGATGGTCCGCATCTTCGAGTTGATTCATCAGATAGCTCCGACGGACGCGACCGTCCTGATTCAGGGGGAAAGCGGAACCGGCAAGGAATTGATAGCCCGCGCCATCCATGCCAACAGCCGAAGGGGCAGCCAGCGTTTTGTCGTCCTGAACTGCGCCGCCCTTACCGAGAGCTTGCTGGAAAGCGAATTGTTCGGCCACGAGAAGGGCGCATTCACCGGCGCGACCGTCCAGCGCGTCGGCCTTTTCGAGCACGCCGACCATGGAACAATCTTCCTGGATGAAATCGGCGATATGCCGCTATCAAGCCAGGTCAAACTCCTGCGCGTTCTTGAAACGGGGGAGATTGTCAGGGTCGGCAGCAACGAGCCGATACGCGTGGACGTCCGCGTTCTCGCCGCCACGCATCGGAATCTCTCCGAGTTCGTGGAGGACAAGAAGTTCAGGGAGGACCTGTTCTATCGCCTGAATGTCGTTTCTCTGCGACTCCCCCCCCTGCGGGAACGCCGGGAGGACATAAGCCTCCTTGCGGCGAGCTTCATGGAAATGTTCGCTTCTGAGCACGGCAAGCGCATAACGGGCATCAGCCCGGACGCCATGAACGCGCTTTTCAGCCATGACTGGCCCGGCAACGTGCGGCAGTTGAAGAATTGCGTCGAACACATGGTCGTCGTTTCACGAGACGATGTTCTGGACACGGACGACCTTCCGGATTACGTTGTCGGGCGCTCTGCTCCGGTTGAAGGAGCATCTCCGGAAAACGCGCCGATGACGCTGGAAGACCTTGAGCGCGAGCATGTCCGCCGCGTGCTTCAGATGGTCGGCGGAAACCGGGAAAAAGCGGCTCAGATTCTCGGCATAGGCGAGCGTACGCTTTACCGCAAAATCGAGCGTTACGACCTGCGCTGAATCACCCCGCGACCGAGCGGGGAAACTGAATGGAGACGCGACATGCCGGAAGAAAAAACCTGTTCCATATGCGGCAAACCGCTGGCTGAAGGCACAAAGGACACCGGGGCGGAAACGTGCCCCGAATGTGCCCCCCAAACCGCCGCCGCCGGCGAGAGTTCAAAACGCGACGTCCAGCTTGTCATACTCCAATCAATACTGGGAGAACTACGCAAGATCAGCCGCGCTACAGTCTACGAATCAGGCTCCTGGTTGAATATCGTAGGCCTTGTCTTCCAGTGCCTGACCTTTCCGTGCCTGGTGTTCGCATACATCTATCGTCAGAGCGACATTCACATCAGCTACCTGTTGCTGGCGATCCTCGTTCAACTGATGGCATTGAGCTTCTTCACCGCGGGCAAGTAGGATGCCTTATAACAGGAAAAGATACTCGACGTTGTTTCTCTCAGCATTGCTGTTGCTTCATGGGGCATGGATCTCGCAGGCGCGCGCCGGCATAGCCGATATTCTCGCCTCATCGCGTTACCGGAGCGCGCAGGTCGGCATACTTGTCGTTGACGCGGAAACAGGCAAAGAGGTTTTTTCCCATTACGCAGATCGCCCGCTGATTCCCGCGTCGAACATGAAAGTCGTCATATCCGTCACGGCGCTCGGCGCGCTCGGATCCGGTTTCAAGTTCAAGACGCCGGTCTATCGCCAGGGAAATGTCACAAACGGCGTTCTCAAAGGCAACCTGGCAATCTGCGGGCGGGGGGACCCGAATCTTTCGGGACGATTTCACGACGGCGACGCGCTTCATTGCTTCCGGAATCTGGCTGCCCAAGTCGCGGCGTCAGGAATTAAACGGATAGAAGGCGATATTGTGGGCGATGATTCCTACTTTGACCGCGAGCTTATCAATCCGGGCTGGCCGGACGATCAGTTACAGAACTGGTATTGCGCGCCGATAAACGCACTCTCGGCAAACGATAACTGCATAAGCGTCGGCGTCAGACCGCCGGCCGGAAGCTCGGTTGCTGTCATCGGTCTGTCTCCGCCTACCCGGTTCTTCGAGATACGTAACACATGCAAGTCGGGCCGGACAAATGCAGTAGCCGTCTACCGAAGCCAGGGAACAAACTCAATTATAGTCTCTGGAACAATCAAGAGTGGCGTCCAGGGAGGAATCGTGACAGTCCACGATCCGGCGCTGTTCACAACCACGCTCTTCAGGGAACAGCTTGAAAGCGCCGGGATAAAGGTGACCGGAAAGACCCGTCTTATCGGACGCGACGAGACAGTATCCAAATCGGAAAAACTCAAGGTTGCCGAATGGGTTTCCGGAATGCCGGAGACCTTGAAGGCGATGAACAAGAACAGCCAGAATTTTTACGCCGAGATGATGCTGAAGACGATCGGCGCCGTCTTTCGCGGGAAGGGAACAACGAAGAACGGCCACGAAGTGATCAAGGAAGTGATGACCCGCCTCGGCGTAAGCAAGGAGCATTACGTATTTGAGGATGGATGCGGGCTGGCGCGCGGCAATCGTGTCTCAGCCAGGCTGTTGACCACGCTCCTGGCGTACTCATGGAAGAAGCCGGCCTATAGGCAGGCGATGCTGGACAGCCTGCCCGTTGGCGGCGTTGACGGCACGCTCTCTCGCCGCTTCCGTGAAAATGGCCTGAAAGAGCAGGTATTTGCTAAGACGGGTTACGTCAGCCGCGCCGGCTCTTTAAGCGGTTACTGCAAGACGAAAAATGGACGCTGGCTCGTTTTCAGCATCCTAGTTAATGACATGAATTCCAACGGTGAGATGAAAAGCCTTCAGGACGAGGTGGTCAGATACCTCGTGAAGAATTTTTGATCATCCCCTGTTTATCGCATTCTCCCGGACGGCTGTCCCTCATGTCCTCACCTAACGAAAAAGCGGCAAATCCCGCGAATTGACCCGCCGCAGGGGCAGCCCCGGATTGGGTCTCTTTTCCCATCCAGCCGCCTTGACGATTGAATATATCCTTCTCTCCGATTCCTCCTGTGAAAGTTCGCCTTCCAGCCGAAGTCTCATCAGTTTCAGCAATGCGCGCCTGGCCACCCGCCTGCGCAATTGGGTCGTCCGGACCCCGTCAAAACTCTCCTGGTTTACCGACCTTGCAACGACATTCGCGTTCACAACCATGTTAGCGCCATGCCCCACAGGAAAAGGAGGGCGGGGAGCGCGGCCAGTTCCCACACCAGCCGCGCAGGATCGTCCCTCCAGCACCATCTCAGCAGTCGCAGGAATCCCCATCCCGACCGTCTCGGGATACGAGCCATTTTGCAATCACCCGTTACCGGTATTAATGCTTCCATCTCGCGTTCCTCAAAATTTGCGGACAAGCCCGACAACCTTTCCGCAAATCTCAACCTCGTCTTCCGATCCCACTATACGCGGCGACATGGTTCGATTAGCGGGTTGAAGCTTCAGCCCGTTCTTCAGGAAAAAGACCTTTTTGACGGTTGCCTCATCGCCGACCCTGACAACTGCTATATCACCATTCTTCACGTCCGCTCTGGGATCAACAATAACGTGATCGCCGTCCAGCATCCCTGCCTCGATCATGCTTTCACCCCGGATGCGAAGGGCGAATCTGTCCCCGCCTCCCATTTCTGCGCAATCAAGTTTTCCTTCCAAGTTTTCTTCAGCAAGAATGGGACTACCTGCGGCAACGCGGCCTATGATCGGCACGCCGTCACGATCGCTGATGCTTCCCACAGGATGAAGCTGCCTGGACTTTCCTTTGCCTCGGCGGAGATATCCCTTGCGCTCAATCGCGCATAGGTGATCGCTCACCGCGCGAGGCGAGCGCATGCCGAAATGACCGGCAATCTCCCTTACCGTGGGCGGAACGCCCTGGGAGCGTATGCAATCGCTTATGAAATCAAGAATCTCCCGCTGCCTGTCCGTTAGCTCTTTATTCTTCATTTCACTTGACCTGAACAGCATGAAAACCTCGTCATCACCCGACATCTGTATTCCTATACACAAGTATATACCATACGCATGTATTGTCAAGAGATAATCACGTTTTTTAAAAAATCTTTCAAGAATGACCTTGGCAGACATCTTCGAGTCTGTCTTCAATCTTTACCGGCAAGACCTTTTTCATCCGGCATATTCCGTCAGAAATCCGGCTGTTGTGCAAAGTTCATTTCTAATCCTGATCCGTCCAATTAAGGGGTGGCGCGGTTATTGAAGCGCAACCGTCCGAGTTACAAGGAAGTTGAACATGCTAAACGCCTGCGCTACAACCCGATCCCGCCAATGCCCCATTATTGATAGCCGTAAGGGGTCACTGACGGGCGGGCGGCCGTAATTTGGATTGCGGCAGTCTTGCTGCCGCCTTGCCGTTTCCCCCGGCTTGCCGGGGTTGGAAACTGCCGGATGCGCAAGCAAGCTTGCGCAACGGCAAGGCGCAGGCAAGCGCGTCCGCAAAGCGGACGAACGCACTCCAGGGAGATGCGTCCGTGACTGACGCCGTACTGATAGCCTGCCTTTTTCTTTGCCTTTGCCGCGAAGATGCATTATTTTTTATTGAGGTTTGTTTCAGGCGCGTTCAGCGTCATTTCCCCGACATTGGAGCCTGGTCGGGAGTTCATCAGGATTTCGCATGGATTGTTCTGTAATTAAACGTTGTTGCCTTGTATGTGCCACGTCGCTGGCGCTGCTGACGGCTTTCAGCGGCTGTTTCGCGGTCCACTGGGCCGATCAGGAACTGCACAGCGAGTTGCTCGAGGATAAACCGCTCCACAAGGAGAAACTGAGGGAAATACGCATTGAGCCGGTTGTCGCAGAGGATGCTTCGACATTGAATGTCCTTGTAACCGGCAGGATGCTGGTGACCGAGCAGCCAATCACAAAATATAACAAGGTCTTCTGGCGCAAGAAGCTGGTGATCGGTTTTTTCCCGGGCATCGGCTCCAACCATTACAGTGGAAACGAAATGGGAGCCCAGATGATCCTCAAGGGCGGCGGGATCATCGTGATAAATGTGCTTACGCTTGGCATCGCAACGGTGGTTTCATGGTGTTTTGAACCGTTTTCTCCATGGGAGCCGCATCTTGAAGCCAGCCTGATCGGCGCGGTGAAGACCGGTTACAACGTTACGGAACCTGTCACAGAAGAGGGCGAGCGAACTGAGAAAATTGTTGACGGCCCCCTTGAGGGGCTTGAGGTCACATGTGCCATCCGCAATCCGGCTGCCCCGTCGAGCGCATCGTCTTTTGTTCTCACTCAAAAGACTCGACGGGATGGAATTGCAGTATTCAATCCATCCCGTTTCCCTGCGCAGATTGGAAGTTCTCCGACGGTTGCGATGACCATCGAGGTTCCGGGAGCGGCGTTAATTCCGCCGTCGCAGGCCGTGGAATTGCCTTCAGACAGGATCGGCGGAGAGTTTCTGCGCCTGGCCTGGATGGGGCGCGTGTCCGGCGGGACCGTGCTTACGGATGAAGGCGTCGTATCCTTTGCCCCGGGCAGCGGCGGCGGCTCCCCGAAGGCTGAGGTTGCAGCTTCAGCGCAGGTTGAAGCAACGTCCGAAGGAACATCCAGAGTTGTCTTGAACATGATCATTACGAATTCCGGCGATGGCGATCTGAACCGCGTGATCGGACGGACAAGGTCGCAGACGCCGGGGCTTGACGGACAATATCTTCTGTTTGGAAGAATTCCCGCCGGCGCGTCGTCATCCCGCGCATTGGCCATGCCATTGCAGGGCAAGGACGCCGGCGCGGCGATAAATCTGGAGATTGAGTTCAAGGAACAGAACAGCGCAATTCCCGGGGTGTATCAAATCCCCGTTGCCGGGAAGTGACGGGCTGTTCCCACAGGCTGATCAGTCGTTTTTTAATGTAAGGGAGAAAGACAATGCGTCAGAACTGCGATGTCGCATTCGCATCTCGATTGAACCGTTTGATGATTATTTTCGGCGTCATTTTCATTATCGCAAATCTGTCGGGTGGGGCGGCCTCCGCAGGCGAGGCCGATGATCTGGTCAAGCAGGCCAAGACGGAACTGCGCGGCGCACAGGGGGCGATGTTCAATGGCAAGATTGATGATGCCACAGCCGAACTGACCAAGGCATTGGAAACGATCGAAGCCGTCAAGAAGGCCGACGCGGCGCACAAGGAACTCAAGAAACTTGAGGGCGACGCGGAAAAGCTGAGGAAGGATATCGAGCGTCGCACAAAGAAGCCTTTCGAGCCTGCGGCTAAGGGCGAAGGGGCAGGCAAGGTTCCGGCGGCCGCGACGGCGGCTGGCGGCGATCAGAAGATGCCGTTTCATGCCGCAGATAAGATGATGGAACTGAAGGATATGTTGCGCTCGATTGACAGCACGTATGGCATGATTGACAGTTACAAGGAGCGCGGCGAAGACCCGGAGAAGATGAAAACGAAGCTTGGCGAGATTGAGAAAAAGATCGCCACGCTCAAGCCGACCCTTGAAGAAGCGAAAAAGCTGGCCGCCGAAAAGGGCATAAATGAGCATCCGGAATTCGCAGAAGCGGAAAAGGCAATCGAGGCCGCGAACAAGAGGCTTGCCGAATCGAAAGGCGCTACTGACAAGCTCGCGGCAGACACAATCGCAGCCAAAGAAACCGTTCAGAAGGACGTGGACGCGCTGCTTGCAAATTTTAAAAGGGCCGACAAGTTTTTTCAAAAAGCGACCGGAACCGCGATCTACTACAACGACTTGAAATCCGTCGAGGAATGTCTGGCGATCATCAAGGAGTTTGAGAAAACTGAAAAGGACAAACTTGCCATATCCATCGCTGAATTCTCAAAGAAATACGGCGAGACCGAAGCCGAGATTGATAAGAAGGCCGACGCTGTCGGATACACGGGAAACTGGCGCGCCGGGTCTCTATATACGAAGATAAAGGACGGCATTGTGAACATCGAGAAAACCCGCTCCGCTATGGCCGAAGACTTGACGGCGAAGGCCAGGGAGATGATCACCCGGCTGCCTGAGAAACACGACTTCGCGAGAGAGGATATACACAAAACGGTCAGGCAGTATAGAAATCTGGCCGCCGAGTTCGACGCAGTAAACGCAAAGGTTAAGGACCTCGACGCCGAACTCGAGAAGTTGCTTGCGGATGATTTGAAGGCCCTTGAAAAGAAGATTGACGGCAGGGAATGGAAGTCCGTCAAGAAAGGTTTTGAGAAGGAAACCGAGGCGGGGCTGAAATTCCTGAGGGAATGCGAAGACTGGGGAAAGCGCAAAGAAAACCCGTATACAGTTATTGCCGCGTCCGTTTTGGGCGACTGGACGGTTCAGGAAAAGGATATCCTCGGCAAACCGATAATGTATGGCGTACCGGCATGGATCGCCGTCCAGCTTGAGCCGGACAAGGCGGCCAATCGCGTGCGCGTCTTCAGCATATATTTCCGGACCGCGGAAGGCGCGAACGTGAAACCGATCCCGCCCTTTACCAGCATCACAGTAGGGGACAGTTTTTTCATGCGCCCGGAAGCCATTAAGAAGGCAACCGAGAAGGTAAAGTAGAGCAAAACGCCGATATCAGCGCCGGCGCAGTACTGAAAGTTTCCCCCGGTTGGATTACTCCGGCGGTCTGTCCGGACTCCGTCATCTATGTGAATGTGTGTCCTGGCGCGGCATTCTCAATCAAACGGAGTCAGAATGGACGTCTTTATACGACATGAAGGAATGACGACGCATCGAGAACGACAGCAGGCGGTTCGCCCGGGTCCGGAATCGGGTCCGGCCACGGTATGTCACACCCGGTAAGGACTGTCAGACCGGCGACCATGAAAGCCGCCACAAGGGACTTCACGATTGAACTCATCTTTCGGCTCATAAGAGCCTCCTTTCGGAACAAGTGTGCGCCGCGCCAGGACACCTGCGCCAAATATCCCGCTTATCTTATATATGTTATACCATATAAACATTGATTGTTCAATATATTTCACATGTTGCGAATCTGCCTCGCGCGGCCGTCCGCCGGGCTACAGATGAAAATGGCATGGCACATGTCGCGGGGCATAAGAAAAGCGATACAAACAGTATCAATGTCGTTTGAAGCAGGTTGCAGGACGCATGGCGCGAAAATTGAAATAAACGACTTTATTGACAACAAGGCTTCGGGAGCCTATAAGAATGACACGAGCGAACGAGTTGTTTCAGATTCATTTCCGGAGGATGTCCCCGCGTGATACGCTTTTGCAGCGCGGATCGAACACAGGGGTAACTGAATATGAAACTCAGGGACCAGGTGGTCCTCATCACGGGCGGCGGCAGGGGAATCGGACGGGCCATTGCCCACCGGTTTGCAGCCGAAGGCGCGCATCTTGCGCTTGCCGCCCGCACATTCTCGGAGGTTCAAAAGGTCGTCTCCGAAATCAGGAGTTTCTCGGAATTCCCAGCCGTGCCGCTGCAGGTTGACGTGGCAAAGCTCAAAGACGTTCATGCAATGGTCCGGGCCGTGGAGACCGAGCTTGGACCGATTGACATCCTCGTCAACAACGCCGGAATCGCAAAGTTCGTATCTGTTAACGATACGACACTGGAAGATTGGGACAACATCATGGGAACAAATGCCAGAGGCGTATTCCTATGTTCAAAAACAGTGCTTCGTAATATGATGAACCGGAAGAAGGGACATATAATTAATATCGCAAGTCAGGCGGCAAAGCGAGGTTACGCCAATCAGGCGGCTTATTGCGCGTCAAAGCACGCCGTTCTGGGTTTCAGCAAGGCACTTGCGCTGGAAACACGCGATTATAATATTCGTGTTCACGTTATTTGTCCGGGAGGCGTTGACACTGACCTTGTGGATTTGGGCAGGGGGCCTGAAGAACTCTCCAAATTCATGCAACCTCCGGAGATCGCCGAGGTAGCCCTGTTTGTGGCCACCCAGGAGGGGAACGCGATGGTAGACGAAATCGTCGTGCGTCGCCTTGACGCCCCGCCCTGGATGGAGCCTTGAAACTGGGACAGTTCAAACACGACCTCCTGAGAGATACCGGAATTGAGAATCCGTCTGGCCAGAACCGCCGGCTTCTGCATGGGCGTGAGACGCGCAATGGAAATCGTCCTTGCGGCCGCCCCGGCAGAGGACCGCGAGGTTCTGACCGATGGGCCGCTTATCCACAATCCCCAGGTTCTGGAACTGCTCGAACGCCGTAAGATACGCGCTGCAAAGAATCTCGAAGAGGCAGAGGGCAAGGGCATAGTAATTCGCGCTCACGGTGTCCCGCCGGATCGAAGGTCCCTGATGAAGGAAACCTGTTCCGACGTTATTGATGCCACATGTCCGCATGTCATGCGTGTTCAGTCAATCGTAAAACGCCATGCCACAAAGGGTTATGATATCATCATCGTTGGCGATGAAGGACACGCCGAGATCGTCGGACTATGCGGCTTTGCGGCAGGCCGGGGGCAGGTTGTCGGGAGCATTGCCGATCTGGAAAAGCTTCCGAAACTGGGGGATAACGTCTGTGTTGTGGCGCAGACTACGCAGAACAGGCGCGTTTTCAATGATATTGCGGCATGGATTCGTAATGCCTACCCGAACTGCGAGGTTCACGACACGATCTGCGATTCCACCGATGAGAGGCAGAGCGAAGTGATAGAGCTGTGTGAAAAGGTTGATGCCATGGTGATCGTGGGGGGAAAGAAAAGCGCGAACACGTGTCGTCTTGCAGAGATCGCAAGGTCAGCTGGCAAAGCGACGTACCATGTTGAGACGGAAGATGAACTGCCTGTCGCTGAATTGGTCAGATTTCGCGACATAGGTGTTACTGCGGGCGCATCAACGCCCAACTGGATGATACGTCGCATAGTGGATCGCCTGGCCGACGAGGCGGGAAAGTCGCCGCGGAATTTTGCCTGTTTTGCCGCGAGACTTTTGAATATCCCGGTGCGCACATGCTTTTTCATCGGAGTCGGCGCAGCCGGATTGACCCGCGCAACCAGCGTAGTCATGGAACTGCCTCCGCGAAATGACGTATGCGCAGTGGCAGGCCTGTTCGTTTTCGCCATGCACCTGCTGAATCACCTGACCAACCGGGAGGCCGACATGCTCAACTCGCCCTCTCGAGCGCTGTTCTATGAACGTAACAGGCGACTGCTTGTGCCCCTGGGAATCGTGGCTGTGGTGGTCGGTCTTTTCATTTCGGCGGCTATTGACATGCGAATATTACTGCTTTATGCTGTCGGCAGCGCGTTAGGCGTCACGTACAGACTGCCCCGCCGCCCCGGGCGTCGGGCAAGGATTTTACGCCCGTTACGGCTCGTTCCGGGAAACAAGGCTGTTCTGATCGCTGCGGCGCACCTGATGGTGACGACTGTTTTTCCGTACATCGCGGGAAGCGCGGCGAATCACGGCGCGTTTCTCTGCGCCGGTTTTTTTGCCTTTGTGCTGGTACTGACCCGAACGGTTCTCTTCGATCTCCGCAGCGTTCAGGGCGATCAGTTTGCGGGAGCCGAGACGATACCCATCCTGCTGGGAATCTCGCGTTCCAAGCAGATTGTCAGCGGACTTTGTGCCGCGTATTGCGTTTTTGCATGTGTCGCTTACGCGGCGGGATGGACAGGTGTTCCGGCGCTGTTGCTGTTGGCCTGTGTTGTCTACGGTCTGGCCTGCTTTCTGATTGCGGGCCGGGCATGGTGGGTTACACACGAAGTATACATGGAGGCCGTGGTTGACGCCAACTTCTACCTGGCTGGAGCGATCAGCCTTCTGGCAGGTTAAAGTATGAGCATGGAACGGGAGTTGCATGATCTCCCGATAATCCAACTCATATGTCGCGTTTTGTGACAGGCTGCGGTCAACCGCGCCGCATGTGGTGCGAGTCATATGCCGGTTAAAGTCGATCTCCAGCAACTGAAAGAAGCCCTTGAAAAGGGCTGGATTACTCTGGAGCAGGTCAATGTCCTCCGCAAGGAAAGACAGACCCGAGCACAGAGCAACCCGGACGTGACTGCGTTGGATATAGCCGTTGAGATGGGATTCCTTACCGCGGAGCAGGCCGGGGAGTTGAGCAAAGGCGGCAGCAAGGAAGACCGCAAGGCTCCGGCCCAGATCGGCGGATTCGAGATACTTGAAAAGCTGGGCCGGGGCGGCATGGGCGCAGTCTTCAAGGCACGCCAGATAAGCATGGGCCGCATAGTGGCACTGAAAATCCTGCCGCCGAAACTCACCAAGAACCCCTCCTTCCTCGAACGCTTCCGCCGGGAAGCGCACGCCGCCGCCCGCATCAACCACCCAAACATCGTTCAGGGCATAGACTCCGGAGTGGAAAACGGGTTCTACTATTTCGCGATGGAATTCGTTGACGGGATTTCCCTGAGCGAACTTATCGAGGAAAAAGGACAGATCGAAGAGGAACTGGCGCTCAGAATCACCAAAGACGTCGCAAGCGGTCTTGAGGGCGCGCTGGACGCCGGGATTGTGCATCGCGATATCAAACCCAGCAATATACTCCTGACACGCAAAATGATGGCCAAGCTCTCCGATATGGGACTGGCAAAGATACAAAACTATGACCAGTCATACGTCACTCAGGCAGGATTCGCCGTCGGCACCCCTCATTACATTTCACCGGAGCAGGCCATGGGGCGCAGGCAGGTGGACACTCGATCCGACATCTATTCTTTGGGCGTGTCCCTGTATCACATGCTCGTTGGCGACGTGCCTTTCCCTGACGATTCACCACTGGTCGTCATGTCCAAGCACCTTAATGAGCAGATGCCGCCGGTCAAGGCGAAGAATCCCGGCGTGAGCGATGGCGTCCTGCGCATTCTTGACAAGATGACGCAGAAGCGCCCCGAACAGAGATATCAGACGCCGACGGAGCTGATCGCCGACATTGACAAATACCTGAACAAGTTCGAGGGAACCTCGACTTCGGCCGCGGGCGTCCTGGCGCGTGTGCAGGCCAGCAAGGAACCGGCGAAGAGCCTTGATTCCGCGTCCCAGCCCGCCTCTCCAGCCGAGGATATCCGCTCCGCCCTGCGCTCCAGCGGCGGCGACGCGCCGGCGCCCGCATCCGCCGAGCCGGCATCAAAACCGTCCGCCATACCCGCCGCCGCAATTTCACGCATTCAGAAGAAGGTTGCCAAGAAGGCTGGAGACGCATGGGCCAAAACGTTTCAGAACATTGTGGCCACGATCGAGCAAGTCGTCGCCAATCCGGAGGGAGAGCTTGACGCCGGAAGCATTCTGCGACTCGGCGGCATGGTGGTGGTGCTGATAATAGTCGTCATCATCGTTATAAAGATATTGAGTGTCATCTTCTGATATATGAACCGGGACGGATTCAGGAGACCTGTTTCGCGGGAAGCGGCAACCGGAGCCGGAAAACGCTGCCTTCAGACAACGAGCTTTCCACAGCCACATCGCCCTTATAGGTGTCAATTACCTTCTTGACGACAACAAGGCCGATACCCAGCCCGCTTACGTTGCCGCTGAAATGAGATTCACACTGGTAGAATCCAGAGAATATCCGGTCATACATCTCATGCGGGATGCCGGGTCCGTTGTCCCGGATCTCAAGTTCCAGCATGGAAGCGATGGGTCTTGACGCGATCTCGACGCGGCAGATTTCCTTGTCGGCGAATTTCACAGCGTTGTCCAGCAGCGCGTCCATGAGAATCGCAAGGTGTTCCTCTCCGATCGCTACGGTATCGAATCCTTCCGCCATTTCCAGGTTCAATTCCACATGTTTGTTCTTATAGCGCGCCTTCACCGTCGGCCATGTCTTTTCTATCGCCGCTTTCAAGGAGGCTTCCGGATTCACTTCAGGCGCCAAGGACACGCAATTGACATAAGTGATGATCTTCTCGTGCAGGCTGTCGAGTTCATCAACCTTGTTTCTGACCCGGTTGATCGCCTCGGCCAGCTTCGGCGGGATTTCGCCGTAGGCGTTCTTTCCGAAAAGGTCGAGGAATCCCTTGATGACCGTGACTGGAGTGCGCAGTTTGTGGGAAATGAAGGACAGAAAATCGCTCTGCAGCCTCTCGCTGACAAGCTCGTCGGTCACGTCTCTTAGCGTCAGCGCCATGCTGTCAATGCGCCCAGCCAAGTCGAAGACGCGCGTCAACTTCGCGGCGAGATACAGCGGGAGGTCCAGATCGGAACGGATGATCTGAAAACTCGTCACGGGACGTTCCAGCGCCATAAGCTCAAGCGGCGGAATGCTCAGCTCGAACCTGCCCAGGCACTCCATCATGTCCGGTTCGGAATCAACGTCAATTGACAGATTCAACAGGTTCTTCGCCGCCTTGTTTATCTTCTTGATTTTCCAGCGGGCATCCATTACCACGATCCCGTCCGCCATGTCGGATATGATCGCATCCATCTTCTGCTTCTCTGCAAGCAGGGACTGGTAATACCGGATGCGCATCAGGCTCTTGACTCGGGCCAGAATTTCCGCCCGGTTGAAAGGTTTTGATATGAAGTCGTCCGCCCCCACCTCCAGCGCCCGCGTCTTGTCGTCTATGCCGCTGAGGGCCGTTATCATTACGATCGGCACACCGCGTGTCTGCTCGCTGTCCCTGAGGATTCGACAGACCTCATAGCCGTCCATGCGAGGCATCATTATGTCCAGCAGGACGACGTCCGGGACCTCGTTCAGCGCCAGCCGCACGCCTTCCTCAGCCTCGTGGGTTTCAAAGACGCGATACCCGTCTGACTCCAGGTACGTGCGAAGCAGCCGCGCGTTATGGGGCATGTCGTCCACGACGAGGATCGTGCCCTTCGGTGCCTTGTCGCCGCTGAGCGCCATGATGTCAGCCCTCGTATGCGCCCCGCCGCCTCACCCCCCGTCCGCCGCTCTCAGAGACATCCCTTCGTGGAGGGGGCTTCGCCCTCCCTGCGTTCAAGCGCCTGCTCCAGCGCCTTCGCAAGGGCCTTGAACACTGCCTCGATCACATGGTGCGCGTTCTGGCCCCGGAGGACGTCAACGTGCAAAGTCATGCCCAGATTGTTGCACAGGGCCAGAAGGAATTCCTCAACCAGTTCGGTGTCGAAGTCGCCTACCTTGTCCGGCAGGGACGGCGTGTTGAAGCTCAGGTGCGGCCTGCCGCAGATGTCAAGCGACACCTGCGCCAGCGACTCCTGCATGGGGACAATCGCCCAGCCAAAGCGCCTGAATCCCTTCATGTCGCCCAGCGCCTCGCGCATGGTCTTGCCCAGGACTATGCCGACGTCCTCAACAGTGTGATGCGCGTCAACGTGCAGATCGCCCCGCGCCTTTATAATCAGCCCGATGCCGGAATGATGGGCGAGAAGCTGAAGCATGTGGTCGAAGAAGCCTACGCCGGTCTCAGCCTCGGCGCCCGCCGGGCCGTCCAGTCGCAGGGACACGTCAATCTCCGTCTCCTTTGTCATGCGCGATTGTCTGGCCTGTCGCTTCGCTTCGCTCATGTTTTCCTCTCGGCTGTCCTTTCCAGCAATTCTCCCAGGCAGTCCAGAAGCCTGCGGACTTCCTCCGGCGCGCCAACCGTGATCCTCAGGCAATCGTCCACACGCCTCTGCGCGAAGTATCGTATCAGGACCTTGCGCTCCATCAACAGCTCAAGCAGCCGGGGCGCGCTTGCCCCGGACGGCGTTCTGGCCAACACGAAGTTTGATTGTGACGGCCATACGCTGAACCCCAGCGCCTCAAGCCCGGCGGCAAGAACCGCCCGTTGCTCGCGGATGCGTTCAGCATTCAGCCGCATCCACTCCTGATCGCTGAATGCCGCCACGGCCGCCGCCTGGCTGAGCCTGTCCGTGTTATAGCTGTCCTTCACCTTCACAAGCTGCTCTATGACCGGCTCTTGCGCGACCGCGAAGCCGAAGCGTATTCCCGCAAGGGAATAGGACTTGCTGAGCGTCCGACATACGATCACGTTTCCGAACCGTTCGATCAACGGCAGGCAGTTCTCATCCGCGAAGTCAACGTACGCCTCGTCAATGACGAGAATGCCTTTCAAGCTCCCGGCCAGCTCCGCAAGCCTTGCGGCTGGGATCATCGTTCCAGAAGGCGAGTTTGGATTGGCAATCAACGTGACCCTTGCGTTGTTTCCGATGAGTTCTTCCGGCAGGGAGTAATCCTCAGGAAAGTCAGCCGAGAGGATTCGCGCGTCGGACATCTCAGCCAGGGATTTGTACAGGCTGTATGTCGGGTATGGATAAGCAATCATGTCTCCCGGAGCGACGCAAGCCATGAAGATCATCCGCAGGATGTCGTCCGAGCCGAAGCCGGCCAGAATCCGCCCCGGCGCGATGCCGAGAATCCTGCCGGCGACCTGCCGGAACGGCTCGCAGAACGGGTCCGGATACTTGCGCAAATCCGCCTGGGCAACGGCGTCCAGCGCCTCCTTCACGCGCGGCGAGGGAGGATAAGGATTCTCGTTGGTATTGAGCTTGACGAAACCTGTCTCCCTGGGCTGAAAACCCGGGACGTAGCCGCTCATGTCAAGTATGTTTTCGCGGAAGAGAGCCATCGAGCATGGTGTCGGCGGGTACTGGGAATGTCCTGAAAAAGCGGCGAAAGACATGGATTTCGCAAAGATCGTCCTTGACGACCATCCATCCTTCGCCTGCGCGCGTTTAATGCTTATACGGCTTGATGTCGGGAATTGTCAAGCGTCTGTTGCAGGGCTTAACTTCTTATTCTTCCCTTCTCATTTCACCAGCATAACATTATGCGCCATTCATTAACAACATTATGGTAACATTCCCATCATGCGCCCCTGTTGACCACTTTCCGGAGCGAAGATCAAGCCATATCCGCCTGATTTCTGGAAGGGCGGCAATTGCGGGCAGTGGATTAAGCTCTCGGCGATTCCATTCCGGCTTATTCAGGTTATGTCAAACGCTACGTCAAACAATATGGGGAGCCGGCTGTAATCATCGCGCTACGGCTGCGGGTTGCCGTTTTCAGCCTCTGTTCGCAATCAGACAACAATTCCATGTCACATGAAACCAGGGATGGCCGGGCTGTTAATAAAGTCGTCCTTGACAAATCATACACCTGGAAACTTAAGAAAACCTGATCCGTTTGGATAACCCTCTCCGGCTCGATCCGGCTTTTCACTTGAAATCCCGGCTTGCCCCCCCTCATACTTGTATTATTCAAGACAGGCTAATGATTGCCGCGGAACATGAATGAGAAAGAGGATGATCTGCCCGGTCTGCAATGAAGAAATGATAGTGGTCGAGCATAAGGGCATTGAGCTTGACTACTGCGTCGGTTGCGAGGGCATCTGGTTCGATGAGACGGAACTTGACCTTCTGTTCAAGTCCCTCGAACTGGCCGGCTCTCGCGCGTCCGACGCGTTAAGCAGGCTGCCGACGAGGCCCGTGGCCGAAAAGCCTCGGAAGTGCCCCATTTGCCGGCGTAGGATGGTGAAAACCGTCATGGGCGATTCCGCAGAAGTGCTTATTGACGGCTGCCCCGACAGGCATGGACTCTGGTTCGACGGCGGCGAGCTTGGGCAGGTCATACAGCAGCTTCTCGACACGCCCGGCGAGAAGGGCAAAGTCGTCACGTTCCTCGGCAACACCTTCAAAAGTAAAAAACCGTAAGGAGGGTTTCAGATGGGCGGCGCAGTTGTCCTGATAGTCGTCGTTGCGGCTGTGATAATAGCCCTGATGGTCATGGGCACGTATAACGGACTTGTCCGGCTCAGGAACGCCGTCAAGAACGCATGGTCGCAGATTGACGTGCAGTTGAAGCGCCGCCACGACCTGATTCCCAACCTGGTCGAGACGGCGAAAGGCTACATGAAACACGAGCGCGAGACACTTGAGGCAGTCGTCAAGGCCCGCAATCTCGCGGCCAGCGCCCGCGAAAGCGGCAACGTGGCCAATTCGGCCAGCGCCGAAAGCCAGCTCTCCGGGGCGATGGCAAACCTGTTCGTGGTCGTCGAACGCTATCCCGACCTGAAGGCCAACCAGAACTTCCTGTCGCTTCAGGAGGAGCTGACCTCGACCGAGAACAAGGTCTCCTTCGCGCGGCAGTTCTATAACGACAGCGTGATGAACTTCAACAACAAGATCGAGATGTTCCCGTCCAACATAGTGGCCGGGATGTTCAAATTCAAGGCGGCGGACTTCTTCGAGATAACAGAAGCGGCGCAGAGGGAGGCTCCGAAAGTCAGCTTCAGCTAACCGCCGGGAACAGCAGACCGCGATGTGGGAACAGATCAGAGCCAACCGCCGCAAATCCGTCGCGCTCGTTATTGTGATGGCGGGGATACTCCTTATATTCGGTTTTGTCATCGGTGAGGCTGCAGCCCCGGGGGCCGGGCCGGGCGGGGTGTTTCTTGCGCTGATCATATGGCTGATCATGTCCCTGATCAGCTACTTCGCCGGCGGCGCAATAATGCTTTCCGTGAGCGGCGCGCGGAAGATCGAGAAGCAGGACAATCCTCGGCTCTTCAATATCGTTGAGGAGATGCAGCTTGCCTCCGGCCTGCCGAAGATGCCGGATGTCTATGTGATTGATGATCACGCGCCCAACGCCTTCGCGACAGGCCGGGACCCGCAACACTGCGCCGTAGCCGTAACCACCGGCCTGCTGAATATCTGCAACCGGGACGAACTTCAGGGCGTCATCGCGCACGAAATGGCGCACGTGAAGAACCGTGACGTGCTGCTGATGATCATGGTCGGCGTCCTGATGGGCACGATAGTTATGCTGGCGGACGGGTTGCTTCGCGCGTTCTTCTGGGGCGGCGGCGGGAGGAGGCGATCCCGAACATCGTCCAGCAAGGGCGGGCAGGCGCAGGCGGTCATGTTGATTGTCGCGCTTCTTCTGGCGATTCTGGCGCCGATAATCGCGCAGCTTCTCTACCTTGCGGTTTCCCGAAAGCGCGAGTATCTGGCGGACGCCTGCGGGGCGCAATTCACACGATACCCGGAGGGACTGGCCTCCGCGCTTGAGAAGATAAGCGCGTCCACGCACGACCTGCGCAGGGCAAATCGCGCCACCGCGCCTATGTACATCATCAACCCCCTCAAACAGGAGGGTATGGCTGCCGCAAACCTCAGCTCAACCCATCCGCCGATTGACGAGCGAGTCCGCATCCTGCGCGGGATGGGCGGCGGAGCAGGCTACAATGACTACGAATCGGCCTACCGGAAGGTTACGGGCAAGGCCGGAATCCTTCCATCCGGGGCGCTTGCAGGTTCCCAACCGGCCGAGGCCAGGCAGGCGATAGACGATAAAGAGGCGTTGAAATCCGACGTCGAGCGTGTCCGCGAGACAACTGACATGCTCTGGAAGATGAAAAATTACGCCTTCATCCCCTGCGCCTGCGGGGTGACGCTGAAAGTGCCGCCCGGATTCAACCGTCCGGAAATCAAATGCCCTCACTGCGGGACGGCCCATAAGACCCAGGCGACGTGAAAACTACCCTCCGTTCGCATGAGCGCGGCAGGATGGATGTCGCATAATCGTCCCATTCCTGAAGGAGTCAGAGATAATGGTTATTCGCGCATTATCAATCCCCCTCGGCATTAGTCTTCTTTTCGCGGCGGGATGCGTTTCGGAACCTGCCCCCTCGAAACAGAACGTCCAGCCCGTCGCTTCGCAAAGCGCGTCCGGCGGAGAAATCGTTCTCTACGTAGCCACGAATGGAAACGATTCGTGGCCCGGTCGCGCGATGGAGCCTGACGCCGCCGGGAGCGATGGGCCTTTTGCTTCCCTTGAACGGGCCAGGGACGAAATCCGCTCCATTAAGAAGTCCGGGGCTGCGGTCAAGGACGCAAAGGTAGTCGTCCGGGGCGGGAGTTATCACCTTGCCGGACCGCTTGAACTCACCGCCGAAGATTCCGGAACAGTGGACGGGCGGATTGCCTATATTGCGGCGTCAGGGGAGGAGGTTCGGCTCATCGGCGGCAGGACGATCACCAGCTTCAAGGCGGTGGCCGATCCGGACGTTCTTGAACGCCTTGACGAGTCAGCGCGCGGCAGCGTCCTGGAGGCCGATCTCAAGTCCCAGGGCGTGAGCGATTTCGGAAGCGCCTCAAGCGGCGGCATCGAGCTTTTCTTCAACGATGAAGCAATGCAGATCGCCCGCTGGCCGAACAGGGGGTTCACCCGGATCGCCGGACTCCTGAACATTGACCCGCACAAGATTCACGGCATCCCCGGCGACAAGACGGGCAAGTTCGTCTACTCCGGCGACAGGCCGGCGCGATGGGCCTCGGAAAAGGACCTCTGGCTGCACGGCTACTGGTTCTGGGACTGGTCCGACGAGCGACAGAAGGTGGAGGCGATTGACCTTGAAAAGAAGGTCATCAGCCTGAAACCGCCCTACCACGGTTACGGTTATCGCATGGGGCAATGGTACTACGCTTTCAACGCGCTGTCTGAGTTGGACCTGCCCGGGGAGTGGTATCTCGACCGCGAAAAGGGCGTTCTCTACTTCTGGCCGCCGTCACCCATAGAGAAAGGAAAAGTCATCGTCTCAGCGCTGCCGTCAGCGCTTAACCTGAAAGACACTTCATATGTAACGATCCGGGGATTCATCATCGAGGCGACGCGGGGAACGCCCGTCACGATTTCCGGCGGCTCTGAAAATGAGATCGTCGGCTGCGTCATCCGCAACACCGGTTCCGGAGCGGTCTCGATCAGCGGGGGGCGGCATAACGGCGTCATCGGCTGCGACATTTATCAGACTGCGCGCAGCGGCATAAGCCTGAGCGGCGGGGATCGCAAAACGCTGACCCCGGCAGGCCATTACGCAGAGAACAACAATATCCATCATTACGGGCGCGTCAATCGGATGTACTGCCCGGCGGTGTCGCTTGACGGGGTGGGCAACCGCGTTTCGCACAACCTGATGCACAACGCCCCGCATCAGGCAATATCGTTCGGCGGAAACGACCACGTCATCGAGTTCAACGAGATTCACAGCGTCTGCTACGAGTCCAACGATGCCGGGGCGATCTACAGCGGGCGGGACTGGTCAATGCGCGGAACGGTCATCCGCAACAACTTCATGCACCACATCAACGGCTTCGAGGGGCGCGGATGCGTGGGCGTCTACCTTGACGACATGTTCTGCGGCACGGAGATCAGCGGCAACGTCTTTTACAAGGTTACGAGCGCGGCCTTCATCGGCGGCGGGCGCGACTGTGTCGTGAAGAACAACATCTTCGTCAACTGCGTCCCGGCCATGCACATTGACGACCGCGCGATGAACTGGGCGAACTACCACGTCGGGACGACCATGACCGACCGCCTGAAGGAAATGCCCTACCTGCAACCGCCCTGGAGCGAGCGATATCCGGAATTGCTGAAGATTCTCGACGACGAACCCGCCGCCCCGAAGGGCAACGTGGTGATCAACAACGTCTGCTACGGCGGCAAGTGGGATGACATATGCCCTATCGCAAAAAAAACCGGCAGGTTTGAGAACAACATACTGGATGTTGATCCTGAGTTCGTCCAGCCGGAGGAAATGGACTTCCAGTTGCGCCCGGACTCCCCCGTCTACGGGATGGGGATTGAGCCGATACCGTTCGGGAAGATCGGGTTGTATCAGGACGACAGGCGGGCCTCATGGCCCGTTATCCACAAGGTTCGGGAAACGATAGCCCGCCCAGCGAATCTTAAGGAGGCAACCAAATCTCCGGAGTTGCGCGTTGCGAAGCGGACGGCAATAATCACCATTGATGGAAACGTAACACCGGATGAATGGTCCGGCGCCCACAAGACCAAGGCGATGTTTATCGGCCAAGGGATCAGCGGGGAGCCGGCCAAACCGTGGAGTTACGCGTGGCTGGCCTGCGACGAGGATGCTCTTTACGTTGCCGTCAGCAATGACGTCAACCCCGACAAGCCGATCCTGAAGGAAGACAAGTGGGGGGAGAATGACGCCGTCGAGATCGCCCTCAAAAACCCGGCGACGGGTGAAGCCGCGCCGATCATCGTCCTTCGCGGTTACGCCGGCGGGAGGCTCGAGAGCAGCGTCGAGGCCGGAGCCGAAGCAGAGGTCGCCCGCAAGGCCGGAGAAAGCGTGACCTACGCGGTCAGGCTGGTTGACGCCGGGCGATGGGACGCCGAGTGGCGGATTCCCTTCGCAGGATTAGGCGTTGATCCGGCAAAGCACAGAAAAATTGCGTTCAACGCGACAGTCCGCAAAACCGCAGATTCCCTCTGGCTGATGTGGAAAGGAACCGGAGGATACAGTTGGAAGGTTGACGACGCCGGATTCATCATCCTCCCATAACGCATAAAATGTAGCTGGGTTCTTAGCGAAGCGTGAACCCAACCAAATACACGGTAGGATAGGCGCTTTGCGCCTTCTGTAGTGTGGGCGAAACTGAAAACTTGCCCACGTTGAGAAGTAGTTGCCGTAGAATGTCAACTTTTTACCAGCCGTAAAATAAGAGGAGACACAATGAGCAAGACCGAAGAGAATCTCAAGGCAGCGTTCGCCGGCGAATCCCAGGCGAGAAACAAGTACACCTTCTTCGCAAAGGTGGCGGAAAAGCAGGGTTATCTCTACATCGCCAAGCTGTTCCTCGAAACCGCTGAAAACGAAATGCAGCACGCCAAGGAGGAGTTCAAGCTCCTCAACGGTATCGGCGATACGGTCGCTAATCTGAAGGAAGCCATCGGCGGCGAGGATCACGAGACGAAGAGCATGTATCCCGAGTTCGCCGAACAGGCTGACAAGGAAGGCAACGCAGCCGCCGCGAATCTCTTCCGTCAGATAGCCAAGATCGAAGCCCGCCACCGCGATCGCTACAAGAAGCTGCTGGAGATGGTGGAGAAGGGCACGCTCTATAAGCGCGAGAAGCCCATCACGTGGAAGTGCAGCAAGTGCGGATACGCTTACACCGGAACCGAGCCGCCGCCGAAATGCCCGTGCTGCAAGCACGAGGCCCAGTACTTCGATCCGTCGGACATCGAAAACCTGGCGTAACGATGAAGGGCGGGCGTTTTGCGCCCGTGCCGCAATCCTTCATTATTTGCAGGCAATGATTTTCTGAAACGCCCCGTTTGAATGCCCCAATCGGCAGAAACGGGGCGTTTCTTTTTACCGAAGACGCGGCATGGATGCAAAATAAGCCCGTATTGCGTTTCGCATTCCCTCACACGTCTGAAACAGCCCTTGCCTTCGGGCTGAAAATGAGTATTCTATGTAAAGATCAGGTATGGGAACCGGATCCGGAAAGGATTCGGCCGAAAACGGGGAGTCGGCAACCGGCGCGTCAGCATATGACGCAGCCGAGAAGATAGATCATGCGCAACGCAGTCTTGCGCGAAACGATCAGCCAGGGACCGAACACCGGGGCGGGACAATAGTCGGATGGCATCGGCAGGCGACATAAAATCGCATCATCAGGACTTCGCCGTCCTCATATCGGCGGAAAGTCCGGACGCCTGGGCCGAACTCGCATCCGTGCTGCGGGATACCGGTCTTTGCCCGCGTTTCTGCGGACTTGAATCTGGGGAGGCGTCCCGCGAGGCGCGGAGAACCCAGCCTCTGATCTTTCTGCGCGAATGGCGCGGGGACAGCAGCGATCTTGAAATATGCTCCGAACTCCGCGCAATCTACCCCTGGCTGCGCGTCGTGGCTGCCGCGGCGGACGATCCCGCCGCCCATGCCGGCCCCCGCCCGGACAGCCCGGAAGCCGTCGCGGATTATCTGCTGCCTCTCCCCGCGGACATGGGACAGGCCGCCAAAACACTCAAGCTTGCCTTGAATTCGGCATGCCGGGGATACGCTGCCATCAGAGATGCGCGGATCGAGGGAACGATTGACGTTTCCCGCGCAGTGGCCGACCGCTTCTCAGCCATAACCGGCGGCATCAGGATAGGCGTTGGAATGCTTGCATCCCGGATTCCGAAGGACGACGAACTGCCTGAACTTGTCCGTGGCATTGAACACATTGCAGACAAAGGTACCGCGCTCATCGGCAGACTTCAGGCGCTTTCAACACAACCTCCATTGCCATCAGAGTGCGTTCGCATTGAGAAGATACTGAACATCGTGCTCGCGGAAAGGTTTTCCGGGCAGGATGAAAGGTTCGAAATCCTCCGGGAAACGCTTGATGCCGCTCCCGCCCTGGAGGTTGACGCGCTTGGACTTAAGCAATGCCTTCAGTCCGTTATAACCAACGCCGCCGAGTCCATGCCCGATGGCGGAAAGGTCATGATCGAATCAGCCGTGGTCCAGTCCGTCGAACTGCCGGCCTCACTCTGTCCCGGCCTCTCCCCGGGGATGTACGTCCGCCTGAGTGTGTCCGACTCAGGCCCCGGCATGGAACCTGACGTCGCGCGGCGCATCTTCGATCCGTTCTTCACGACCAACCCGTCCCCGGACAGACTGGGGCTTGAAATGACCGCCGCATACGCCTTCGTCCGGAACTCGAAGGGGGCAATGGAGCTTTTCACGCGGCCCGGCGCTGGAACCAGAATGGATATCTATCTTCCTGTGACCAGACACGGCGTCCACATCAGGGATATTAAACGTCCGGACAGCGGCGCGGGGCGCGGGATGATCCTCGTCGTGGACGACGATAAGCTGGTCCGCACAACCATTGAGAAGGCGCTGCGCTCGAACGGTTACGAGGTCGTCGCCGCGGAGGACGGGCGGGCAGCCGTGGACGCCTTCCGCGCCATGCATCGGGAGATCGGACTTGCGATAGTGGACTTCCTTCTGCCGATTCTCTCCGGCCCGGCAACATGCACGGAACTGCGCTCCATCAATCCCGGCGTCAGGCTTATAATGGTGACGGGTTACGGCGTGCGCCGGGACAGCGAGGAGATACGCCGCCTGCAACTGGACGCTTTCCTTCAGAAGCCGTTCCGCATGAAGGAGCTTGCGGAAACGGTCGCGGAATGTCTGGCGCGTAACGGCGCGGCGCGCAACGGCGCGGTTTGAAGCGGAAATCAGGCCTGATCAGAAGTGGCGTCTTGATACCTTTCCGGAAGGCCCGCCGGCATTTCTTGCAGATGGGGCCGCGAAATGGGAGAACGCCTTTCACAACATTGTCCATGTTTCATGTTCTCGTGCATATTTTCCGCCTGATTGAGGAAAGCCATGCCCATTCGCATGTCTCCTGTTGGAATTAAAAGCGCAGGCCACTTAATGATGATTCCTCTTCTATTCTTCTCCGCCTCCTGTATTTCTCATCCCGACCGGAATTCGCCCGGCGGCATCGCCGCATCAAATGCAAAACCAGCCGGCCCCGCGCTTTTCATCGGCGTTGCGCATGTTGACATGACGCCCGAAGGCCCCGTTCCGCTGGCCGGATACGGGGCGCGTTATCCGAAGCTCAGCGAAGGGATCCATGACCGCGTCTTCGCCCGATGCGTCGTTATCCGCAGCGGAGAAACGACGCTGGCCCTGGTGAGTTGCGACTTCCGGGGCATGAGCGCCCCGCTGGGACGCGACATCGCGAAGATCGCAGCCGAATCCGGCTGCCCCGTCCCTGCGGACAACATCATGATTGCCGGAACGCACACGCACGGCGGCCCCGGCGGCTATCTCAACCATCCCCTGTGGGCAATCGTGGCAGGCAACTATCAGCAGAAAATCTACGACAAACTGCGCGACTCCATCGCCAGGTGCATAATCGAAGCGTCGCGCGAACTGCGTCCCGTAAAAATGGCCGCCGGCAGCGTCATGATCGAAGGCTTCAACCGCAATCGCCGGGGCGAGGAGAGCGTTGACCGTTCTCTGAACATCATTCGCTTCGACGGCGAGGACGGGAGGCCTCTGGCGATAATCGTGAACTTCACCGGCCACCCGACAATCATTGACGGAGACGACATGCTGATGACGCGGGAATGGCCGGGCGCGCTGGTTGACGGCGTCATGGAGCATTACGGCGGCGCCGAGTGCCTGTTCTTCAACGGCGCGGAGGGCGACCAGTCCGGCTGCATCAACGAGGGCAAATTCGCGGACAGGTACGAGAAGGCTGCGGCCATGGGCAAGGCTCTGTCGGTCAAGGCGATTGAGCTATGCGATACCCTTCGCCCCGGCCCGAATCCGGTCGTGAAGATCACGCGGCGGGAGATTGAACTGCCCGATTCAGTCGCAGCCGGAACGAAGCTCCTTCCGAAAAGCTGCGTCTGGCACAGGATAGAACTGGGCGGCGTCTGGCTGATGACCATCCCGGGCGAGGCGGTCTGCGACATCGGCCTCATGCTCAAGGATCGGGCGCGGAAGGCCGGATGCGAATTGCCGATCGTGGTCGGGCTGGCCAACGACCATCTCGGCTACTTCGTCACCCCGGAGCAGTACTGCAAGGGCGGATACGAGGCGACGATGAACTTCTACGGCCCTGAAATCCGCAACACCCACGCCAGGGCGCTGCTTGGCGACATCGCCCCGGATGCCGGAATCACGCCTGAAAAGAACCTGCTGGAAGGCGCGGAGCTTGTCCGCTCGGACGGCGCGCCGTTGCTCCGGCTCAGCGGCGATCCGTTCCAGATGGGCTTCCAGCACGGCAGACTACTTAGGAACGAAATCCGCGAACTGCTCGCGCTCTGGGAACCAGAAATCGCGAAGTCGCTGCGCCCCTCGTATCAAAAACTGATCTGGAAGCAGCCGACCGCCGCCGTGGTCGTGAACGCGATAGGCGGATTTGAGGTGGTCGCCATGCCCGCGTTCGGTTTCGCCTCCAGGGCGTTGTTTCCGAATACGCCGCCGGAAATCTACGATGAAATGCGCGGAATAGCTGAGGGCGCAGGCGTCCACTTCGACCGCATACTGTCGCTCAACGCCGCGTTGACACTCCTGTCGCAGAAGGACCTGACACGAGTCGGCGAGTCAATCAGCCTTTGCGCAAGCATTGTCCGCATCACGAAGAACGGCGCAAACCCGGTCATCCACGCGCGGGCGCTGGATTCCGCATGGCCGAAGCTGTTTGCCTCCAGAATCATCGTAATCGAATACAGCCCAAAGAATGGGCGCAGATTCCTGTCAGTCGCATGGCCGGGAATGGCCGGGGTTCTGACAGCCGTCAACGATGCGGGGCTGAGCGTGTCGGTCGAATCCGCCGGCGATCGCAGCGAAGCAACCTTGAAAAATGTCCCCATATCCTTCACGTGCAGGCTTCTTGCGCAGCATGATTCCGATCTCGAAGCCGCAGTCGAACGATTGAAGACGTCGCTGCCGGAGGCGGGATTCCATGTTACGCTGGCGGACGGCAGGGGCAGGCGCGCGATTTGCGCTGATCTCTGCCCGGAAACATCGGCCATGCGGGAACCTGAAGACGGCTGGTTGCCGGGCGCAATAATCACTGACACTGCGGAGCCTTACGTCGGCAAGAGATTTAAAGGTCCGGGGCTTACCGCCGTGAACGAGGCGGAGAGAACCAGGTATGAAGCGCTTCTGCTCGCAATCAAGTCCGGAAACCCCGCCCTGGAATCAGCTGAAGGTTGGGAGAGCATGCTGAGGGACAAGGGTAGCGGCATATGCGTTGAAAGAACGATCTGCGCATGCGTGATGCTGCCGGGAATCGGCGAGATTCGGTTGCGGCGGACAGGCATTGAGGAAGAGACTGGTTTTCGCACTTACAGGCTGATCGCGAGGTAATCGCACCGTCTGACAAGCACAGGCATGAAAGAAGCAGATTACAATCGCGATTTGTACGCGCATATGCCCGCATGAAAGAAATGGCTGCAATGAACATGATTGAAATCATAGCCGTTGCCGCGGGGCTTGGGGTGGCGGCGGCAGCGTTGATCCTCATTGTTGCGGCAATCGTCCGGCGCGCCAGAGAGTCCGGCAAGGTTAAGATTTCATTCCGCGTGGAGGCGGGCGGAGATGATGATCGGGATGATGAGGATTCCAGCCCGGAGAATCTTATAAGCGGGGGGATAAAGGTGAACGGCAAGCCGGTCAACTCCCCTGACGAGCTGCCCTGGCTTCTACGCCAGATCATCAAACTCGTCCCCAATGAAGCGGCGGACACGAAGGTGGTGAAGGTGACGCGGACATTCGGATCGCTGAAGGACATCCCGCCGGACGTTCGCGCCCGCCTGGAGAAGGTCCGCGCGGCGGACGGCGCGGCAGGCGAAACGGTCGCGCGCTATTCATCGAAGGATGGAACGCTCCCGCCGGAGATCATGGATCGGATCGCCGAAATGAAGGAATCCGGGGGCGAGACGAAGATAACGATTGTGATCAACGGCGAGAGGCATGAGTACAATTCGCTTGAGGAAGTGCCGAAGGAATTCAGAAAATTTGTCAGGTAGTATCTGCATCAGGGGTGAAGTGAATCTTGAATTCGGCCTTGTAACAGGTCTGATTGGAAGCATTGCGGCGTCATGTCCGCGTTTTTCCGCTTGACATGCAAGCGTCGCGGCACTACGAATAAGCAAGAGGGGTATCCGATGGTTTCAGGCCGTCGAAGGCCCGCATGAACGAATGTGAACGGTCGGCCCCGTCGGCCGGCCGGTTTTTCTTTTTTCAAAGGCGCAGGCGCCGTAAAGGAACGACGATCTGCGCGCGCAAAAGGCACCTGATAGAGGATACGCTGAACCAGAACGAGCTACAGCAGACGACGCAGAGGATACGGATTCGCTTCAGCAAGAGAGGGGTAGCGAGGTTTATTTCCCACCACGACTTGATGCGGCTCTTCAAGAGGGCGGTCCGACGGGCCGAGTTGCCGGTGCGCATGAGCCAGGGTTTCAATCCCCAGCCGCGCATCGCGTTCCCGGCCCCGCTCAAGCTCGGATGGGAGGGCGAAAACGAGGTGGTTGACCTGGAACTGCAGGGCTGGATGCCGCCGGCGAAAGTAATCGAGATTCTGGCGAGGGAACTCCCGGAAGGCATCAGGCTGCGCTCCGGGCGCGTAGTCGGCAGAAGCCGCCCCTGCGCGCCGTTGTCCCTGCTTTATCGCATTCCGCTGCTTCCCGGCGCGGGGATAACGGACAAGGACGTTGCGGAATTGCTCGGCAAGACCTCGATCTCCCTGGAAAGAACGCGCAAGGGCAAGGCGCGGACGCTGGACGTTCGAACCGCCCTGGGCGGCATGACGCTGTCGGACGGAGTCCTGACAATGGACATCAGGTTCGACCCCCAGGGCACGCCGTCGCCCGAGGACGTGCTGCATATCCTCAATCTCGAAGCGGGGCGGGACTATGAGACAGGAGCCATCGCGCGCGCCTTCGTCCGAATGGACGACGCCGATTGAAACAGGAATCAGGAATGGAACGATCAGACAAGGTAATGCTCATAAACTGCATCGAGCCTGAGGAGTGCAGGATAGCAGTGCTGGAAAACAAGGTCCTGGATGAGTTCTATATCGAACGCACCTCCCGGGATCACATCGTCGGCAACATCTACAAGGGGCGCGTGGTCAACCTCGAGCCGAGCATCGAGGCCGCGTTCGTTGACTTCGGATATAGCAGGAACGGTTTCCTGCATATTTCCGACGTCAAGTTTTCGGCTGTGATGGAAAACAACTCCCACCGCGGCGATCACGTCCCCAGGCATCAGAGACGCATCACGGACGTGCTCCGCAACGGCCAGGAAATCATGGTACAGGTGACCAAGGAGGGCGTAGGCAACAAAGGCCCCGCCCTGACCACCTACCTGAGCGTTCCCGGCAGGTTCCTCGTGATGATGCCGGATTTCCACCGGCGCGGGGTCTCCCGCAAGGTCGAGGACGACGAGTTGCGCCACAAGCTCATGGCCCGTCTCCAGGAACTCAGCCCTCCCCCCGAACACGGTTTCATAATAAGGACAGCCGGAGCGGATGAAACCAAGAAGGAGCTGAAAAGGGACCTGGACTATCTGGTGCGCCTGTGGTCTTCGCTTGAGGCCAATGTGCAGAAGAACAAGGCCCCATACATGGCTTACGAGGAGAGCGACCTCGTCATCCGGGCCATCCGCGACGTTTTCTCAAGCGAGATCAAGACGATCTTCATTGACTCGGAGCCGGTCTACCACAAGGCGCTGGACTTCATGAACACAGTCATGCCGCAGTATCACAGGCGGCTCCAGTTCTACAGGGAGGACACGCCTCTCTTCCATCGCTATCGCGTGGAGGAGGAGATTGACCGCATTTACGCGCGCAAGATTGACCTGCCCAGCGGCGGCTCCATCGTCATCGAGCAGACCGAGGCGCTGGTCGCCATTGACGTCAACAGCGGACGTTACAAGGAGGAGTCCGGCGCGGAGGAAACGGCCTTCCGTACCAATATCGAGGCGGCGCGTGAAATTCCGCGACAGTTAAGGCTGAGGGACCTCGGCGGCGTGGTCATCAACGACTTCATTGACATGCTCGGCGAGAAGCACCAGCGCGACGTTGAAAACGAGCTTTGGTCCGGGCTACGCAAGGACCGCGCGCGAGTCAAGATGCTGCGAATGTCAAAGTTCGGCACAATCGAGCTTACCCGGCAGCGCATGAGGTCCAGCGTCGGCGCCGCTGCGCACCTGCCCTGCCCGATGTGCAAGGGGGCGGGCTTCGTCAAATCGCTGGAGACCGTCGCGCTGGGCCTGATCCGCAATATCAGGTTCATGCTTGGACGCAAGGACATTGAGCGAGTGGAGCTGCACTGCAATCACGAACTCGCGCAGCTTCTTTTCAACCACCGCCGCGAAAGCTTCGTGGAGATGGAGAGGCGGTCGAAGAAAAACATCACTATCATGGTCAATCCGGCCACTCCCCTTGCTGAGTCGCAGATAGTCGGGTATCGCGGCGACGGCAGGAAGGAAATCCTGTAACATATTTCATTCGGGAGGCGCGATGCCGAAGGAAATGACCGGTCCGGAGCGGATGCGGGCAACCTGTGAATTCCGTCCCGTTGACCACTTGTACCGGCGCGAGTTCTACATCTGGCAGGAAGCCATTGACAGATGGCGCGGGGAGGGCATGCCGGAGAACTGGGCCGAAACCAACCTTTTCAATTTCGATACGGGGTACAACGTCCACGCGGGATGCAATCTCGGCTGGTGCGAGCCGCCCTTTCTCCCGGCTTATGAAACAAAGGTCGTCGAGGATCAGGGAGCATACGAGATCATCCAGGACAACGCCGGGCGCAGGCTGAAGGTATTCAAGGGACGCCGCCATGGCTTCATGCCGGACTACGTCGCCCACCCCGTCGCCTCCCGTAGAGACTGGGAGGAGGACGTTGCTCCCAGACTCGACCCCGACGCGCCGGGGCGATGGGACGGGCTTGACGGAAACTGCGCCGCCGCCCGAAAGTCCCGCGATGAAAACGGCATGCTCGTCTCCCAGGGCATCATCGGCGGTTACATGTATCTGCGCGCGATGGTCGGCCCGGAAGACATCCTCTACGCCTTCTACGATGCGCCGGACCTCATCCGCAGCATGATGGAGCGCTGGACAGTCCTCATGGACGCCGCCCTGGAGAAAATCCAAGAGCGCGTTGAGCTTGACGAACTCCTGATGGCCGAGGACATCTGCTATAATGCTGGGATGCTCATCTCGCCCCGCATGTTCCGCGAATTCCTGACTCCCTGTTATCAGCAGGTGGTCGGAAACGCCCGGAAGCGGCAGAAGCGCAGGCTTCGCCTCATCGTTGACACCGACGGGCGCGCCGAGGACTCCATCCCGCTCTACCTCGAAATCGGCATGGACGCCATGACGCCCTTCGAGGTGGCAAGCGGCTGCGACGTCGTCGCGCTTGGCCGGAAGTATCCGGAGCTGGTGATGTTCGGCGGCATTGACAAGCGAGTTCTGGCAACTGGCAAAGACGCAATTGACGCTCATCTTGAGCATATCATTCCGGCCATGCTCGAACGCGGGGGATACGTGCCGACGTGCGATCACGGCGTCCCGGACAACGTATCCTTCGAAAACTACCTTCACTACCGACGCCGGATGACGGAATTGGATCACAAGTGAGACTTGCGCCCGCGCGCCGGGAATAGACATCATGCTTCGCTATCCGGTCGTGTTCTTTGATTTCGGGGGAACGCTTAACCACGATCCGTCCGGCCTGCTTGAACCCAAGCCGTTCTGGCTGGGCGGAGCGCTGAAGCTCTTCCTGGACGCGAAGGGGCATGAGTCACCCCGCGCGGAGGAACTGGACGACCTGGCCAGGGAGACGAGGCTGGAACTGCGCGGGAGAACGCCGCCCGGCAACTCCTGCCAGACAAAGCAGGAGGCGGACGACTGGCACGCGCTCTGGTTCCGCGGGGTTTATGTGAAACTCGGAATCACCTCGCAATCCGAGCGCGAATTCGGAGATCTCGTCGCCGCGTACCGTCAGGCGGAGATGCGCTCAACCCTCGGCGTCAACGACTTCAACCGGAGCATCCTGAGAGAACTGTCCGGGATGGGTTGCAGAATGGGGATCATATCCAACGTTGACGGCTACCTGTCCGAGAGGCTCAGGATCGAGGGCGTCCACGACCGGTTCTTCATCGTCATTGAATCAGCGAACATCGGGGTGGAGAAGCCGAATCCGATCATCTTCCGCCGAGCTCTTGCAGCGGCTATGGAACCGCCGGAGCGATGCCTTCACGTGGGGGATTCCTATGACGCTGACGTTCTCGGTGGGAGGGGCGTCGGCATGGCGACTGCGTGGCTGGGGCGCCGAGATGATATCCCGCCCGGACTCCCCCACCCGGATTACTTCATAGAATCGCTGGGCGAACTGCCCTCAATCTGCCGGCTTTCGCGCGGCGATGCGGCGCCGTTGCTGAGGCGATAGATTCTGACCGAGTGCGGGCTTTTAGGGTAATGCGAAGGCTCCGTGTGAACAAGCACAAGTTCCGGAACCTGTCCGGAATCCAGTTGTTGAAGCAGGCCTGGGAGAAAACGGTCAAGCTCCTCGACCACAAACGCGAAGTACTGCGAATGGGTCAGGAACATCAGTTCCGGGATGAGGGTCTTGAATTGCTCCGGGCTACTGCATGGTTTTTTGAATCGCCTGCAGGCCTCGACAACGTCAACCGATTCAGCTTGCGCGTAGAGGGCTATGCGGGGATTTCCAGGATTCAGCACGCGAATCCGATCGAACATGGGCAGGCTATCAAGTATCCACAAGCTAATTATTCGCCGCCCCGCCCGCACCTCCGATAAATCTTTCGATTTCTGTTCCTCAAGCGTCTTGGGTAGAACGGCAATCGCGAACGCTATCGCCGTGAACGCGGAGTAAATAATCGGCATCAGCCGTCCTCCCGCCTCTTCGTCGTTTCCGGTGGATTCATGCGTGAACATTTCATATACGCGATATCGGAATCCGGGCCAGACAATCATTTTCTCGGCCCAGTCCCCAATCTTCACGCAGGCAATCCCCGCCCACGGAAGGCACAGCAGTGCGACGGGATACGCATGCCGCCCGCTCAGATATCCCGCCGCGTAATGAAGCCGGAAGAAGATCAGCGAGAAGAGCGCCGCATATGTCAGTACGTAAAGCTCCTCCCCGGAGAAAAGCGGCGCATGTCGCTCAAAAGCCGGCGCGACATCATTTACAGGCGCGCGGCATGAAGCTCCCCCGCCGTCGTATCCCGTCCAGATGGCAAGCGAAGCTGTCAGATTCTTCGCGGAACGTCTTTTCCAATCCCTCCATATCAGTCCCAGGACGACAAGCGGCATGAACAAATCCGGCATGGCCTTGGAAAACATCGCCGGAACCGCCAGAAGCGAATCCAGCCTGCGGCTGCCGAGCCACTCCGCCCTTGCGGCCTGAACCGGGAGAAATCCGGCAGTCGCCACATTCGCGTGCGCATCCGGTCCCTGTGAATCACCTTCGATTCCCGATTCGGGCTGTTTTTCTTCGGATTTCTTCTCTCCGCCGGACTTGTCCTTCTCCGGAAAGAGGATCGTGGCCTCGGTGCTGGACGGCGGTTTCTCTACCAGCAGTTCGGACATGTCCTTCTTCGGCGTCAGCATCCAGACGCCGCGGACTTCGTGAAGCGCCTTGATATATGGAAACGCGCAGATTGCAAAGCCGCCAAGCAGCAAGACTCCCCGAAGCGTCCATCCGGCAAAGGAAATCGCTCTCTCCGGTTTCGGCCCTGTTCCGGGCCTGCGCGCCGAATACGATTCAAGCACATATGAGATGAATCCCCAGAGCGAGACGACCAGAATGACGCTCATCCCCTCCGGTCTGATCAGGTAAGCCAGCCCGCCGAATATGCCCGTGACGGCGAACATGGCCGCCCTGCGCGTCTGGAGCGCGGCCAGTCCCGCCGCAGCGCCCGATACGAAGAACAGGCTGTAGACCGGTTCCGTCAGCACGTCCGCGCCGTAGCGGGCGGAATATGGATGGACCGCGTAGAGCAGCCCCGCGACCGCCGCAACGCCGTCGCCGCCAATCCTGCGCGCCAGCAGCATCAGCGGAAACAACGCCAGAAATGACGCCAGAAGGTCCAGGCGTTGCCCCGCGCTTATCCAGTCGCCATGCTCCCCGCGAAAATATGAAAGAAGAATCGGGTAAAAGACGTGATGCTGCCGCGCAAGAACCTCATCGCGCCTGCCCTCATCCCACGCCTCCGCCATCTCGATATGGACGACGGCGTCCTTTGAGACGCATTTTGTCCCCACCGCACAGACCATTCGCACGATAATGGCTGCGGTGATTATCGCCATAATTATGAGCCATCGCGTTTTGGACGACGGAAGCATAGCCTGAAGCATACCAGATGAAGGGCCGTCGGATAAAGCCGTCCGTTAGTCCCGCGCGTCCGCTGCGGACCTTTTGGGCGAAGCTGATCCGGCCGAGCGCATCAGGCTGACCGTAATATTGTGCGCGCTACGCCGCAGGAACCACCATCCCGCAATAATCAGCCACCCCGCCGAAATCGGCGCAAGAAGCGGCCACTGCCCCGGGCGACACTTCTGCCGGATTGCCGCCGCCGTCAGGCGCAGCGTCATATCGCACATGACGACGCAGAAGGACACGGACATCGCAACCGGGATCACCCACAGTCTGACTATGGCCGGATGGACGGATATCGGTATGGCTTCCGCGGGCGGGCCGACGCGAGTTCCAGCCAGGCAGAACCCGTAGACGAGCAACTGAACACCCCCCAGCGGAAACTCCACCGGTATAAGCGGGAACCTGCCGTAGACCCACCATCCGAGGAAGAAGATCGGGGCAATGCAGAGGATGTACAACGGCAGGCTGAAGGCGCAGAGCGGAAGCAGCGCGATGACAAGCATGGAAAGCCCGACTGCCGGGATTCCATCGTCGTAAGTGTGCGCGGACATCATGTTCGCCGAATGCTCTCCGCGCTCCCTTGCCGAGGCCGTAACATCCCCTGACGAACAATGCGAGTCGTCAGAGCCGATCCCCCTGACCGTCAGTTCCGTCTGCCAGAGAACGTAGTGACCGTAAGCCTTGATCTCCGTGGAAATCATCATCGGGGTCAGGCGTTTAACATCCTCCTTAAGCAGGCCGGCTTTCTCAAGAACGCTGCGCCTCAGCGCGGCCACGTTCATGGGTAGCAGATCGAGCCGTCTCGGCTTGCCAGTAACGCGGCATTGCCCCGGCCTTGCCACCGCCTCCACGAACGCCGTTAACGCGTCTATGCCCCGGGTCCTGTTCAGCAGTATAGGGGCCGCCACGGCTCCGACCTCCTCGTCACTGAATTCGGCGACGAGGGTTTTCAACCAGTCATTGCGCCCGATCTCCACCGGGGCGTTCAAGATCAGGAGGATATCGCCTTTGGCGCGGCGGCAGAAATCCGCCACCAGCCGCTCAGGTTTCAAAGACAAGGCATCCAGGCGCAGGACCTTCAGGTCCCGGGCGTCTGCCGCGCAGTCCGCCGGCACAAAAACCTCGATCGGACGATTGTCCTGGGCTGCAAGCTCCCCAAGCAGGGCAGTCGCGCAGGGCTTGGCCCCTTCACCGGGATTCATGATTGCTTCCGGCAATATGGCGACTGATATTTCCATGCGAAATCCTTGTCGGATCGAGAATTCGTCACAACCATCACGCGGAACAGGAATTGCGTCGCGGTATGATCTCAGTCAACGGCGCTCGGAAGCGGATTTGAAACCTGTGCCATGCCGGACGCCGATCCTGCGCGCAACGTTAAGAACAGGACGGGATTATCATGGTTGCGCAAAGCCGGTGTCAAGCGGATTGCATCCGGATCACCCGTAATAAGTCAGAACACGTGAAGGAATGGCGCCGCGAGCGCTTTATATGAGCTGCGACATGATTCTTCGGAATCACGCTCAGCCCATCTGACGCGCTCCGCACAGCCATGCCTTCATCCATCCTGACCGGTTACTCCTGCGACCAAAATCGTCTTGACTTGTTTTTATGATTCTGCGATAAGCGATGTCGGTTTCAGGCTATTGTGTCGAGAGGAAAGCAGTATGAAGGTCAAACTCGTACAGATCACCGGTTCGGACAGAAGCAAGGAGTTCCCGGTGGAGCGGGGACAGACGCTGGTGTGCGGGCGCTTCCCCCTTAACCCGATCTACATTCCCGACCGGCTGATGTCCCGCAGGCATTTCCAGGTGACGCGCGAGGACGACGGGCGTCTGATCATCAAGGACCTGGGCAGCCAGAACGGATCGCGCGTCAATAAACGCATAATCTTTGAGCCGACCGAGCTTGCCAACGGTGACATCATCGAGGCGGGATTGACGCAGCTTGAGGTTGTATTCCTTGACGAGTCGGCAGCAGGGAAAGACCGCCCGACGGACGAGTTTGACGAGCAGCTCCGAAAGATCAACCAGAACAATCCCGACGACTGGCAGAAGCTGATATGGTGGTGCGAGACGCACGGGAGGCATCAGCAGGAAGCCATGTGCAGGCAGCGGCTGAAAGATGCGCAACAGCGGCTGCAGAAGGTCCGGAAGAGGGACGAGGCTCCCACGATGATTCACCTGGAGGCCTTGACGCCGGAATCCACGGACATGCAGTTGGAGGAAAAGGCCGAGCTTCCTGAGCCTGAGGAGGAGGCGCAGGGACCGGCCGACGATACGGAACGGGGCGCGCAACCGGAAGAGACGACATTCGAAGAGTTCAAAACCCGGATGAACGAGTTCGGCCTGGAGGTCTGCCACCTTTGCGAACGCGAGGGACAGGTGAACGTCCATCCTGAATTCTGCTGGGGATCCGGAATTCACCTTGCCAGCGTTCCGATGCCGGACGACCTTTCGATAAGGCACAAGATGGCGGCGCTCCCGGTGACGGAAAGACCGACATTCTCCTCGCTGGTTCGGCTGGCAATGGTCGCGCCAATCATTGGAGCCAGGCACGTCTTCCACCTCCCGGAACAGGTTCGACAACACATTCTCACCGTTCCATTCCTTGAGGAATCGTTCGCCAGGTTCGCCAGGCAATACTTGCAACAGCGAAGCGTCCCGTGCACGGAAGAATGCATCGGGGAACTGCTGCACCTGCTGTCCTTCAAAGGGGTGAAGGACTATGCAAGACTCTCGGCAATGATCAAAAAGGTCTCATCGCTGACAGCGGCGGATTTCGCAAAGCTGTCCGCGCGGGACAGGCAGGTTATCGAGCAGAGCGATATCCTCAGCATGGTGTCCCCGTTGAACAGGAAGTAACGGTCTGAAGCTACTGGATGGCATCGAGACTGGCCGGGGCGTTCCCGCCGGGCAATTCAGCGTATTTATTCCTGGGAGCGAATCATTTTGACCCGCTCCTGATTCCAGACGGAGGTTCAAGCATGACGAGAGCGGCCGTCGTGATTCCTGCAAGGTACGGCTCCACCCGTCTTGAGGGCAAGCCGATACTGCCGAAGATAAAGGCGGCTACGGGCAAACACCTGATCCAGCACGTCTATGAGCGGGCGATGAAGGCGGGGCTGGCAAACAGAGTGATTGTGGCGACGGACGATGATCGCATATTCAGAGCCGTCAAGGACTTCGGGGGAGACGCCATGATGACCCGATCCGACCATCGCTCCGGCAGCGACCGGATAGCCGAGGTGGCGGCGGGTCTTGCGGAGGAAATCATCGTCAATGTTCAGGGCGATGAACCGGAAGTAGCTCCGGAGATGATAGACCAGGTGATTGATCTTCTGGCCGGAGATCCGGCGGCCTCGATGTCAACGCTGGCGCATCCGATACGGGCCGAATCCGAATTGCGCGATCCGGCTTCGGTGAAAGTGGTGGTAGATAACCGGGGGTACGCCATGTATTTCTCTCGCTCGCCGATTCCGCACGTGAGAGGCGCGGATGAGTTCGTTAGCGCATCGCCGCTGGCCCATCTGAAGCACATCGGGATGTACGCCTACCGGCGGGAGTTTCTGCTTGGGTATGCCGATCTGCCCCGGGCGCCGATCGAAGACGCCGAGAAGCTGGAGCAGTTGAGGGCGTTGTGCGCCGGGCATAAGATCAAGGTCGGAGTCACGCAGCATCGTGTGATCGGGATAGACACCGATGCCGATGTTGAGGACTTCCTGGCCAACTGGAAAAGCGCGATGAGCAGGCGCGATGAGCGGGCGCGATGAGCGGGCGCAATGAGCGGGCGCAGTCCGGTCAATTTCCGGGCCGGATCACGTTTTTACGCTTGTTCACGGAAAAAGCCGCAAGTTATAATATGTTTGACGTAATAGGGCGTGAGACAGAGACTTGGGAAGGCCAGCGGCGGACGGAAGCGAACAGGTCTAACAGGTTGGAGCCCAGCCAGAATGGCAGCCGATGAAAGCGCCGGCAACGGCGGAGCACTAAAGTGCGTTCAATGCGGGGAACCGCTTGCGCCGAGAGACAGGTTCTGCATGAGGTGCGGCGCCATGGCCCCGGAACGCACTGTCCCCCCGCCCGCCCCGCCACAAGTTGCCGAAATTATTGAAGAGCCGAAGGAAGAAGATGCGGTTGCGGCGGCCGATATAGTCCAGGATGATGAGATATCAGACATCCAGGGACTGTCAGGCATTGTCGAGAGCACGCCATCGTTCTGGAATGTGCTTTCGATGCCGCTGCAGACCGGACGACCGGGGTTATGGAAGCATGGGCTGCCCTTTGCGGGATTCGTCAGCCTCGGGCTGATATGTTTGAGCATAGCGGTGTTAGCTGAAGGCGAGCTTCGTTTTCTTTACTGGGTTTCGGCGATTCCATTCGCGGAAGCGGTAAGGCATTTCACTTTCTCCATCACAATGGCGTTGCGCGGAGAGCTTGACACGGGGATGGAGAAGCCGAAGAGATTCAATCCCGGGGGTTTCATCGGTTCGTTCATTGTTGTCTTTATCAGTTTGGGGCTGGCGCTCGGCATAGCGCGGTTTCATGCCGCAAACATTCAGAATCTTCCCGCGCCCGGGATCGCTTATGCCTTCACTGTGGCGATAAGCGGACTTTTCATCCTTTCGTTGATGATCATAATTGCGGACGCATGCGCAAAGGAAGTAAAGGACACCCAGTTTGAGCGTCCGAACGTGGCGCAGCTTGCCCAGCAGCACTGGGCCGGGTTCAGCGCGGTGGTTGGTTTCATTGTGGTCGCCATTCCGTTTCTGATTCCCGGCGCGTTTGCCGCTTCCGTCATGTCCATGATCTCCGCTGCGCGCTTCGGCAGGGGCAAGGATGCGCCGGAAGGCGAGCCGCTGCACTGGCAGATAGTCAGGGCCAACGCGGAGAAGACCTACACCCGTGTGGTGGGAAAGATAGACCCGGAGGTTGAGACATACGCCTCCGCGCCGAAACACGCGCTCGGGGTGCTCGCCTCCGGCGCATCCGGCCTGTTCTTCGGCTGGATTGCCGTATGGTACTGGGCGGCCAGCGCGACCGTCAGACTGCTGGTGCTGGCCTATCGCGGAGAAAGACTCCGTTTCTGGAGCGGCAACGAATAGGGCGCGCCGCATCACCGGGCGGGGCAGCAAGGAATGACAGAACATGCTGGGCGGATACAAAAGCAAAAGATTTCTGGATCAGGCAAACGCCGCTCTGGAGCGAAAGCGATGGAATGCGGCCATTGACGCCGCCCAGCACGTCGCCCAGATGGACCCGGAATGCGAGCAGGCATATCTGATAATGGGCATAGCTCATTTTCAGCAGAAGCAGTATGACGAGGCCTTTGCCGCCTACAAACGCGCGCTTCAGATCAACCCGCAGAACGCGATCGCCTGTTTCAATCTCAGCCAGGTCTGCATGAAAATCAGGGACTGGGCGACGGCCTGCGTGCTGACGGAGCGGCTGTGCGAGATGCAGTCGGAGAACAAGCGCCACCGCGAACGCCTGAAGGCGCTCTATTATCGCACCGGGCAGACGGAAAAAGCGCTGGGGCTTGAGCGCGAGGACCGGGGCGGAAGCCTGCCTGAAGATTCGCGCACCGGCCTTCACGCGATGGTCGAGAATGTCACCGACGCTATACACCGCCGGGACTGGGAAAAGGCTTACAATGAGGCGCACAAGGTATTCCAGCTTGATCCGGACAATTTCATCGTCGGACTTCACCTGGGCGCGTCGGCGTATCACCTGAAGCGCTTCGACGAAGCGATAAACATTTACTCGGCCCTCATCCGCAAGAATCCTGACCACCGGCTTACACCCGTCGCGCAGAACAATCTGGCCCGCACGTACCTTCGTCTTAAGGAATGGAGCAAGGCTGGCGAGATTCTGGAGCGTCTGACCTCACTTGACGTCGAACAACTGGCTACTTACACAGGGGGTCTGATCAAACCGGAAGAGGTTCTCGCCAATCTCGGACTTACTTATGAAAAACGCAACATGATGAAAATGGCCCAGTTGACTTATGAGAAACTGGTCAAAAGCGGGAAGGCCAGCGCAAAGATTGAAGAACGGCTGAGGCAGTTGAAGGTTCCGCTGGCGGCCAGGCGAGAGGTTGAGGTTGAAGAAGATGAAGATTATGATGAAGATAAACTGCTTGCCGAATTCGCCCCAGCGCCTGTAAGCCCCGAATTCGCCGTCCAACTGGAAAAGGCCAAATTCGATCCTCCGACAGCCACGTCAGAAGACGAGGACGTTCCGGAGGACGCGCAGGAGCTTGTCACAGACGAGGATGAGCTGCTCCAGGAGATGTTCGACGGATCCGGCGGGGCTGTTGTGAAATCTACGGATGAACAGTTGGCTCCAAACGGGCGACAGGCAAGGGTTCAAGCCGCGTCGCCGGCGGAACCGGAGGCAATTCAGCCTCAACCGTCCGCAGCCGAGACTTCGCTGAAGTGCCCGGGATGCGACGCTGAACTGGCGACAAACGCCCAGTTCTGCCCTTCCTGCGGGACAAAGATTGATCATTCCCCCCCTCCGCCGCCGCCCACGCAGCCTGCGCCGCCGTCGCCTCGCGCAAAGACGGCTAATGCGCCGCCTGAACCGATCAAGTGCATCAAGTGTGGAACGATAATTCCTACGCAGGCGGCATTCTGTCCCTCATGCGGAAGTCCAAAACCGCCGGAAGACATCATCTGCTTCTGCTGCGAGACGCCCAACCGACGTTCAGCAGTGCGATGCTCGTTCTGCGGATCGCCGCTCATTGTATGCGACAGTTTCCCTCAGGAACTTCGGCAGCATTACTACCATGTGCAGGAACTGATCCGCAACGGCGATCCGAACGAGGCGGCCGAGGAGTTCTCGAAAATCGTTGTCGCGCTCCCTAACTCTTCAATGGCGCGTTTTGGCCTGGGCGTGCTTCACGAGCTATGCAGAGCCCCAGACGCAGCCGCCAGACAGTATGTCGAGGTTTTCGAAAACGCAGAAAGAGAGCCTGAAATCGCCTGCGCGGCAGCCATACGGCATGCAGTTTTGCTTATCCTGCCATTGCGCAAACCTTCGGAGGCCATAGCGTTTCTTGAGAAGGCGATACGGAAATTCCCCCAGAATTCCCACCTGCATTACCTGCGCGGATTCGCCTTCGCCCGCATGAGCGAACACGCCAAGGCGGGACGCTGTTTCAACAAGGTGCTGGAAATCAACCCCCAACATGCGTTAGCATATTCCGGGTTGGCGGAGGTTAACAACCGCCAGGGCAAGAGCGACGAAGCCGCCCGTTTCATAAGCAGGGCGATATTCGTGCTCACGAAACTTGAGATCAGCCAGTCAGGGATTGACTGGCCCGCCGCTTCCCCTGGAACCGGCGAGGACGACCAGAGCGAAATGCTTCCTTGAGCCATGGGCCGTATCATAGGCATTGACCTGGGAACCACCTTTTCCGCCGCCGCATACGTACAGCCGGACGGAAAGCCCGCCATAATCACAAACGCCGAGGGCGAGCGCACGACACCCAGCATCGTGGCGTTTGCCGGCAGGGATATCCTGGTCGGCAGGCTGGCCCGGCAACAGGCGGTGCTCAATCCGGGCAATACCATCCGTTCGATAAAAAGGCACATGGGGGAGGACGGCTACGCCGTCCGTGTGGGCAGCACGAAATACCTCCCGCAGGAAATCTCAGCCTTGATCCTGCGGAAAATCCGCAATGACGCGGAGTCCTACCTCGGCGAGACGGTTGACAGCGCCGTTATTGCCGTGCCGGCCTACTTCAGTTCCATCCAGAAGGCCGCCACAAAGGAGGCCGGAGAGATTGCAGGTCTGGACGTGCGGCGTGTTCTTGACGAGCCGACCGCCGCCGCAATCGCTTACGGCATAAACGAATCAGGCAAACAAACCATCCTTGTCTTCGATCTTGGCGGCGGGACTTTCGACGTCTCCCTGCTAAAGCTGGTCAACGGACGTTTCAGCGTCATAACCACCAACGGCGACAACTTCCTGGGCGGGGACGACTTCGACCAGCGCGTCGTGGCTTACCTCAAGCAGCGCTTCCTCGAATCCACCGGCGTGAATCTCGACCAGATCGGCTCCACGGACAAGACCGGCGACATCAACGAAAGACTGCTTGAAGCCTCCGAGCTGGCCAAGCGACAGCTTTCCACAATGGAATCCACGCGGATGAGCGTCCCGTTCATTGTGCCTGAAAAAGGCTTGAATCTTGACGTGGACTTGACTCGCGCGCAGCTTGAGGAGATGTGTTCCGATCTGATAGACCGGATGAACAAGCCTTTACTCACCGCATTCTCAGACGCCCGAATGAAACCGGATGAAATTGACATAGTGGTTCTCTGCGGCGGCATGACGCGCATGCCGCGCGTTCGCCGGCACATTGAGGAACTGATCGGAAAACGGGCCGTCGCCGGCGTGAATCCGGACGAATGCGTGGCGCTGGGGGCGGCAATTGCCGCGGAGCGCGGAACCAGAACGGTGACCTTCAAGGTCACCCGTTCGATGGGCATAGAGATCGTCGGCGGAGAGTTCAGTCCCCTTCTCCGCAAGGGCATGACTCTTCCAGCGATGGTCACAGAGGAATACACGACAAGCGAGGACAGCCAGACGGCCATAAACTTCCCCATCTACCAGGGGGAGGCGAAGCGGGCCGATGACAACATTATCCTCGGGGAGCTTCGCATTGACGGAATAGAACCGGCTCCGCGCGGAGTTCCTCGCGTCGAGGTCTGCTTCGAGATGTCAACGGAGGGAATCCTGCGCGCATCGGCCAGGAACGTCGTCACTTCCAAGACGATCTCTGTTGACCTTGAAGGCGCCTTGATGTCCGAGGCACAGAAGAAACAGGCAGCGGACCGGGTGGGCGAGCTGGCGGCAAGAATCCGACGCTCCGACAAAGCGGGCGCGGAGCAGGGAGATTCCACAAATGGATGAGGACCGGGGGTCAATTCTCGGCCTTCCTCCGCCCTCGGAAGAAGGTGACGAAGGGACCGCCCTGCTGAGTCAGAGGGTGACGGCGGGGCTGATTGACGTCCTTGCCTGTGCGATACTGGGGTTCATCGCATGGTCGTTCACGCTCTGGAGTTACTGGCCGAGTTGGCTTATCGCCCCTATCGTGTTCCTTTTCCGTGACGCCTTGCCGAATGGCCAAAGCCCGGGCAAACGACTGCTGAAGATACGGACTATTGACACAGTTACGCTGCTTCCGTGCGGCCTGGCGCAATCACTGCGAAGGAATCTCCCCTGGATACTTGTGATTACCTGGCCCGTGGAGATCATCCTGCTTGGCATGAGCGAGAAAGCCAAACGGCTGGGGGACTGGCTTGCCAACACCGAGGTGCGCCGCATCAGCCAGCCGGTCTACATGGAAAACATTTCCGATGAGGCGCTGATCTCCCGCGCCGCTCCGATCGTCAGCGCTCAAGAACCGAAGCCTGTTATTAACGAACCTGCTTCGCCGCCCCCACCGCCACCGCCCAGACCGCGCGAGGATTCGGGGATTCCAAAGCGAGTGCCCTCGCCGCAGGAGGCGCTTGGGGTTTCAGAAAATGCGGCGGAAGAGGAAATAGAAACGGCGTATTGGGAATTCGTGGACCGGTACAGCGACGACGCCGCGCGCGATATCAGCACTGCGGAATTGAACGAACGATGCAAGGAGCTTGACGTAAGGTTCAGCGCGTTCGACCTGACACTGGCCGGAATGGACGTGGGGTACCGTCCCGGTATGACCGACCAGCAGATGAAGGAGCTTATTCACGGTCATTTCATAATCATCAACAGGGCTCGCGACGCGCTGCTTGGATAGCCGGAACAAGCCCGGCGGAAAGGCGCATGGAAGTGGAAACTGTCATATTCGAGCATTACCGCAGACGGGGGCTTGACGTCATGCGCGTCGGCGCGCTGAGGATAGCCGATGAAACGACCGTCAACCTTCTTGCGGGGGCATGCGAACGGCTGGAGCGCGACGCGGCGGAGCAATCCGCGCCCGTGCGCATCATCTTCAACTGCGACGGCGTGGATCAGATCATGACCCGCGCACTGGCGCGCCTGCTTCGATTCCGTGTCCGCGTGAAAAAGGGCGGCGGGATCGTGGCAATGTGCTGCCTGTCGAAAGGGGTCAGGGCGGCCTTTGCGGAGCTGGGCATGGACGATCTCATACCCGTCTTCGACACGGAAGACGAGGCCGTCGCAGCGCTGGGAATCTGACCCGCGCCGGAATCGTCAGCCCTTGAGATATTTGCCCACGATGGGTTCGAGCTTCCGAAGCGTCTCGGCCGGGATGGCGTCCCTGCTCGTGATGATCGCCCCGGCAAGGGCACGACGGCAGGGGCAATCCTCGACGTCGGGCATATCGGTCAGAACGCGCTTCAGGATCGCCTTGGCGGTCTTGAGGTTTCTGCGCATGTTTTCAAGAATCATATCCACCGTGACTCCAGCCTCAAGGGGATGCCAGCAGTCGTAATCCGTCACAAGGGCGATTGAGGCGTAGCATATTTCCGCCTCGCGGGCCAGCTTGGCCTCCTGCAGATTGGTCATGCCGATGATGTCCATGCCCCACTTGCGATAAAGCTCGGACTCCCCGCGCGTGCTCAGGGCCGGGCCTTCCATGCACACATACGTTCCGCCCTTGTGAACGCGCGCGCCGGACGCGGTCGCCGCCTTGAAAAGCGCGTCGGACAACCCGGCGCAGACCGGATCGCCGAATGCGATGTGCCCGACAATCCCGTCGCCGAAGAATGTTGACGCCCTGCCCCATGTGCGGTCAACGAACTGGTCCGGGATGACGACGTCCAGAGGATGAATCTCCTCCCTCAGGCTGCCGACGGTTCCGGTGGCGATGATCCGGTCAACGCCCAGGAGCTTGAATCCGAAGATGTTGGCGCGGAAGTTCAACTCCGAGGGCATGATGCGATGCCCCGGGCCGTGGCGTCGCAGGAAGACAACCTCCCGCCCGGCAAGCCGCCCGATCGTGAAGGCGTCCGAAGGCGCGCCGAAGGGGGTCTCGATCTCCCGCTGTTCGATTGTCTCAAGACCCTCGATCTCGTAAAGTCCGCTACCGGTGATGAGTCCGATCCGTCCAGGTTTCACAGTTTGTCTCCCGCGCAATGCGCCGCTTTTCAAGGTTATGGACGCCGGGGCCAGTTCCGGGTAAGTCAGGTCCGGCGACTCAGAATTACGACGGCATTCTACTGCGGTTGAGCGCGGAGTCAACGACGGCGCATAATCCTTCCGGCCAGGATTCCAGGCTTACGTAATCTTGTTCCCGACATATACGCGGGCCATAAGCTGGTCGAAGGAGTTGATGACCCCGTCGCCGTTGATGTCGCGCCGGGCATTGGCGGCGGTTACCGCCTGACCGACAAATGCTCGGATGTTCAGGAGGTCGAAGCTGTTGACCTGTCCGTCCCCGTTGGCGTCCCCGCGAAGGGCTTTGACGGCTATCTGAGAAATGCCGGAGGCGGCGTTGCCCGCAAGGTCTTCCACCGCGCCGCCTAGTATTACCGTGTATGTGTCAATGTCCGGAAGGGCGGCGGAGAGGCCGATGGTTATCTTGCTCCCGTCCACAACCGCGCTGGTGATGAGCGAACTCTGGTCTCCGTGCGACACGCCGACGATGCTCAGGTCGGAAACGTCCACGCTGCCGGGGTTCATCGCCTCGTCCATGTTTATGACGAGTTTCTTGATGCCCTGATAGCGCGACTCGACGTAGCCGTTGGCGATTGTCGTGACAAGCTCGCCAACCCCGCCGCCGTGGTTCAATGCAGTCTGCCACTCGGTAACTTCGGGGGGAGCAGTGTCAATGACAAGATTCTGAGAATCCGTTCCGACTTCTCCGACGTCATTCGTGAAGGTTACGGTTACTTCAGGCCCGGCTAATGGGATATCTCCGTCCCCGAAGCCGGACAATGGAATCGCTTCCGCGAGAAGTACCCCTATTCTGCCAGCATCGTGGTCCGCCACGACCATATCGGGAAGGCCATCATGATTGAAGTCATGAACATTCAAATCGTAGAGGCAATTCCCGCCTCCGAATTCAACTGCGTCCTTCAAACTGCCGTCGCCGTTTCCGACGAAAACATGAACAAGGCCCTCGTTTACAACTGCGACGTCCTGGCGTCCATCCAAGTCGAAATCGGCGGTTCGAAGCCCCGGCCAGTTATCACCTATGGGATATGCCACAGGGGGCTGGAAGGTCCCATCACCGTTCCCGATGAGAATGTGCAGTGAGTCGTCTCCGCCACACATTACCGCCAAATCGCTGTTTCCGTCGCTGTCCAAGTCGGTCAAGGCGACGAAACCCGGGTCGTCCCCGGGGGTGATGTTCGATCCCGCGACAAAAGTTCCATCCCCGTTGCCCAGCAATACCGACAAGTCATTTCCCGGAGTCGGCGTCACCAGAAGATCGCTGCTTCCGTCGTTGTTGATGTCGCCGGCCGTGAGAAACATCGGCATCTGGCCTAGGACATAGTCCACGGCGGGCTGAAATGTTCCATCTCCTATGCCAACGAGTATGGCGACCTCACTATCTGTACCGGAAGACAAAGCCAGATCGTAAACATCATCTCCGTTGAAGTCGCCCGCAAGAAGCGATACGGGCATCACAGTGGGAGTCGCTATTGAGCGCAACGGGTCAAAAGTGCCGTCGCCGTTGCCGTCGAGTATCCGGACTGATCCGTTGTTACTTTCATCCACATTTGTGACAAGGATATCCGCGTTTCCGTCGCCGTTGAAATCTCTGCATGCGAGACCGAACGCCCCCCTGCCGACGGCATAACCTTTTTTTTCCTGAAAAGTCCCGTCCGCATTGCCAAGGAACACCGACACCATAACGGCAAAGGTGTCCATCACATAGTTGAGACTTACTATGTCCGCGTTACCGTCATTGTCGAAATCGGCCCTGTCCAGAAACAATGGATATTCTGTGTCAAAGCTGTTGACGGCAAGGTAGGTCGGAAGTCCCCGTAGCGAACCGTCAGCCTCTCCGTAAAGAACGGTTAACCAGTGCGAGGTTGAGGCGACCAAGTCCGGTATGCCGTCCCCATTGAAGTCGCCACTTACGACATCGTCCGTCCCGATGCCGGTCGCGTAAAGCGTTTGGGGTTGAAAAGTTCCGTCGCCGTTGCCCTGAAACACCGATATGTCGCCGCGAAAACTACCGCAGCTAACGATATCGAGGATACTGTCGCCGTTCATGTCTATCGCATGCGCCCTGTTGACCCCCCGTCCGGCGGCGTAGGTTACATCCGGCTGAAACGTCCCGTCGCCATTGCTCAATCTGACAGACACGGAATGGTTGCTTTCCCCGTTCGCGGTAAAAAGGTCAAAGTTTCCATCAGCGTTCAGGTCCGCAGCTTCCGCCCCCCATAGGGCCATGCCAATTGGAATCGTCGTGCGTGAACCGAAACTGCCGTCCCCGTTGCCGGGCAGGATTGAAACGGATCCCGTGTACGCGTATTGGGACACAATTAGGTCTGGTGCGCCATCGCTATTCATATCAGCCACGCAGACAGTGCCGGGTCTATCGCCCACGGCGTAGGTCGCCTGTGGCTGGAATGTTCCGTCGCCGTTCCCCAGGAAGACTGATATGTTGTCGTTATTGTAGTTCGGAACAACCATGTCCTGCGTGCCGTTCGCGTCCAGATCGTAGGCAACTATAGACGGGTGGTACGTGCCTGCCGTCAAAATCAGAGGGCTGCCCAATGTCCCATCGCCATTGCCCAACAGCACGGCGATCGCCGATTGGTATTCCTCTGCAACAGCAACGTCGGCATTGCCGTCGCCGTTGAAATCAGAGCTTGTTATCGCGTTCGGCTGAATCAGCCCAGCGGGGAAGTCCGCAGAAGGCTGAAAGGTTCCGTCCCCGTTGGCAATCACGATCGAAACGGCATCGCTGTCCCAGGAATGGGTCGTGGCCAAGTCATTCTGCCCATCATTGTTGAAATCGGCGCTGGCAACAAGCGCGATCAACCCGCCAGCTTCGACGTGCTGGAACGTGCTGAAGTCAATGCCGGGTTTCAACTTTACCGGATACGTTCCCGCCGCGTCCACGCCAAGGAATACATCGGCTACGCCGTCACCGTCGTAATCCAGTTCGATGTCCCCCGGCCCGTTGACCGTGACGTCAAACGTCGGCGTGTTGTCAGCTGTGATGTTGTCCGTATCCGACGCGCCCGTATCGCTTCCGGGCTGGAGGTCAATGTCCACGATGGCCGTGAGGAGGAGGCGATCTTCCAGCCTCTCGACGGACTTGAAGGAATAACGTCTGGATTGGCCGAGGCTCCGGGCGGTTCTTTTCGTCTTCATCACTCTGTCTCCAACAAACGGTCTGGCGCGTCCGACAGCGCATATACGGATTATATACGCATGTCGGACGAATGTTAACGTCAAAATGCCTGCGGATTTACGCGAAGGTAATGGACCAGTGGCGGGCGCGCCGGTTGCGCGATTGCCCGTAGGGGCACGTTGCAAATGCCCCTACAGCACCTGGACGCCATTCAGTGACCCATTACCTACCAATTTACTCAATGATATAGTACCCCCCCCCCGTTCTGTATTTTCAAGCCTTTTATTAAGAAAAATCTTCACATGTTGCGGCGGAATACGACGCATGGGCATGGGTTGCTTGCGGCTTGCAATGGAAAGGTTTTTCAAATATGAGATGGCGAATGACGCAGTGATGAAAGGGAGAATGCGAGATGGCGCAGAAGGACAAGCTCAGGCTGGCGCTCATGCGCGGGGTCCCGCGCAAGTGGGACATGAAGGCGAACTTCGAGGTCTTCCTTGAAATGTCCCGCAAGGCCTCCGGCGAGGGCGCTGACATCTTCGTCACGCCGGAATGCTGGCTGGACGGGTACGCCGCGCCGGAAAGCGCCTCGACGCCTGGCAGGCTGAAGGAGGTGGCGCAGGATGCGCGCAAGAGCGAATTCCTGCAGGGCGCGGCCGAGACGGCGTGGACGGGCCGGATGTGGGTCTGCTTCGGGTTCGTCAGCCTTGAGGACGGCGGGGCCGTCGGCAACGCGGCGGGGCTTTGGAACCGCGAGGGGAAGCTGATGGGCGTCTACCTCAAGACGCACCTGCAGACGCATGACGTCCAGTTCCGCGCCGGGAACGACCTGCCCGCGTGGGAGACGGAGTTCGGGAAGATCGGGATCATGATCTGCGCGGATCGGCGCTGGCCGGAAACCGCGCGGACGCTGCGCCTGAAGGGGGCAAGGCTGATACTGAATCCGTCCTACGGCATGTGCCACGAGGCGAACGAATGGTGGATGCGCACGAAGGGCTACGAGAACCAGTGCTTCATCGCCTTCGTCCATCCGAAGGTCGGTTTCGTCGTCAACCCGTCCGGTAATCTGGCTGCGAAGGGGGAAGGCGCGGATCCGGGAATTCTGATCTGCGACGTTGACCTGTCCGAGGCCAGGGACGACAACCATATACGCGACCGCAGGCCGGAGCTTTACGGGATCATCGCGGAAATGCCAGGCAAGCCCAAGCCCTGATGATGGATACGAACGCGAATATAAACGCGTCGGACGCCGCCGGCGAAATGCCGAGAGACGAGGCGTCATTCACGCCGAAGCAAAGGATGCTGAACGCATATCGCGGCGCGTTCTCCGACCGTTATCCCGTCGCGCCCGAGTTCTGGTATTACGTTCCGGCGAAGCTGCTGGGCGTTGACTTCATCGAGTTCGAGCGCGACGTTCCGCTCTGGAAGGCGCTTCAGACAACCTTCAGGCATTATGGAACCGAGGGATGGTGCGTCGCCTTCGCAGACAGGCATTGCGACAACGCCAGGCATTCCTCCGAATGGAGGAGGGAGTCAGACGGGCGCTACATCGCAGTGCATACGACGGAATACCAGGGGAGGACTTTCCGGTCGGCTAGGGTTTATGAGAAGGGGAATCCTTCCTGGGCGCTGGAATATCCGGTGAAATCCCCCGCCGACCTGCCGGCATGGGCTGAGATGGTCATGGATGAACGCGCCATGATTGATTTCTCACAGGCTGTCGCCGCGCATAAAGAGGTTGGCGAGGATTATCTGCTCGAGATAATGATCGGTTCGACTTTCTTTGATTTCATCGCGGGCGCGATGGGTTTCGAGGCCGCGCTGGAATGCCTGATGTTCTCACCCGAGAAGGAAATGGAAAGGCTGCGGCGACGCCACGAGGAATGGCAGGTTGATCTGACGATGCGGGTCTGCGGCGAAACGGCGTTCGAGTCCTTCTTTATTGGCAACGCATATTCGAACGACTCCCTCCTTGGTCCGGTCCTCTGGCGCAGGTGGGACAAGCCGGGAATTGAGGCGGTTGCGCGGGAGATTCATCGCGGCGGACGGCTTCTTCACGTCCATTTCCACGGGCGGTGCATGGCAAGCGCGGCGGATTTCGCCGGGATGGGACTGGATTGCGTCTGTCCGTTCGAGAGGCCGCCCGGCGGGGACGTGGCCGGGCTGGAGGGATTGGCAAAAATCAGGGAACTTCTGCGCGGGCGCGTGACGATGAACGGCAACGTCCATACGGTTGATACGCTCATACGCGGCAGGCCGGCGGACGCGGTCCGGGAAGTCCGAGAGATAAAGGAGGCATTTGCCGGGGAGCCGAGGCTGATAATCGGAACGGGGGATCAGGTCGGTCGCGAGACGCCGGAGGAGAACATCGCGGCGATGATTGAGGAGGGGCTACAACCCCCTCAATCACATAGAACAGGACTGACTGAATGATGATTATCTATCGCTTGCCAAACCTATTCTGCGAGATCGTATCCCGGCAGCGACAAGTATAACAAGACCCGCCGCGGTCAGGGCAGCGGCTATCACAAGAACCAGAACGTCGGGGTAGTTCACGCGGACGGTATATTCCACGTAGTCAGTATTTATCCGATCCGGGATGTCGTGCTTTGTGACTGTGAACTTCCCGTCCCGGTCAACATCGCAGATGAGGTAGTGGTATCCGAACCCCTCCCCCCCTTCAAGCTCTGCGCCGGCGCCGCCGGTGATGAACATGGGGATGCCCCCGATGCCGCCTTCCAGATACCCGTGTATGTGCCCTGCGAAGACGCAGCTAACATCGCGCGATTTGAGAATGCGGATAAGCTCCTCTCCGCCTTTCTTAACCGCCCTGTCCTTGCCGGGGCGGGGATCGAGGGGGGGATAATGGGTGAAGACGAAACAGAGGCGATAATCCTTCCGCTTCGCCTCCAGCGTTGAGTCGAGCCATTTCAGATCATCTGGATTGCAGACGTCTGCGGAGTTATCGAAGGCGACGAACAGCGCGTCGGCAAAAGAGAACCAGTAGCGTCGCGGGCCGAATGCGCGGGTATAAAGCTTGAACATGTCCTCTTCGTTTGTCGCCGTCAGGTCAATATCGTGGTTGCCGGGAACCGGGCAGAAGGCGGCGGAGGGATCGGCCTCGTGCAGCTCGTGCAGGAGCCAGTCATACTGTCGCTCTTCGCATCGCTTCACAAGGTCGCCTGTGTGAAGAATCAGGCGGGCTTTTCCGGCTTTTATCCCTGCCAATACGTCTTCAAAAACGCGCATGTTGCCGCGGTTGTCGCCGACGATTGCGAATCGGAACGGGGCCTTTACCTTTAGCGTTTCGTTTGCGGGGGGCAGGATGGCCGCCGGCGTTCCCGAGAAAAAGACGAGCCATATCGAATGGGCGGCAAGGAGGGCAATATTTGCGCACAGGCACGCGACTCCCGCCCTTATCAGCCACTTGTTAAGTCCGGAAGTCGGAGAGCGAAACTCAGCGTTGGCCTGTTCCGGTTTCAATCTTTCTTCCATCCGGCATTTGCCTCCGTGAAGTGCTTTCGGGTCAATGGGTTTATGGATTATTATCCGGAGCGAAGACAAGCCCTGAGCGCCCGGGCAATTCTCTCCGCGCGGCGCGGACAGTCGGCGGGCCGGGATTGCGCGAGGATAGATCGGAAGCCCATTCCCGCATCGTTATGACGTGCGTTCCGGACTCAGCCATCACACGAAGCATGGCTCGCAGGAATCCGTTATATACCCCCCCCTCGACTTCCGCGTGGAGCGGGATGACGGACGTTTCGACTCCGGGCTGGGGAGTCAGAACCCGGCGGACGCATTCCGCCTCGTCGCGAAGTCCCTGTGTGAGCAGTTCTTCAAGGCAGGGCTGGGTTGTTGGAATCTGGAGCGTCGTAGAGCGATATCCGTCGAAGACCGGGTAACACGGCGCGCCTGATCGCATGTCGCTTGCGTATCGCAGCCCCAGAGAATCCTGAATACGCAGGCTTGACGCCGTGGCGAACCACGCCGGCGCTCCAACGGCCTCCGGTCTGTGCCCGAGCGCCTTCTCATATGCGTCGAATGATCGCGCGAACTCTCCCCTGATGCGGTTCTCGCCAAGGCGGTCGAGGTGATCCTGCCAGAGACGGTGGTCCCATGCGTGGACGGCGGTCTCGTGCCCTTCAGTTTCAATCCTACGGACGATATCCGGAAATCCGGCGGCAATCGGGCGGGCCGGCAGGAGCGTGCCGGACAGGACAGTGCGCCAGCCGTAGAGCTTCGGCGCGCCGGTCCTGACCATCTTCTTCAGAAAGCCTTTGCGTCGGAAAATGTTCCAGATTGCCTTGCCGGAGTTATCGGGACCGAATGCCAGGAAGAACGTCGCGCGGACGCCGAATTCCTTGAAAGTCTCCAAAAGGCGAGGGACTCCGTCGCGCATCCCGTCATGGGTGTCAACGTCCACTTTCAGGCAGCAGGTCTGCGGTTGTCGAGTCATTGGCTTCGACCATCCGGCCCTGTGGTTTCTTCCGTTCCCGAAGGCGGGGGGGGGATCTCATCTTTGCCGAACGCGAAAAGGCAGTAGATGCGGCTCTTGCTGTAGCGCCAGTTATCCACAGGGCGCAGGCGCTTGACGATGTCTTCCGGCAGATATTTCAAATTTCGCTTGATGAGGAGAAGATGCCCGCCGGGGTTGTCCTCGATCAAGCGCTGAAGCTCCGCGGCGTCGTTCGTGTTCTTCGCGACAGCGCCGGTGTCATATGGAATTGCTCCCATGGTGGTCTCGTCCAGCTTGAAGCCGATAAGGGGGCGCGAAACGGCGTCGGCCCTGATGAGTCCGGCGGTCATATGGTGCAGGTTCTTCATCGGGTCGAGCATTCTGAAGAGAACCGATCCTTCGAGCGCGTAAGCCGCTAGCATCATCCAGGCTGCGATGGGAAGGATCACTGCGGGGCGGCTCCGGCGTAACCGAAACCCCCATATGGTGAGCGGAAGTATTACCGCTCCGGCTGCGAAGTGCGAGATGACGACAGCGGGGGCGGACGGCGTGTAATGCGCGTCGCTTCCGGCCAGTTCCAGAATCCTGCCGCCGGCGAAATAAGCGGCCAGCAGAGCCGCCGTGGCCCCGACAAATGCGATGCCCGGCAGCGCAAACAACACGACACCGGTCGTCGTGTCGAGCTTGCCGGGTTCGGACTCACTTGAGGCCGACGCGATCCACATTCCGATAACCGCGCCGAAGGGCGCGAGGCACGGGAGAAGGTAGAGAGTGCGCTTTGTTTCGGGTATCGAGAGGAAAACGATGGTCAGGGGAAGGATTGACGCGAGGAAGAGAATAGCCGGACGGTTCCAACTTTCCGGGAGTTTGCCGCGCCTGAGCCACTGTATGAGGGCTGGAATCGCCGCAAGCCAGGGGAGGACCTCGACGACGCTGTTTGCGTAATACCAGATCGGGCGTTTGTGTCCGGTCGGGTAGCCGCCTTCTTTCACGGCAATGATCCGGTTGAGGATGTTGCCCGTGGCGAATTCATCGAAAACCCCGCCGCCGCGTTTGTAAAGCATATAAGGCCATGCTGCGCAGAAGACTGCAAGCGCAACCGCGCCGGGGACGTGCGCCCATGAGCGCATAAGGTCCCATCTTTTCCCGACGAGCGCGGCGGTTCCGCACGGCACGGCGATGAGAATCGGCCCTATCGGCCCTTTGACCAGGAACGCCATGCCGGCCGCCAGGTAAATCGTCAGGACATGGATTGCCGGAGGGGCTGCGCGCCTGCCGGATTCATCCGGCGGATTACAGTAGGCCGCCATGACGAATCCGCGATATCCGAGCAGGACGAAAACCGCAAGCCAGGGGTCAACGATCACGCGATGGAAGTTGTAGTAAAACCCGCTCATCGTCGCAGTGACGAGCGCGGCCATGAGTCCGCCAAAAGGATTGGAAAGGCGATTCGCAAGATCGAATATCAGCAGAAGCGATGCGATTCCGGCGACGGCGCTGGTCAGCCTGGCCACGCCGTCGGAAACCCCGAACATGCGGTAAAGGACCGTCATCGCCCACCAGTAAAGCGGTGGTTTCTCGACGAACGGATCCCCGGCCACTGTCGGTACAAGGTAATCGCCGGAGGCCAGCATCCAGCGCCCGACCTCGGCGTCGCGCGGCTCGTCCGGGGTCCAGAGCGAATGATCGAACACGCCGAATAATGAAATAAAGAGGCTTGCGAGCAGGGCGGCGGCGAAATAACGCCGGCCGCTCCAACCCCGGTTCTGACCGGCCAGCGCCGGGCCAAGTTCAGCGATCAGGCCGGCGGACATGGCTTCTCCCCCGCCGAATGGCCGTTCCCAGGGCGGCGTATTACGTAGTATTCGATGGTCCGCCGCAGCGCCTCGCGCAGGGGGACCGTCGGTTCCCATCCCAGACGCGTCCGCGCGTTGCCGATGTCCGGCACGCGGGTCTTCATGTCCTGATAATCCGAACCGTAATACTTGCCGGCGGAGACGTCCTCGATGCGCGCGGTCTCCTTGATATTTTCGTAACCTTTGAACTGCGACAGGACGTCAACCATTTCCAGCGCAAGCTCCCGGATCGAGCAATCGTTGCCGGGATTGCCGATGTTGAAGATGCGTCCGGACGCGCAGTCGCCCTTGTTGACGATGATTCGCATGAGCGCCTCAATGCCGTCGTCAATGTAGGTGAACGAGCGTCTTTGCCTGCCGCCGTCAACGAGATTGAGCGTCTCCCCGCGAAGAAGGTGGCCGAGGAACTGCGTGACGACGCGGCTGCTGCCCTCTTTCGGCGCGTCAATGTCGTCAAGGTTCGGGCCGATCCAGTTGAAAGGCCGGAACAGCGTGAAACGCAGGTTCTCCTGCTGCCCGTAGGCCCAGATGACGCGATCAAGCATCTGCTTCGCGCAGGCATAAATCCAGCGTTGCTTCGATATCGGGCCGAGAACGAGCGGGCTTGTCTCCTCGCTGAACTGGTCGTCCGGGCACATCCCGTAGACTTCCGATGTCGAGGGGAAGATTAACCGCGTGTCGTACTTCACGGCCTGCCTGATGACGCGCAGATTCTCCTCGAAGTCAAGCTCGAAGACGCGCAGCGGGGCTTCAACATACGTTTTCGGCGTAGCGATGGCGACGAGCGGAAGGAGCGCGTCACATTTCTTGACGTGGTACTCGATCCACTCGCGGTTGATCGCGATGTCGCCCTCGAGGAACTTGAACCTGGGGTGGCCCAGGAAACCGGACACCCGATCGGAACTGAGGTCCATCCCATAGACCTGCCAGTCCGTGTCGTTCATGATCCGGCCCGTCAGGGAATGGCCGATGAACCCGTTGACGCCGAGTATGAGTACCTTCATGGAGTTGCGTCCTTTCGTCAGCCTCTCTGGTTTCCAAGCATCATCCCCTCCTTGAGGCAACTGCCCGGCGGGAGGGAGTAGGCGATGAGTTCAAGCAGCCCGTCGCCGGTTCCGACCAGAATCCTGCCTTCGTCAAAAACAACTTTTCCCGGGCGCAACGCGCCCGATTGGGCGCGTGAATCACGGGGTGTTGAGAAATAGACCATGACTCGCCCTGCCTCGGATTCCGTGAACGCCCCCGGCCAGGGGGGGGCTACGGCCCGGACCAGGTTGTGGATTTCCCGCGCCGGACGGGACCAGTCAATGCGCCCGTCCTCCGGCCTTCTCCCCCCGAACTTTGTGGCAAGCGAATCGTCCTGCTTTATCCTGGGAGCGGTTCCGTTGAGGATGCCGTCAAGACTCCCTGAGAGGGCCTTCTCAAGAGCCGGAAGCAGCTTGTAATAGAGAATGATCGCCGTGTCGTCCGGACCGATCCTGACGCGCTCCTGGGCGATGATGTCGCCGGCGTCGGCGCGCGGGACGATGTAATGAAGCGTCATGCCGGATTCCGTCTCACCGTGAACCAGTTGCCAGTTGACTGGGCATCTCCCGCGGTACTTCGGCAGGAGAGAGCCGTGCGCGTTCACGCAGCCGAAACGCGGAATCCCGATGATGGGAGGCTTGATGATGTGGCGGTAATAAAAGCTGAAGACAACATCGGGAGCGATGGAGCGCAGTCGCGCGACCCATTCCGGGGCGTTGATGTCCTCCGTGATATGAGTCTGAATCCCTTTTGAGCGGGCCAACTCCGCCACGGAGCCGAACCAGCAGTTTTCGCCTGGATTGTCCTCGTAGGTGAAGACTGCGGCGACGTCAACGCCGCGCTCGATGAGGACGCGAAGGCCGAGACAGCCGATTTCGTGATATGCCAGCGCGACGACGCTCATTTCTCTCCCTCCCCTTTCCCGCTGTTGTTTTCAACGTCGGTCTTTCTAAGCAGGTAGGTCGGGCGGCTGCGGACCTCCTGGTAAATGCGGCCTATGTATTCGCCAAGAAGCCCGAAGGCGAGGAACTGCGCGCCGATGAAGATGAACAGGATGGCGAAGAGGGTGAAGACGCCTTGCGCCGCCCACTCAGGGCCGTGAAGCGCCCTGAGTATCAGGAGCAGGAAACCGAAACCAAGCCCCAGACCGGCTACGGACCAGCCAAGCACGAAGAGCAACCGCAGGGGCGCAATCGAGAAACTGGTTATCAGGTCGAGTTGAAGCGAGAGCAGCTTGCGGAAGGAGTAGTTCGAGACGCCGCGGCTGCGAGCCTCATGCCCGACGGGTATCTCGACGGGGCTTCGCGCGTATAGCATCGCCAGCGCCGGGATGAAGGTGCGGAACTCCTTGCGCAGCGTCATCGGTTTGACCACGTCACGGTGATAGCCGCGAAGCATGCAGCCAAAGTCCCTGAGCGTTATGCCGCTGAAGCGGCGAGCCACATTGTTCGTGATCTTCGACGCGGTCAAGCGGAAAGAGGAATCCTGCCTGCCCATGCGGTACGTGTTGACGAGGTCGTGCCCCTTTCGCAACTGTTCGCAGATAGCGGGGATTTCCTCCGGCGGGTTCTGAAGGTCGGCGTCAAGCGTGACAACCCATTCCCCGCGCGCGGCCTCGAATCCGGCCATCACGGCGGCGTGCTGCCCGAAGTTGCGCGCGAATGACAGGATGCAAAGCTCAGGATGCTCCGCTTTCACGGCGTTCAGCAGACTGAGTGTCTTGTCCTTTGATCCGTCGTCAATGACCACGACCTCGAACGTCTCACCCATGCCGTGAAGGACCGGGAACAGCCGGTCGAAAAGGGGAGCGATGTTCGCCTCCTCGTTCAGCATCGGAATGACGACGGTCAGTTTCACGGCGTCCATCTTTAACTTCTCCGGTTTTTCGCAATCACCGCCTTGATTGCGCGGACGACGTCTTCAGCGTCGCCCTCGGACATCAGGGGATACAACGGCAGGGAGAAAATGCTGTTGCCGGCCTTCTCCGCGTTCGGCAGATCGCCGGATTTATAGCCGTATTTTCCGCGATAGTAGCTGGACATGTGGAGAGTCGGGAAGTGAAGCCCGGTCCCGATGTTCTCCTCCTGCAGGGCCAGCATGAATTCGTTGCGGTCGGTCTTAACCGCCTTCAGGTCGAGCCGGACGATGAAGAGATGCCAGGCGTGGACCGAAGGATAGCGCGTCAGGCCAAGCGGGACGATTTCCGGCGCGTCGGCAAGCAGTTTTGTATAAAGAGCGGCGAGTTTCGCCCTTCGCGCGTTGAAGTCCGCCAGCTTGTTCATCTGATGCAGGCCGATGGCGGCCTGAATGTCGAGCATGTTGAACTTCCACCCCGGCTCAACAATGTCATACTCCGGAACTCCGCCCCGGTGATAGCGTTTCCACGCGTCCTTCGAAACTCCGTGGAAACGCAGGAGACGGAAGCGGTCGGCAAGGGCGTCGTCGTTGCACATGATCATGCCGCCTTCGCCGGTTGTGATGTTTTTGATGGGGTGGAAGCTGAAGACTACTACGTTGCCCGATGAGCCGATTTCGCGTCCCTTGTAAGACGTTCCGAGAGCATGGGCGGCGTCCTCGATGAAGGCCAGTCCCTTGCGTTCGGTAATCTCTATGAAACGGTCGAGGTCGGCAGGCTGGCCGGCGTAGTGGACGGGGATGATTGCCCGCGTCCGCCTGGTGATCCGCCGGGCGGCGTCGTCCGGGTCAATGCAGAGCGTATCAGGATCAACATCGGCGAAGACGGTCCTTGCGCCGCAAAGCTCGACGACGTTGGCCGTCGCCGCCCAGGTCAACGCGGGGACGATGACCTCGTCTTCCGGTTTAAGATTCAGCGCTGCGGCGGCAAGATGAAGCCCGGAAGTGGCGGAATTGACCGCTATGGCATTTCTGACACCGAGGCGGTTCTTGAAAATCTCTTCGAACTTTGAGACCTTCGGGCCGGTTGTGATCCAGCCCGATCGGAGCGACTCAACAACCTCGGCGATTTCCTCTTCGCCTATGGTCGGCCTGCAGAACGGCAGGAAACTTCCCCGTTTTTTTTCGTCCGGGATCATATGCTCGGACTCCTTTTCGGCGTCGCTCAGACGCCGATCAGTTCCTTGATTACAAAGAGGAGGGGCAAAAGCAAATTGTGCCATTCTGCGGCGACGCTGGGAGCGACGAACTTCCTGACCAGGCCTTTATGAGCGCCGGCGGCGGGTCCAAATCTCGGAATCCACCTGGGAACCCTCCGAGTGTATTCCAGGTAGGCCTCTCCGAACTTACGGGTCAGGCGCGCCTCTTCGTGCCGCACGACAAAGTTGTAGATAACGGCGCAGTATAACATCATTAGCGCGGCCAGCCACGGCATTTCCGCCATAAGGCAGCAGGACGCAATGATCAAGGTATTCCCCACATAAATCGGATTGCGCAGGTATTGATACGGACCGGCGATTGTAAGCGCCTTCTTTATCTTTAGACGATAATGCAGGTGCGTCTGCGCCCAGATTCTGACAGCGAGTCCGACAGCAAAGACAATCCCGCCAAGCCCGAAACTCAACAGATGATTCTCAGTTTCCCAACGTGTGCTGAAAAGCGCGAACGCGATCGGCGGGACCATAAGCCAGCCGCGCAATCTGTAGAACATTCTGAATCTGCGGATGGATTCCATGACGAACCCTCCTTCATACAATCCGTCAATCAAGCCTGGACATGCGATAATTTTACAACATTGACCCTTACGCTTCTGTTAATGAATGATTACAGAAATGTAATCCTGGGCCTTCCCGTTTTGGAATTCGCTTGAACACGACGCGGCGCAATGATACGTTTCCGTCCGACGGAGGGGTAAGATTAAAGACGTTGCGAATGGCCGAGCCGGCGTCCGCTGGAGGGAATTCCGCATGGACGGAAGGGAGATTGTACGCAGAACCGTTCACTTTGAGCGCCCGAAGCGCATCGCCATGTCGCTTCCCGCCCCGTATCCCAACGATTTCCTTGATTGCGGCGCGTCCCCGTCAGCAGGCTGGAAGGAAAAACGCTGGCAGGAAGGCAATATGGAATTGTGGACAGATGAGTGGGGTTGCACGTGGGGACGGCTTGGCGGCATCAGCAAGGGCGAGGTGCTTCGAAGCCCGATCGAGACATGGGACGACTTCGAGACATACATTCCGCCGGACATTGATAATCCCGCCCGCTACGAACGGGCGCGAAAGATATTTTCCGAGAACAAGGACAAATTCCGCCTCGGACACATCCACGGCTTCGCCTTCAACTGCGCAAGATACCTGCGAAGAATGGATCGTTATCTGGCCGACGTCGCGCTGGAGCCTGAGAAGATTCTTGCGCTCAACAGAATGGTTGACGACAAGTTCGAAGGAGCCATCCGATGCCTGGCCGCAGCCGGGGCTGACGGCATCATGTTCGGCGAGGACTGGGGCACGCAAGACAGATTGCTGATTAACCCGACGACATGGCGCGAGATGTTCAAGCCCGGATACATCAGGCTCTGCGGCGTCTGCCGCGAACTCGGCATGGATGTCTTCATGCACAGTTGCGGTTACATCTTCCACATCATCGAGGACCTGATCGAGGTCGGCATAAACGTGCTTCAGTTCGACCAGCCGGCGCTGCATGGGATTGACAATCTGTCCGTCCGGTTCGGCGGGCGAGTGGCATTCTGGTGTCCGGTTGACATACAGCGAACGCTCCAGACGCGCGATCCGGAGACGATCCGCAGCGCCGCCCGTGAAATGATCGGGAAGCTTGGCGGCTTCGGCGGCGGCTTCATCGCCGGATATTACGGAGACAACGTGGCTATCGGACTGACGCCGGACGTGCAGGACCACGCCTGCCGGGCTTTCGTCGAATCCGGGAACTACGACAGGTAAAAAAAGAAGGGAAAACCGCCAACCAACATGAGCGCGCAGTATTCATCACAGGTTTGCAGAGAACTGGAGGAAAAATTCCAGTCGGCAAACATCCTGCGGGAGTTCCGCCGGGGACGCTATGAAACTCCGCATGAGTTGAGCGTGGAGCTTGAAGGCGTGTTCCCCGCCGGGCGGGCGAAGGCGCGGCTGGCGCTGGACAAGTTCATCGGCGGCGGATTTGCCGGGCAGGTGTATACGGCTCACGTATCCGAACTCGACGTTATTGAGGGCAGTTTTCCGGACATTGAGATCGGCAGGAAGATGGCCGTCAAGATCATCGTTCCGCCGAGCAACTTTTCGCTGGGTTTCCGCAATCTGATGTACGGCGCAGCCTACCAGGGACCGTTCTCCGCGCAACTGGTTCATTCCGCAGTCCGGGCGGGCGCGCTCTGGCAGAAGATGATCCGCCGCGGCGCGAAGGTCCGCTTCGGCAGCGCGCAATGCGTCAAAGACGCCTACGCCACGTTCTGGGAGCCGGGCCTGGGCAGTTACGGCGAGGTGAACGAGTGGGTCGAGGGTCGGAATTGGAAGTATGAGGTTGACGAGCAGGTATCCGCGCGCCGGAAGATTGACGTTAACGAATTCCCCCCGGACGTAAGCGGCACCGCGTCGAAGGAATACATCTGCAAGCGCGCATTCATGCGTAACCTCGTCAGCCTTTTCCACGACATGGGCGCGCACGAACTGGCCCGCCAGTATGAGTGGTGGACCTGTAAAAGCCAACCCAACGTCTTCAAGCGCTACGGCTCGGACGAAACGCCGTGGGCGGGGCTGACGGCCATGGACTTCCGCGCGGGACTGGCGCTTCTGCCGTTCCTGCCGATGAGTCCGGGAGACTTCAAGCTCATCATTGACGGTCTTCGCCGGGGAAATCTCGTCCAGTTCGATCGCGGAGACATCGGGCAGCTTGAGGCTTTCTGTTCGCGGCATGCCGATGACTTTGCGGACATGCAGCCCGCAATCGAGGAACTCAAGCGCGTTGACGCCGAATATCGTCGCACTCTGCCGGACGTGACGCATCACGGATTTCGCCTTTTGACCGACGCTTCACTGAAATCCGACGTGACCAATGGCTTAGCCGAGGCGTGGCGCAATGAGGGTTTGATTGACGACGAGCGCGCGGCGGACATGAAGACGACTGGGCGTTTCGTCCTGTTGTTCGTTCTGCTGGCCATGCTGCCGAAAGTCGGCTCATTCATCAGGAAATTGATCGGCTCGAAAAAATACCGTCAGCACGTCTGGCAATGCTTGTGGGGACGGGAGTATTTTCCCCGGTACCTTATGGCCAGGGAGGCGGAAACACTCATCAAATGGCATCGCTCCGGTAGAACCGGGGAGGAACGGACCAGATGGCTTATGAGTCATCCCGCCGCGTTCTGGCCGCAGATTCTCATTGCATGGCTTCCGGCCAAATGGCATCGCTTCTTCGTCGAACCGAAATACGCGTATGAGAGGATCAGGGAGACGGTCAGGTTCCCGTTCCGCCTTTACTTCGACAACGCATTCCGGATGAAATGGTTCACGGATCAAATTGACGAGGGCGAGAAGGACGGGATGCTCTCCACGCAGGAGGCGGCTGAGATACGCGAACGTGTGGCCGATCCCTACATTCAGAAGTATATCAAGTGCCTCGCTGTTCACGTCTGCACCTTGCCGGTTACACAGGTTGTTTCCGTAATCATAGCGTTATGGTACCTGCTTGTGCGACGGGAGTCATGGGCGCAGGGCATGGCAACCGCGTTGGGGATATTGGCCGTCTTCCAGATGCTCCCCGTCTCGCCCGGTTCGACGTGCAGGGGAACATACGTCCTTTACCTGATGATAAAGGAGCGTAACTGGCGCAATTACTGGGTGGCGGCGCTGGTATCCTTCTGGCATTACATCGGCTACCTCGGCTTCCCCATCCAGATGGTTACCAAGTATCCCGCGCTTGCCAGGTTTATGGCTGGATCATGGGCTACGAAGATGGTGGGGATACTTCCGGTCTTTGGCGAGAGCGGCGCGCTTCCGGAGCACTGGGTATTCGACATGTTCTTCAACCTTCCGCTGAGCCTGCGCCGGGCGATCTTCGGCCGCAAGGCGCGGAAAAGCGCGGAAACGCCCCGGGCGGCAAACTGAGTTTGCATCATCCGCGCCCGGATGGTAACATCCCCGTTCCGTGTTCGGCTTTCTGGCCGGGCTGATCGGAATACAAGTCATACTGGCTCACAGTTTAGGAGATTTCTTTCATGGCGAAATGCGCAAAGCAGAAGGCGTCCCCAAAGGGCGCAACGAAGGGCAAGCAATACGTATTCTTCTTCGGCGGCGGCAAGGCCGAAGGCGACGGGACGATGAAACCGATTCTTGGCGGCAAGGGCGCCGGGCTTTCCGAGATGACCAGCATCGGCCTGCCGGTTCCCCCGGGATTCGTCATCACAACCGAGGTCTGCAAGCACTTCTACGAAAATGGGAAGAAGTATCCCGACGGCCTCAAGGAGCAGGTTGACGCCAAGCTGGCGCAACTGGAGAAGGTGGCCGGCAAGAAGTTCGGCGATCCGAAGGACCCCCTCCTGGTCTCCGTGCGCTCCGGCGCGGCGGTCAGCATGCCCGGCATGATGGAAACCATTCTGAATCTGGGCCTCAACGACGCCAGCGTAGAGGGCATAGCCGAACGCTCCGGCAACAGGCGCTTCGCCCTGGACGCCTACCGCAGGCTCATCATGATGTACGGCTCCACCGCCATGGGAATGGAGCGCGAGCTTTACGACCACGCCTTCGCCCATATCAAGAAGACCATGACCGCCCCGCGCCTCGGACTGAAGGAAGGCGACAAGATTGAGGACACCATGGTCAACGAGCAGGAGCTTGAGGCCCTGATCGGTGAATACAAGAAGATTTACAAGCAGGGCACGGGTCAGGACTTCCCGCAGTGCCCGATGGAGCAGCTCTGGGGCTCGGTCAACGCCGTGTTCGGCTCCTGGATGGCCCCGAAGGCCGTGACCTATCGTTCGGTTGAGAAGATCACGGGATTGCTCGGAACGGCAGTTAACTGCCAGCAGATGGTGTTCGGGAACGTCGGCGAGAAGTCCGGCACGGGAGTCGCCTTCACCCGCGACCCCTCCAACGGAGCGAACATCTTCTATGGCGATTACCTCTACAACGCCCAGGGCGAGGACGTCGTAGCCGGCATCCGCGACCCGATCCATCTGGACGAGCTTAAGAAGACCGACGCGAAGATTTACGCGCAGCTCTGCGGCGTGCGCAAGACGCTGGAGAAATATTACCACGACATGCAAGACATAGAGTTCACCGTCCAGGACGGGAAGCTCTTCATGCTTCAGACGCGCCGCGGCAAACGCACCCCGCAGGCCGCGTTCAAGATCGCCGCGGACATGGTCAAGGAAAAGCTGATCACGAAGGAAGACGCCGTTGCGCGCATCACCGAGAAGGACATACAGGGCCTCTTCTATCCCATCATTGACCCGAAGATCAGCCCGATGGAACTGAAGCGCAAGAGAGTCGCCGGCGGAGTTGACGCCGTTCCCGGCGCAGCCAGCGGGCAGATCGCTTTCTCCGCGCCGGACGCCGAGGCCGAGGCGAAAAAGGGCAAAAAAGTCATCCTCGTCAGGCACGAGACCAGTCCGGAGGACGTTGGCGGGATGTACGTCGCGCAGGGCATCCTGACGGCCACCGGCGGCAAGACCAGCCACGCGGCGGTCGTCGCCCGCGGTTGGGGCAAGACGTGCGTCTGCGGCTGCTCCAAGCTCAACATTGACTACAAGACCAAGACGATGATCGTCGGGGAGAAGACCTACAAGGAGGGCGACTGGATCACGCTGAACGGAACGACCGGCGAGGTGTTCGACGGGCAGATGAGCCTTGTCGCCCCGGAACCGCCGCCGGAGTTCAAACTGATCCTCTCCTGGGCGGACAAGATTCGCCGCCTGAAGATACGCACAAATGCGGACACCCCGCTTGACGCGCGCAAGGCCCGCGAGCTTGGCGCCGAAGGCATCGGCCTGTGCCGCACCGAGCACATGTTCTTCAAGGATTTCGAGATTCCTGAGGACTCCGAGAAGCGGCAACTGGCCATCCAGGAGATGATCCTGTCGGAAACGCAGGAGGACCGTAAGAAGGCCTTGCAGAAGTTGCTGCCCTTCCAGCGCCGCGACTTCGTGGGCATCTTCAAGGCCATGAACGGGCTGCCCGTGACAATCAGGCTGATTGACCCGCCGCTGCACGAGTTCGTCCCGAAGTCCCCCGCCGAGGTCGAGAAACTCAGCAAGGCCACCGGCATCACCCCGGAGACCATTGACGCCCGCAGCGATCAACTGCATGAGGCCAACCCCATGCTCGGCCACAGGGGCTGCCGCCTGGCAGTGACGTATCCCGAAATCCTCGAAATGCAGGTGCGCGCCATCATCGAGGCCGCCATCATCTGCGCGAAGGCGAAGGTCAAGGTCATGCCGGAGATCATGATCCCGGTGGTCATGGACCCGAAGGAATACAAACTGCTTGACGAGCAGACGCGCGCCGTCGCAGCCGAGGTGATGAAGGAGCAGAAGACGAAGGTTGACTACATGGTCGGCACGATGATCGAGTTGCCGAGGGCGGCGCTGCTGGCGGACAAAATCGCCGAGAACGCCGAGTTCTTCAGCTTCGGCACGAACGACCTGACGCAGACGACGTGCGGGCTTTCCCGCGACGACGCCGGATCATTCCTGCCCGCCTACACGGATGAGAAGGGCGCGGCCATCCTGAAAGCCGATCCGTTCGAGGTTCTGGATCAGGACGGCGTTGGCCAGTTGGTCAAGATGGGCCTTGAGCGCGGACGCGCCGGGCGCGCGGCCACGGCGAAGGCCGCCGGAATGCCCGACAAGAAGGCGTGGCTCAAGGTCGGCATCTGCGGAGAGCACGGCGGTGAGCCGAAGTCGGTCGGATTCTGCCACAGAATCGGGATGGACTACGTTTCCTGCTCGCCCCTGCGCGTGCCGATAGCGCGTCTGGCGGCGGCGCAGGCGGTCGTCGCCGAGGGCGCAGCCAAGACCGCGCCGGCCAAGAAGGCGGCGCCTTCCAAAAAGGCGGCGAAGAAGAAGTAGCAGCGATGGCGGCGGAAACAGCGCGGAAGGGTGAAGGGTGTGCGAAACCGAAAGACCGAAGGTCTGAGGTTTTGCACACGCGGAGTCCTGTAGCATGAAGGATGAAAAAGGGCTGTCGGGAGTCAAACGATTCCCGGCAGCCCTTGTATTTCTCAAGTTTATAAGCTGATCCAGGCGCTCTGCGAACCGGCTCCCTCCGCCGAACGTATTTGACACCGGCCTTCGGTTGCGAATAATAAGCGTTAATCCCGCTGGCGGGTTGAAAACTTCGCCGCGCGGGGATTCATGCATGAAATTGTCAGCGCCGGAAATCCACAACAATGAGCGACCAGGAAAAAAAATGCCCGAAACATAATCCTGACGCGGTCGGCGAATGCCCGCCCGGCTGCGAGGATGAGTCGTATCCGTCCCTGAAGCATCGCCGCCAGTTGCCGCAGGTGGTCCGCGAGATCGTGGGCAAGATGGGAAACGGCGACGGGGCGGGTTTCGTCAACGCCTACCCCATGCCGTCAGAGGACGCGGTGATCACGATCCTCGACCTGCTCATGAGCATCCTGTTCCCCGGATACAGGGGCAGTCAGGATATTGACCCGACCAATTTGGAGTATCACGTCGGGCAGAACGCCTCCCGCGTCTTCGACCTGCTTTCCGCCCAGATCGCCCGTTCCTACCGGCATGAGTGCAAACGCCTGCGCAACGACGTCTGCACGCATTGCATGGACCGCGGCCAGAGGGAGGCGATCGAATTCATGAAGAAGGTACCCGCCCTGATGGACATGCTGGGGCTGGACCTTCAGGCGGCGTATGACGGCGACCCCGCCGCCAAATCCCGCGACGAGATAATCTTCAGCTATCCCGGCCTGCGCGCGATAGTCGTCTATCGCTTAGCCCACGAGCTTCACGCGCAGGGCGTGCCGCTCCTGCCGCGCATCATGACGGAATACGCGCACCGCGTCACCGGGATTGACATTCACCCCGGCGCGACCGCGGGTCGCAGCTTCTTCATTGACCACGGGACTGGCGTCGTCATCGGGGAGACGACGACCATCGGCAACAACGTCAGGCTCTACCAGGGCGTCACGCTCGGCGCGCTGAGCATTCCGCGCATGGTCGAGGGCAACATGGACAGGCAGGCTAAGCGCCACCCGACCATCGAGGACGACGTGATTATCTACAGCAACGCGACGATACTGGGCGGGGAGACAGTGATCGGTAAGGGGAGCATCATCGGCGGCAACGTGTTCGTCACGAAGTCCATCCCGCCGGGCAGCAGGGTCATATTGCCCAGCGCCAGCCAGTCCCTACTTCAGGAGCCTAAGAAAACCTGAACCGTCCAATTGTTCACCGAGTTGAAAGCCGGGATGGAACAATATCATATTATATCGTATTTTACCACTCGCCTATCTCACGGCGCGTCTACCATATACCCAACGTCGGTTCTGGAGCTTGGCGGTTTGCGGTGAGTCCTTCGGTTCAAGCCGGGTCTGCAACCGGATACTCCTGTTGGTTCCACTCACGCCCAACTCGCACGATAGCTCCTCAGCTTTTACGTCAATCCCGATTCCGTGGGGTCTGACAGCTTGAGTCTCTATGACCACAATGCCCGGTCCTCCACACCATCCGACTCCACCCTTTGCCGAAATATCAGATTCCCGCGAGTTGTACACAGGCGATAGACCGGGGCCCCTTATCTCCAGGGGTGAGTGATCTTCCAAGATGATCCCATCCTCTCCCGTGATCGTCGCGGTTGCCCGGTGGTTCGGGAACACCACGGGTTCGGGTGACTTGGGCTCGACGTAAAATTGGGCCTGAAGCTCCACGACGCGACGGGTATCGCCTTCATCTATCAACTCGACTACGGCGTACAGAAGTTCGACTTCAGGTATCTTGATTGTCGGGACGAGAATCTTGAGGAGATCGGAGCGGGTTGCGGTCCGAGTGGAGTTTCCCTCCCGCCAGGGGACTTCACTCTCGACCTGTCCGCCGTTCTTAGTGGCGACAACGAACGGGGCCGCGTCAGTCTCGAAGTAGAGAACGACGATTTGGGCGCTGCCAGACGGGACGTTGTAGGTCTGCATAGGGGGCGGGGCGCACTTGAAGTGCTTACTGACCTGTTGCCACCAGTTGGCGAGTTCCTCCTTGTCTGCTCCGGTGACTTTGTGGTTTCCTTCGTCGAGGCCGACCATAAACAGAATCGGCTCGCCACGCGCTGCGTTGGCGTGTCCGGCAAGTTGTCTGGCCGTTTTGTGATGGTCGTCCGGCCATTTGGATTTCACTTCGACAAGGTCGTCTTCTACGTTGTTGCCCTTCTCGACGTGCTCGACAATCTGAAGTGCCCAATGCTCGATTTGAGGTCTTCTCACTGTTCGGCTCCTATCATACGAAGACATGCAGCGTATGGTTCCGGGGCGATCTGGACTATGTCCAGGGCGTATCTTCTCGGGCGGATTCGGGCTTCGAAGATGCGGACGGGGGAGGGGTGTCTCTCTGCAAGGTCGAAGACGAAGTCGCGGTCCTCTTTGGAGATTCGGCAGCCCAAGACGACGCCGGTCATGAAGCCCTCGGGGAAAGTGCCAACGCCCGATCTTCTGAGACTCATTATATCGCCCTTTCTCTCAATGGGGCAGAGCCGGTGTTCCTGTTCGTATTCCCAGCATTTCGCTTTCGTCAACGCCAGCTTCTTGGCTAATTCCGACGTGGTTCTTCTGAACGGATTGACCTTCGGGAACGTCTCTGCGTATTCAACGGGGTGAGTATCCTGAATGAACCTTACGTGGGGCATATCGGTTACTGTGAACTGAACGCAGATTCCCCTATGTTCGTCCGCATAGTGAGACCATGTGAGCAGATTGCTCGGTGACCTCACAAGGGAGAGTACACCCATGCCTCCTTGTCGCATTTCGTCGAGTCTTTTGCGGAAATCGCCTGCGAAGTCGTACTCGCCAAGCCTTCTCATGAACTCGCCGAATTTCAGCCTGAACTTCGAATCCGAGTAGTAGGGATGCTTTTTTTTGAAGTCGTCCTTGAAGAACTCTTCTTTTTCGTGCCACGTGGCCGTGTCGTCAATGTCAAGTTGGAACTCGAATGGGTCGTTGAGTTCTTCGGGGCTGGCGAAGTATATCGCCCGGTGTGTGAAAATCCGTTCGACGCGCCTTCGGGTCTCGTCAGAGACAGGGTCAGAGTCAGAGCTAGAGTGAAGACTGCGGTACTTGTAGTAGGTGAGTTCTGGAACTGGCTTGTAGGCAAGCCCGCCATTGACTGGACACGGCTTCCCTATGTCGTTCCCACCCGGCCAGATGTCCGGAGGTATTCCGGCAGGGAAGGCCCGGCATATGCGCACGTCCGAGTCAGGGTCCTTCAGGCGCTGGTTACAGAGCTTGCACTGGGGAATGTTGGCAATTGTCATTGTCTGTCGGCCATCTTCTCTATCGAATTGATTTTCCTTTAACTCGCCACTTCGAGGGTACCTCAGACAAATACCTATTACAACAGCTTGCCGCTCCCGCATTTTCGGGTGTGCGCAACCGAAGGCTTTGCACACGTGGAATGTGCCAAAACTAGCCTTGCCGCTCCGTGGCCTTCTTCTACCGTGTTTTCCCGTCCCCCGACGGAAAGTTTATAACGAAAACTGCCCCTAACAGGGCCGGAACCAGCGTGACTATGGCATATTGAATGAACGCCGCGTTGACGGCTACCTCAGGGGGGACGTTAAAACGGCTCAGCAACAGTGCCGCCGCCGATTCGCGCACACCTATGCCGCCGATGGGCGTTAATGGCAGCAGTGTGCTGAGCGTCACGAGGGGGAAGACAGCGATCGCACGGAAATCGAACTCAGGCATGAAAGCGCGCATGACCACCCAAGTCTGCACGAAATAGATTAAAAAATTCGCCGTCGCCAGCAATGCGCATTGCGCCGCCAGGCGGGGGCTGATTCCCGCAACAGCCCCCGCTGCGCGCCTGACGAAGTCCCAGAGCCGCCCAGCCGGCAGCCTGTCCGCGATCCTCGACTGAAGGGTGGGCATTACAAACCACGCGCTCCATCCGCCCGCCGCGATCAGCAATCCCAGAGGGATGAGGATCGCCCCGCCCAGCGCGTAGCCCCCCCCCACAGCCGCAACGGCACAAAGCGCAGTCAGGTCAATGAGTTTGTCGGCAAGCGCGATGGTTGTAAGTTCGGTCTTTCGGTCGCGGGAGAGATACACCCCCCGCGCAAGCTCGCCGGCGGCGGCGGGCGTAAGGCAGGCCAGGCAAAGCCCGGCCATGTAGGATCGGAAGGATCGCGCGAAGTTCAGTCCCGGGACCGCGCTCCGCGCCATGATGTGCCAGCGGACAGCCTTGCCGAGAATTACGAGGGGGGTGAAAACGAAGCACGCCACTGCGATACGGCCACGGTCGCATTTGCCCAGCGCGTCCGCGACGCTGCGCCATCCGACGAAACGGGAGAGAAGCCAGAGCAGCAGAGCCAGGCAGACGATCTTGACGATGAATCCGACCCGCACAAGGCGGCGGCCCTCAGCCCTTGTCATCGTCCGTTTCCTCCCGCCGCAGGGAGCGGAGGCTGCGCTGGATGATGTACATCTGCCTGCGGAGATCGAGCATCTGGAGCGCCAGGAAACCGAAGCAGACCATCTGTATGCCGGCCAGAATGAAGACGATCATGACCGTCATCAGCGGGCGTTCCGGGTTGAGTCTGCCTGAGCGCTGGACAGCCAGGAGAAAAAGCCCCAATCCCATCCCAAGCAGGAATAGCAGCGCGCCCGCCGCTCCGAAGAACATCATCGGCTGCTCGAACAGCCCGAACATCAAGTGAGATAGCGACGTGCGGCGGAAGCGGAATTTCGAGCGGCCCTTGCTGCGCCCCCGAAGAACGGCCGGAATTTCCACCACGTTACACCCCAACGCAACGAGCTTCGAGAGAATCTCAAGGTGGATTTCTTTGCCGTCGGACTGAAGCTCAAGCCCCTGCACGACTTCGCGGCGATACCCCCGCAGCACACAGGTTATCGTGTGAAAGCGCCCGCCCATCGCCATGCGGATGAAGCGGTTGCCCGCGCGACTGATGAAGAGGCGGAACCACGGGACGCCCTCGGCGCGCCCGCCCGGCATGTAAGCGCTGCCGAGAACGGCGTCAATATCCGGATTCTCCTTGAGGGTCCGGTACATCCTGACCAGGTGATCGGGGCTGTAGGAAAGATCGAAGTCGGTGGTGAGGATATATCGCCCGCGCGCGGCCTTGAACCCCTCCCGCAGCGCCTTGCCCCGGCCCCTGTTCTTCGGATAGGAGACGACGCGTATGCGCGCGTCCTTCGCGGCCTGAGCTTGCGCGGCGGCAAGCGTCCCGTCCGCGCTGCCGTCGTTGACCATGACGAATTCCCAGGGAACGCCGAGTTCGTTCATGGCGGCGGATATGCGCTCAACGGTGGAGGATACGTTCTCCTCCTCATTGAACATGGGAGCGATCACCGTGATTTCGACGCCTGGGACGCCGAGTTCGGGAGCCACGTCCGCCCCTTTTGAACACGGCGGCGCGGAGCCGCCTTGCCGCCGGCTTTAGTCAGCGCAGTAGACGACCGCCTGACTCCCAGCCGGGACTTACTCGTCCTCTTCCTTCGCCTTCTTGCGCTTCTCGATTATCTGCTGCTGCACGTGGGACGGGACGGGGTCGTAATGGGAAAAATCCAGCGTGAACGATCCCTGCCCGCCGGTCATTGACTTCAGTTCCGTGGAGTACTGCATCACCTCGGCCATGGGTATATGCGCCTGAACGACCTGATAGCTGCCGGAGGCGTCCATGCCGATGATGCGTCCGCGGCGGCTTGTAAGGTGTCCGGCGATGTCGCCCAGGTACTGGCTTGGTATCGTTACTTCAATCCGGACGATAGGCTCCAGGAGGACGGGTTTGGCTTCTGTGAAGGCGTTCTGGAGGGCGCGGGAGGCCGCGAGTTTGAAGGCCGCTTCCGAGGAGTCAACGTCATGATAACTTCCGTAATGAACGGCCGCCGCGATGTCCACGACGGGGAAGCCGGCGATAATTCCTTTTTCAAGGCATTCCCTGATGCCCTTTTCACAGGCCGGGATATACTGGCGCGGGATGACGCCGCCGACGATTTCGTCAAGGAACTCGAAGCCCGCGCCTCTCTCGCGAGGCTCGACCCGCAGGAAAACCTCGGCGTACTGGCCGCGCCCACCGGTCTGCTTCTTGTGGCGGTGCTTGCCTTCGGCCTTTAATGTGCAGGTTTCCTGATACGGGACTTCCGGCTGGCTCGTCACGACCGACACCTCGAAACGTTTCTTCATCCTGGCAATCATGACTTCGAGGTGAAGCGTGCTCATTCCCGTTACTATAAGTTCGCCGGTTTGCCTGTCGCGGCGCACGTCGAATGTCGGGTCCTCGTCGGAAAGGCGCTGGAGTGCGTTGCTCAGGCGCTGTTCGTCGCCCTTGCTGACCGGCTGCGCCGCCAACGGCATCATCGGTTTCGGGAACCGCATCGGCGGAAGCTCGACGATTTCCTTCACCGAGCAAAGCGTGTCGCCGACCTTGATGGTCTCCAGTTTCGGGGCGGTCAGGATGTCTCCGGGGAGGGCTTCATGCACCTCCCGCTGCTCCTTGCCGAACATGCGGTAGATGTGCCCGCAACGCTCGGTTTCGCGGGCGCGCGTGTTGTGGAAGGACATGTCTCCGCCCAAACTGCCCCTTAGCACCCTGAAGTATGACAGCTTGCCCACAAACGGGTCTGTTACACACCTGAACACACGGGCGCAGAAAGCGCCGTTCGGATCGGGCAGGATTTCGATTTCCGCGTCGCCCTTTTTCGCCTTCGCCGGCGGCATTCGGTCGGGGGACGGCGTCATGTCGGCCAGGAACTTCATAAGGGAATCCACGCCGATCATTTTCCTGGACGCCACGCCGAGGATTGGAACGACAGCGCCGCTTGCAATCGCCTTCTTGAGCGCGCCGGTCAGCTCTTCGGCTGAAATCTCCTCGCCCTCAAGGTAACGGTTCATCATGTCATCGTCCTGCTCGACGATTGACTCCGTCAACGCCGTGCGCAATTCCGCCGCGGCATCGGCCAGTTCGGGCGGGACCTCCACGCCGAACACCGGCACGCTCTTCGTTATCCCCGCGCCGGTCGCGTCGCAGACGAACGCCGGAGCCGCCTGCCCGCCGAACGTCTCTTTGATTGACTCAAAGAGCGCGGGAAGGTCAATGTTCTCGTTATCGAGTTTTGTGACGACGATGATCCTGGCCTTGCCCATCTCGCCTGCCATCTGCCAGACTTTGAGGGTGTTGACCTGGATGCCGTCAAGGGCGCTGACGCATATGATCGCCGTGTCCGCGGCAGCCAGGGCGGAGACCGCGCCATTGAGGAAGTCCGGATAACCGGGGCTGTCAATCAAGTTGAACTCGACGCCGTCAAGGTTGAAGAACACCATGGCCGGATCAATCGAGAATTTCCGCTCGCGCTCCTCGGATTCGAAATCAAACAAAGATGTCCCGTCGTCCACGCTGCCCATGCGTTTGACCGCGCCGGACTTGAAAAGCATGGCCTCGCCCAAAGTCGTCTTGCCGACGCTGCCATGGCCCACAAGCGCGACGTTCCTGATGTCGCTCGTCTGATACTTCGCCATTCGTGTTCTCCAACAACGTCAAAAGTACATGGAAGGAAGATCATCCTCCCGCGGTTTCGGTTGAAACCGGCTGAACGTCAAAAAATGAAGACAGTTATTATATGTCCAACGGCGAGGGATATGCCAGACCAATTTCCAGCGCTTCGGGAACTTTTACGCCTCCAGTGTAGATCGCCCGCCCGACGATCACAGCCGCCGCCCCGCATTCCCCAAGCCGTCTGATGTCGTCGCAAACACCCACCCCGCCGGATGCTATGACAGGGCAGCCCTGCCCCGCCACCATCCGCTCTATGGCCGAGAAATTCGGGCGGGTCAACATCCCGTCCCGCGCGATGTCCGTATAGAGAATTCCCGCAGCCCCGGCCGCCGAGACCTCGACGGCGAAGTCCAGCGCGTCACGGTCGCTAGTCACCTTCCAACCGTGGGTCGCCACCTTGCCGTCACGAGCGTCAATCGCCACTACGATCCTGCGCGGATGCTTAACGCAGAGAAGCCTCAACCATTCAGGCTCCTGAAGCGCGCGCGTGCCGACGACCACACGATCCGCCCCAATGGCAAAAAGCCCCCCGGCCAGCTCTACATCCCTTACGCCGCCCCCGACCTCCACCCGGCAACCGGAGCCGCGAACGATCTCCGCGATCCTCTCTGTATTGGCCGGGCTGCCCATGAGCGCGCCGTCAAGGTCAACGACGTGCAATGCCTTTGCCCCGTCCGCCGCCCATCGAAGCGCAGCGTCGAGCGGGCGCTCGTAGTACACCGTGGATCGCTTCGGGTCGCCCTGCTCAAGCCGGACGCAGCGCCCGCCCATGATGTCAACTGCCGGAAGTATCAGCATTGTCCGCGCCCGTCCTAAAGCTCGATGAAATTCCGGAGCATGCGCAGTCCGTTTTTCTGGCTTTTCTCCGGGTGGAATTGGGTGGCAAAGACGTTATCCCGCCAGATTGCGCTGGCAAAGGGATGGCCGTATTCCGTGCTGCCCGCTACGACGTCCCGGTTACGCGGGCTGGCGTAAAAAGAGTGAACAAAGTAGAAAAAATGATCGCCTTCAAGCCCTTTGAAGATCGGGGCCGGACGGACAACCTCCACCTGGTTCCAGCCCATGTGCGGGACCTTCAGGCGCGGCTCCCCGCGGTCAACGTCAAAACGCACAACCTCTCCTCCGATAAGCCCCAATCCCTCATGGAATCCGCCTTCCTGGCTGGAGTCAAGGAGTATCTGCATCCCCAGGCAGATACCGAGGTACGGCTTGCCGCCGCGCGCGGACTCCAGGACGGCGTCAAGAAGTCCGCGGCTTCGAAGCCCGTTCATCGCGTCCTCGAAAGCGCCGACTCCGGGCAAGACGATCTTGTCCGCCTTCCTCGCCGCTTCCGGGTCGGAGGTTATGAAGGCATCGGCCTTGAGCAGATCAAATGCGTTTTTAACGCTGCGCAGGTTGCCGATTCCGCAATCAACTATGGCTATCATCGGGAGTCAACCGTTCGGGAAACGAAGCGTGGTTACATTGCAGATGCCTCTTTCAGGATGGTCGCCGCCGGTCAGATCAGGCTGGTGCTGAAATATCTCTCCGCCCGGTCCGGCAGGACTGTGACGATCCTGTTTGCCGCGCCCATTCTCTCCGCGACCCGGAGCGCCGCCCAAACGTTCGCCCCGGAGGAGGTCCCGACGAGCGTGCCTTCAAGCCGCGCCAGTTCGCGCGTCGTGTGTATGGCGTCCTCGTCGCTGACGGTGACAACCTCGTCAATGAGCGAAGTGTCCAGCACCGGGGGGACGAAGCCGTCGCCAATGCCCTGTATCTGGTGAAGTCCAGGCTCATGGCCAAGCAGCGCGGCGGAGTTCTGAGGCTCGACGGCGACTATGTGGACCTGCGGATTCCGCTCCTTCAGGAACTTTCCGACGCCGCCGATTGTCCCGCCGCTCCCGACTCCTGCGACAAAGGCGTCAACGCGTCCGTCCATCTGGCGCCAGATTTCAGGGGCCGTCGTCATGTAATGCGCCTCGGGATTGCCGGGATTGACAAATTGCCCGACCAGCCACGCGTTGGACTTCGACGCGGCGATCTCCTCGGCCTTCTTCACCGCGCCGGTTATGCTCGCGGACGCCGGGGTGAGAACCAGTTCCGCGCCCAGCGCCGCAATGATCTTCTTGCGCTCCTCGCTCATATCCTCAGGCATCACGATGACGCAGCGATAGCCCTTGTGGCACGCGACGAAGGCCACGCCTATGCCGGTGTTTCCCGACGTGGCCTCCACCACGGTGAAGCCGTGTTTCAACAGGCCTTGCTCCTCGGCAACTTCGATGAGACGCTTCGCCACACGGTCCTTTATGCTTCCGCCGGGGTTCAGAAATTCGGCCTTGGCGAAGATGCAGCCGCACGAGATGCGGCAAAGATCAAGCATCGGCGTGTTGCCGATAAGATCAAGCAGGCGCGCTGGACTGTCCATGTTGGTCTCGGATTCTTCCATGAACGGCGTTGTGCATTCCGTTCAGCGTTCTTTTGTGATGATCTGCACGCCGTCAGATTTCCTCTCATGCCTTGCGGCGGGTTCGCCGGGCAAGCAGGAGCGGCGCTGCGATAATAATCAGGATTGCGGCGGAAGGTTCCGGCACGGCCTTGACCAGCACGCGCGATGAATCAGCAACGCCGGCCAAGTCTCTGACCTGGAACCCGATCGCGCTGACCTCCGATATGTCGAAGGCGTTTATCGCTGCGGCAACTCCGTCCAGCCCCTGCGTATGCGGCAGAGGGTTGTCGGCGATGCCCCACGGTGTCGCCCAGCCGAAATCCAGCGCGATCAACCGCGTCTCCGATGGCGGAACGTCAATCCACTCGCTTCGCCAGAATGTGTCGTTTGCAAGGTCCCCGGAGGGGGTTCCGCTGGGACCGGTGAAACCGGTGTTGACGAATACGCTCACGCCGACTGTGTCGTCTCCGATGTTCGTGAAGAACGCGCCAACGCCGTCCAGATTGCTGAAATCGCCATTGCCGTGGCTGGGCAAAATCTGGCCGACGTCGGAAACCGGATAATCGTCCTTCACGCCGGAGGCTGATGCGTCAAGTCCCGCGAACTCGAACAGGACTCCGTCGCCGATGACATCGGTTCGCGTAAGGATTCCCGGCCCGAACGCGATGATTCCGAACTCCGGAATCATGAGTTCCGCGTCGTCGAACGTTCCGTATGCCGCCCTTGCCGCCATCGCGACCGAGAGGGCGAGACACGCGACGGTCATCAGCCGCGCAAGCGTTCTGTTCATTGCCGTTCTCCCCCGGATCCCAGGGAGGCGCGCTCAGACCTTGTGGTTCACAAGGTTCCTGACCGCCTTGCAGATCTTCTCCGCCGTCGGTATCACCTCGTCTTCCAGCGTGGGCGACATCGGTATCGGCGTGTCCGCTCCACAGACGCGCTGCATCGGGGCGTCCAGGTAGTCGAAAGCGTGCTCGTTTATGCGCATGGCGACTTCGCACATGATGTTGGCGTTCCGGTACGCCTCGGACACCAGCACGACCTTGCCGGTTTTACGAACGCTGTCAAGCACGCAGTCAATGTCCAGCGGCTGCAGGCAGCGCAGGTCAATGACCTCGCAATCAATCCCGTCCTTTTCGGCCATCTTCTTTGCGGCCTCAAGCGATCGGTTGGCCATGCGCGAATAGGACACGATTGTGCATTGCGTCCCTTTGCGTGTGACGTTGGCCACGCCCAGCGGAATGGTGAACTCGCCGTCTGGGACCTCGCCCTTCTCGCCGTAGAGCATCTTGTGCTCCAGGAAAAGGATCGGGTTCTCGTCCCTGATGCAGGTTTTGAGCAGACCTTTGGCGTCCGCCGGAGTGGCGGGGGCGACCACGAAGCAACCCGGCGCGTGGCAGAACCACGTTTCCAGGCTCTGGCTGTGTTGCGCGGCGATGCAGCGCCCGGCGCCGCCCTCGGAGCGCAGCACCATCGGGACGGTCGTCTTGCCGCCGAACATGTAGCGGTTCTTGGCCGCCTGGTTGGCAAACTGGTCCATCGCGATAGTCATGAAGTCAACGTACATGATTTCCGCGACGGGGCGCATGCCCGCCATCGCGGCGCCGACGGCCGCGCCGGTGATCGCCGCCTCGGAGATGGCGGTGTCGCGCACCCGTTCCGGGCCGAATTCCTCAAAAAGGCCTCTCGTGGCCCCGTAAGCTCCGCCGTAGACGCCTATGTCTTCCCCGAGCAGGAAAACGCGCGGATCGCGCAGCATCTCCTCCCGGAGGGCTTCCTTGACTGCTTCCCAGTAGAATTTCTGTGCCATTTTCTTTCGTCCGGTATCTGGTTTGCCGTTCGCAGCGCGGCGAATGGCCTAGTTTTCGGGAATCCTGACAAGGCCTCTCTCGCCCTGTATCCACCCCTTGTAGACGTCCTCGTAAAGCTCCTTCGGATCGGGGTAGGGGCTTTGATTGAGGGCGAAGTCTTCGGCCTCGGCCATTTCCTTGGTCACGTCGTCGTGGACTTCCTTGATCTCGGCCTCCGACATCAGCTCTTCCTTCAACAGATTCGCCTCGAAGAGCGTGATGGGATCGCGATCATGCCAGTATTGTTCCTCTTCCTTCGTGCGGTATTTGCGCGGGTCGCTGCGGGAGTGGCCGCGATACCGGTAGGTCTTCAACTCCAGGAGCGTCGGACCGTCCCCGGCCCTTGCCCGCCCGACGGCCTTCTCCACGGCTTCCTTGACCTCCAGGACGTTCTGCCCGTCAACCGGAACGCCGGGCATGTCGTAGGAGGAGGAGCGCATGTAAAGGTCCTGCACGGCGCAGGCGACGTCCACGCTCACGGACATGCCGTAAAGGTTGTTCTCCAGGCAGTAGACTATGGGGAGACCCCACCTGCCAGCCATGTTAAGCGATTCATGGAATACGCCGTTGTTGCATGCTCCGTCGCCGAAGAAGCAGAGCGTGACCTGGCCCTCGCCCCTGAGCTTGCAGGCCAGCGCGGCGCCGGTTCCGACGGGGATGTTGCCCCCGACGATGCCGGTCGCGCCCAGGTTGCCCGCGCGCACGTCGGCGATGTGCATCGAGCCGCCGCGCCCGCGGCAGTATCCCGTCGCCTTGCCGCAAAGCTCGGCCAGCATGAACTTCAGCTTGCCGCCGCGCGCTATGCAGTGGCCGTGCCCGCGATGCGTGCTCGTGATGTAATCCTTCTCGCCGATTGCGGCGCAGGCGCCGACGGCGACGGCCTCCTGCCCGGCGTAGACATGCGAGGCGCCCTTGATGACGTCCCTCGCAAGCAGCTCGAAGACCTTGTCCTCGAACTGTCTGATGCTGATCATCAGCCTCAGATACTTCCTGAGCCCGTCCTTGGTGTGTTTCGTCTTGTTCTTTGCCACTTTTGTCTTCCCGTTCAGTTCGGACGCATGAAAGCAAAATTACGGACTCGCGATTATAGTGTCCCGGTCGGGGCGATTCAACGAGCGTTCCGGGAAAAACGCGAACCGATCCTGATGCCTGCCTCCGCACACATTTCCATGGAAAAAAAAGATGAAAACGACATGTTGACCCGGACATGCCCCCTGTTGTAGAATCACGTTTGGTGGCGGCGATTCGCCCGCGAACATGGAGGGGCGGGGCCGCCCGGCGAGGGGAATAAAGTCCGCACATCCGGTTTGATCCAGGAGGACGTTATGATACGTCGAATTGCAGCGTCTATCTGCGTAGCGGCAGTGATTTTCTGCGTCGGCTGCCGGAAGGAAACACGCAAGGATTACGCGCGGCAACTGCCCGAGGGTCAGGTCGCGCTGCGCAAGATCACCGATCCGCTGAAAATTCCGGATTTCAGCCCGGCATGGGACAATCGGGACGGCCTGCTCCAGTCCATTGATTACAGCCTGGACTATCTTGCCCACCCGTCAAGCAAGGAATTCTTCCCCTACCTGGACGTTGACCACGACCGGGCGCAGCAGAGCCTGACGATCATCAAGGACATCCTTCTATCCAGCACGTCCGGCAAGGACATGAACACCAAGATCAGGGCCAAGTTCGAGGTGTACGAGTCTGTCGGCTGCGACGACCAGGGGACCGTCCTCTTCACCGGCTACTGCCAGCCGATCTATGAGGCCAGCCTGGAGCGCACGGACGTCTTCCGCTACCCGCTCTACAAGCTCCCCAACGACCTTGTAAAGGACGAATACGGAACTCCCAAGGGCCGTAAAACCGCCGACGGCAACATCGTCCCTTACTACTCCAGGAAAGAAATCGAGACACAGGGCTTGATGGACGGGACGGAGCTGATATGGCTCAAGGACAGGTTCAGCGCGTTCGTCGTCCACGTCCAGGGTTCGGCAAAGTTCCGCCTCCCGGACGGCAGCTTCTATGACGTCGGGTACGCCGGCAAGACCGACCACGAATACGTCAGCGTCGGCCAGTTGCTGGTCAAGGACGGCAAGATTCCCGCCGACGAACTATCCCTTCGCAAAATACGCGAATACTTCGAGGCCAATCCCCAGGACCTGGACGCCTATCTCTGGCAGAACGAATGCTACGTCTTCTTCCGGCACGTCGAGGGCGGGCCTTACGGCTGTCTGGGCGTGCCCGTGACGCCTTACAGGTCTCTGGCGACGGACAAGGATGTTTATCCCCGCGCGTGCCTGTCCTTCATCCAGACGAAGGTCCCGCGCTACGACGGCGGCACGATCGTCACGTCGGACTTCCAGAGCTTCCTGCTTGACCAGGACCGCGGCGGCGCGATCCGCTCCGCCGGCCGCGCGGACATCTTTATGGGCACGGGAGACACGGCTGAAGAACTCGCCGGCAGAACCAGGCAGGAAGGGCGGGTCTATTACCTCTTCCTGAAACCCGAATTCGTCATGCCGAAGGTAAGCATGAGATAAAGACCGAGTTCCTTGAATTCGGGCGCAAAAAGATTTAGCCGGTTATGTCAGGACTGCTGATAATCTTTTACGGCGGCTTGTAGGAATTCTCCGATAAGGTTTCGGTTCTGTTCGAATTCATCGGGGGTAACCGTGATTCGCACGGTTCTCTGCCATTTTGTCAATGTTGCTGACATACCAACGTCTTGTAAGCGTTTAACCCAGTTTTCTTTCTCAGAAGTGTCTACATACAAGTGAATAAAGGATTTCTTTGGAGTGAATGATACGAAATTTCGCGAACGGTTACCGTCAAACAAACCTATATAGTGTTTATTGTAATTCAAACTCAAGCGCGGATTAGCCAATTCGTTGATTATCGGCAAACACTTGTCTGCAACTTCCAGTGTCTTTACCGACGCCCGGGATATCCAATAGTTACGATCTGTTGAAGCCGGTGGAGGTTCGATCTCCTCGCTTCTCAGCTCGAATCTATCCATTACCTTGACGAAATCTAATATCACATGGGTTCCAACTTGAAGAGCATTCAACTGGATTGCGATCATTGGTATATGGCCGTTGAACAGGCCGAGAACATTAAGAAAGCGGCTTGTTATGTCCTCCGCCACAAGAACCGCACAATGGTCATATAATGGGTAACGCCGTTTCTCAATGTCCCAATATTCAATGCAACGGATGATGTGGCTCTCGTCGGTCCTCCCGAGCATGATCTCAACTTCATAACGTTGTTCTTGGTCGAAATCAGCCAGCAACAAATCTAGCCGTCCCGCGTTCGACTGCTGACGCTCGCGCCCTATCAATTCAAGGTCTCCGAGACCAAGAATACTTGGGTCCTCGGCAATCCTGTCCTGAAGCCACTTCTCATTGAAATCAGGATGATTCTTAAGCGTAAGCTTTTCTGCCTTTGCGTAGTTCAGGTTCGCCATTATTTTTCCTCTCTATCCCAAGCAATGATAATCCCTATGCTGTGAAACTCCTCCTGACATGTCAAGAGACATTTGCTTCATGCATATTGCCTCCGCATCTCAAATCTGAAATCTCAAATCCCGGAATCGCCTGAGCGAGTCCCGGGAATCATATCTCGGTTTCCAGCCGTCTTATCCCCGCCAGATCCGCGCAACCCAGTCCCAGTTCCGCCGCTCGGGTGATGTGGATGATGGAGTTGTTCCGCGGCGTCAGCTTCTCCTCAAGCCGCCTGGCCCGAATGATGTCCTCCATCACGGTATCCAGCGCGACGGGATCGGCGGAAGCCAGTATGCCGTGATAATCCCATCGGGATTTCGCGTTGAAGTCCGGCCCGCCGTCGAAAAGACCGTATATGGCGTCCAGAATGCATATCCGGGTCTTGTCCTTAACCTGCGGCAACGCATTGATATCCGCAATGTACGCGCAGTCCTCCACGTGGAACGCGGCTGCATTCGGGACGGTTCCGAGGTGATTCTTCAGCGCTCCTGAAACGCCGGCCTGCACGTGGCTCTTCATGAATGGAACATTCACCAGCACGTCGGCCTCCTCAAGGATTCGTGACAACTGCGTTTCGATCGGGCCGGTCTTGCATGCCGCGCCGTAGCTGCCGTCGGTTCCATATATGCGCGGTTCCATGCCCTCGCGGTTCTCCTTCAGGCGCACGGTCGCGACATCCTTGGTCTGTCGGTCAAAAATGATGACGTTGGCCGGATCAACGCCGGCCTGCAGGATGCCGTCGGCGACGGCAAGAATCACCTCCGGATGGGTCGTGGCGTTGGGGCAAAGCCCGTTGAACTTGATCGCCACCTTGTCCTTTTTTGATACGAACCTGCCCCATGCCGCCGCGACGTTGTCCTTTTCCGCAAGGTTCATGACGGCGCGATCAACCAGTTTCTTCACGATCACCGCGTCCGGCTTCATGCCTTCGATGGACTTGCGCGAGGCGTCCCGGACGATGACTACCGCCGGGCCGGACGGGGGCGCTGGTTCGGCGGCAATAAGCGCTCCGCCGGCCAGGACGGCGGCGCCTGCGGCAGCGGCTTGCGCCATAAAGCGGCGTCTCGATATGGAATTGTCCATGTTCGCGCTCATCAGAATCTCCTGTCAGTGGAGAAAAGCCGGCGGGATTGTAAGCCTTAGTTGATAATTATACGGGACCTGAGATGTAAATGAACAGCGCTACTGCGTTATTCCGTTCCTTGTGGAACTCGCGCGCATCAGAAAATACAATTGCCGCCTCTGACGTTCATCCCCGCGAGAAAGGCGAGACGAACGGCGCATTCTTCAAGGAAGTGATTTCACAATCAATCCGCATGGTCAGGTCGAAAGATGAAGGCGGAGGAATAATGACCCAACGCGAGGAATTCCTGAAATACGTCCGCGAGGGCGGCGAACGCCCCGCTGTCTCCCTACAGATCGGCGCAGGGGCGGGTTTCGATTCGAAACTTGCCGGGAAGGACTGGATCGGTCAGACGACGCTGGAGGATACGATCCGCGCATACGAAACAGTAGGCGGCATGCCCTTCTACAACATCGGCCTCCCAGGTTTCGATTCAGTCGTTCCGGAAATTGCCTGGAAACATGAATCAGGCATGAAGGAAAGCGCGCGCGTGACGATTTCGCGTCTGGAAACGCCATACGGCGTCCTGACCCGCGAATTCCATGAGCAGCGCCTCATGGGTTGCTCGCCTACGCGATATCCTCTCTCGTTCGGGGATTCGCTGGACGTCGTGAAGTGGTACGGCGAGCAATTCGTGAAAGGCGCGCCATACGTTGCCGACCTTTTGTCGCCGACGATTCAGAAGCTCCGGCTCCACGGTCCGGTCTCGGTCCAGTGGAATCTACAGCCGTTTGAGATATTCGGTCTGGCAAACGCCGTGGAGCAGGTGATGATGCTCACAGATGACACGAAGACGTATCGCATGGTCTGCGATGATGTCCTGCATGTGAACCTCGTAATGTTGAAGGCTGCGATCAGGGCCGGCGCGGACTTCGTCTTCGTCGGCGGTCCGGGTCGGGAGGTAGCATCGCCGCTGGTCTATGAGGAATTCCTCATCCCCGACTCCAGGCGCGTCAGCGACGCCGTCCACGCCTGCGGCGGATTGGTCTACAGCCACATCTGCTCCCCGATAGAGCCGTTCCTCACCTTCGGCTATTACAACCGCATGGGATTGGATTTATTCGAAACCCTGTCCCCTCCGCCAGTCGGCAATGTCCCCGATCTGGCCTTGGCGCGACGCATGTTGCCGCGGGAAATGTGCACGCGGGGCAACATCGGCCTGGACCTGCTGCTGAATGGGACGGTCGAAGAGGTCGAGCGCGAAACCCTCCGGATTATAGAGGCGACGCGGGGATTCAAACACTTTGTGGCGGCGTCTGATTACCTTTTCCATGACATCCCCCTTGAGAATGCGCGGGCTGTAGTCCGAACCGTCGAGCGTTGCGGGGGATAAACGCCGTGATGGGAATTGCGCTGCGAATTGATTATCCGTCTTTACATCAGGCGGCGGTTACCGAGACGGAAAAGACGCGCATTTGCGGCAATACAGGATGTCTCAACACGCGGCAAGTGTGCGTTCGAACGAAGTGAGAACGCGCAGGTAGATGTAGCGAAACCGAAAGACCGAAGGTCTTAGGTTTTACGCGCACATTATGCGCTCAGTTCAAGGTTCAGGGCGAGCAGGCGCTCCAGAATTTCCTCGTCGCTCATGCCGACGGGCCAGCCGTAGGCGGCGCAGACGGCCTCGTCAAGCCGGGCGTGGAGGATGTCCAGCCACTGCGGGCGGGCGTTATACAGGTTCGTGAGGGTGCGTTCGGCAAGCCTCGCCTCGCAATCGGCATCCTTCGGGACAGTGCGCGGATAGCGGACGGTTCCGATGCCGTTTGAGTCGGGATTGACAACGTATCGCGCCCAGGGGCCGGAGACCGAACCGGGGAATTCGAGGACCTCTTCGCGGGTCCACTCCGGCGGGTTGAGCCAGCGGTTGCGCTTCGCGTCAAGCTCCTTCGCTACGACGGCAATAGCCTCCTGTTGTTCGGGCGTCGGCTTCGGAAGGGGGAAGGTCTCGAAACAGGTCGTCGGGGTGTAACGGAAGCCGCTTTCGCGTTCGCGCAGTTGCGTTCCCTGCGCCCGCGCCCAAACCTCGTGAAGGCGGGAATGCAGAAGGCCGAAGAAATAGTCGTCGGAGCGGGCGACAACAATAAGTTGATGGTCAGGCGAGACAGGAGCGCTCAGCCAAAGGAACAAGCGATGTTTTGAAACCGTAGGTGTTGCAACAAACCGATCCAAAGGCGCAAGCGCCTTCCGCATCCCATGTCTCGGCGCATAGAGTTGCCACCATTCCCCCCGGTACCAATCGCGGGGTTTCTTCTCCCGGAACGGCTTTGCGTTATCCTGCGCGTGCTTGAATGGAAGTTCGTAAAGGCAGGCCTGCGCCTCCGTCATTCCAAAGAAGTCAATGATCCACATATTGCGGGAACGAGATGCGACGTCCTTCGCGTTCATCCACGGCGTGAGCACGTCGGAATTCGGCCTGCCGTGGGCATTGGGCGATTCGAGCCATTTCCGCGCCGTCGCGTCTGTTACGTCGAACGGCCCCTGCTTGGTGGTTCCCATGAAACCGAGCTTTCCGTTCCAGCGGATCCGCTTCGCCGTCCCGACGTCGGTCCCGGATGAAAGATTGGCGTTGATCTGAGCGACAGAGTTGCCGTCAAGCGTTCTGGACTTCTCGAAACCGCCGTCGAAGGCGATCAGCGACACATGAACGTTCGCGCCGTCAAGAATCCATTCCCTGTCGCTGACGGCGAGGTATATGTCCCCGTCGCTCTTGATGTTCTCAAGAACCGCCCGGTTGGCCCCGCCGCGAATTCCCTGAGTGGCCAGCAGGCCGACTCGCTTGCAGCGTCCGGATGCGATGTGGCTTCTGCCCTGCTCGAACCAATAGCAGCAGAGATCAACCTCGCTTGGCAGTTTGTCCGCGTAGAGCGCGTGGAGCTTGTTCACGTAATCGTCGCCAAGTTCGCGCCGCAGGAACTTCCCGCCCAGGAACGGCGGGTTTCCGATGACGCAATCCACTACGGGCCATTGGGGTTCCTTCGGATTCTCCGGATCGCTCAGGTCAAGGATGGCATCCATGCAGCGGAAGTTATCCATCTTGCTCAGGACGGGGTTGTCCGGCCAGGCGAAGCCGTTGGCGGCCTGCCACTGGAGGTATCCGATCCAGATCGTGACCTGCGATAGCCAGTAGGCGTAAGGGCTTACCTCGATGCCGTAAAGCTGGCGGGGCGTCACCTGCGGCCATAACGATCCGTTGAGCGAATTCTTCTCGGCGTATTGGATGATCTCCTTCTCGAAGTCCAGAAGCTTCTGGAGGGCGACGTAGAGGAAGTTGCCGGAGCCGCAGGCGGGATCGAGAATTTTCATGCCGGCGACGCGGACCATGAAGTCGTGCAGCATCGTCGCGCATTCGCCCTTGGCCTTGGCCAGGGCGCCGGCGGTCATTTTTTTCGGCTTGCGCGGGGCCTTGCCGGATGTTTCGCCGTCGTCAAGGTGCGTTCTCGCTTCGCTCGGACGCACACTACATTCTTCCCCCGCGATTTCTTCCTGGTTGAGGTGCGTTCTCGCTTCGCTCGGACGCACCCTACATTCTTCCCCCGCGATTTCTTCCTGGTTGAGGTGCGTTCTCGCTTCGCTCGGACGCACCCTACATTTTTGGCCGGTGGTCAGAAGGTTGTTCATCACGCCGCGAAGCGCGTCCCATTCGCGTCTGAGGGGCTGCATGACGACGGGTTCAACGAGGGTTTCGATGTCGGCGCGTCCGGTGAAGTGAGCGCCAAGTTGGGAGCGCTTGGCCGGGTCCATCCCGCGCTCAAACAGCGTCCCGAAAATCGAGGGGTCAATAACGCTCCAGTCAAGCACGGCGGCCTTATAAATACAGTTCAGCTCGTCAGGCTCAAGGGGGATGACCTCGGCGTCGCTGAACAGGTTCCCGTTGAAATAGCGGATTGCGTCAAGTCCGAAATAATCGCCTTGAGCCATGGCTTCAAAGAGGCGGGAAGTTAGCTTCACGAAAATGTCAGGATTCAGTTTGGCCTTGAAGAGCAGTTCGGTAAAGAGGGCTTCCGGCAGGAGGCCCATGTCCTCGGCGAAGAGGCAGAAGACGACGCGGTCCAGGAAGCGGGCGACCTGGAAGGGGTCCAGCCCGCGATCGCGCAGGCGGATGGCAAGTTCCGCCACGCGGCGGGCGGCCTCATCCGTGATCTCCGGGATGGTCATGCTGGGCTTGAGCATTTCCGGCTTGGTAAAGACCCAGCGGAGTATTTCCAGGCTGCGGGGGCGTCCGACGGCGTCCAGCGCGATCTCGTGTTTCTCGGTCGGGGTGTTGGTGAAGTTGGTGCGGATGACGATATTGTCAATATCGCATACGATGAGGAGCGGAGGGTTTTCGAGGGATTCGCGGTATTTCAGGAGTTGGCGATAAGCGTGGTCGAGGTTGGCGTGTTTGCCCTTGTATTCCCAGCCGAAGAATCCCTTTTTCCATACGTCGGCCCAGCCCTGCCCGCCGCCGGACATTTCCGCGCCCTTTTCAAACGTGAAGGTTTCCCCCTGCGGGTCGGCTTCGGCGGGGGTTGGGTGTTCGATCAGACGGCAGAGGTCAATGAAATGCTCCTGGGCTGAGGAGCGCTCCTTCAACTCCGAGTCGGACCATTTCTGTATGAATTGCCTTGCGTCCATTGTCTCAATGCGCAGCAATGTCGGGTGCGTTCGAACGAAGTGAGAACGCGCCGGTAGATGTAGCGAAACCGAAAGACCGAAGGGCTAAGGTTTTTCGCGCGCGGAATCGGGCGAAACCCCATTTCCCGCGTGTGCAAGACATGCGTCCTGCCCACCCTACATTTACATCCTTGTCAACATCTTACACCCATCCCGTCATTTCCGCCAGCAGCCGGGAATAGCGGATGAAGTCCGGCCAGGAGATGTCCGGCGGGACGCCGTGGTCGCAGCTCGGGATGAAGCCTCCGTCCTTCAGGAGCGGCGGGACGACGCGCTTGAGTTCGTCCTCGATGACCTTTCCGCCCCTGGCGATGGCCCGCTTGTCAATCCCGCCGCGGTAGGCCATCCTGCGCCCGAACATCCGGCGAAATTCAACGATATCGTTCTCGGCGGCCACCTCGATGGGATCGCAGACGTTGATGCCGGACTCAATCCAGATTGGGATCAACTCGCCGATGAAGCCGTCCGAATCCATGTCAATGACCGGGCAGCCGCTGTCCCGGATTTCCTTGACCCAGCGGCGATAGGCGGGAGCCAGGAATTCGCGCGTCATGGCCGGGGAGATCATGCTGTGGACCTTGTATGCCATGTCCTCCGAGAGGCCGACGCAGTCCAGTTGCGCGTTTTGCAGCAGCGGTTTCATGGTCTCGGAGACGAAGTCCGTCCAAAAGGCGACCATCTCATGCACGAAGTCGGGATCGTCAATCATCATCATGCAGAGGCCTTCGAAGCCGCACCACTCGCGCAGTTGCCAGAAGGGACCGTTGAAGTGGATGCCGACGGTGTTGTCGCGGTACTTGATCTTCGCGCAGCGTTCGATCAGGTCGGCGGGGCGGCGTTCGGGGGTGTTGGGATCGAAGCGCCACTTCATCTCCTCCCAGTCGTCGCGGTTCTCGACGGGGAACTTGTGCCACTTTCGCGTGACGAAGTCTTTGGCGGCGCGGATGTATGTGTAGTCGAATTCGTCCGAGATTTCCGTGATCGCGCCCATCCAATCCTGGACGATATAGTGCCCGTCCTTGTGCTCGATGACCTTTTCCTCGAAGGTCGGGATCATGCGGAAGGAGACGTTGACGCCGACCTGGGGCTGGGTCTTCTCCGGCTCGATGCCGAGGGTTTCAAGGAGGACCTGGTGCCAGTTGCGGTCTTCGGGCAGTCCCTGAGTCCGCCACTTGCGAACGGTTGATTCGCGGGGTCCGCCGGGCTGGAAGGGGACTTTATCCGGGTTGCCGAAGGTCAGGGTTTCGATGAAACGCTGTCTGGGGTTCATGGCGTGTCCTTCCGGTTGACGGGACGGCTATTTCTGCGAGTCGCGGGTGATTTCCTCTTCCGTGGCGGATTTCGGCTCGTCGTCGGCGTCGGATGAAGGTGGGGCGTCGGGATTCCGACCGAAGCAGACGAAGGTCATATCATCGCGCAGCGGGGTTCCGGCGATGAAGGTGTTTAGGTCGTCCAGCAGACCGCGCGAGATGCCGATCGGCCCCGGCTCGCTGATCGCCGTGGTTCGCCGCAGGCGTTCCTGTCCGTACGGCTCGCTGCGCGCATTCGTCGCATCAAAGACGCCGTCCGTGTAAAGCAGCAGCGAGTCCCCCGGCTGGAGCGTGAGGACTTGCTGCTTGTATGCGGTTTCCGGCAGGATGCCAAGTGGGATGCCGACGCCGGATTCCAGCTCGGAAACCTCTCCGCCGGACCGTTTCAGTATTGCCGGGGGATGCCCGGCGTTGACCATGGAAAGCTGGCCGGTTCGCGGGTTGATCGCGGCGGCGATGAGCGTGACGAACATCGGCTCCATGCTGGAGCGGGACAGCGAGGCGTTGAGCGCCAGCAGTCCGTCCGACAGCTTCTGGTTGGTAAGGATGCAGAATCGGGCCTCGCTGGAGAGTTTGGCCATCATAAGCCCGGCGGAGATGCCCTTGCCGCAGACGTCCGCGACCAGGACGACCAGCCCGCCGTCCGGCGTGGGGATGAAGTCGAAGAAGTCGCCGCTGATTTCCTGCGGGGGGTTGTAGTGTGTGACAAATGTGTATCCGGGCAGGTTTGGCAGGTCGCGGGGGAGGAATTGCTCCTGGACGAGGGTCGCGATCTCCAGGTCGCGCTTGATGATCTGCATGCGGAGAGCTTGCTCGTGAACGCGGGCATTCTGGATGGCGATTGTAGCCTCCGGGACGAGGCTTGCGATCAGGCGCAGGTCTTCGCGGGTGTAGGAGCGTTCGGCGTCCCACGTTTCCATGTATATCAGACCGAGCAACTGGTCGTGGTGCAGCAGCGGGACCGCCATGACGCAGCACATCTCGCGGGGAGACTGGCCGGGATTGCCACTCAAGGGGTGAGGTTTCAGGTTGTGCGTCAGCGCTGCCATACGCTGATTGAGAACTTTCTGGTAGACGCCGCGGCTGATTGTGACTTCATCCTTGTCATCGGGGTAGCGTTTCTTGACGCACCTGACTTGAAGACCCTCGGAGTCAACGCCCTGGACCATGATGAGGCCGCGGTCGGTTTGTGGGAATGCCTCGAAGAGTCTGCCCAACATGGCCGGCAGCAGATCGTCCAGTTGCAGATAGGAGGCGACTGCGTGGCTCATCTCGTAAAGCAGGGCGAGGGGCTTGCTGGCGCGGCTGACTTCCTCGACGCCGAGCATTTCCATCGCGTTGATGTTTTCGACGAAGGATTGCTGGGTGTCGTATGAGCCGCCGCGTGTGACAGATGCGCCAGCTCCGACTGAAGCGTGGGTTGTGGAACCGTCGCGCAGATCGTCCTGAAAGAGGAACTTGCATTCGCCTATCTGGATGACGTAGCCGTCCTTAAGCGGACGGGAACGTATCGGCTCGCCCTGGACGATTGTGCCGTTGTGGCTGCCGAGGTCTTCGATTACGTAGCCGTCCTCGGTCTTTCGAATGCGGGCATGGCGGCGGGATGCGGCCAGATCGCGCACGACGATATCCGCGGCGCTGTGGCGGCCCATAACGGCTTCATCGCCCAGGATATAGAGCGTTCCGGAATCGGAGCCGCTTGTGACGACAAGTTGCGCCATGGTTCTCTCTATCAGGGAAGCCGGCGACAATGAGCCGGGATTTCAACGCGGGAGCGGCATTACGCCTGTTCGATGCGCCCCTCCAGGAAGCGCATCGAGCCTGGCGCCACCTTTGCGCCGCCGGCAGTTTCACCGCCGGCGGGATCGCTGTAATTGCCGGGGGCGTTCAATTCCGCGTCTTCTGTTCCGTGATTGAGCGCGAACACCCATGGTCCCCGTTCTCCGGAACCGCAGACCACTTCCAGATCGCGTCCCGTCCACCGGACGTCCGGGACAGACATTTCAGAAAGCGCGCCGGCCAGGAAGTCCGCGTAGAATTTCTGTTCGCAATGCGCTGCCAGATAATAGCAGACGCCCTTGTCCGCGACGTGCCGGGTCAGGGCGGGAGAGCCATCCAGCGCGCCGCCGCGGAAGACCGCCACGGCGGTTGCGCCCTCGCAGCGGAGGCGTTCGGCCCACGCGCCGCAACGAAAATCCCCATCTGGTCCGGCGGTGAAGGTTACGCGGCCCGGATATTCGACGGGCGCGGGTCCTGACCGCAGGATTGACACGCCGGCAAGCTCTCTCAATTCCGGTTGCTCAAGGGGTTGCGTCGCCCCGTTGTATGAATCCCTTGCGCCGTGCAGGAACGTGATCAGCAGCCTTCCCCCGGTTCGGGCGAAGGCGCGGAGGTCCTGCAAGAACGCGTCGCGATGAATGATCGCCGCCGGAACCACGGCAAGGCCGTATCCCCCCAGCCCGACGCCCGGCGGAACAATGTCAACATCGCATCCGGCGGACCTTAGCGAGTCATGGATGGCGCGCGCGTGCGCGGAATAATCGTATCCCGCGCCGATACACGGATGCTCATGCGCCCATTCATTTTCAGAGGAGCGGACCAGCGCCGCCTTGCGCCTGCGCCCGCCCATGCTCTGCCAGCAGTCGCCGTTGTCGCGGACCTGATCGCTGAATTCGCATAGCGCCTTATGGATGAGTGTCGGAAGGCCGTCCGAGCCGAGGCAGCCGTCCAGCCCGGCGTTCAGCCCGGCCTGCATCGGCCGCCAGCGATTGAGGATTATCCCGTCAACGCCGTGGGCGACCGCCTGAAGAAGTTGCAACTTGAGCCGCTCCGGATCCGGCAGCGCTGAGAAGCCATCCCTCCATTCGCATCCCGAGCGCATTCCGGTGAGCCAGAAGTTGCCCCTGCCGGCGGACCTTGCGGTCGCTATTGCAAGGCTCAGACGCCGCCAGTCCTCCTCGGCGCGGGGCGGCGTCATCGCTGCTACTGCGTCCATGCCCTCGCCGAGGCGGGCAACGTCAATATGGGGACACTCCGTGTCCGCTTCAACAATCATTCTGGAGCGCGGATGCCATTGCCGGAGCGTTGCTGTCTGCTCCTGAACGAACGCCTCCCAGGAGGCGGAACAGAACCGGCTGTAATCAAGATGCAGCGCCGGAAGGTGGGAACCCGACGTGTCCCTCGGGCCGGGGATCTGAAGCCATTCCTCGAAGCGATACCCAAAGGCCAGGCCGCCCCAGATCTGATTGAGGCGTCCGATGCTTCCGTATCTCGCTCTGAGCCATTCCCGGAAGGCCTGGACGCAACTGTCACAGTGGCATCGCCCGGTTCCGAAACCGCCGATCTCCGCGTCAATCTGCCACGCGGCGATGCCCGAACAGCGCCGGAACTCGACCGCCATCTGGCGCAGGATGTAGCGAACATATTTGCGATAAGGCTCGTTGTTGACGCACGCGAAGTGAACTCCGCCGACGGATCGCAAAGCGCCGTTGGCGTTCTGGCCCAGCAGGCTGGGATGTCGTTTGACAAGCCAGATCGGCGGGACGGCGGTGGGAGTGCAGAGGACAGCGTCAATCCCGCGCGAATGGAAATAATTTATCGCCTGCTGAAGCCAGTCGAGTTGATAGTCTTGTCGCTTCGGCTCAACGACGGACCATGCGAACCGCCCGATGCGGATAAGCCTGATGCCTGCCTGAAGCATCAGGTCGGCGTCCTTTTCCCAATAGGACTCGCCCCATAATTCAGGGTAATAGTCAACGCCGAGGATCATTCGGCATGCATTCCAGTCATGAAGGTCCTCACGTCCGCCGAGCGGAACGCGCGCGGGTGGACTCATGGGGACAGTATCGCGGCTTCGGGAGGGCTTTCAAGGGGTTTCCGCGCGGCGGCATGCGCGGTCCTCGTCCCCTCCGGTCATCCGCGTAAAAATCCGGCGGGCCGTCCGTGGCTGCCCGTTTCGCAAAGCGTAGCCGCTTCCCCATACGCCGTTGTATCAGTCCAATCGGCGCAGGGCCGCCTTTTGAATTAATGGTAGATTCGATACCGGGTGAAATCAAGCGAATTAAGCGCGTGTAAGGGCTGGTTGCTATGGCAGGATTGGACGATGCGGTCACATCAGCAGGTTATCTTCCCGCCGGGAAGAGGTTCCGACCGCGCTTTTGTCTGTTGCGAAACCCGCCGGCCTGTGACAGAATCATTGGCAGACGGATGACATTTTGTTTCCGAACGGCAATCGGTTCCGGAGATACCGCGATGCTGAAAGAGAAGACAACTCGAAGAGCATTTCTGGGCGCCGCGGCTTCAGGCGCTCTTTTCACGATTGTTCCCCGGCACGTTCTCGGCGGCGAGGGCAACACCCCCCCCAGCGAGAAGCTCAACATCGCCGGCATCGGCATCGGCGGAATGGGTCAGCACAACCTCGGCGCAGTGGCCGGATCAGAAAATATCGTAGCGCTGTGCGACGTTGACCACGCCTACGCGGCCGGCGTCTTTCAGAAATACCCCGACGCGGCGGTCTTCAGCGATTACCGGGAGATGCTGGACAAGCGCAAAGACATTGACGCCGTCATCATCGCCACGCCCGACCACACGCACGCGGTCATCGCCCAAGCAGCGATGAAAACAGGCAGGCACGTCTATTGCCAGAAGCCGCTCACACACGACATCTACGAATCCAGGGTTCTTGCCAGAACGGCGGTTGACACAGGCGTGACCACGCAGATGGGCATTCAGGGGCATTCCGGCGAGGGAACCAGACTCGTGCGCGAGTGGATTCAGGCAGGAGCGGTCGGCGAGGTTACCGAGGTTGACGCGTGGTGTCTGATCGGCTACTACCCGTGGGGACACGCCTATTACAGCTCGAAGTGGGGCGGCTCCCGCCCGACCGACACGCCGCCCGTGCCGGCCACGATGGACTGGGACCTCTGGATCGGCCCTGCTCTGATGCGCCCATATCATCCGGCATATCACCCCGTTGTCTGGCGCTGCTGGCAGGACTTCGGCTCCAGCATGATGTGCGACCGGGGGACTCACACGTTCGATCCGATCATCTGGGCGCTGGAACTTGGCCCGCCGACAAGCGTCGAGGCCAGCGCGCTGGGCGAGAACGACGAGACGCACTGCCTGGCGGCCGTGGTCACTTACCGTTTCCCGGCGCGGAAGAACCGTCCGCCGGTGAAGCTGACGTGGTACGAGGGGCTGCGCGCGCCGCGGCCCGCGGAGCTTGAATACGGGCGCGTGATGGGCGAGACGGAGGGCGGCGCGGTGTTTCACGGCGCCAAGGGGAAGATGATGTGCGGCATTTACGGCAACAGCCCGCGCCTTATTCCGGAAAGCAAGATGGACGATTTCCAGCGTCCGGAGAAGACGATCCCGCGCATCCCTGACTCGCACGAGATGGACTGGGTGCGCGCCTGCAAGGAAGGCCGGCAGGCCGGCGCTCCGTTCGATTACGGCGCAATGGTCACGGAAATCTGCTTCCTGGGCAACATCGCCAAGCGCGCAAAAGGCCCGATCGAGTGGGATTCCGCAAACATGAAGGTCACGAACGACCCGGAGGCAGACAAGCTGGTGCGCAGGCCCTACCGGGAGGGATGGACGCTGTAAGCCCCATCCCTGTTTTACGCCCTCTCACATGTTGAGGTGGAGACTCGGCGGTACGCTACCGCCGAGTTATGAATAGATCCGGCGCGGCGGCTCATCATTAGCCGCCGCGCATGACCTTGAGGAAACATAATGAATCGGAAACAACTGCTTGATCGGATTTCCGTTGATCCCAAGGTCTGTTTCGGCAAACCGTGCATACGGGGCACGCGCATCTGGGTGTCGTTGATTGTAGATAATATCGCTGACGGCATGTCAGAAGCAGATATACTTAGCGCGTATCCGCAATTGAAAACAGAGGATATTCGCGCCGCACTGGCCTTCGCAGCGGAAATGACGCGCGAGCGCGTGATGCCCATCCGCATAAAGAGGGCCGGGGCGTGAAAGTCAAACTTGACGAGAATTTAGATATCGCGTTGGTTAACATTATTTCTGCTTTCGGACACGAGGTGGATACTGTTGTTGGAGAGCATCTGGGGGGGAGCACAGACGAACGATTATTCGAAAAGGTGTTAACGGAAGGGATGATGCTAGTGACGTTGGATTTGGATTTTGCCAGCCCCATCCGTTTCCCGCCCTCCTCGACATACGGAATTATAGTGCTTAGACCGAAACGTTCAACGATTAGACTGATTAGAGCGATGGTGGAGGCGACTTTTCGGGAACTGGACGGAATCTCTCTCAAGGGGAAACTCTGGATCGTGGAACCGGGACGAATACGGGTTTTTGATCCTGGCTAATCATGGTTACAGGGATGAAGATCATTACAGAAGGCGTCGTCTTCTCCAGTCCCCCCGGGGATGCCTTCTCCAGCAACGCCTTTCCGCTTCCGTGCGTCAGCGATTCCGGCCGATGGCTTTGCGCGTTAAGGTCCGCACCGACCAAGGCCGGAACGCGGGGGCAAAGGACGCTCATGACATGGTCGGACGACTGCGGGCGCTCATGGAGCGGGCCGATTGAGCCGTTCAAGCCGGTCACGGTTGAGGGGAAACCGGGGCTGATCCGCGGCGCGGGGTTGACGGCGCTTGGGGGGAAGCGTCTGCTTGCGGCGCTCTGCTGGGTTGACCACTCCGCCCCCGACCTGCCGTTCTTCAACGAGGAGACGGAGGGACTGCTCGACACGCGGATTCTGCTGTCGCGCTCGGATGACGACGGGCTGACGTGGTCAGAGCCGAGGCTGATGGACACGTCGCCCTTCAACATGCCGACGCCCCTGACCGGGCCGATCCTGAGGCTGCCGGGCGGAGAGCTTGCCTGTCAGTTCGAGTTGAACAAGCATTATTACGATGTCAGACCCTGGCGGCACGCCTCGGTAATGATGTTCTCGCGCGACGGCGGGGAGACGTGGCCGAATCACACAATCGCCGCGCAGGACCCGGAGATGCGCGTCTTCTACTGGGACCAGCGTCCGAGCGTTCTGACCGGGGGGCGTCTGCTTAATCTGTTCTGGACATTTGACAGGCGGGACGCAGCGTATCTCAACATCCACACGCGGGAGTCGTCCGACAACGGCAGGAAGTGGTCGCCGCTCTGGGACACTGGCGTTCCGGGGCAGCCGGGGCCGGTATTCCCGCTCTCCGACGGAGCGATTGCGATGCCGTACGTTGATCGCGCCGGCGCTCCGAAAATCAGGCTCCGGCGCAGCGACGACGGGGGACGGTCATGGCCGGACGGCGGCGAGTTGACCGTGTATGATTCGGCGGGGCCTTCGCAGACCGAGCGGAAGTCGTCAATGCAGGACGCATGGTCGGAGATGGCGAAGTTCTCCGTCGGATTGCCCAACACGGCGGCGTTGCCGGGGAGCGGCGCTCTTCTTGTGTATTACGCTGGGCGCGCCACGGATAATACGGACGTTCGATGGGCGGTCATTTCATAATTGCAGTCCGGTCCGCAAGAATTTGATATGGATTCTCACAAGCAGATAACGCGTATCGCCATTTTGCAGTGATTTGTCATATGTCTTTATTAGACAAGGGATAACAAGCGGATTATGTCTGTGAAACGATCGCAGATATGGCAATGGAAGACCATATATAATGTCCTCGGAATTCCGAACAACACCGGGTTTCAGCGCTTCCCACTGCTTGGGAGTTCCCCATTAACACCCCCACCAAGCCGCTTTTTCTGCATGAAACGCGATTATTCCTTCTCTGCCACCGCCCAGAACCTGTCCACCCATATCTCCGGGACGTTGCCCGTGTTTGCCGCCGGGGCGGCCCAGAGGTAGACGTTCTCATTGGGCGCAAAGATGTCAAGAAGGTAGGTCTGGTAGCCGTCCTTGAGTTCCGCGGACTTCACGGCGTTGTTCTTCCCGGTTCTGGCCTCGGAGTCCCACCACCCGAAGGTGAATGCGTCGCCGTCGTTTCCGGTCTTCCGGGCGCGGATTGAAACATAGACGCGCCACTTTTTCCCGTGCAACTGCGGCAGGCCGGCAAGTCTGCACTGCACGGCCCATTCCTTATGATCGCACGGCATTCTGACTGCGACGCCGTCGGATGCAGCATCATCCGCGACGCGGCTTCCCCAGATGCCGTCTTGTGCGATGGAGAACATGTCGTCCTGAATCTCAACCCACTGCTCCGGCTTCAGTCCGGCGCACTCCGCCGGCGGCGGAGCATCGCGCCGGGGCATGGGCTTGAGCGCCGCGACGCAAGCGTCGAAGTCCCCGCCCTCGCGCAGATGCGTGACGCCCGCTTCCTTCGCCGTCTTCACGAAATACTCGTAAAGCGCAACGCCGGAAAGCGACGGCTCCCACTGCCCCGGCAGGGGCCTTAATCCCTTGCCCCGGCAGAGCATGACGTAGTAGACCGGGAGCCGCGCGGTCTTCACGCGCAGCAACAGATCGGAATCAGCCGCGACGGACTGCTCGGCCTTGTCGAAAAACTCCTCAGCCTTTGCGATTGTTTCCGAGGTTAGGTAGGGCGCGTTCGGATCGGCCCAGATCGGCGTGTTGCAGTTCAACTCCCCGACCTTGTCGTGAAGCATGTCAATGTAGTCGCGGATGTGCGGCGCGGCCGCTCCGTAGTAGCCCTTGAGAAACTCGTTCAAAAGCGCGTCGTCATCCTGATAAGGATTCCAGAGCAGTTTGGCAAGCATCCACGCCTTCAATTCCTCGAATTCGCCGCCGGTCGAGTGATAGTTTCCCTGCTCGAAGACGCCTTTGACGCCGTTCTCGACGAAGAAGACGAGGTTCGGCTTCAGGACGCGAAGGTTCGGGAATGGAAGTATGTAGTGGCTAAAAGTGGTCGTGTAGTCCCAGACGTAAAGGCGGTCGCATATTTTCGACCATCCGCGTATGTCGTCGCCGAATTTGGCGTTCTTTTCCCCTTCCAGAGGCTGGGCGAATGAGCATTCAATGCTGCACAGCCTGACTATGACGTTCTTGCGGGGTTTGACGTTCAGCGGCGGCTTGCGGGTATACTGGTATGCCAGCGTATCAATAGCCAGATCGGGGAATTCAGGCTCAAGCCTTTCCGCCACCTTGTTGACAAAATGGAGAAGCGGACCGGAAGGGCTGCCCTCCGCCTGCTCCAGCGCCTTGCACTTCGCGCACTCGCAGCGGCCGTGGCAGTCGTTCTGCGAAACGGAGATGATTGTCGCATCCGGGGTTTCCTTCATCCATTTGCGGACGCGCTCGACGACCAGATTGAGAACCTCTTCGCTGGTCAGGCAGAGCTGGTTGTTGCCCCACACGCGCTTGCCGCCGATCTCGGAGTAGTATTCCGGATGCGTCGCAGCAAATTCCGCCGGGGGGACAAGGTTGTAGAAGGTGTGGACGAACCCCTTGTAGACGGTCTTGCCGCCATGTCGGTCGGTCAGCAGGGGACGGTGGCCGTTGGTGCGGTTGCGCGCGGCCCAGTCCCCATCGAAGCCGGTGAACCAGAAGGACTCGCGATACTCCAGCTTCGGCTTGACCTGCTCGTCAAGGAAGGGGAGTTCAAGGGTTTTCCGATGCGGGATTCTGTCAACCCCCGGGGCGAACCAGCGGCAGCCCATGTGATCTTCAAGAAGACCGTAGACCGCGTAAAGCGTTCCCCGGGGGCGGCCTCCCGCGAGGATAAGATCCCGGTCCTTCGTCCGGATGACGTATTCCTCACCGCCTAACGACGCAGTATTAAGCCCCGGCTCGATCTCCTTGAGCTTCACGCTTGGGCCGACCAGTATGAACGGCCCGGCGGAGGAGATAGGTTCGGTGACGACGGGGAACTTCGCCCCCGTCATCCGGGACAGGAAGTAAGCCAACTCGTCTGCGGCATGTTTTTCCGCCTCTGTGGCATCCGCGCCGAGCAGGATCGTGTAGACGGTTTTCCCGTCGGACGCCATCGGCGGAGTCATCCGCACCTCAATCTCGCCTCCGGAGTGGATTTCCGATTCGACTTCTCCGGCGTTTCGAGCGCATCCGACAACCGCCAGCATGCAGGTTGCCGCAAGGACGATGTTTCTCATGTTCATTTCTCCCCTTTTCATGCCGGACGCATTGCGCCCGGAAGCCGCCCTGATTTTACCTTGACGGACATGCCGGAATCCATGATAGACTGAATGTGGCAGTAATGCGCTAATTACGGGCGTGCGGCCGTAATCTGGATTGCGGCAGTCTTGCTGCCGCCTTGTTGTTTCCCCCGGCTTGCCGGGGTTGGAAATTGCCGGATCCGGCATCGCACAAGCAAGCTTGTGCTGGAGCAAGGCGCAGGCAAGCCTGCGCAATCCAAGAAGACGCGCCCGTGACTGACCCAGTACGTGTGGCAATTTCGCAGGCGGGATATAATTCTCATGTCTGTCGGCGTTGCCAGTCGCGGCGACACGGACGAAAATGCCGCCGTCATTCCCCATGCTTTGAGAGGATGAGATGAGAAAAGCTCTGAGCAGACGCGATTTCCTGAAAAACGCAGGCCGGGTTGGAGCAGGCGCGGCGTCCGTCCTGAGCGCAGGTTCGGTTCTCGATGTCCCTCTGATCGGGACGCGCATATTCGCCCAGACCAAAGAGGAAACCCCCGCGCCGGCGTCGCCCCGCGTCGTCAGAGTGATCTCCGAGAAGTGGCAGACCGAAGACAAGAAGGTGAACGACGCCGTTGTGAAGCGGATGATCCATGAATCGGTCAGGCAACTCACCGGAAAGACGGACGTGTCGGCGGCGTGGAAAAGCCTCTTCTCATCCGGAGAAAAGGTGGGCGTGAAGTTCAACAACGTCAGCCGCGATTACTGCCGAACGAACATGCCCGTCATGCAGGCGGTACTCGAGGGACTTAAGGAAGCCGGCGTGCCGCGCGAGCAGATCACCTTCCTAGAGCAGGGAGCCGTCCCCTTCACGGGCGGGCTTCAACCGGACCTGACGCCCAAGACGGAGGTTGAATTCGGACACGGAAAAACGCGCCTTACCCCGTTCCTGACCGATCAGGTTGACTGCCTTATCTGCGTACCGGACCTGAAGCACCATCATCGCACCGGCGTGACGGGCGCGTTGAAGAATTTCTCCCATAGCAAATCCTTCATGGACAACCCCAGCGAGTTCCACAGCAACAACTGCGATCCATACGTCGCGGAACTCTGCGCCCTGCCGCACTTCAGGAAGAAGCGGCGCCTCAACATCTGCTGCGGATTCAAGGTGATCTTCGAGGACGGTCCTGTCCCGCGTCCGCGCCATATCGAAGACTATCACGGCGTCCTGGCCAGCATTGACCCCGTCGCCATGGACCAGATCTGCTACGAGGTCGTCAAGGACATCCGCAAGAAGAAAGGTCTGTCCAACCGCGTTTTCGACACGATGGTCAGGCATATTGCGACGGCGGAAAAGATGGAACTGGGCATTGCGGATTCATCCAAGATTGATCTTGTGGAAGTCCCGCTTGCCTGACAGCCTGCCTTTCCCTCCGGATGACCCTTTATTTCCCCGGAAGGCTGTTCAGGTATTCCTTCAGCGCCATGAGCGCGGACGAATGGGAAGCCAGAAACACGTTGTTGTTGACGACGCTGTTTCTGAACCCGCCTTTTGTCAATTCAGGATTCCGGCAGGCATGTAGTCCATCCCCGCCGAATCGAAGTCTCATCAGGAATCTGACGGCGTCCTCCTCGTTTTCAGCCACCCCATTTTTATCTTTGTACAGAGATCGAGCAATTGAAAGCGCCCGCAGCGCCTCGGACGTCATGATGGTATCGGGGGGATGTAGTCCGATGAAGCGCGCGCTTGTCACAAACCCGCCCTCGAAATCGCGGAACATGTAATTGCCTTGAACGTATTGGAGCGCCGCCAGCTCTTCCAATATCCGGGCGGCCGCCGTCACATCCGGCGCGTCCATGCAATCCCGCCCCGCGCGCAACGCTTCAGGCAGATGGATGAAAGGCATTCGGTCCGATTCCCCATTCGTCTCGTTCATGGCCTTTATCTGCGCTCTTGCGGCGGTGACTGCCGCCTCCTTCCACGCCGGATGCCGCGTCTCGCGGTATAGCTCGAAAAGGGACCACGCGGCAAGCGATTCGACCCGCTCGGCGAATGGCTCCAGCTCAATGGGCGTCGCCCTTTCGTGCGTCTCCACGTTCATGCGCAATCGGAATCGCCCGTCGCTGTCCTGAAGGAAAGTGATGAACCGGCCCAGGCGATCCATCAGGTCGTTCAGCCCGCTGTCGGGTATAAGGCGGTTGCAGGCGCAGAATGTCAGCAGTCCGGCGGAACACGCCGCCAGGTCGGCTTCCGCGTCGGGTAATCCGGTCTCGGCAAGATAGCCTTGTCTGGCGTCCCAGGTCGGGATTCTTGCCCTGTTCCAGAGGAAGGCGATCCCGCGCTTTATGGCCAGAATAACAGCCTCCCGTCGTTCTCCGGGCGGCATGTCCCGCGCAGCTTCGCAGAGCGCCAGGACTGCGAATGACTGGGCGGCGGAACCGGTTTCGGTCTCAGCAGGTTCGCCCCCCATTGGCGCGTAGATCGGCGTAAAACTCCCGTCCTTCGCCTGCTCGCGCAGTAGAAATTCAACGGCTTCCCCGACAGCCCCCTTGACCGCTTCCCTCCCGGCGTCCACATTCCAGGGCCTGCCGCGAAACAGCGTCACGCATCCCTGCCCGGGCGATGTCTCGCCGAAACTTATTGTCTCAATTACAGAAACATTCACACGCGGTTCCGCCCAGTCGCCGGACTTCAATCCGGCGGCAAGCGAGGCGGCCTGCATGACCGGACCGGCGGCAAGACCGTTCGTCAGGTATGACGCCTCCTGCGGGAGCACTACTCCTTCCCTGCCTCCCTCGGAGACCACAATGCCTATCGGCGCAAGCAAGGGGGTGGCCGCGAAGCCCACCCGCTGATTGGGCGGAATCTGGTCGGCGCAGGCCGATACGTCCACCCGAAGGCTGAAGTCCGCCGGATTGCGCCTTTCATAAATATCCCCGGCGAGCGATATCGCCGCCGCCCTTACGGATGCCGCAAGACTGCCCCTGGCAGCGGACTTGCGGAAGGATGCCCCGTCGCCGGAACGGGCGGTGAGGAACACGCGCCGCTTGAACCCGGCGCATAGCAACAATTGAAGATTATCGGGAAGCTCCGTCACGTCCTTGCCGGCGGCAGCCGAGTCGAACGCCGCGCGGGCTATCGGCAGAAGGGCGGTTTTCTCAGCCCGTCCCAAGGCATACGAACCGGACTGTGGCTGAGCGATTTCGGCGTCAATAAGCAGCGCATCGTCCGGGATGCCCTCCACCGGCTTCGCGGATTGCACAGAAACACGCTCCGTGCGCATGATCAGCGCCCGGACGACTGCGCCCAGGGCAATCGCGACAAGAATCCCGATAATTACGCGCTTTCCTGAAATCATGTCATGTATTACGGCGGGAGGCGGCTGGATCACGAAATGCCATGATCCTGATATGCATCCGGCCGGGAGCGTCCACTTTCGTCAATCCGTTATCAACTTCCTGATTATGTCATCCGCGCTGACACCGTCCGCCTCCGCCTCAAAATTCAGAATGATGCGATGGCGCAGGCTTGGCAGCGCCACGGCCTTGACGTCCTCAATCGAGGCCGCCGATCTGCCGGCGCCGAGGGCCATGACCTTCGCCGTCAACGCGAGGGCTTGCGCTCCGCGGGGGCTGACGCCGAACCTGACGAAACGGTTAACCTCCTCCGTGGCGAACTCGCTGCCCGGATGCGTCGCCAGCGCCAGTTTCGCGCAATAGTTCCGAACGTCATCCGGCAGGGCGGCGGCGCGGACCTCCTGCTGCATCCGGATTATGTCCTGCCCGTCCGCCACGACTTTCACATCGGGCTGCTTCTCGCCGGTCGTCCTGTCCAGAATCTCAACAAGCTCGCTCAGTGACGAGGCAGGAACATTTATCTTAAACATGAAACGGTCAAGCTGAGCCTCAGGGAGGGGATATGTTCCCTCCATCTCAATCGGGTTCTGTGTCGCCAGGACGAAGAATGGCGGCGGCAGCGCGTGAGTTACGCGGCTGACGGTGACGTTGCGCTCCTCCATCGCCTGAAGGAGGGCTGATTGCGTCTTTGGCGTCGCCCGGTTGATCTCGTCGGCAAGGATCGCGTTGCCGAAGATCGGCCCCTCCTGGAACTCGAAGCGCTTGCCCTTCGTCTCGTCGTCAACGACGATGTTGGTTCCCAGTATGTCCGCCGGCATCAGGTCGGGCGTGAACTGGATGCGCGAGAACCGCACGTTCAGAGCCTGCGCCAGGGAGCGGATAAGCAGCGTCTTGCCCAGCCCCGGCACTCCTTCAAGTATCGCGTGGCCCTTCGCCATCAGAGCCGTAAGAACCTGGCGCAAAGCCTCGTCGTGGCCGACAATGACCTTCGAAACTTCCGTCTGAATGGCATCGAAACGATCTCTGAAAGACACGGAACCGGTGTTATCCGCCATCAGTCGCCCCTTTCATCCGAAGAGAGCGCGCCGCGCCAACGGTTGCGAAGAGGACGCGCCCGCGGCCGGCCCATTGCGGGAATTCACAAGAAGACGCTTTGGGCGGCCGCCTGCATGGACTAGAGTATCCGGCGTCTTGTAGGTCTTTCAATAGTGTTCATCGCGCCTTGCGCTCCATTCCGAAAGAATGTAGGATTTTGTTCCGGTTGAGGTCTTCAAAAACATTATCCCTTTTGAGGAATTCGGGTCATGGCAAAGCTCAAGACGGCGGTAATCGGATGCGGCGGCAGGGGAAGGAATCATACTGAGGCATACGCGCAATCGAAGGACACGGAACTCGCGGCCTTCGTGGATATCGTCCCGGAACGGGCGAAACAACTGTCTGAGAAATATCCCGGCGCCGCGGCCTATACCGACTACCGCAAGATGCTGCGCGAGGTGAAGCCGGACGTGGTCGCCATGTGCACCTGGCCGGAAAGCCACAAACGGATAGTAGTCGCCGCCGCGCGCGCCGGCGCGAAGATCATCAACGCCGAGAAGCCGATGGCCCCGACCTACGGTGAGGCTCTGGCCATGCACAGGGAATGCGAGAAAGCCGGCGCCGTCTGCACCTACTCTCACCAGCGCCGCTTCTCCAGCGACTTCGTGAAAGCGAAACAACTCCTGAAAGATGGCGCGATCGGCGAACTCCGAAGACTGGAAGGCTCATGCCCGAACATGTTCGACTGGGGGACGCACTGGTTCGACATGATGTTCTTCTTCAACGATCAGGTCCCGGCGTCGTGGGTAATGGCGCAGATTGACGTCTCGCGCGACTCGAAAGTCTTCGGCGCAACGCTGGAAACATCCGGAGTATCGTTTGTTAAATTCCAGAACGAGGTCAACGGTTTGATGATTACCACCAGCGAGGGCGGCGAACCGCCGGCCAATGCGCTGATGGATCGAGGCGGCTTCCTTGTGGTCGGCACAGAAGGAACCATGCTTGTACATGCGCATGAATGTCCACTGGAGTTGCGCCGCATAGGCGGCAAGAAACCGGAAAGGCCCGACCTGTCGAAGGTCGAGGTCCTTCATCCTGATCCGACGATAGCGGGCATCCTCGACTCGATTGACGCATGGAAGAAGGGCAGGGAGCCGGAACTCGCAAGCCGCAAGGCGCTAATGGCGACGGAACTGATCTTCGCCACTTACGAGTCCAGCCGCTCGCGCGGGAGGATCGCGTTGCCTCTGAAGACGAAGGACTCGGCTCTGCTGGCAATGCTTGCCGACGGGCAAATCGGCTACGCGAAATCAGGCAGGAAATAGCTGCGCGCGACGCGATAAAGATGTGGCATGGAAAAGAAGCTGATTGACATCCACGTCCATACCTGCCCCAGGCCGACGACCACAAGACCGAACGGGCAGACCTACGCCACGCCGGAGCAATTAATCGAACGCTACGACGCTATCGGCGTCGCCATGGCCGTCATTCTGCCGCAGGCCAATCCCGAGTGCGCTCACCGCAGGCTCTCGGATGACGAATGCCTGGCTATCTGCAACGAGTATCCATGCCGGTTCATCCCGTTCTGCAACGTTGATCCCCGGTATCTCACAAACTCTCCGGAAGCCGACTTCTCCCCGCTCCTGAATTATTACAAGGAACGCGGATGCAAGGGCGTTGGGGAATGCGCGGCGAACCTGCCGTTCGACGACCCGCTCGTTCTGAATCTTTTCAAGCACTGCGAGGCTTGCGGCATGCCGCTGACGTTCCATGTCGCGACACAGCGGGGCGGCATGTACGGCCTCATTGACGAACTCGGCCTCCCCCGGCTTGAGCGGGCGCTGGCCATGTTCCCCGGCCTGATCTTCCTGGGCCATTCACAGGCTTTCTGGTCGGAGATAAGCGGCGACGTCACTGCGCAGAATCGCGGCGGATATCCGAAAGGCCCCATTGCGACGGGCGGGCGCGTTGTGGAACTCATGCGGCGATACCCCAATCTCCACGGCGATCTCTCAGCGGGAAGCGGCCACAACGCCGTCAGCCGCGATCCCGAATTCGGATGTCGGTTCATGAACGAGTTCCAGGACAGGCTTTATTTCGGGACGGACATATGCGCCCCGGACACCCCGACCCCGCTGGTCGGATTCCTCAAGGAAATGCTCGATTCCGGCGGAATCTCCCGGGAGGTCTACGAGAGGATCGGCTGGCGCAACGCGGAGATTCTGCTGGGCCTTGATCCGCAGGACTGACATCACCACACATAAGCAGCAGGCGGGCAGAATAATGAGCTGGAACACAGGCCTCGATCCGAAGGTCGAAGAACGCATAATGCTCTCCCTCAACCACCGGGAAGGCGACCGCGTCCCGATATGGGACTTCATTGACAACCACAAGGTCGTCCGCCATTTCGCCGGCGCGGAAAGCGATCTCCTGAAGGCGATGGTGAAGGTTTATCACGGTCTGGAGATTGATCTATGCCGCGGATTCGGCCACGCCTTCTCTCCCGAGGACGAGGGGGTTCGCCCGGACGGCGCGGTGGTCTCCGGCCTGACCCACTGGCATCGCCCGCATATCGCCACGATCGAGCAACTGCGCGCCTTCAAGACGCCACTTCCGACGCGGGAGGAACTGGACTCCTTCATTGCCGGATTCATTGCCTGCCGCCAGGCCTTCGCCCCGCTGACCATGTACGTCCCGTGCATAGGAATGGGTTTCCACGCGGCCTATGGACTGATGGGCATCGAGCGGTTCTCATACTTCATGGCCGACGCGGAGGATGAAATCCTGCGCGTAATGTGGGAACTCAACGCCCGATACGTTGAATACGCGCGCATCGCCGCCGAGAAAAAAATCTGCCCAATATTTTTCGTCGGCGACGACATCGCCTACAAGCGCGCATTGATATTCTCCCCGGACTTTCTGCGCCGCACCTGCATCCCGATGCTGGCGAAGATATGTGACGTCTGCGCCGGGGCCGGTATGAAGCTTATATTCCACAGCGACGGCGATCTGACAAAAATCATGGATGACCTTGTGGATGCCGGCATTGAGGGCATCAACCCGATCGAACCCATCGCTGGCATGGACATCGGGTTGATGAAGAGGCGCTACGGGGACCGTCTCGTCCTGGTCGGCAACGTTGACTGTTCACAGGTATTGCCGCTTGGGACGAAGGAGGACGTGATAAAGGCGACCATAGAATGCCTGCGCGCGGCGGCGCCGGGGGGAGGGCATTTCATCGGGTCATCCAGCGAGATCACGCCGGCCACGCCTCTGGAGAACGTCCTGACCTTCTACGATGCGTGCAGGCAATACGGCAAGTATCCGATCAATTTGTAATACGAGACAGGTCACATCTCGACGAAGTAACCTTCCCAAGCCATGTCGAGGAATTCCTTGGTCAAGGCGGGCTTTTTACGCTGGTAACCCGCGATGTCCATTATCTGATCGAGGAGATCGCGCGGGTGGCAGCTTCTGAGGCTGAAACCTTTTTTCTTGTAGTATTCATTGAAAAGGTATTGCACGGCCGCCGGGTCGTATTCGATGTTCCGGTGTTTGCACATAAGCTCAAAGATATTCGCGTATTGTTCCAGGGTCGGGCTGTCTACGAGGATCTTGTATCGGATGCGCCGCAGGAATGCCTCATCCACCAGGTCCTTCGGGTCAAGATTGGTGGCGAATATGATCAGCTCATCGAATGGGACGTCGAATTTCCGCCCGGTGTGCAGCGTAAGGTAGTCAATATTCTTTTCAAGCGGGACGATCCAGCGGTTCAGCAGGTCCTGCGGGCGGATCAGTTGCCGGCCCAAGTCGTCAATGACAAAAACGCCACAGTTCGCTTTAAGCTGATACGGGGCCTCGTAAAACCTGTTTACGGGGTTGTATTGAAGGTCCAGCCCTGTCATCGTCAACTCGCCGCCGACGATCACAACAGGCCTCTTGCACAACACCCATCTCAGGTCCTGCCCCATTGTTGCGCGACGCACCCGGACGGATCCAGTGCCCTCCCTTGACTGCTGGGAGTAGTGCATGTCGAGGACTTCTTGCTCAACGGAGCTATGCACCGTCTCGTCGAAGACCCTTATGATTTCATTTCCCAGGTTCAAGGCGTATGGGACGAAGATGGGGCTTCCCAGCAGCTTCGCTATCGTTTCAGCGATGGTCGTTTTGCCGTTTCCTGGGGGGCCGTAAAGAAAAATGCTTTTTCCGGAGTTGATAGCCGGTCCCAGGCGTTCAACGAGTCTGGGGTCGAGCACCAGTCGCGAGAAGGCCTCCTGAACCTGATTTTCATAGACACTGACGTTTTTGATGGTTTGCAATTCGACCATTGTCGAATAATCATTTAATGGGACAGGCGCCGGGCCGGTGTACTGGGAAACTTTGAGCGCCTCCTCCGCCCTGTGACGGCCAAGGTCGGAAAGCTCATACTGATAAGTCGCTTCGCCGGAAACTGCGTCCCGTCCCAGAACCTCTACCAGCCTTTGCTGCCGCCAGTAGGAGAAAATGTGCTCCATCACACCTTCGTAGGGAAGGGCCACTTCGTTGGTGATTTCATAACCCGTCATCACGCCCCCGAAATAGAGAATCCGGAGGGCAAGGTCGGACAGGAACTGAAGATTCAGTCCGGTGTCCTCGATGCTCATAGGCTGGGGCGGCGGCTCAAAACGCATCTCAGTCTGTTCCTGAGAGCCGTCGGGGGCGGTCGCCACGGCGTTGCATCCGGGGCACTTTACGCGCTTGCCCGCAAATTCGTCCTTAACCTGCAGAGACATCCCGCAACTGGGGCAGTTCATGCGAATAGTCATGTCGGGGTCCTCTGTCTCAGATCATCAACTCCGGATGTGCGCGCCATCACCCGCCAAAGAGGCTGAACTTCTTTTTTGACTGCGATTCGCGTATCGGCAATCCGCCGAGGTGCTGCGACAGGGTGAGTATTGAATTTGTCAGTCCGCTTCCCTCATTCACGACGGTCAGCGCCGTTCCGCCGTCAATCGCCTTCACCGCCGTCTGCGTGTCGTAGGGGATGACCCAATACACCGGCATATTCAGAACTTTAGAGATTTCTTTCAGTCCGACAGTGTCGCTCTTGTAGAAGCGGTTGATTACGACCTTCATTTTATCGGCCTTGTATTCAAGCCGCCGGAAAAGCTCCAGCGCCTGCTGCGTGTTGCGAATGGTCGGAACCAGCATGTCGCAGAGTATGAGTATTGAATCTGATACGTCCAGCGCCACAACCGTACGGTCGTCAATAATGTGCGCAACGTCGGCGACAGTGAAAGCGAATGTTTCCCGGCACTTCCGGAAAACCACACCCAGCGCGTCGGGCGTGATGACTTCGATGTCTTCAGGTTCCCTGGGCGCAATTAGCACCTGGCAGCCGCTTTTATGCGCGGCTGTGTAGCCCATCAGCATCGTGCTGTCCAGCCGCTCAGCGTCGCGCGCGGCGTCGGCCAGCGTCCCCGGCGCTCGGGTCGTGTCGGTGAAGACCGCCGCGTCGCCGAAGTAAGGATTCAGGTCAATCAGCAGTGAGAAGTTGGGCTGCTGGGATTCCGCCGCGAGGTTCATTGCAAGGTTCGTTGCCAGCAGTGTCGTGCCGGTGCCGCCCTTGGCTGAGAAGACGCTGATAATCTGTCCGGCCCGCTTGGTCCGGAAGCCCTTCTTGCGCAGGACGCGCTCCAGCGCTGCGCCGAGTGCCTTTGTGTCAATCGGGAAGTTTATAAACTCTTCCGCGCCGGCCCTCATGCATTGCAGCAGGAGCTCCTGCGATGCGTCCTTGCTCACAACGATTATGCCTGTTTTACCGGTCGTTGCGCGGGACACATGCTCGACAAGCCGGAACTGGGGGTCGTTCACCGTGTCCACCAGCACGACCATGATGTGCGCGCCCTGCTCGACGATTTCGTTCTGCGCCCGGCGCAGATCGGATTCGGTTATGACCGCGATGTCGGGGTCGTTCAATTCATTGAACGACTTGGCAATCTGGCCGCACATGTCCTGGTTCGGGTGAACCACGTAGACTTCAATTTCGCGCTCCTTGCCCATCCGGCGGCTCCTTACTGCGGTTTCAGCACTTCGGCGTTGTCGGTTTTCACGCCCAGCAGTTCGCAGCCCTGCCTGTATTGCGAGGACATGGGGCCTTCCTTCTTAAGGCGCTGCAACTGTTCCATGGCGGCCTCGGTCCGCTTGGCCTTTTGATGGTCCTGAAGGAATTTCAGTGTCGTATCCAGCTTCTTGGCCTTGTCTTTGATGGCGGCGTCCAGATTCGTTATGGTCCTGTCCGCCGTATCCTTTTCAACGACGGTCTTCTTACGAAGGTCAACATCGTTGAAATCCTCGTCGAACTGGGTCCATACGTCACGGGCGCCAATCAGATCCCCCGTCTCGATCATCCCGTTTATTGAGTCAATGTGTTTTTTCATCATTCGGTCGGGGGCTTTATTCACGATCTCCAGGCGTAGGGCCTTGAGCAGATCCTTGACGGTCGTCTTGCCGCCCAGCGCTTGCGCGTCAGGTCCGGTCAATGCGGTTTCAGCCTCATCCAGTTTCCCATCGTTTATCAGTTGTCTGGTCTTTACAGCAAACTCATCCTCAGGATCCTTGGTCTTTTCAATGATGACTGTCTTGGGGGTTGCTTCTTCAATCTTCGCCATCAACTCGCGCACGAGAAGCCATTCGCTTGAGCCTTCCTCAACCAGCTTCATTGCCTCTTCAGCCGCATCGCGGGCCTTTTGATATTCCTTGCCCTTCAGGAAGTTCTCCGCCTTTTCCATCAGAGCCTCAATCCTGGCCTTCTTATCATCGGTGTCAACCTGCGCCTTCGGCCTGCTGATGCTTGCCACTCGGTACGCCGCGGTTTCAGGGACCTTCTGAACGATCTGTTGATACTTCCCTGACGCCACCCGTTCATACTCTTCGCCCACTTTCTGCGGGACGGCCCCGTAAATCTCCGGCTTGTCCTTCGAATCCTTCTTCGGAGGATCCTGCAGGAGCCGCACGTCGCGGATGGACATTTCCTCGACGCCGCTCTTCATCATGAGGATGTTCACAACATCCCCGGCCTGGACGCCGGCGCTCTTGACTGCATCAGGGTCAGGCTTTATCCGCCGCATGTTGGGCGGGAGCATCTGCTCACTCTTGGCGTAAAGCTTTGCTTCGGTGATGATCTCCCCGGCTACGAAAGGATACTTCACCCGGCGTCCCTCAACAGCTTCCTTCCACTTGGAGGATTCAACGGCTGTTTCCGGCTTGAATTCCTCCGGGTAGTTGGCCACCTTAAGGTTTTCCTGGGACATTTCCTCGCCGAACGGGATGTCGCGCGCAGCGATCAGGATGCCGACCGTCTTGACTTGAGCGGCCTGGGCCTGCGGCTTCTGCATCAGGAGAATAATGATGATCCCGATGCCGCAGATCACGGCGACTACCAGAAATATGATCGCCCGACGTATGTTCATCGCTCACCTGTCTCCCAATTATGAAACCTTAACCTCTCCGAAGCGCCCGGAATAACGCTCCGGCGACAAGTTTGCACAATCGTGAGTGTATCAATCGCCCCCCGCGCTGTCAAACACGTTACGCCACTGACTTTTCAAGATCGTTTCGGGAGAAATCCCGCTTCGTTGAGGCAAGCATTCCGACGCCCGGCATCCTATAAACCGCCACAAGCTTGGCAGCGTCGTTAGTATGCCCCTATCTGATCCCGACAGGATGGCTGACACAGGATTTGAATGCAGCCATCCCATGTAGTAACGTATTCACTGTCATCATTTCAGTCCTTGAATCGTTCCTGATCGGGAGCAGGCACATGGTTCGAATTCTTCAATCATCGGCCCTGATAAGCGCGTTTATGGGTTTTACCTCAGTCCTCGCGGCGGCGGAGGGCGTCCAATCGGCTGACCGTTTTGAAGGGCGGTTCATTTCCGGCGCTGGGGACGCGGAATATCTCCGCCTGCTGGACGCGTCCTGCCGCGTATTCCAGCCCGATCCGGAGCTTCAGAGCATAACCATGCTATACACCCCGGCTTGGAACGGTTTTGTGGAAGGCCCGACGTGGGGCGCGTGGTGGATTCAGAACAGCTACGGCCCCTCCTTCTGCGCCATGCCGTTCCTGACGGAGCCGTGCGTCACGTTCCTCCAGAACGCCCAGGACCTCTGGTTCAGTCAGATGGGGGACGGCAAGCGCAAGGGCTACAAGGATTGGGTGGCCCCCGACGGCTGCCTTTGCGACGCGGCCGCTCCGGGATGGATCGTCTACAAGCAGGGCGACGGGCGCATAGACATACACGACTGGGGCATGGAATTCACGGCTGCCGGTGTCGTAATGCAGTCCGAACTGTTGCTCATCGGGCGGGACTCCGATGCGATCAAACGCTACCTGCCGATGCTCGAGCGATGCGCCAACTTCATCGAAACGCGCCGCGACCCCTCCAACAACCTTTTCCTGGCCGGAGCGGCGGGGAACCTTCTCGCCCCAAGCTTCGCGGGATACAAGAAGCCCGACGGGACTTATGACAAAGCCTATCTGACCGGACTTTCAATCACCCACATCGCCGCGCTGGACAGGCTTATCGAACTTGAGAAACTTGCCGGAAATCCCGATATGGCAGCGCATTATGCCGGATTGCGCGATTCGGCCCGGAAAGGACTGGCGCTTCTGACCACCGATGAAGGTTATTTCATCAAATACCTTGATCCTGACGGAACGAGGCACGGAGTCTTCGGCGCGAAGAAATTCGGCTACTTCGAAGCGGTATGCAATCACGACGCCGTAGCGTTCCGCGTGGCCGATGACGCGCAGGCGGCTAAAATCTGCGGCAAAATCGCCTCAATTCCCGGTCTTCGCCCGAACGACGTCATCATCACCAACCATCCTTCGCTTGACGACATGTATGAAGCGCCGAACGGTCTCTGGTCGTTCGGGCGATGGGTGAACGGCGGGCACTGGACGACCTGCGAGGCGCGCATGATCATGGCCTATTATCGCGTCGGAAGGTTCGAGGAAGCCCGCCGCGCGATGAAGCAGATCATGAAATTCTACGAGACGTTCCGGACGGACAATCCGCTGGTTGATTTCGGCGACAATCCGTATCAGCCCAACCTGCCGATCAACTGCGTATATGACACGTGGGGGGCGCCGGCAGGCTTCGTGCGCGGACTATTCGAGTATCTTTACAAGGCAGACGGTCTTACCCTCATGCCGCATATCCCGTCCGCAATAACGAGGCTGGAACAGAAATTTCCGATACGTTTCGGAACTAAACGCCTCTACATCTCGACCGCTGGAAGCGGCGAAATCACATCTGTCGAAGTCAACGGAACGTCATGGAAAACCTTCGACAAGACGTCGGTATTCCTCTCCTATGACGAGACCCCGGATGTTGCCAGCGTCACAATCTGCATGGGTGGGGTATCTTTCGCAGAATCTCAAAAGTCCGCGAAAATCAGCGTGAAAGAAACTCCGGCGTTGGGTAATGCCTTCTGGGACATAAGCGATTTCGCGGCTCAGTCCGCCGGCAATACGCACCCGTTGCGCATCGGCGCCGACAGCAACGGGGAGACGCGCTTCGTCGGGGACATACGCCGCGCGAGAATCTTCAACCGCGCACTGAGCGTGGAAGAAATCGCCGCGCTGGCCGCATCTCCCACAGCATCTTTGAAGGGCAATGCCGGACCTGTCGCAGATTACATCCTTGATAAAGCTGACGGAGGCGCGATTGCAAACGCCGCAGGAGGCGGTCTGACTGCAAAAATAACCGGCAAAGCCGATTTCGCAGACTCTCCGTCGGGCAAAGCCCTTCGACTCGCCGGGGAGAGTTTCGTCGAGGTCGCTCATGACCCTCGCCTGAGCATGAGAGACGCCTATACGCTCGACGCCTGGATTCGCCCGGAAAAGATGTCCGAAAGGGGCGGGCGCATAATAAACAAGGTTACATCCGGCGTTGATGACGGCTTCCTGTTGGACACGTATCCCGGAAACTCGCTGCGGCTCATCACAGAACAGGGACACGCCGAATTCGACGCGAAGCTGACGCCCGGCGAGTGGGTTCACGTCGCCGGAACATTGGACAGGAACGGCGAGATGCGCCTGTTCATAAACGGCAAGGTCGTGGCGTCGGGCAAGGGGCAGCCGGCCCCCGCCGCCCAGCCCTGGCGCAGAGTCGGCGAGTTCCATCACCGTCTCTGCAAGGCCGGAATGGGGGATTCGTACGAAGCCGCGCACGCAGGACTGGTGATTGATTACGTTGCCGCGATACATGAACGCCTAGACCTGAGGGCGCAGGGCAAACTCAAGCTGTTGCCCGATGCGTCCCAGCTTGCCGCCGACAGGAGCTACGTTGACACCGTCAACAAGCTCGTCGAAGGTTTGGGCAAGACGATCCAGGGATACGAGAAGACGGACGACCCGCGCAAAAAGCGGATTCTGGCGATCTGGCGCGAATGCGCGCCTGAATGAGGCACGAATACGCCATCAGGCAGGACGCGCTTTCGCAGCGCAATAACGCATTGCGCGCATGGACGCAGAGAGACGAAATAGAAGGGTCAGGGAGGGCGAGAATCCGTGTCGGAAGTCGGCGTGGCTCTGGAACTGCGCGGCGTGTCGAAACGCTATCCCGGCACACTCGCCGTGGACGGCGTGGACCTGACCGTCCTCGCGGGGGAGGTGCACGCCATCGTCGGCGAGAACGGCGCAGGCAAGAGCACGCTGATGAAGACCATCGCCGGCTCATTCAACGACTATTCCGGCGAAATTCTTGTCAATACGAAGGAGGTCGCCCTTCATTCCCCGGCAATCGCGCGGTCCGTCGGCATCGGGATGATTCACCAGGAGTTGAGCCTTGCCCCGCCTTTGAGCGTCGCCGAGAACCTTCTTGCCGGCCGCCTGCCGAAACGGTTTGGCCTGCTCGACCGCCGCCGGACGATCTCGGAATCGCGGCGTCTGCTGGAACAAATCGGTCTGAACCTCGATCCGAACGTCCGCGTGGAGGAAATCTCTCAGCATGAGGCACAACTCGTCGAAATCGCTAAAACTCTCGGCAACCGCCCCTGTATCCTCGTGATGGACGAGCCGACAAGCTCGTTGAGCCGCGATGAGGTCGGCCGCCTGTTTGAAATAATTCGCCGCCTTCGCAACCAGGGGCTGGCAATCATCTACATCTCCCACCACCTGTCCGAAGTTTTCGAGATCGCCGACCGCGTAACGGTCATGCGGGATGGGCGGAAGGTGGCGATGAAGGAAATCGCCGAGGCCACGCCGGCGCAGATTGTCGAGATGATGATCGGCGGCATGGTCTCGGACCTCTACGCCGAACGGGCCGCCGCTCCAGGCGAGTACCGATTCCGCGTAACCGGGTTGACACGATGGGGCTTCTTCCACGAGGTTTCCTTCAGCGTCCGGAAAGGTGAAATCTTCGGCATCGGAGGTCTGAGCGGCTCCGGGCGCAGCGAACTGGCAAGATCGCTCTGCGGCATTGACCCGGTTGACGCGGGAACCATCGAACTGGACGGGCGGAGATTAAAACCATCCTGCTACAGAGAGGCAATCGAGGCCGGCATCGCCTACCTGACCGAGGATCGCAAGCAGGCCGGGCTTGCCCTGCGCATGACAATGGCGGAGAACGCGCTGTCCGCCGTCATCCCGCGCCTGTGCCGGTTGGGAGTCTACCTCCCCGGCAGGTGGCGCGACCGGCTGACGGAACTGATCTCATCGCTTCGCGTATCCCCCCCCGATCCCGGCGCGGAGACAGGCAGTCTCTCAGGCGGTAATCAACAGAAGGTCCTCCTTGCCAAATGGCTGGCAGCCGGGCCGGAGGTCCTTATCCTGGACGAGCCGACGCGCGGGGTTGACGTCGGCGCGAAGGGAATCATCCACCGCGCGATAGCGAAGCTTGCCGACGACGGCAAAAGCGTCATCCTGATCTCATCCGACCTGCCGGAACTTGTCGGACTGAGCGACCGGATTGCGATCATGCGAAAGGGACGGCTGATAGGCGAAATGGCTGGAACTGACTGCGCGGAGGAAGCGGTACTGCTGGCCGCCAACGGCGAGGTGGAGATGCTGAAGACATGACTCCCGGCGCCGGAAACCCGGACATGAGCGCAACGGCTAAAAACCGGCTTGCCGCCTTCATCGGCCGAAGCGGAGTCTTCGCGGCGCTCGGTCTCTTGTTGTTGCTGGGCGGGGCGGTGTCGGGGGATTTCTACACGCGCGTCAACCTTATGAACGCGCTGAAGACGGTGACGCTGCTTGGCATTGTCGCGGTCGGCGTGTCCTTTGTCGCCTACAGCGGCAACTTCGTTGATCTTTCCCTGCCATTGATAATGGCGTTGTCCGGGATCGTTTCCGTCACAATGCTGCGTTATGGAATCGCCGTCAGCCTTGCCTGCGGCATCGCCGCCGGGATGTGCGTCGGCGCGGTGAACGGGCTTGTTGTCGGCTATCTTCGACTGAACCCGATCATCTGGACGCTGGCGATGAACTCCGTGGCGGACGGGTTCATACGCTGGGTCTACGGCGGGCAGCAGGTCTACGCCGATGAAAAGACGGATGCCGGGCGTCTTTTCACAGGTCTGTACCACGCAGAGATTTTTGGAACGGTTCCCCTCATAACCGTGATTCTTATCCTGCTTGCGATCGCGGGGCAGGCGATTATGAAGCGAACGGGCTACGGCGCGGGGCTGAAGCTGGCAGGCTCGGCTCCGGAGGTTGCGCGTCTCACCGGCGTTCCGGTCAGCCGTTATGTGTTTTTCGCCTTCCTGATCTCAGCTTTCGCGTCATCGGTCGGCGGATTGCTGCTGACAAGTTTCAACAAGGTAGGCGCGGCCTACATTGGTGAGGGCTACGGCTTCTCGGCAATCACGGCGGTCGTCATAGGCGGCGTGACCCTCGCCGGCGGTCGCGGGAGCGTCATCGGCGCGATGGGCGGCGTTCTGGTCATGGGATTGCTGGCCAACATCATGTCGCTGGCCGGAATCGGCATGTTCAAACAGTCCGTCATCCAGGGAGCCGTATTCATACTCGTGGTCGGCCTCCAGTCCTACGCTCGCAGAAGAACGGGGGTGGAAGATGCCTGACGCGACAAACGAGCGCGGCATGAAGACCCCGGCGCTGCAGGCTTCCCATTCCGGTCGGCGGATCGGGGGGTGGATTGACCGCAACAGGATATTCCTCCTCGGCGCAGTCGTGATCGGCGTCATGGCGGTCATGGCTCCGGGTTTCCTGACGGCGCAGAACATGTCCAGCATTCTGAAGACGACGAGCGTCAACATCTTCGCCGCCGTCGGCCTGACGATTGTCATGATCTGCGGTCATCTCGACCTTTCGTTCGGCTCCACGGCGACGCTCGGCGGGATGCTCGTGATCGGGCTTCAGCCGGAGCTGGGATGGGCCGGCGGGACGTTCGCCGCGCTCATCGCCGGAGCGCTTGTTGGAATCGTTAACGGCCTGCTCGTTTCGCGCGCAAAGATCGGCTCCTTCATCGTAACGCTGGGCACAATGATAATTGTCCAGGGCCTTGTGAACATGTATTGCGGCGGGGGGACGCTCAACGTGTCGGACTTCCGCCTCGCGGATTTCTTAGACCGGGACATATGGGTCTTGTCGCCGCGCGTCATTCTGGCGATTGCAGCCGTCGGCGCGTTCGCAGTAATGCTCTCAAGTACCGTCATAGGGAGGAACTTCCATCTGATCGGAGGCAACCCCCAGACCGCCTGGTACGCCGGGCTTTCCTCGGAAAGATACCTGGTCGGAGCATTTACCGCATGCGGCGCGCTGTCCGCCTTCGGCGGGGCCGTCAACTCGATGGCAACCAGTTCAGCGAACCCGACGTCCGGATCAAAGTCGCTCATGCTCGTCATCGCGGCGGTCATCATCGGCGGAACGTCAATGAAGGGCGGCAAGGGCAGCGTCGTCCACAGCACGGTTGCCGTATTCACGCTGACGGCCCTCATCAACGGACTCGGTCTGCTGGGGGCGGGATTCGAAATACAACTTGTCGCCAGCGGCATTGTCCTGGCGACGATAATCCTCTACGATGCAGTCTCGTTGCGGCGTCAGGAGAGGAAGCGCGGCATCCGCCCGGACCTTTTGGCGGAGATGCGCGCCAAAAGGCCGGGGAGATAGCCCTGCCGCCCAACGCAAGCTCAAGGAGATCAGCGATGAATTTGCGGAAATCAATGTCCGTAGCAATTGCCGTAACGGTTCTTTTCGCGATCGGGTGTCGGCGCGCGGAAAAGGCCGCAAAGACCGAAGACGCGAAGCAGCGCGGGCGGGAGGAGTCCCTGGCCGTTGACATCTCCGGCCTGAAGTCCGAGGACGGCCAACCGCTCATCGTGGCGGACGACTCCCCTCTGACTCCCCCCCAGCGCCCCGCCGACCCCGAGGCGCTCCCGCTGGAGGACCCCCTCCATTGGTACGACATCGAATACGCGGGATGGAAATGCGAGAAGGCGAAACAGCCGGAATCCCCCAACGACGGGTGCAAGGGCAAGAAAGTCGTCTTCCTCAAGTTCGTGGACCATCCCTACCACAACGCCTACTTCAACGGCATGAAGAAGGTCGCCGACGCCTACGGCATCCAGGTCAAGACGATGGTCGCCAATACGGACATCAACATTCAGGCCCAGCAGGTTGATCAGGCGATCAACGAGCGCCCGGACATGGTCATCATCCAACCGGTTGACGCCAAGGCGGTCGTCCCCCTGCTCCGGAAGCTCAATCAGGCGGGCGTCCCTGTCATCGCCAGCAACCTGATTCCGACAGACCAGGGGATGCCCTACATACTGACGTGGACGGGGCCGGACGACTGGGGGCAGTTCCGAATGCTGGCGCATGAATTCGCAAGGCTGATGAACAACGAGGGCGGCTACTGCATCGTGCGGCATCTGGAGGGAACGTCGCCCTACTACTCCCGCACTTTCGCGATGATGACGGAGCTGAAGAAGATCGCCCCGAACATGAAGATGCTGGACATGCAGCCGTGCGGGCTGAAGGCGGAGGCCGCCTCAACGCTCGTGAGCGGGTGGATCAGCCGCTTCAAGGGCGAGTTGAAGGGAATCGTCAGCGCGGACGATTCGGGCGCGCAGATCGGCATCAACGACGCGATCAAGGCGCACAACCGGGAGGACATAATCCGCGTCGCCGCCGGCAACAGCAAGGTGGGGATGGACTTCGTGAAGGCCGGGACGCTCCACGCGATAACGTATCAGTCCGCCGAGTCTGACGGGGCGCTTCCGATGAAACTCGCCGCCGACTGGTTCATGGGCAAGCCGATAACGAAATCGGTCCACTACCTGCGCAAGCACATTATCACGAAGAAGGACGTTGACCAGTTCATGCCGGCGCAGTGGTAGCAGAAAACGAAACGGGCGTAGATGCAATTGCGTCTCCGCCAGTATGTTTTAAATAAAACAATAGCATATTATACCGTTCTCTACCACTTTTTCGCTAACTAATGCGGAGAGCGAACGTCGTGTCGCCTCATGGCCTTGTTGGACGATTCTCACTTCTCAAACAGCTCCCAGTTGTCCTCGAATTCTTTTAAAGGACCGTAGTTAACAGCAGGCATTGTACTGGGTGTCTCTCCAGCGTAGGACGATCCAAAGAACCGATTGATATCACGGCGAATTGACTCACCAGGGACGATGAAGAACTGCTCGTCCTGATCGTCTTGGTTCAACAAGACAAACACATACACATGTCCCGGCTTGATGCTTTCGCGTCGCATCAGGAAACAGTTTTTCGACCGGAGGGTCTTGACTTGAACGTTGAACGTCCGGTCGGTTCTGGGATTATGTACGAAGAGATCGATTGCTTTCGCGTTTCCCATCGTGACTGATACCTGCATACGGCGCTTGAACAGCTTTCCAGCGACGAGAAACTCACCGGCCATGCCAGTGAGTTGCCCGTCAATGTGCGGTCGTCTGACATTGTCTGTCATTTGTCGTCTCGGCCAGTTGTAGGGTGGGCGAAACCGCAGGTTTTACACAGGCGGCAGAAGCATCACCAACCGCGTGCGCGCAACTCGCAGTCTCGTTTCGCGACGGTGTCTCGCTCAGAGACTGCGAGTCGCACACCCAACTACCAACTACTTCGCCTTCTGCGACGCCCGTAGCGCCTTGACGTACTGCACGGCGACTTCAAGGTCCTTCACTGCGTCTTCCGAGGGCGAGATCAGCGGCTGCTCGCCCCGGACCTCGGCGACGAACATGCGCGCCTGCTCGAACATCGCCCATTCCGTGTTGACGTAAATCCGCGATTCGGACGACTTGTATTTCTCTGCCCCCCGGAAGCAGGCTAGCGATCCGGAGTACTGCTGAAGCGGCGCGGGAAGATCAACCTGTATCCAGCCCTTCTCGAAGCACGCCTTGTATGTTTCCTCCCAGTGATCCGGACACTGGTACGGGGCCATCTCAAGGACGATCACGACGCCGCTGTCCGACATGGCCGTGAAGGTGACGCCCTTCGGGTCGGCGTACGTTACCTTGTAATCCTCGCCCAGCAGGTAGCGGATGAGGTTGATCTGGTGGATGTAGTAGTTAATGAAGGCGTTGTAAAGCTGGGCGTCGGCCTCCGGCATGTCGTCCGGAAGACCCTCCCATTTCTGACCGTCGTAGCCGGGGAACGGCTCGCCGGATGAAAGGCATTTCGCGGTGAGATTCCAGGGGCCGGGGGGCATCGTGACGCGCAGGTAGCGCAGCGGGCCGCATTCGCCCGATTTCTTCCATTCGGCGATCATCGCCTTGCCGCGCACGGACGCCGGGTCGCAGCGCTTCATGTATCCGACGTGGTAGATGACGCCGTTCTTTTTCGCCAGCTTCGATATCTTCTTCGCGTTGGCGACGCGGCAGCAGATCGGCTTCTCCGTTATGACGTGCTTGCCGGCCTTGAGCAGGTCGGGGATGATCGCGTCATGCAGGGAATAGGGCAGAATGGCTACAACGGCCTCGACGTCGGCCTCCTTCAGCATCGTCTTATGGTCCGGGTAGACCTTCGCCACGCCGTAGCGGGTCGCGACCAGTTCCGCCAGCTTCGGCCTGCCCTCGGCAAGGGCGACCAGTTCGCAATCCGGCAGTTGCGCGTAGTTGGCCAGGTGGGCTAGTTGGCCCATGTATCCCGCGCCCACGAATCCGAGTTTCACCTTTGCGGCCATCTTTATCGTCTCCTTCAAATCACACCGTGAGAATGAAAGCAATCTTGTCTCTGAGTTCCGCCAACGTCTCCTCAATCGGCTCCTCCCAGCCCCCTGGATTAGGCGTCCTGAGAGTCACGGGGCCATCATATCGCAAAGACTCAAGGGCGCACAAATAGTCCCTGTCGAAGAGGGCGGCGGCGAGGTGGACGCCGAAGAGCTTTTCGCGAGGAAAGGAGCGGACCGCGTCCGGCCAGCATTGCGCCAGAACGAGCTGGATGGTATCCGCGTCCAACCCCACGTTCTCCCGGCCAGTGCGTCGGATGACCTCCAGCGTCTCCACCGGATGGGACATGAAAAGATGCCCCTTGCGGGATTCGAGGGCGACCCGGAGGCCGAACTCCGCCGCCATGCGCCCGTAGTCCCGCGCCGTCTCCATGGAAATCCTCATGCAGTCGTCCAGCGTGCCGCCGGGGGGAGGGCCTTCGGCAATCGGGCACGAGAGCGTCCGACCACCGAGGGATGCGCACATTTCCGCCGTCTCAGCAAATTCCGCCCGCCTTCGCTCGTCGAATGAGAACGGGAGAAACGGAAATCCGGAGACGCCGGCTGCGCGGACGCGGTTGCGCTTCAAGGCGAATGCCAGCGGCGTCAGTCCCCTGCGCTGAAGGTGGGATTCGAGGGAGAGCGCGTGAAACTCGATCAGGCGGAAACCGTATTTCGGAAGCAGACCTATCAGGGCGATAAGGTCCGCGTCCGGCCCCGCCGTAATCGTATTGAAGCAGAATGCCGCCATTTACATCCCCAGAACGACCGGTCTCAGCCGGAAGCTATACATCCGCCGGATTGATGGCGCCGCGTCCGCCGCAAGCGTCGCGGTAACGCTTGAACGCCCCCGGGAGGCGGTCCAGAAGGTCTGTTGCGATCAGCGAATCCTCGCCAAGCTCATCCGCCGCCAGGTCGCCGGCCAACCCGTGAAGGAAAACGCCCAGCCGGGCCGCGTCGAAAGGCTCCATCCCCTGCCCCGCGAGCGCCGCGATGCAGCCGGCAAGAACGTCGCCCGTCCCGCCCGTGGCCATTCCGGGATTGCCTGTCGGGTTTGTGAAAAACTGTTGTCCGTCGGAGACGATGGTTCCCTGCCCTTTGAGAACGAGAACGCCGGGATGCCGCCGCAGAAACTCCGCCGCCGCGCCGCGCCTGTCCTTCTGAATCTCGCCCGGGCCGCTCTGACCCAGCAATCGCGCCATCTCTCCCGGATGTGGCGTCAGGATTCGCGGCCCTGCGGCGTTGTCAATCGCCGCGACGTCGCCGGCCAGCGCGTTCAGCCCGTCCGCGTCAATAACCATCGGCGCGGCGACCGAGCGCGCAAGCTCGCGCACGATCATCGTCGTCTCATCATGCCTTCCGAGGCCTGGCCCGATTGCGACGGCGTCCGAGGCCCTGCAAAGCCCGGACAATTCGCGCAATGCCGCGCTCCCGACTGTTCCCTTGTCCGTCGCCGTAACCGGGCGGACCATCACGCAGGCGTGCTTTGCGGCCAGGATAGGATAAACAGTCTCCGGGCAGGCCAGCGTCACAAGCCCCGCGCCGGAACGGAGCGCCGCCTTTGCGCAGAGGTACGCGGCCCCGGTGAATCCGACCGAGCCGGCAATCACCAGAACGCGCCCGAAGTCGCCCTTGTGGGCGTCGGGACTCCTGTCTGGAAGGCGGGGGAGTTCAACAATTTCCCGCATGTTCTCACTCCGCGCTCGCGGCTTCCGAGCGCGCACAGCCGGTCTGATTGATGAGCGAGGCCATGTGCGCCGCGCCGAAACCGTTGTCAATGTTCACGACGGCCACACCCGCCGCGCAACTGTTCAACATGCTCAGGAGGGGGGCCAAGCCCTGGAAGTGCGCCCCGTAGCCGACGCTTGTCGGCACGGCGATTACGGGGCGGGCGACCAGCCCGCCGACGACGCTCGCCAGCGCGCCCTCCATGCCTGCGACGACGATGAGGACGTTCGCGCGAGAAAGGTTATCGTAATGCCGCAGCAGACGATGAATCCCCGCCACGCCGCAGTCGTAGACGCATTCGACATTGTTGCCGAGGAACTGCGCCGTCACGCGCGCCTCCTCGGCGACGGGGATGTCGGACGTGCCGGCGGTAATGATCAGGATCAGTCCGCCGCGGACTTCCTTCTTCAACCTCTGAAGAACAAGCGTCCGAGCCGCCGCGTTGTGCTCCACATCTGGAAAAGCAATCTTCATCGCGGCGGCGACTGCATCGTTGGCGCGCGTGGCCAGAACGTCCCGCCCGGCGCCGAATATTGTTCCGGCTATGCTTACGACCTGTTCCGGCGTCTTGCCCTGGCAGAATATGACTTCGGGCGCGCCGCAGCGCAGGGCGCGATGATGGTCAATCTTCGCGAAGTCCAGGTCCTCGAACGGCATCTTCCTTAAGACGTCGAGCGCGTCGCTGACGGCGATCTCGCCGTCCTTCACCTGTTCCAGTAGCCTGCGGATGATTTCGTCGGGCATTTGTTTTCCGATGGGGGGCTATTGAAGTCCTATCGGCCTGTCCGGCAGGACGACGAGCGTCTGCGCGTTCGCGTTTGCCAGCGCGGTCTGAAGCAGTTCGAGCCGCTTGAGCATCGTCTGGAACCTGCCCAGGCCTAGTATGCGCGACAGCGGAATCTCAGGCTCCGGAAGGCTCACGAATCCCAGCGGCCCTTGTAGCGTCATCTTCCCCTTGGCGTTCCCGTTGGCGATGATGAAGGTGACTGTGCTGGGCTGGCCGAGGGACAATCCCTTGCGCCCGGCCATGATCTTCGGGTTCTCCTCGTTCGGATCAAGGAAGAGCAGAATGCGGTCCAGCGCCTTGCCGCCTATGTGCGTGACGTTGAATTGCAGCCGCAGGTCCTCGATCAGGCTTGCGGATGAGCGCGTCTTCTCGACCGGCACGAAGAGCCTCATCGAGGCGAAGCCGGATATCTCCGCCTCCTCGTCCGGGATCGTGGTGAACGTCCCCGGCAGCAGCTTCTTGAAATTCAAGCCGACGAACTCGGACTCAAGCCCCATGACGTAGCTCTCGCGATATGGCTGCACGAACATGCGCCCGACGATTCCCCCGCCCAGGAGGCGTAGTTGAAACTTATCCACGTTGAAGCGCCCCTCTTCGAGATGGACGTCCACGCCCACCTTGTCAATCACCAGCGGATCGCGCTCGACGCCGCCGATGGCCGGGGGCTTGACCTCGATTGCCTTGATGGAGAATGTGTTTCTATTAGCGCTGTAGGGGCGCAACGAGTCTCGCATCGTCTCCGCCTCCATCCCGATGTCAACCTCGCCTGGCGTCAGGGGCGGGAAGGCGTAGACCTTGCGGGAAAGGAAGCCGAGATCGTCGCCCCGGGCAACGACGGCGGGAGTCACGAGTTTCAACGTCTTGCGGAACGGAACGTCGCCGTTGATCTCCAGCACGTGGCGATGCTGCGGGAGCTTGACGGTCATGTCCTCGAACTTCCCGGACGCGGAGATGATGAGTCTGTCGGCGGGTATCAGCTTGATCCCGAACGTCCCGCCCGCGACGCCCTCGACGCTCATGCCCTTCATGACGAAGGCTTCCTTGCCGGGGGCGAATGCGGCTTCTGCGGAGAAGTCAACGTCAAGCTTCTCAAGGTAGTCCCAGACTGCCGGCTTTTTCGTCGGCTCGTCGGAGGCGGGGGGGGGCATTGTGAACATGTCCAGCCCGCCGACCGTGCCCTTCGCGGCCATGCGGATCGTATTGTGGCGCATGTTCAGAGAGGCTTCGCGCACGTTCAGCCTGCTCATTTGCTCGAAGCTCATGGAGAACTTCGATCCGAGGTCGAGGACCTCCGTCTCCGGCAGCTTGCCGGGCAGGTCAATGCGCCCGATGACGAGGTTGTTGTCAATCCGTATCACGTCCGGACGCATGGAAAACGTGAAGGCGTCGTTGAACCCGCTGACAATCGCCATGACGTTTTTCTGCGTCTCGCCTGTGACAACGTCTTTAACCTCCGATTCGACGCTCAGCCCCAGGTTGACCAGCCCCGCGCTGAAATCAACCTCAACCGGGAACTGCCGCTTGCGGATCTGCTCCGAGGTCGGCTTCTCGCCCTTTACGCGCAGGGCGAACGTGATTTCTCCGGATTGGAGCATGGCGAGTTTCCGCGCAAGGGCAGGCGGCAGGCGCGGGGCTATGCCCATCGGCTCGAATTTGCCTTCCAGATTTCCGACCGCGAACGACTGGCCGTTGTTGACAACGGCGATGTCCTTCACCTTCATTCCGAACAGGCCGGGAACGTCAACCGCCATATTCTTTATGTCGTAGTTCTTCGCCGCGGAATTGGCCGTCATATCCATCACGAAGGAAGCGTCGGTTCCCTTGATCTGGTAATTCGTCGTCTCGCCCGGTTTGGCCTTGCCGTATGTGACGTTCAGGTATTCCACCATGTCCGGCATCGGGCGGAAATTCGCCATACCGGTGTCCATGCCGATGCGACAGTCCGTCATCGGGTCCTTCGGCGCGTCAACCTTCGTCCGGAACCACGACTTATCCATCATGATACCGATGGGCATGTCGTTGCCGGGCATATTGACGAGCGTCGCAAGAGAGCCGAGTTCGACCCCCATCTTGACGGCAAGCTCAGTGATCTGAGTTCCGGGTTTCCCTGCCGCTGCTTCACTCTCATCCGGCTTCGTTTCGGCGGGGTTCGTGACGTTCCCGCCTGCAGTATTGGCAGCGGCATTGGAAGAATCATCTCCGTCTCCGTCGCCCTCGGTTTCATCGGGGGGGGGGACGGCTGGCTTTGGCGGCATGTGGACTGCTGTAGAGACCGATAGATTGAAATCAAGCTTCTCCTGTTCAAGCTGAACCTTCATGCCCGGCACGGACTTGACGAACGTCACCGCCAGCGTGTCGTAGCCAGCCGAGAACTCCATGCCGCTGCGAAGGTCAACGTCCAGCGCCTCGCCCTTTTTGACGTCCGGCTCAGTCTCCAACTTTGCACGGATGCCGGAAACAGACGCGATTGCGGACGGATCCTGCGGTGTGGAACTCATCCCGGCCTCAAGCGAAGCGATTCCAGCCTCAAACGACACGGCGGGGCGAACCGACATGCTCTTGTCCGTGACGGTCATCAGGACCGGGCAGTTGACGTGAACCTTCGATGCCAACTCGCTGATTGTCAGGCTGATTCGGCGTTTTTTCGGTTCGGAAGGCGTCTCCGCTGCGGCAGGCGCTGGGGCATCGCCGGCAGCTTGGGCCGATGGAGTAGCTTCCTTTGCAACCGGTGGTAGCGGCGCAACCGTTGTTTGCGAGGTGGAAGACTGTGTTTCAACCACAGGCGTCTTTGCTTCCGCCGATGCGTCTGTGGCTGGAGCGTCAGCGCTGACAGGCGACGGGGGGATAACCTGAACCATCGCAACATTGATTGCGCCTATGCCCAGTTCGCCCTGCGTATCGCTCTTGACGTCAGTGTTTTCTTCCGATTTCGCCACATCGGCAGCGATTTTGAACGACGCCTCGATCTTCTCAATCCCGACGTCGGCAATGCCGCCCTCAAGGGCGATCTTCGGCATGTTCGCCCCGCCTTCAACGCTCGCTTTGACAAGCATAGGCTTGCTCTTGTCGGGGGGGGGCATGGTCACGTCCGCCGCGATCTTCAGCCCGGCGTTGCCCGCAATGCTGATTTTCCCGGCCTTCTCCAGGAGCTTTGGATTCACTCCCGCAAGGAGGCCTTCAAGGAAGGCGAAGTCCGCCTTCGCTTCTATGTTGGTCTTTACGGTTGAAATCCCCGGCCCGACCTCGGTTCCGAGGTCAAACAGCACCTTCCCGTCCCAAACTTTCGCGTTCAGGGCCACCTTCGGAACCGCGCGCTTCTGCGCGTCCAGGCTATCGCGGACTTCCACTCCCAGCGCCCCCTCAACCGGGATGGTGAACTTGCCCGTGCTATCAATAGAGGCGCTGATGGTCGTGGCCAACCGCGTGTCGGTTACGCTTACGGAGGTTGCCTTCTGGTCGCTGACGGCAACCGCGAGATTCCAGCTAGTCTTGTCCAATCCGGCGGCGATTTTCGGCCCGACGGTTGCGTTGACGGAGGCGAGCGCCCCGCGCGGGGTGGAAAGCCTGATGTTGTTCGCGCCATTCTCCTTGCTGTAAGCGACAGCGAAGGCAAGGTCGGCGTCCAATCCCTTCAGGGCCACAACAATCGGCTGGGGCGGCGGCGCTTCCCCCTGCGCCGGGGGAGTTGCGTCCGGAACCGGCGATTCTTCCGGTTTTGCGGGCTTTTCCTCCTCGGCAGTCTCTGTCTTGGCAACTTCTGCCGCCTGTTCTGCGCTACCGACCTTTTCAGCTCCCGCGTCCTTCGTTTCCTGCGCGGCGTCTTCCGCTGCCTTAGGCTTCGGCGTATATGTCAGATCGAGGCTGTCAATCTTCGCGTATGCCTCCCCGCTCACGTCAAAGGCCATTTTCTTTTCGGTCGCCGGATCGTCAAGATTGCCCTTTATCTTCAAATCGCGGATACCCGCTTCCCCGGTGAGTTTGAACGGCGGAGTTTTCTCGGCAAGTTTCGGGGTGATAAGCGTTTCAATCTTCGACAGGTCCAACCGCGCCTGAATGTCCATCGCGATCGCATTCTTACCCCCCCCCAGAACATCCCCGTTCACATCGAGGAAGGCCATGTTCGCCGCCGCAACCTTCAGGCTCAACGGCGCGACGTCCAGAGTCGCAGGATGGACATTGACCGCGACCGCCACGTCCACCGGCAGGTTCTCTAGCCTGCCAACCGCCGGCCCAAAAACGGTGAACTTGTTGGCGATGTCAGTCTTGACGGCAATGGCCGCATCCTTGTCATCCTTGTCCTTCGGAAGCCGGCCTTCGACCGTCATGTCCCAGACCGTGCGGCCATCCACGCCATAACCCTTCGTTTTGGCCCGGATTTCCGGCGAAAGCAGGCCCATCAGCGCCCCGTAATCAACCGTGACGTTGTGGACTATGCGCAGGCTTTCCTTGCCGGAACCGGCGACCTCGCCCTCAAGCGATTCCGTGATGATCGGGGTCTTGTCGTCGCCAAAGGTGAACTTGTTGCTCAACTCCTTCGCGGAATAACTTTGAAGCAGCGGCTCGACCTTGAACGCAAGGGCGATCCGGGGCAGCGTTATCACGCCCATGTCCGTCATCGAAATGCTTATCGGGTCTACGCCGAGATCGGCGGCAATGTTGTTGCCCTTGTCTTCGCGGGTGAGGATGACGCCCAGCGCGAAATCCAGCGCGGGCATTGAGACGGCGGTTTCCTTGCCGTCTTTAGCCATCGTGAAATCAAGGCCGAAATCGTCAACCTTGAATTCCTTGAGCGTAAAGTCAACGGGGAGCTTTAGGCCGGGGGCCTTGGGGGCGGTTTCCGCAGGCTTGGGTTCAGGCGCTAGCGGCGCGGCGGGGGGAGCCTGCCCGTCAGGCGCGGCGGCGGGTTTCGGCTTCAACTTCATCACGTTCATCGAGCCGTCCTTCATCTCGACGAACACGCGCGGCTCCTTCACCAGAATCCGGTCAATCTGGACCTTCCTGCTGAAAAGAAGCTTCGGTTGCCACTCGAAGAGTATCTGCCCGACGCTGACCACCCGCTTGCCGTCCGTCCGCTCCGGATCGCTGATGGTCAGATCGTCAACCTGCACAAGCCGCCTGCTCAACGGGGCCACGCGAAGCCGCGCGATCTTCAGGTCGTGCCCGTTCATCTTTTTTACGGTATCTGCGATCTTGCCCTTTACAAAGCCGCTGTCCGTTATTGCCGGAAGGAAAAGCAGAAGCAGGAAGACGGCGGCGATCAGGCCGAAGGCTGCGATGACGGCCCACTTGAACAGCCGGAAGATGAGGCGGCGTTTCTTCTTCGGTTTCCCGGCTTTCGCAGCTGCCGCGTCTGTTTGAGTCGGGGCTGCGACGTCAAGCTGCGCCGCTTCAGTCGGTTGGCCGCCTTCCGCTCCGGTCTGTTCCGACGGCGTCTGCCTTACGGCGTCGCCTTTTTCCGGCTCGGTTGGATTCGTCTTTTCGTCGTGGTCGCTCATGGGCTTCTCGAAAAACGGTTACATATTGTCCCGGGCCAGTGATTCTATCTTATCAACTCTGCCGGGCAATGGAAAATAAGCCCAAACCTCAAATGGCAACGCGTATCATTGATCTATATGCTCAACATCCCTGGAACGTCCCCGGAAGGGGGTTTCCCGGCCGCCCGTTTGTGATAGAATCAATGTCGGATTCTGACAAATCGGAGGACAGGTCAATGACAAGAAGCTACCACTGTAGCGAACGGGTTCTGGTCACGGGCGGGGCCGGTTTCCTCGGCTCACATATCTGCGAACGCCTGCTTGAAGAAGGCGCGGACGTGCTTTGCGCGGATAATTTCTATACCGGCACGAAGGACAACATCCGCCACCTGCTGGCCAACCCCCGCTTTGAACTGATGCGGCATGACATCACTTTCCCACTCTACGTTGAGGTTGACCGCATCTACAACATGGCCTGCCCCGCATCGCCGGTGCATTACCAGTACAACCCAGTTCAGACGACCAAGACCAGCGTCCACGGCGCGATCAACATGCTCGGCCTTGCCAAGCGCGTGAAGGCAAGAATCCTTCAGGCCTCCACCAGCGAGGTCTACGGCGACCCGCACGTCCACCCCCAGACCGAGGATTACTGGGGCCACGTCAACCCCATCGGCCTGCGTTCATGCTATGACGAGGGCAAGCGCTGTGCCGAGACGCTCTTCTTCGATTACCATCGCCAATACGGACAGTCCATCAAGGTCGCCCGGATTTTCAACACCTACGGCCCCCGGATGCACCCGAAGGACGGGCGCGTGATATCGAATTTCATCATGCAGGCCCTCGCCGGGGAGCCGATCACGATCTACGGCGATGGGGAACAGACGCGCTCATTCTGCTACGTCAGCGACCTGATCGAGGGACTGCGCCGCCTGATGGACTCCCCGCCGGAGTTCACGGGGCCGGTGAACCTGGGCAATCCTAACGAGGTGACAATCGCGGAACTGGCGGAGAGCGTTATAGATATGACAAATTCCAAGTCGGAGCTTGTCCGCAAGCCGCTGCCCAGCGACGACCCCCGCCAGCGCCAGCCGGACATTACGCTTGCCAGGAAGGTCCTCGGCTGGGAGCCGAAAGTCCCGCTGGCCGAGGGACTTGCCAACACAATACGCTATTTTGACAAGCTGCTGACGGAAGGGAAGATAGGGGAATAGGTTCAGCCTTATCCCAACCTCGTGTCTTAGTAATGCACCTTCCCGATCTTCAGGGACAACTCGCGCCGCACGTTAACCAGCAGCACCGCGCATGCCATTGAGAGCGCCTTCGACTCCGCCGAATCCGCCCGGCTGGTCAGAACGACCGGCGCCTTCGTCCCCATAAGGATGCCCGCAGCCCTTCGCCCGCCCATGAATACCATTGACTTCACGAGCATGTTGCCGGACTCGACGTCCGGCGTTATCAGGATGTCCGCGTTGCCGGCGACCGGCCCCTCGATCTTTTTGTGCCGCGCCGCCTCCTCCGATATCGCGTTGTCGAACGCGAAAGGCCCGTCAATGACGCACTTCGGCGAGAACTGACGCCGCTTGCACATCGCAGCGAGCACGGCCGCATCAACCGTCGCCGGCATGGCCGGGTTGACCACCTCCACCGCAGCAAGAATCGCCACGCGCGGATTCGGCACGCCGAAACATTCCGCCAGATGAACGACGTTCAGCACAATTTCCGCCTTCTGCTGGAGGTCCGGCGCGATGTTCATGGCCGCGTCGGAAACGAAGATAAGCTTGTCCTTCTGCCGGTCCTCTACGATGAAGACGTGGCTCATCGTGACGCCGATGCGAAGGCCTTTCTCCTTGTTGAGCACGGCGCGCAGGAAGTCGTCCGTGTGGATCATGCCCTTCATGGCGATGTGCGCCTGGCCGTTGGCAGCGAGTTCCACGGCCTGCTGTGCGGCGGCAAGCTCGTCTTTACAGTCTACGATCTCCGCGTCCGGAAGCGTCAACCCCTCGGCGGCGGCGATTTCGCGAATCTTCTGCTCGTTGCCGACCAGAAGGCACTTCGCGATGTTGCGCTTCCGCGCCGCCTCGACGGCCTGCAGCACGGACGCGTCCTCCGCCGGCCCGACGGCGATTGTGCGTATGGGATGATCGTCAACGACGTCAAGAATTTCGTCGAAGTTCTTCATTTTCGTGTTCTCCAGCGTCATGATTCGTCCTACATCCATTACTCTGGTGTCAACTGTCATGGAAATCAAGTGTGAAGAGTTATTATCATCCCGGTTGAATTACCTTTAATCATAGCCGGCGATCACTGCGATTAATGCCAGCCAGACAAGGATGACTATGATCAATCCCGAGAACGCATGTGCATGCCGACATCGGTTGACTCATCTGCCCTCGCCCTGCATTCCGCCAGAACGTTGTCCGGCAGGAGTCTGACGGCGATCCAGATGCCGAGCGGAAGAAGAATAAGGTCATCGAGATAGCCGAGAACAGGGATGAAGTCCGGGATCAGATCAATATTACACGGGTTGCGTTCCGGTTCAAGGGACAAACCGGGCGCGGGACGGAGGCCCAGTGACGCTATGGTATATGCGTAGTATATTGGACGGGTGGCATCAGTCAACCTACAGGAGTGCCAACACAGCCCGCCAATGAGCCAGCCTGCGCCAGCATTCGGATGTTCCCGAGAAGAAGGCACCATATGACCAAGGCAAGAGGCGATACTACGCCACGGAAGTTGGCATTGGGATGTCTTGCCCTATTTGCTGTCTTTACGCTGTCGCTTCTGGCCCTGCAATGGCTGGGCCGCGAACACCACCCGCCCGATTACGAAGGCGCATGCAGGTCGAACCTTAGAACGCTTGCTACGGCTCTTGCCATCTATGCTGATGATTTTGACGGCAAGCTTCCTTCGGCAAAGAACATTGAAGAACTGAAATCCGTTCTTATGGAAGACTATATCACTTCGGAGCTGGTATTCGAGTGTCCTTATCATGACTTCTGGGCAAATAGGACGATCAGGCCATATGAATTTAATGCCGCGCTGTCCGGCGCATCTCTTCTGGAGATATCGGGCGGCAAGGATTGGATCCGAGGTTACTGCCGCACGAGCGAACTTCGAGATGAGGCCTGGCGGCAGCGGAAGAGCAACGAGGCCACAAACAAACAATTTGAGAGAATCCCATGGGTTGTGCGCTGCCGGGAAGCCAGACACCATGAGCGATACCGGTTCTACTTGTTTGCCGACGGTTCTATACGCTCATCTTCCCCAACATACAGAGAGGGACCAGAACTCGCCGTGAAGTACGACACCGGCGATCCTCCGTAACCCAAGTAGTAATCGTGAATTGCACGACAGCGTTTCCCGTATCTGCATCGGACCGGGCCGCCCGCTTCAGTTCAGTAATCCGCAACCCGCCTGGCCGTCTTCTGCCAGAACCTGTAATTATCCCAGCTCACCGTGGGCGGGACGGAGTGGTCGCTGTGGTGGATGTAGCCGCCGCCCGTCTTTGCGGCCTCGATCTTTGAGACGACCTCCGTCTCGATCTCTTTCCGGTCTCCCTTTGCCACGATGTCCATGTTGATATTGCCGAAGAATGCGATGTCCCGTCCGTAACGGCGTTTGTAGACGCGGACGTCGTTGCCGCATCGGGCTTCAAGGGGCTGGATGCAGTCAATCCCGGCCTCGATGAGCAGCGGGATGAATTCGGAAACATTGCCGTCGCAATGATAGATGATCGGAAGTCCGCGTCCGGCGCACCATTCCTTGATGCGGCGATGACATTTCAGGAAATGCCGCCTGTGCAAGGCGGGGGAGTATAGCATCCCGTTCTTGTAGCAGAGGTCGGACCAGAGCCAGAGCGCGTCGAACCGCCCCCCCGCGTCAAGCAATCGCGCGGCGCGCCGAAGTCCGAAGTCCGTTATGCGCTCGACTATGTCCTCGATGAACTCAGGCTCATCAGCCATCCTCTCCAGACAGTTGTCGTGCCCGAGCAGGCGGAGCGAGAACCAGATCGGTTCATCAATGGTCAGGAAGTGGAAATCGCCAGATTCACGGGCCTTGACGGAATTTTCGATGACGTTCTTCTCAAGAGGGAAGCGCTCCAGGTCGAGCATTTCCGCGCGTTTCTTCCAATCCGCGAGGGTCTTTATCGCGAAGTCCATCTGGAGCGGGGTGGCGTATTGGTCCTTCCAGACTTTCGTTGTCACGCCGTTGGCGTCAATCTCGATCCTGTAATGCTCGTTCTCTTCAAGGGTCTTCGTCTCAAAACCCAGATTCGCGCATACCCACGCGCCTCCGCAGCGGTCAAGCCCCAGGGCGTCGGCGGGCGATTGTCCCTCCGGCAATCCCTCCTTGCGCCAGCGTTCTTCAGCCTGCGGCCAGGGGAATCCGTCGAATAATGGAATCCGGTCCGAAACCTCGCGCCTGAGCGCCTTTATCATCCTTTCGCGGGGCTGCATACTGTTCCTCTCGTCAATCGTTCAAGAAACTGCGTTTGTATTCCTCAGCGCCCTTCATGGGCGGTTGTTCTTCCTTGAGCAGGAGCACGTCTTCGAGGACGAGCGCGTCCATGTCCGTGAACATGAAGCAGCGATAAGCATCCTGCGGGGAGCAGACGATCGGCTCGCCCCGGATGTTGAAGCTCGTGTTCACGAGGACGGGGCAACCGGTTTTTTCACGGAATGTCCGCATCAGGCGGCAGAGCAGGCCGTGCCGCGTCTCGTCCACGGTCTGGATTCTTGCGCTGAAATCCACGTGCGTGACCGCAGGGACGACGCTGCGCTTGACCTTGAGCTTTTCCGTGCCCTGCAGCCGCGCCATTTCGTTGGCGACGGGCAGGCGCTTGTCCGCCAACACCGGCGCAACAAGGAGCATGTAGGGGCTTGGGCGATCAAGCTCGAAGTAGTCCGAGACGTTCTCCTCCAGCACAACCGGCGCGAAGGGGCGGAATGACTCGCGGAATTTGATCTTGAGGTTCAACATGCTCTGCATGCTCTCGCTTCGGGCGTCGCCCAGGATAGAGCGGCATCCCAGCGCGCGCGGGCCGAACTCCATTCGCCCGGCGCAAAGCCCGACCGCCTTCCCGGCGATCAGCAGTTCCGCGACCTTTTCGCATAATTCGTCTGATTGTTCGAACCTGTGGAACGGGGCGGCAATTCCGCGCAGATGATCCGCTATCTCATCGCTGCCGAAAGCCGGACCAAGCAGGCTGCCCTTCTGAGTGTCGCTCCTGCCGTTGGCGTTGCGATCATTACCGAGGAACTGATGCCAGGCGAAGAGCGCCGCGCCGAGCGCGCCTCCGGCGTCGCCCGCCGCCGGCTGGATGAAGATGTCATCGAACGGCCCCTCGCGCAGCATCCGTCCGTTGGCCACGCAGTTCAGTGAGCATCCTCCGGCAAGGCAAAGATGCTTCATCCCGCTTTTGCCGTGAACGTGGCGCGCCAGCCTGAGCATGACCTCTTCGGTCACCTGCTGAATGCTGGCGGCGATGTCCATCTGCGTCTGATTGATCCATTCATCCGGTTTGCGCGGGGGCATCCCGAAAAGATTGTGAAACCGCGCATTGGTCATCGTCAGGCCGTCGCAATAGCCGAAGTAGCGCATGTTGAGCCGGAACGAGCCGTCTTCGCGCAGGTCAATCAGTTCCTTCAGGATAAGGTCCGCGAAACGCGGTTCGCCGTATGGCGCGAGGCCCATGACCTTGTATTCGCCGCTGTTGACGCGGAAACCGAGGTAATACGTAAAGGCCGAATAGAGCATCCCGAGCGAGTGCGGGAATGAAATCTGCTCGCGTATCTCGACGCGGTTGCCGCGTCCAACGCCCCACGTCGTCGTGGCCCATTCGCCGACGCCGTCAACGGTGAGGATGGCGGCCTCCGGGAATTGCGACGGGAAGAAAGCGGCAGCGGCGTGAGACTCGTGATGCTCGGTGAATATGTAATCCCCGTTGAACTGTTTTCCGAGAGCCTTCTCGATCTTTCGCGGGATGTGGAGCTTGGTTTCCATCCATTCCGGCATGGCTTCCCAGAACGAGCGCAACCCGCGCGGGGCATAGGCCAGATAAGTTTCCAGCAACCGCTCGAATTTCAGGATTGGCTTGTCGTAGAAGGCGACGACGTCAAGCTTGTCCGGACCGATACCAGCCTCGCGCAGGCAATACTCGACGGCGCGGGCGGGGAAACCGGGGTCGTGCTTTTTCCGGGTGAATCGCTCTTCCTGCGCGGCAGCCACAATGTCTCCGTCGCGCACGAGCGCAGCGGCGCTGTCGTGATAGAAGGCGCTTATGCCCAGAATGTGCTTGCTCATAAGGGGCAATCTTAACAGATCGAACCGGAGGCTGACAGGTCCTACGGTCTGCGCAGAACCTCGACGGCCACTTCGTGACTTGGAACGCCCATCGGATTGGGGACCAGGCGGATCAGACGCAATTCTGTCTCAATCGGGGCGGGCGGGGGCTTGCGTTCTTTCCACTGCCCCCATTGCCAGGTCGTGTAGCGTCCAACTGTGCGGCTCAAGAGTCGGGGCGTCACGCTCCGGTCGGTCCTCTGAAACTCCAGACTGGAATTCGGCAGGATGAACATCGGGACAGCATCGTTCTCAAGGCTCAGGACGAACCCCTGGTTGCCTTCTTCAAGGTTGAACCACATGCAGTCGCCCCGGCGGACGAATTCGCGCAGTGAACGGCCCGCCTCGACAACGGTGAAGGTTGGGCGCATGATGTAACGTCCCGTCGTCAGACATGACCATGAGGCGAACAGGACAATCGCCGCGCCGGTCACGCCCCGCCTGACATTTTTTCTGCCGCGTCCGAACGACAAGAGCAGGCATAACGCCGGTAATATCGCCCAGAAGGGGGAAATCGCAATGCCGCCCTTGAACTCGGTTTTTGATACCCATGCGCGGGAGAGCATGAAGTAATCCGCATAACACCGGAAGCTCCATATCGCCAACAGGCCGGAGTAGACCGCCATGCACGCCACAACCGACCAGCCTAATCTGCCGGGCGACGACTCGTCCCCTTCACGCTCGAAACATCGCGGGAACAGCAGACACATGGGGACGAGCAGGAAGACCATGCGCCGGATGACATTCTCCGGGTTGAGCAGGCACATTACGACAACACCGGCGGATTCAAGCAGCATGGCAAAGGTAAGCAACTCGGATCGTTCGTCGCATTGCCCTTTCCATATCGCGGGAAGTCGTCGCACAAGCCAGTCCGGCAGCCAGAGGCAAGTCAGCGCGAACGGTATCCAGAAACCCGGATCGCGGAGAAGATGGCAGTTCACGATGACCCGTATGAAGCGCTCTCCCAGGGAAAGGGCGGTGCGCTTCGAGATCAGACGCTGGAGTTGGAAGTTGATTTCCCAATCCCCGCGCTTGACGCTCCACGCGAGCATGGCAACGCCGGCCCCGAGAGCAAGCGGCGCGGCAATCGCAATCGCCTCACGAACGCCGATCCGACGGCGCATCAAGCCCCACAGGACGAAGATCCCCGCCCCGGCGATGCCGTAGACGCCGGAAAGTTTCATGCCGATAGCCAGACAGAATAATAATCCGGCAAGCGCGTAATTTGCGATCCCCCGGCCGGACAGGAACCAGTATCCGGACAGGAGGCATAAAACGACTCCTGTCTCCGCGCCGAAGTTTCTGTAAAGTGCCAGGAATACGGAATTTGCGGCCATCAACGCTACGGCCCAGATCGCTCCGCGGGAGCCGAAACAACGCCGCGCGATCAGCGCGAAGGCCGCCAGCAACACGGTCGCCAGCCCCGACGCAACAATCCTGAGGCTCAGATAATCCGCCTTCCCGACAAGGCGGGCGACGAACAGCAACGCGCCCTGATAAAGAGGACACGCCCAGACATTATCAAGCCAGTTGACGCTCCATTTGCCGAGTTTGACGCAGGACTGCACGTTGCCCGTGTAGTTCGCCTCGTCTGTAAATTCACCTAGGACGTTGTTCCAGGGCGGGTCGGCTCTCAGGTGGAGCCAGAAGCTCATGCATCCCGCAGCGACGAGGAGGAGCAGCGCCTTGTCCAGGCTGTGGTCGGACGCCGAAGAATGCATGGCGATGGGTGTGGAGTTCACTGGACGGTTTGGGCTACGTTGTTATCGCAGGAGCGCGGTTTGAAAGCGAACCTGCTGGAGCGCATCACAAACAAACTAAGACATTATGTTATTGACCGGCGTCCCGAGCGACACGAAATCCAAGCCTGTTGCTGCGCGTTCCCGGATCGTAGGACATTCTTGCCGCGCTGCGGCATTGCGGGGCTTTGTTGTTCCAGGATCCTCCCCGGGCGGATTTCTTGGAACCGGAGGCTGGGCCTGCGGGATCGGCTTCAGGGGATGATCTGTAGTATGCGGCGTCATACCAGTCCGAGCACCATTCCCAGACATTCCCGTAGACGTCTGCCAGTCCCCATCCGTTCGGGGTTTTCTCGCCGACCGGGCGGGTTCTGTTCAGCGCGTTCTTTTCATACCAGGCATAATCGGAGAGTTTGAAGGCGTTGGAGCCGTAATAGAATTCCTGTATGCTCCCGGCGCGGGAAGCGTATTCCCATTCAGCCTCCGTGGGCAGTCTGAACATTCCGCCCTCCTTCTGTGACAGCAGGCGGCAGAACTCCTGCGCCTCCTCCCAGGTCACGTTCTCGACCGGATTCGCCTGGCCTTTGAATTCGCTTGGATTCTTTCCCATGAGAGCTTCGTATTGCGCCTGCGTAACCTCAGTCTCGGCGATGTAGAACGGTCTTGAGATTTTTACGAGATGTCTGGGGCGTTCTTCGACTCCCACATTCTGAAAAGCGCCGCCCATTGCAAATGCGCCGGGCGGAATCAGGCGTAATTTGATTCCAAGTGGGATATTTATCTCCGCCTCAAGCGCGAGATTCCCGGCCTGTTCGGATTGAAAGGATGACGCCGCAGCCGCGTCCATGTGCGCGGGCTGACCCGACAGAAGCTCAATTTCATCTGTCGGTTTCTTAACTGGTTTTCCCGCGTTTGGATCAATCGGCTCAGTTGGCGCGGGTTCAATCATGGCCGGTTGTTCGACAATCGGGGGGCTATCCTCCCCGCCCATGATCGTCATTACAACAGCCCCCGCGATTGCCAGGAAGGCGGCGACACCCAGCGCGCCGAAAACCTTCCCCCAGGGAATGCCCAGCCCCCGGCCGGGTTTGGGGAATGAGGCGCCCACTGCAGGACGGGAGCCTGAGCGTTGCGAAACATCCGCCCGTTGTGAGGAAGAATCGCCGACCGTCATCAACCGGTTTGAAGACTGGAGTTCCAGATTGTTTTCCGCTTCCTCCTCTTCGGATATCCCTTCACTGACGACGACCACCTCCTCTTCAACCTCCGACTCCACGGCGGCTGAAACCGGAGTCGCCATCATTGTGTCTTCGACTCCTGCTTGTGTGAATCCCTGTTGAGGCTGGGTTGAGGTGATTTTCAGAGCGCTTTCAATAGCCTCAGCCATTTCTGTAGGACGTTGATAACGCTTATCCCGCGTCTTGGCCATTGCCTTGACGCAGATTTCGGATGATTTCCAGTTAATCGCCGGGTTGCGGTCCCGAGGGTTGGGCACGGACGCGTTGAGATGCTGCGCCAGAACCGCTCCGCTGGATGTTCCCGTGTATGGAGGGGACCCGGTCAGCATGTGGAAGAGAGTGGCTCCGAGGGAGTAGATGTCCGCCCGTATGTCCACATCAGCCTCTCCCGCAGCCTGTTCTGGAGAGATGTAGAGGGGAGTTCCGACCGTCGCGCCGCTCTGGGTCAACCCGGGATCGTCGCCAATCTGCTTGGCCAGCCCCAGATCGGAGAGCTTGGCAAGGCCGCAGATGCCGCCCAGTTGCGGCTTCTCCTCGGCGGGAATGTAAAGAATGTTGTCGGGCTTTATGTCCCGGTGGACAATGTTGTTTTCCGCCGCGTGCTCAAGCGCCCGGGCCACCTGGAGGGCGATGCCCAGCGCCTCCTTCTCCGGCAGCTTGCCTTCACGCTTGAGTTTGTTCCTGATGTTTTCCCCCTGAACAAGCTCCATCGCCATGAAATAGTAGCCGCGCGCCTGGCCGACCTCGTAGCAATGTACCACGTTGGGGTGGTTCAGCCTTGCGGCGGACTTGGCTTCCTGGAGGAAGCGGGCGACATATTCCTTGTCCTTTGCCAGACGCGTAGGCAGGATTTTCAGGGCAACTATTCGGTCAAGGCTGATCTGCCGGGCTTTGTAGACCTTGCCCATGGCGCCCCGGCCAATGAGGTCGAGAATCTCGAATCCGGCCAACAGCTTGGCCTTGCCGCGGGTGGCCATTGCGCGGCGGATTTCCTCAGCCTGGATGCTTGTCAGAAACCCCTTATCTTGAATAACTTGCAGCAGATCACCCTCATCGCCTTGCCCCCAGAGCATCTCCTGCGCTTTTATGCAATCATTGATCTGGCTTTCGGTGACGTAGCCGCGCTTGAGCAGTAGCTGCGCGGATATTTCATCATCAGGCGATACATATTCCGGCATAGATTTTCCCTGTGCCAGCAGCCGCCTCAGGGGCGACATGTCGGTTGTTCTATCTGTTCGGCATCAACAGATGACACTGCATTACCGTCCGTGTATAGTATCTTATCTGGTCTTGTCGCGCAAGCCGTGTTACAACAGACTGTTATTCCGGCGTTGAATCGGGGGGATTCTGGAGGATCAGATTCTGAGCCTGTGCGCCCCCGCCCATGCGCAGAATCAGTGCGTCAAGTTCCGGCCATGCTGGCGTCCATTTGTCGGCCTTGATCAGCGATGCTTCTGATGCGCCGTCGTCGAATTGCAGGGGACGCATTTCCTTCTCCCCGGCGGTCAGATCGCGGACATACAGACGGGCTTTGCCGGATCCCCCGTTCACGACCATGCGCACGCGATGCCAATGCCCGGGGACAAGCTTTCCCGTTGTCAATAATCTTGCCCCTGCGGAATCCTTCCGCCCGCCGACGGCGTCCTTCCTGTCATCCTCGCAACCCATTACAAGCCCCGGACCGAAGGCTCCGTCCGCGTGAATCTGTCCTTTGTTCAGGTAGACTTCAACTGAACTGTTCTGTTCCGATTGTTCGGGAAGGCGCACGTCAATCTGTATGAGAAGGTCCTTGGCTGGATCAAGCGCGATTCCGTGCCATATGACTGCCCATGTGTCCAGGCCGGCGGCTGCCGCAACGAGATTCTTTTCCTCGCCCGCGGACCGGGTTCCCTGTGTAACTGCCACGTTTCCACCGGGTCCGAAAACGTCCCATCCCGACTGTCCCGGCAGGTCGCCTTCCTGGAGGGCGCTGAAGTCCACGACGAAGGCGCGCGCGGCGGTTCTGGGGGCGATGGCGGGTGAGTGATTGCACGTCGAGGGACACCACCACGGCCCCGCCCCGGCCTCCGCCAGACGGAGCGCGGATGCGAAGGCGGCGCGAAGTTCAGGCGTGGTCTGGCCGGGCGCACAAAGGATGTTATCGCGCAGAACGGGCGTCCCGCCGCTCCCGCCGAAAGGCGCGGTTGAATCCACAACCAGGTTGCCCTCTACCAGCACGTTGTCGAACTCATTGTCCAGGTAGATCGCAAGGCATCGGGCGCGGCTGACGAAGTTGCCCCGGAACACGTTGCCAAGCCCCTGCCCGAAGCCGTAAAGCGCGCCGCCGTCGGCGGGCAGGCGCGTGAGCGTCTCGTAGACCACGTTGGCCTCCACGATGTTATTGCGCCCATGCAGGAAAGGTTTCACGCTCATAGCGGAGAGGGGGTTGTCGTCGGGGATTTCGTCCCAGCGGAAGTTGTATTTTGCGCGCCCGAAGCCCTCCCCGCGCTCGCGGTATTGCTTGAAGTAACCGGTATGCGCGCCGCTGATGGCGACGCCGGTGTAGGGCATGTGGTGAATCACGTTGAACGCGATCAGGTTGTTCCCGCTCTGGCGAAGGTCAATCGCCCCGGCGTGCCAGCATTCGGTGGAGCTGTGATGAATATGGTTGTTCGTAACTATGTTTTCCTTGTTCACATCCTTTGTTCCGGGGCCGTATCCGCCCATCTGGAGTCCGCCGCAGCCCGCGCCGGAAACCTCGTTGTGGACGAAACGGTTGCCTCGGGCCGCAAGGTTGAAGCGAGCCGCAAAGCCTGCGACGTCAATGAAGCGGCAATGCTCGATTCCGCAATGCTCAGTCCCCTCGAAGAGAACGGCGCTTTCCAGGAGGTGCAGATTCGCCTCATCCGCGGTCGGTATCTCATTCCAGCGCCGCCTGTCGCAGTGGGTGAAGATCAAGTCCCGCAGGATGATGTCACGGACGAATTGCCCGCCGCCCTCATTGCCCTGAAAGCGGATAAGCTGATGGAGCGCCGGCGCAATCGTCTCGGCGGTTGCCATGTCCTCGCCCGGTTCCGGCATGTAATAGACGACGCCTGAGGTGGAGTCCACGCGCCATTCGCCGGGGCGATCAAGGGCATCAGGCGAGTTTTCGATGCGGAAGGGATCGCCCGGCTGGAAGTTGTAATAAGCCAGCGAGGCGAGCGTAACGGTAGAATTCGCTTCATCCACCGATGCGATAGGAGAGATGAAATTCGCGTATCTGTAGGAGGGAAGACAGTTGATCTCCACGTCGCCGGAATTGTCCCAGTTTCGGATGCTGCCGGGGGGATATTTGAAGATTTTACTGCCCATGCCTTCCGGAGCGTCGGCCTCCGGGGGGCCGCCTGCGGCGACTTTCAACCACGCGCCCCAATTGTCCGTATCGGGCATCCGGGCGCGGGTCTTGAGGCGTCCGTTCACGAACATGCGCGTGAAGCACCATCCCTTCGGGACATCAGCCGCCCACAGGTTGTCCCGGTCCTTGCGCCAGCCGGTGATGCGCCGCCCGCCGCTGACGACCGGACGCTCCCCGGGATACGCCATGTATACTACAGGCCATTCCGGGATTCCCGAATCCTGCGGCTCCAGCACGAGCGTCCGCGCAAGGGTATGAACGCCGCCTCGCAGGAAGATCGTCACTCCTTCTGGATTACCGTTTTTACGGGTGTCGGCAAGTGTCCTGCGAGCGGCGTCCCGCGCCCGTTCCAGCGTGGCAAACGGGCCGTCAGTCCCCTCGGCGTTGGGATCGGCAATCTTTCCGGACCATGCGTCGTTTCCGCCCGGGGAGACGAAGAACTGCTGCCCCGCCGGGGCCGTGGACGAAATTGCAAGGACTATGAGAAACAGAATGAATGAACGCATGATGACTCCCTTTCCTGTCCCCTCGGCGGCATGGGCCGAAAGACGATCTGTATTTCAGTTCTCACGCCCTCGATACTTTCAGGCGATTTGATCCGGCCATCGCTTCAGCGCGGGATTTCCATGACGATTCTGAAGCCGCCGTTTGCGCGGATGTGTTTCGTCGGCGCGCCGGAGCTGCGGGTCGCGCACTTGCAGCTTTCGACGCGGTTGATGTATGAGCCTCCGCGAAGCACGCGCTCGGTCTGCTTTGGCGGGCCGGGCGGATCGTCTGTCGGGCTTTCCGCATAATACGTTGTGGAGAACCAGTCGTTGCACCATTCCCATACGTTGCCGAGCATGTCATACAATCCCCATGGATTCGGCGGTTTCAGGCCCACCTCGTGCGGATGCTCGTCGGAATTTCTGACGTACCAGGCGTGCTTGCCGATATCGTCCTCATCGTCGCCGAAGTAGAAATCCGAAGTCGTCCCGGCGCGGCAGGCGTATTCCCATTCCGCCTCGGTCGGCAGGCGGTAGATACGCTTTTCCTTCTCGCTGAGCCTGCTACAGAAGCGCTGCGTATCAATCCACTTGACCTGTTCCACCGGGTTTCTGGCTCCCGGCGTCAGACTCGGGCTTTTCCCCATAAGCTCTTCGTACTGCTCGTTTGTCACGGGCGTGACGCCCATGTAAAACGCCTTTGTGATCCTGATCCTGTGGGTGGGCTTCTCTATCTCCCGTTCCCTGTCCGATCCCATGATGAACTCCCCGGCCGGGATGAGGCGGAAGCGGACGCCGAGACTGCTGGCGGCCTCGCGCGGAACGCCTTCCGGAAAGCCGGATTCCGAGGCGACTTTTGACCATAGATCGGAATCGGGATCGGGGATTTTCAGCTTGCTCTTGCATGCCGGGCACGGGACCACCTTGCCGGCCAGACCGACCCCTACGCGCAGTTTCTTCCCGCATCCGGCGTTGGGGCATGTGAACGTTATCTGTGCGGTTTCGCTCATAACCGGTGTGGGCGGATCAGGGTTGCTCTTCCTTCTCGCGAAGCGTCATGCGGTAGTTCTTTGCGCGGTTCGTAAGCGAGCGGCAGACCAGTTGACGCGTGTCGTTTGCCGGGAAATACTCCGGGCGCCAGTTGGTTTCGTCCTGGCGGATTTCCTTGCCGGCTTCGTCAAGGAAGACGGTCCTGACCTCTGCCCAGAAGGGATCGCCCTTGCAGTTCAGAATTTCTACAGTGACCGTCATCTGGCCGTCCGGCGCGACCTGGACGTCCTCGCTGATGAGGCGAAGAGTCTTGTGCGCCGCTTTGTCGCCGAGGCGGACCTTGATGTCGCCACCGCGAACCTCCCCGGCGGGTTTCATCGCGTAAGGGGGGCCGGAGCATCCGGTTAGAAACGAAGCAAGAACAAGGACAATCGTAATGGCCTGAATCTGACTTCTCATAAGCCGTCTCTCTTATTCAGTCCGGTGGCAGGTTACTTTCCGGAACATCCGCAGCCGTCCGCCGGCTTGGCGTCGGCAGGTTTTACTTCAGCGGACTTTTCCTTCGCAGAGGCGTCCCGAACCTCGGTCTTCTCAGAATTGACGACTATGCAGCCGGACTGGACGGCCAGAAGAGCGGCCGCGGCAAGGATTACAAACATTCTTCTCATTTCCAACCTCCTTTGCGATTTTGTTGCGACATGAGTGATTATAACGCGGACTGAAGCCCAGTCAACGCCGGCGACCGGCTGTGCGCATGAAGACTCGCGCAATCCGTAATCTATCCGGCGCGGCAGTATCCCAACATTTCCGCCGCTGGACTTGTTCGATTGTGTCAGGTAGATTGACATATGCGGTTCTGAGAGCGTGTATGAAAAGGGGCAGGAAGGTTCGCCGCGTGACGTTTCAAGCACGAACTCATTACTACGGTCCGCGTGGATTCAAAGAACCCTACCTGTTGACACCCTTTTCATACACGTTCTGGGTGATTTTGTCGGATCGCCGGTGGAATTCGTCTGAGACGGCGCTTGGAAAATCGGCTGGGGCCGTCCGGAAATGAGGGAGAAATCATGAAGTCGGATTGGAAATCATGCGGTCTGAACGGTTGCGCAATCAGTCGGCGACGTTTTCTTGCCTCTGGCTGCGCGGCATGCGCCGGGGCGGCGGGACTGTTTGCGGTTCCGAGCCTTGCCCAGACGTCGGCGGGCGGCAAGGCGCGCATCAAGGTCGTCTACTCCTTGCACGCCGTGAAACAACCCGGCCCGGACTGGCCGAACGTGGGCTTCGACTTCGCCCCGGTGATCGGTGGCATTAACGACGCGCTGGCCAGGGGCTGTCCGGAGTGCGAGTTCCTGTCGGCCACCGCAACCGGACCGGAACAGGCCGCAAAGATACTGGAAGAGGACAAGTCGGCGGGCATTGATGGATACGTCGTCTACCAGATGAACGCCTGGAACCAGGTCGTGCAGACGCTGGCCGCATCCGGAAAGCCGACGCTCTACGCCGACTTCCAGTTCGGCGGCAGCGGCGGATTCCTGATCTACAACGCGGCGTTCATGCGAAACAAGGCGTCGAACGTCGGATTCGTCTCATCGTCAAATCCGGATGACCTCGTCGCGGCGGCCAAGTGTTTCGCTGCCGTAAAGAGCGGTGGAAAGGCCGACGGCTTCGCGGCGGCGGTGAGCAAGACCCGGCTCGCCTCAACCCGGAAGTCGGGGGACATGGGCTGCCTGCCGGACAAGGTTGATGCGCTTTCGGCTGAGGACTGCAAGAAGAGACTGAAGGAGTGCAGGATTCTCGCCGTGCGCGATCAGAGCGCGGGCGACGAGGGAACGCTGTTCGGCATCCCGGTGACGAAGGTCCCCTTTGCCGAAGTCAATGCCGCGTGGAAGGATGCGGACAAGGATGAGACCCGCGCAGTCGCCGATCGCTGGCAGAAGACGGCCGCGTCAATCGTCGGCGTCTCCAGGGAGACACTTGAACAGTCCGCCGCGATGTACCTCGCCGAGAAGGCCATATTAAAGAAATACGGAGCCAACGCGATAACTATGAACTGTCTGGGCGGGTTCTACGGCGGGCACATCCATGCCTATCCCTGCCTCGGCTTCCATGAGCTGAATAACGAGGGACTAATCGGCGGGTGCGAGTGCGACACGCAGTCGGCGGCCGCGATGACGGCCTTCGGCGCGCTAACGCATGGCCGCCCCGGGTACATTTCGGACCCCGTGATTGACACGGCCAAGCGCCAGATTATTTACGCCCACTGCGTCGCCTCGAACAAGGTTTTCGGCCCGAAGGGCGCCGCGAACCCGTTCGAGATTCTCACCCATTCGGAGGACCGCAAGGGCGCCTCAGTGAGGTCAATTCTCCCACTGGGTTACATGACCACGACAGTGGAACTTTCGGAAGGCCGCAAGGAAATCCTTTTCCACCAGGCAAAGGCCGTAGCCAACGATCCGGACGACCGCGCGTGCAGGACGAAACTCGGCGCGGAGCCGGTCGGCGATATGGAAAAGCTGTTCACCCTCTGGGATCAGTGGGGCTGGCACCGGGTCACATTCTACGGCGACCTGAAGGCCCCGATCTTCGCCCTGGCGGACGCCATGAAATGGAAGGTGGTGGAGGAGGCGTAGCGCGGGAGCCGCGCGAGCAGAGCAATAATAGCCGCCCCCTTCCGTCGCCTCGATAAACGAGGCAACACCTTCCCCCGCATTGCGCGGGGGAAGGAGATTTCCCGCCATCCATCTCGCCGGTTATTTCGCCGGACGTTCGAGCAGGTCGGTCTCGACGACTTTCCCCGCGCCTTTCAGCGGAATCCGGAACGTCTTGACCTGATTGGGGCCGAAGGCCGCCTTCCACTGTTTCCCCAGCGTCGGCAGCGCGAAGGACGCGGAGCATTTCCCGCCCTGAGTTTCAAACGCGCGGAGGATGAGCGCCTTGCCGTCCTCGGATTCCTTCAGCGCCGTCGCGACGACGCTGCCGCCCTTGACCGTCACGAATTCCAGCGTTCCGGGTAGGTCGCCGGGGTGCTCGTGCTCGAACTGGAAGTGGACGGGGGAGTTAAGCTCGTCGGCGCGCTTGACCGGATCGGCCTGCCGCCAGTCGCCCGCGTGGGGGATCAGGGCGTAATTGACGGTCTGCGGCCCCTGGTCCTGAACGGCGTAGGTGACGCCGGGTTCGATCTTGCTGGGCAGGTGGTGGGAGAAAACGGCGCTGCGCAACACGGTCATGCGCATATCCGATCCTTGGATGTCGTAGCTGTATTTAGAATCGTTGAGCAGCGAGACGCCCGCCGCTTTTCCGTTTCTGAGTTTTCCGCTGACGTCAATCCACTGCTGGCCGGCCTCCTCCTCGCCGTCGGCGGGGCGGCGGATGAAGCCGTAGGGCTGGGAGTAGGTCGCCTCCGGGGACTTCACCGCGATTGGGAAGGAGAGCTTGAGCATCTTGAGCATCTCGTGCCAGTGGACATCGGCGCGGACGATCAGCGCGTCAAGGTCCTTGTAGAGCATAAAGTCCTGGCGCAGCGTGGACTTTCCCCATTCGCTGAACACGCGGATCATGGCGCGGACGGGACCGGATTCCTCGACCTTGACGGACGTTTTCTTGAATTTGCCGAGTTCGTCGCGGAAACGGAACACGCCGTGGCTCCACGTATCGCTCGGGTCGTTGATGACGATCGGGGCCGCGCCGGGGCCGGAGAGAAGTTCGACCTCCTGACGCTTGTCGTAGAGGCTGGACAGGCATCCCATCCGCCCGTCAACAGTCACGCGAAGGAAGCTGTTCTCCATCGTAAGCTTCTTCACCGTCAATTCGTCGCCCTTAGCGGGTTTGGCGGCGGGTTTCTCGCGGCGCACCCACAGGCGGCGGTAGCCCATCGAGGGCAGTTCGACCACGCCGACGTATTTGCCGCGGCCGACCGCTGTCTCCGGATGGGTCCACTGTAGCGGGGTTTCGTTGCCGCGCTCGTCCGTCAGCACGTATTCCCGGTCAATCGGCCCGCCGTCGTCAATCTTTACGATGGCCTGCCGGGTCCATGCGAGGGGGTTGAAGAGGAAGACGGGTTTGCCCTTGCCGACGGTGTCCGCGCGGGCGGAAAGCCGCTGGCACGCTATGTTGAATGCGCGGCCTGCAACGGCCAGGGATTCGCTCTGCATCCAGCGCACGTCCTCATAGGAGGCGGGGATGCAGGTTCCGCCCATGATGTCGTGGAACTGGCAGTAGAGGATGTTTTCCCACGCGCGGCCGAGTTGTTCGGCGGGGTACGGGACGCCGAGCATGGTCGAGGCGGCCGCGCTCATTTTCTCCGCCCTGCAGAGGGTATTTTCGGCGCGGCGGTTGTCCGCGTGGACCTGGGAGTGCGCGGCGTAGCAACCGCTTGCGTGGTGCTGCATCTCGTCCTTCCAGGTCGGCAGTTTCGGATTCTGCCGCCGCACGGCCTTGAAGAAGGCGTCCGGGGAGCTGAGGATGATCTTCGCCTCGCCCTTCAGTTCCTCAGCCATCTTTTTTATGCTGGCGATGTTATCTTTTGTAGGTCCGCCACCGTGGTTGCCGACGCCGTAGAAGACCATCATGTGCTCGACGCCCGGCATGGCGGAGGCGATGGCCTGCCTGATGTGTTTTTCGAGTTCCCCGCCCCAACTGGCGTAGGTATGGGCGATTCGGAATGTCAGGACGTCGGAGCCGTCCGGGCCGCGCCAGTTGTAAATGCGCTGCGGCATCTGCGCGTTCTCATGCGGGCCGGGGCGCATGAAGGTGTAATCGCTCAGTCCGGCGTCCTTGAGGAGCTGCGGCAGCGTCCATGCGTGGCCGAAGCTGTCCACGTTGTAGCCCGTGGTCGCCATGCGCCCGAATTTTGCCTTGAAGTAAAGCTGGGAGCGCAGCGCCTGGCGGACGAAGGACTCGCCGCTTGGAATGTTGCAGTCAGGCTCCATCCACCAGCCGCCGACGAGGCACCAGCGCCCTTCCTGCACCCGCTTCTGTATTTCTGCAAACATGACGGGATCGGCCTCCTCGATCCAGCGGATCATGGCGGCCTGGGAGCACGTGAAGACGAAATCGGGCGTCTCGTTCATGCGGTCCAGGGCGGACCGGAAAGTTGCGCGAGCCTCCTGAAGGCCTTCCTGCCAGTTCCAGAGCCATACGGGGTCAAGGTGCGCGTTGCCGATCATGTGCAGCGTGAGTTTCTGCTTCCGTCGGGCGGGGCTTTTAGCCATGTTCCCAATCTCCTTTATTTCGGGATCGCCGTTATTGTCTTGCGAAGAAAACGCCGGTGGGAATAATACCTTCTGGAATCGCGCCGCGCAATTGAACTGCGGGATGCGCGTTTGGGAAGGGAGTCTCAAATGTCCGATGTTTTGCTTTCAGAATGCAGGAAGTATGAAACCGGCGACGTTCGCAAGGCGGTCGCGCGGAGTTTTGAGTTTCTTGAATCGCAAGGCGCATTGCCTGCGCGGGGCGCGACGGTCGTCCTGAAGCCCAACCTGCTTTCAAGCATGCACGCGCCGGACAGGATGGTCAACACGCATCCGTCGGTTATCGAGGCGGTGGCGGGCGTCCTGATCGCTGACCTCGGCTGCAAGGTTCTGATCGGGGATTCATGCTGCAACCTGACCCCGCGGGCCACCCGCAAAGCGATGGAGATCATGGGGTATCCGGGCATCGCGGAGCGCACCGGCGCGGAGATGTGCAACTTCGACGAGGTTCAGCCCGTGGAGGTCGAGGTTGCGGGATTCGATCAACTGCAAAGCGTCCTGCTTCCAAAACCACTGCGGGAGGCTGATTACATTCTGAATCTGCCCAAGCTGAAGACGCACGGGCTGACCTTCTACACCGGGGCCGTGAAGAACACGCTCGGATGTGTGCCGGGGGAGCGCAAGAAGCGCATACACGTCGTGTCGGCGAAGGCAAGCCTGCTTTGCCGCGCACTGGTTGACGTTTTCAGCGTCGTAAAGCCAAATGCGTCAATCATGGACGCGGTGACGGGCATGGAGGGCAACGGACCGTCAGGGGGCAGTCCGCGGGATATCGGCATGATCGCGGCGGCGACAGACGCGGTGGCGATGGACGCCGTCGGGGCGGACCTGATCGGCTACGGGCCGAGGGACATAACGACGACAATAAACGCTGCCGAACGCGGGCTGGGGACGGCGGACCTGAAGCGCATTGAGATCAAGGGCGATCCGCCGGACGCCTTCCGCGTCAGGGATTTCAGAAAACCGCTGAGCTATCATGCACCATTCGCGCTGGACTGGATGCCGCACTGGATGAGCAACACGGTCGTGCGGTGGATATTCGAGATGAACGCCTCCATTGACATGGGCAAGTGCAAGAGATGCGAGCTTTGCCTGAAGAACTGCCCGGTTAATGCGATCTCAGTCGAGGGGGAGGCGATGGTTGTTGACGAGGATAAATGCATCGCGTGCTTCTGCTGCGAGGAGGTTTGCCCGCACAAGGCCATTCGGGTATCCAGGAAGGGATTCGGGCGCTACCTGCCGCTGAAAAGGTTCTGATCGGGAGCGAGTCGTCAGAAGGGATGCCCGCCGGGATGAGTCCCGCCGGGATGGGGTCCGCCGCGCGGGGGCGGGCCGTGAGGAGCCGCCGGGGCTTCGTCCGGACGGGGGGGGGTGAAAGGTATCCTGAGGCTGAAGGTCGAGCCTTTGCCGGGTCGGCTTGACAGTTCGATGAAGGAGCCGAGAAGTCCAGCCAGACGGTTGGCCACGGCAAGACCCAGCCCCATGCCGCCGAAAGCGCGCGTCCGGGAGCTGTCGGCCTGGACGAAGGCGTCCATGATCCTTTCCCGCCTGTCGCGCGGAATGCCTACCCCGGTGTCGCTGACGCTGATTCTGACGGCGTTCTTCTCACGCGACGCCTTGATTGAGACCCCCCCCTTGTCCGTGAATTTGACGGCGTTCTGGATGAGATGCGCGACTATCGAACGCAGGTGTCCCTCGTCGGTTTCGATAATTTCGGGGATCGCCTTGTCAATCGTCACGGTCAGTTCGACGCCCTTTTTCTCAGCCAGCGGGCGATGGATTTCAGCCAGTTCCGCGACGCAGACCGCCACGTTGGTCGGGGCCGGGGCGGCTTTTACTCTGCCGGCCTCTATGTCCGCGATTGTAAGCACATTCTGCGATATATTGAACAACTGTTTGCCGTTTTCCCTGATCGTGTCCGCCCACTGCGCGTGTTCGCCGGGCAGGGATGCCGAAACCAGCATTTCGGCGAAGCCCATAATGACATGAATGGGGGTGCGGAATTCATGGCTGACGGTCGCGATGAACTCGCTCTTCATGCGGCTTGCCTCTTCGGCGGCTTTTCGGGCCTGAACAAGGTCGGTGACGTCCGTTCCTGTAAGAATAGCCCCCGCGTAGACGCGCCCGGAGAATAACGGATGCACGCGCAGGGAGACGGATCTGTTCCCGAATTCCACGACTGCCTTGAGGGGGTCGTGACGCCCTTGGTGGAATTCCTTCAACAGATCGGCAAGCCTGTCCTGGGATTCGCCGGGATGGAACGGAAGAACCGGACGCCCGATGATCTTGTCTCGCTCGGCGTCCATGACGGTAAGGAAGTAGGAATTGACCTCCGATACGCAGTCATCCGGTCCGACCAGGACTATCATGGAATCCACGCCCTCAATAATAGTCCTCAGTTTCACGGCCTCCTGCTCTACGCGGGCGCGCAGGGCTTCAACCTCGGTGAGCATTCGCATGGAGGAGGAGCGCGCGTCCTCCAGTTCAATGTTCCTGCGCTCCAGTTCCATGGCGTATCGGCGTATCTTGTCCGTAATGTCCTTAAGGTCCGTTATATCGCGCGCTATGCCGCAGAGACCCGTGATCCGTCCGCCGCTGTCGCACATGGGGACCTTGATCATCTGAACTGTGCGATCCTCCCCGGCGACATTGAATACCTGCTCCTCCTCCGCGATTTCTCCACGCAAGACAATGGAATCCATGGCATTTATCTTGCGGGCGGTTTCAGGATCGAAGATTTCCTTGCATGTGCTGCCGATCATGCGTTCCGCCGGGACGCCGAAAAGGTGTTCGGTAGCGGGGTTGACCTGGACGTAGCGCCCTTCGATATCCTTGATGTATATGGCGTCGCGGGCGGATTCAAAGATCGTCCGGAAACGCTCTTCGCTCTCCCTTAGCGCGTCCTCGGCCTGGCGGCGTTCGGAGATGTCGCGGCTGTTGACCACGATGCCGTTCACGCTCGGATTATCCAAAAGGTTCATCCCTACCGCTTCCACCCAGACCCAGGAGCCGTTCTTGTGCCGGGCGCGGAATTCCACGCGTTCGACGCCTGCGTCTCCTTTCAGAAGTTTCTCAAGCTGTTGCCGGACGCGCCCGACGTCCTCTTCTTTTATATAAGCAAGCGAATTCGTCCCAACCAATTCTTCTGCCTTGTACCCCAGGACGTTTTCCACGGCCGGGCTTTCATATATGACCTCTCCATCAGGTCTCATAATCATCACCATATCGGACGAGTTCTGCACGAGGGAGCGGAAACGGATTTCGCTCTCTGCCAGTTGCTTTTCGGCGTTCTTGCGCCCGGTGACGTCGGCAGCCGTGAATAATACGGAAACCGGTCTGCCGTCGGAGTCTTTGACGGGTTGGACGCTTGTGCGGAACCATCGCAGTTCCCCGCGGATGTCAATCCCGGTTTCCAGTTCCCTCCCCTCCCCGCTGTCCATGACTTCGCCTACGAACTGCCTGAGATCGGCTGCCTCATCGGTATCGAAGATTTTTTCAACCGGATTTCCTATAAGTTCAGCCGGCGGTCTGCCAAGCTTCGCCCCGGCCATTCGGTTTGCATAAAGGATATGCCCTGTGCGGTCGAGCGTGAAGACGGCCTCATCCGTGCTTTCCACGAGGGTGCGATAAAGCTCCTCGCTCTCGCGCAGGGCCTGTTCCGCCTGGAAGCGCGCAATTGCGGAGCTGACCTCGTGTCCTATTGTTATTAGGATGTCTTTGTCGGCCTGGGAGAATGGAGCGGCCCGCCCGGAAGCCAGATTCAATGCCCCGATGACCTCCGACTTTGAAAAAAGCGGGATGCTGGCGATGGACTTCAATCCCCATGGATCGGAGAGTCGCTCGGTCAGTATTCCCTGCGGGGCTTCGACAAAGAGCGGCTCTCCGTCGCACAGGACGCGGTTGTATGGCTGAAGATCAACCGGGATATTGCCAAATTCCTCTTTGAATTCGGCAGGGAGCGTATTCGTGGCGACAACCAGCCTTGCCGTGCGCGACGAGTCAATCATATAGATGCCGCCGGAGTCGAACCTTGTCAGCGCGATGGCGGAATCCAGGATTTCGGCGAGGAGTTCCCTGAGATCGCGGGCCTGATTTCCGGCGGAGATGACGCGGTTGAGGATTTCCAGCCTGCGATTGTATTCCCGTATCTCGGCCTCGGCTCTCTTGCGCGGGGTTATATCGCGCCCCAGTGAAACCGTTCCCATTGAGTTGCCGTTTTCGTCAATGAGGTTTCTCGAATACCAGGAGATGATCTTCTCCTGGCCGGATTTCGCGCGGATGGTCGTCTCAAAGTCCTCCACGGTGTCGGCGCCTTCAATCGCCTTCGCCGCGGAGCGCGTTATCTCTTCACGATAACTCTCATCCGGATACAGCCATTCCCATACATTGTTGTGTCCGACGCATTCATCCTTTAGGTATCCGCTTATGGCCTCCGCAGCCTTGTTCCAGAGAACGACCCTGCCCTCCGTGTCCACGACGTCAAGCCAGACGTTGGCGTTCTGCACCACCAGATTCAGGAACTGGCTCAGCCTTCGTATCTCCTCCTCTGAACGTCGCCGCTCCGTCACGTCGCGGAAGAGACCCATCAGGCATTTCCTACCGTCCAATGTGATGGGTGAAGCGTTAACATCTACATAAAAGATTGATCCGTCTTTGCACAGTACGGGCGTGTCTTTGGAGACAGGGGCTTCTCCCGTAACCTGCTTTCGGAAGTTGACCATTACGATGGGAAGCGAGTTCTTCGGGTGAATATCGGCGACTGTGAGCCTTTTGACCTCCTCCTCTGAATATCCGAGCATCGCGCAAAGCGCCTTGTTGCAGGCAAGGAACCTGCCTGACTCTATTTCCGCTATGAGTATACCGTCCGTCGCATTCTCAAAGATCGCCCTGAGTCGCTCTTCGGATTGTTTAATCGCGTCTTCCGCCCTTGCCCTCTCGGTTATGTCGTCAACCATCTCAATCGCGCCGGAGACGTTGCCGTCGTGATCTCGGAGGGGGGAGGAGATGATGCGGTATCGGCGGATTTCGCATCCCTGGGGCGTTTCCGTGACGTCTTCGTGGACAAGCCCGTCCCGGATGGTCTTGCAAGTCGGACAGTAGGAGCAGATTTCATCGCGCGGGGGATTGTTGAAGGTCTTGTAGCAGATCGGTTTCTGCGAGACGTCAATGTCCGGGAACCATTGCCGCATCTGCCTGTTCAGGGACAGGATGCGCATATCCTTGTCAATGATAGAGATTCCGACTCCAATATTGTCAACGACGCTGCGGAGCATCTGCTCCGACTGGCGCAGGGCTGCCTCGTTCTTCTTGCGCCTTGTTATGTCCCTGACGACAATTTGTATGCACTGTTTCCCTTCAATAGTCGTCAGGCGCGAGCCGACCTCGATGTTGATTCTGGTTCCGTCCTTCTTTATGGCGACGGTCTCATATCTTGCGGGCGCGCCTTCCTCGGCGAGTCGCGCTTTCATGAAGCTGCGGATCCTGGGCAACTCCTCAGGCGCTATGACAAGATCAGGACCTTTGCCAAGCATCTTCTCCGGCTCGTATCCGAATATCCCTGCGAATGTTTTATTGACCCAATAGTTCTTTCCCTCCACGGTCAGGGCGACGCCCTCGGACATTCCCTCGGCGAGATTTCGGAACTTGCGCTCGCTGTCGGCCAGGGCTTCTCCGGCCTCGACCTGAGCGGTTATGTCGCGCACAGTTCCCTGGGCCGCATATTCCCCCTCGAAGGTGATTGCCGACACGGAGAACTGGCAGTGCTTCACCTTGCCGCCGGGGGTGATGCTGCGGGCCTCGAAGAACGTCGGCGCCGGCTCGCCTTTCAGACGCTTCGCCCCAATCTCGATAAGTCTAGGGCGGTCTTCCGGATGAATGAAGTCGTACGGGTTCGACTTCAAAAGGGATTCGCGGTCGGTACCGGCAATTTCGCAGAGGGCGGGATTCACGTAAAGGAAGCGGTCTCCGCGCGTGACGTAGATACCGCCGAACGCGGTCTCTGCGAGGCGCACGTAGCGGAGGTAGGCCTCCGTGAAGCGCTTCTGCAGCGCGTCCTCGCCCTCCGCGCCGCGGAAGAGTCCGACGACCCTGTCGTCCGTCAGGAAGGCCGTGGCGACAACGCGCAGCTCCTCGCCGTTCTTCGCCCGGAGTCTCCAGGGCACATTCTCGGCATGGCCGTTCTCGACTATGGATCGGAACATGGCCATGTTCTGTTCCGTGTCTTCGGGGAAATTCAGATGGCCGAATTCAGTGCCGAGCAGTTCTTCCCTCGAGAATCCCGTCAGGTCGCAGCAGGCTCGATTGACGTCAATTGGCCTGCCCTGAAGGTCGGCGATGATTATTGGAATCCGGCTTGATTCGATAAGGTCCTGCTGAACCGCCCAGACGCGCTTCATCTGCTCGGCCATGGCCGTTTCGCGCTTGCCCGCTTCTTCAAGCTGCCGCGCGAGCGCTTCAACGTTGTCTTTCTTTTTCGACGCCACGCCGGTTCCCGTCCGGTTGAGAATCCGCTGCCCGTTTGTCCGCGCGTCTTCAGTCCGGAATCGTAAAGAAGTGATTATATACGTTGCCGACGTGATTCATCAATGAGGCTGTTGATGAAAAAAAAGAGGGGCTTCCCGGGCGTCCGGGAAACCCCTCGCATTTTTAGCAATCGCTTTCGGCTGAGCGCTAAACCTTTTCCGGCCTGCCGCTCAGGGCCGAACGGCGTTCGGCGTCCGCCACCTGGATGGACATGGCGGAAGACCTGGGCATGCAGCGCGCCGGGGCCTGGCCCTTGTTTATGCACTCGATGAAGTAGGTTATCTCGTGCAGGTAGCCGTCCCCGGGAAGTATTTCGGGGGTCTTCTCCCCATCCTGCGTGACCTCCACCAGCGCCGGGGAGAAGCGCGAGTCGTAGCGTATGTGCCCCTTCTCGAAGACGGCGAGATAGGCCATGTGGAAGCCGCCGCCGAGGCACCAGTTGCCGGTGGTGGTGACGATCTTGTCCAGACCGTAATTGTATTGCGTGACAACCGCATCAATCTCGCTGCTGGGGCCTTTCACGCCCTGGCTTGAGACTGATTCGGGCTTCCCGAAGAGGGAGACCACGAAGTCAACGTCATGGACATGAAAGTCAAGCAGCGCGCCGCCGCTCATGTCGCCCTTCAGGAACCAGTTCTGCCATCCCCAGCGCGGGGGGCCTGAAAAGCGCCACATTTCAAGGCTGATCAGCCTGCCCAGCCTGCCGGAGTCAAGCGTCTGCTTCAGGTGAACGTAGTCCGGCCAGAAGCGGATGCACTGCGCGATCATCAGCGTCCTGCCGGTCTTCTCAGCCGCCTCGACCATCGCCATCGCGTCGGCGGGGGTGCGGCCCATCGGCTTTTCGCAGATGACGTGCTTGCCGGCGTTCAGGGCTTTGACTGCGCAATCCTTGTGTACGGGCGTCGGCGTGCAGATGTCAACGGCGTCAATCCCCGGGTCAGCCAGCATTTTATCGAAATCCGTGTAGACCTTCGTCTTCTTCGGATCAAGGACGCCGCCGCCGGTTCCGAGGTTGATCTCCTGCTTGCTCTGGCCGAGTTTAAGTTTCTCGGGATCAATGTCGAAGACGGCGACTACTTCCGCGCCGTCGAGTTTATTGTAGATTCCGAGGTGCATGTTGCCCATGCCGCCCAAACCGACTAATGCCATGCGCGCCATCGTAACCTCCCGGCTGCAAGAGCCTTTCCTGTTGAAAAACGATCAATAGAACAAAGAGTTGATGTACTCGGCCTTCTTCGCGCCGATGAACAGGTCGCTGTCAACGTCAACGAGCCTGACGCGGACGACTTCCTTGCCGTTGGCGTCCTTTGTGACGACCGACGGGTCATGGAAGCCTATCGGGACAACCTCGTCATTCTGGTAGCCGACCATGCGGCCGCCCTGGTCGTCCAGGAGCAGTTCCATCGCCTTTACGCCCAGCCTGGTGCAGAGCCTGACGTCGAAGGCGCTCGGATCTGTGCAGCGCAGCTCGTATCCGACCTGCTTGAAAACCGGCTTGGCCTTCTTGTCCCGGGCGTTGATCTCCTTCTGGAGGATTCCGCCGATGGCCAGATCGGTCACGCGCGGGTTGCCGTGTTCGTCGTAGGCAAGGGGGATGTCCTCGCTCAACCCCTTGATGAGACCCATCTTCGGCTTGCCGTCCGCGTCGCGCTCTACGATGACGGTGTTCAGGTTGTAGGCAAGACCTTCCGCGACGACCAGCACGCCCCAGTTCAGGCCACGCTCGCGGCGGGCCTTGATAAGGTCAACCTGCTGCTGGACCAGAGTCGCAATGTCCAGCGCCAGGTCCATGTCGTCCGCGCCGGACATCTGGCCGGTGATTGACTTGTTGAGGTCAAGCTGCGCCCCGCGCAGGCGGGTCGCCCCGGCGCAGCGCATGAGTTCGTCCTTCGCCGCCTTGGCAGTCAGGGGGTCATCGCTCTTGGCGAATGTCTCAAGGCTCTGCATGCCGAAGACCTGGAAGGTCTCGCGGATAAGCGTGCGGTGGACTCCGGCGGCAAGGCCGGCGCGGAAGGCCAGCGAGCCGCTCTGCCTTCCCATCAGCTCAGCGACCACCCAACGGCCGGCGGATCTGGCGTCCGTGGCCAGGTCGGCGAGGATGTCCGCCGCGACGCCGACAGCCGTGTCGTGCCCAAACGTGATGTCCGTGGCGGGCAGGTCGTTGTCAATCGTCTTGCAGACGTGAACGCAGGGGATGCCGGACTCGTTGAGGCGGCGCGCGGTTCCGAGCGTGTCATCGCCGCCGATTGTGACAAGGCCTCTGACGCCCAGCTTCGCCAGGACATCATGGATTATAGCGAATTCGTCCTTTTCAGCGGTTTTCGACGGGCGTTTGCGGCTCGTGCCGATGCAGATGCCGCCGCGCCGGAGCAGTTCGCCGACGTATTCCGGGCTTAGAACCCGGTGATTGCCGGAGATCAGCCCCTCGCAACCGCTCAGGAACCCGAGGGTTTCAACCCCCGCTTCCGCTGCGGCCAGGGCAGCGCCCCTGATGACCGAGTTGATACCGGGGGCGGGACCGCCGCCGACGATTATGCCGACCTTGTTTCGTTTTTCGGGCTTGCAGCACGCATCCGCCATCGCGCAAATCTCCTTGCATGACAGAATATGATTTTAATGCAGACTTCCATCGGACCGCCGCTCCGCGCGACGATGCCGACACCCTCTTGGGGCAGGGGCGTTTCTTGTATCATTGAGCGGACGGCAAGTCAAGGCGCAGAAAGCGGCGCAGAAAGCGGCGGGATGGAGGATGCGCCAGATTCGGCCGGCCCATTCGGGCATCACGCATTCATTCCGGACAATGAACAGTCAGCACGGCAACCCCCTGTCCCGGTATCTCGACAGCCTCCTCCTTCGTCTGCCCGTTCGTGAAAGCGACGGCAACCTTGTATTTCCCCGCCTGGGGGGCGAAATGCGCCTCCGCGGGGGCCTGTCCCGGCATGGCCGAGCAGTTCCCGACCTCGCGCGCTCCGAGAACCTTCCCGTCCTCAGCCTTCAATATCACCCTTGCCCCGATCACGCCCCGCGTCCCCTTGAGCGCCACAAGCAGCGCGGGATGTTTCCCGCCGTCGTTCATCGCGTTCCGGAGCGCGGTGTTGGGACGGTTGGCGCTGACGGCGAAGACGTCCAGGTCGCCGTCGCGGTCGTAATCAACAACCGTAGCGGCGCGGAGGAATCCGGTTTTGGCTGGCAGTCCGGTCATGTCGCCAGCCGCGGTGAATTTGCCTCCGGGTTCGGCGAGGAAAAGCTCGTGATCCTGCGCGGTTCCTGCGCCCAGGGCGTAGAGATCAAGCAGGCCATCGTTATTGAAGTCTCCCCAGGCTGCGGCGTGGAAGACGAAACCCGGACGGCCCAGATCGCCGGACGACTCCGTCACGTCCGCGAACTTGAAATCCCCCTCGTTGCGGTAAAGCCGGGAGAATCCGCCGCGCTGAGATTTGCCGCCGCCCGGGATGAAAACGTCCATGTCGCCATCGTTGTCGTAGTCGCCCCATGCGGAGCAATATGCGACTCCCCGCTCATCCGGCAGCCCCGGGAAGCAGTCGGGGACTTCCTCGAACTTCTTTCCCTCGATGTTGCGCAACACGGCCCCGCGCCCGGCGTTCCAGACAAGGTCCGTGAAACCGTCCCCGTCAACGTCCACCGGCGTCACAACGTCCGGGAAGCCGATTTTCTGGAGCTTTCGCGCAGAGGGGAGCATTTCCGCCGTGGCGTCCGCCATGCCCGCCTTGCCGCGATTGATGAAGATCATCGGATTGCGGACCGAATCCATCACGAACATGTCCGCCGCGCCGTCGCGGTTGCAGTCCAGCGCGGCGACGTATGAGAGCGGGCCGCGCGGATTGGCCCCCTTGACCTCTTTGGCCTGCTTCATCTGGAATGCGTCCGGGCCGCCGTTCAGAAAGAAGAGCATCGTCCGTCCGGCGCACGCCAGGTCGTTGAATCCGTCGTTGTTGACGTCCAGCCACGCCACAGACCGGGCGAAGGAGCCGGGAAGCCCGGGGCACATGGCTTCTATGACGTCAACGGATTTGTCTCCGGCCCAGCGCATGATTATGGAGTGACGCCCCTCGCCAGCTCCGACCACTGCCAGCTCCGGCAGGCCATCGTTATCGCCGTCCCCCCACGCGCCCCAGAAAGGCTTGCCGTCCGTCAGGCTGAAACCCTCCCATGCCCCGCCCTTAACCGTGACGCGCTCGAAACCGAGGTCGGAACTTCCGCCCTTGAGGACGATTTCCTCCGAAGAGGCGCGCCCCCCGGCATCGCGGTTGAAGATGATGACCCTTGCGTCGCGCAGGGCGGATATCCCCTCGATTCTTGCTGAATGCTCCCGCGTCGGTTCCGGATTCGGCATCGAAGATGCCGCGCAACCGCCGGCAATTTCAACGGTGACAAGCCCCTCGGTCGGGACATCGGTCTCCCAGCCTGCGACTATGGAGGTCGGGGAATCGCGCCTGACGCTCAAGTTGGATACGCCAATGCGACCGCCGACTTGAGAAACACCGGTCGGTTCGCACCGACGCATTCCCGGTTGCGGTTTCATAGCGAGGACGTAACCCACTGCTGTCAATGCCGCCAGAAGCAACGCGACAAACAGCGGCAGCGAGTCGGCCCTGGGCGTATCAGTTTTTTCTGGATTTTGAGATTCCATGAGCTTCGCCCGACCCGCCGCAATCCAAAACGGCTACGCCCCGCGTGGAACAATGCGCTCCCTGCCGCCCATATAGGGGCGCAGCGCTTCGGGAATGACGACACTGCCGTCCGCCTGCTGGTAATTCTCAAGCAGAGGAATCAGTATGCGCGGACTGGCGATGACGGTGTTGTTGAGTGTGTGGCAGAACTGCGTCTTCCCGTCCTTGTCCCTGTAGCGCAGCTTCAGCCGCCGGGCCTGGAAGTCGTAGAACCGGCTGGCGCTGTGCGTCTCGCCATAACCGCCGCGGCTCGGCATCCAGCACTCGATGTCGAACTTTTGCACCTGCCCGCGCCCAAGATCGCCGGTGCAGACGTTGACAACGCGGTACGGCAGTCCGAGCGCCTGCACGACCTCCTCGGAGTTGCGCGTGATGAACTCGTGCATACGCCGCGATTCATCCTCGTCGTTGCGGCAGACGATCACCTGCTCCACCTTCTGGAACTGGTGAATGCGATAAAGTCCCCGCGTGTCCTTGCCCGCTGCCCCGGCTTCGCGCCGGAAGCACGGCGAGAGCGCGACGTACATCTTCGGCAACTCGGCCTCCGTCAGAATCTCGTCGTAATGGTAGGCCGTCAGGGAAACCTCGGCGGTGCCGACGAGGAATAGCTCGTCCTTCTCAACCGTGTAGGCCTGCTCCTCGCCGCCGGGGAAGTAGGCCGTGCCGGTCATGGCGTGTTCCCGCGCCAGCACCGGCACGATCATGGGGACAAAGCCCTTCTTCGTCATGTGATTCAGGGTGAACTGAAGGACTGCCCATTCCAGCATCGCCCCGTCGCCCTTAAGATAGTAAAAGCGGGAGCCGGAGAGCTTTGCGCCGCGAGGGATGTCAATGATGTCCAGCGCCGCGCCGAGATCAACGTGATCCTTCGGGGCGAAATCGAATTTCGGGACCTCGCCCCATTTGCGGACCTCCACATTCTCCGTATCGTCCTTGCCATCCGGCACTTCCGGGGCGGGCGGCATCGGCATGGTCAGCAGCAGGCGGTCGAATTCCTCCTGAACGCCACGCATTTCGGCTTCAAGGTCTTTGATCTGGCCTGAGACTTCCTTCATCTGCGCGATCAATTTGCCCTTTTCCTCTGCCGCCGCCTTCTTGATCTGATCGTTGGTCCTGTTGCGGAGTTCCTGGAGTTCCTGCGTTCTGGTTATCAGTTCTACCCGCCTCGAATCCACGGCCAGCAGGCGGTCAACGTCGGCGTCAATGCGCTTGCGCTGCGCAGCCTGTTTGATGAGGTCGGGGTTTTGGCGGATGAATTTGATGTCGAGCATTATCGAATGCCTTTCGTTACTTTTACCGCGGCCGCGGGGAGGCTATTCACTTCAAGCGAACGGCGTTCCACTATCCTTTGAAAATGCAAACAAGTCGTTCCCCTTCTCCCACGGGGAGAAGGTGGCGCGCCGTGACCGGCGCGGCGGATGAGGGGGGAGAATCCTGCGGCACATTCGCCCCGTCGCCCCCCCCCCTCACCCACCGCTTGCCCGAAGCGGGCGTCGCGGTCCCCCCTCTCCCGGAGGGAGAGGGTTAACTTTACAGCAAAGGGGGAACTTAGCAACTGCGCAGGAAATCCTGAATACGCATGATTCATGAATCTTCCCCAAACCTACGCCCACGGCTGGACGACGACCTTCAGGTTTTCGCCCGTCTGGGCGGCCTCGTATGCGGCGACCATCCTGTCCAGCGGGAAACGCGCCGTGACGATGCCCGCCGCGTTGATCGCCCCTGCTGCGATGGTCTGGAGGGCCTGGACGTACTGGCGTGGGCACGAAGCGAACGCGCCGTAGACCGAAATCTCACGGTAGTGCAGGGCATTGGCGTCAATATCCAGCGTCGGCTTGTCCTTCGGCAGCCCCGCGAAGAAGCTCACGCGCCCGCGCTTGGCCGTCATCAGCACGGCCTGCTGCATCGCGGCGTGAACCCCGCAGGCGACGATCACGACCTCCGCGCCAAGCCCGTCCGTCTCCGCCATGATCCGCTTGACGGGGTCTTCCTTCATGTTGTTGAAAATGAGGTCCGCGCGAAGCCCCTGCTTCTTTGCAAGATCGAGGCGGCTGTCGGAAACGTCCATCAGGACGACCTTGCCGGCCCCGCGAGCCTTGGCAAGCTCGACATGCATGCTGCCGATCGGCCCCGCGCCGATGACGACAACCGTCTCTCCCAACTGCACGTCAAGGTACTCCTGCCCGTTGATGACACAGGAGAACGGCTCAACGATGGACATCAGGTCCGGGTCCATGCCGTCCGGGGCGATGATGATGTTGCCCTGGGCGACGGCCCGCTCGTTGATGAGGCAGTATTGCGCGAAGCCGCCGGGGAAGTGGTAGCCGATAGCCTTGAACGTCGCGCAGATGTTCGGCCTGGCCTCCCGGCAGTACTTGCACACGCCGCAGCCGACGGGCGTGACGACGATGCAGCGCTGGCCGACCTTGTATCCGGAGACCTCCGAGCCGACCTCGGCAATCTCGCCCGCTATTTCATGGCCCGTTATCGCGGGCGGGGTGACGGTCGCGTGGCCGTAGTGGTAGATTCTGACATCAGTTCCGCACACGGCGCAACCGAGCACCTTGAGCAGGATTTCGCGCGGGCCGCATTTCGGGGTGGGGACTTCCTTGACGACTACGTTCCTGATTCCCTCGTAGACTGCCGCTTTCATCTTTCACCTTGCCTGAAAATTTTGATTGACTTCGATCACCTGAAAAACAATGCGCCTGCCGCAGGGGCGCAGCATGCTGCGCCCCTACCTCCTGACAAAACAACAACGATGAAACACGAAACATGCCACTCGCTGTAGGGGCGGGTTTGAAACCCGCCCCTACGCCCCGGCCTTCTTGCGATTGCTCATTGGATATGATAGCGTTGTCCGGCGGCTTTGCAAGTCGCGTGAAAACATGGACTCCTGCCTCGAAAAGATAATTACAAGGGGAGACAAGACGATCCGGTTCCGGTTCTGGAATCAGGATTGCGTGGAAGGCATGGCCAGTCGGCTCGATGCCGGATGCGCTGATGTTGTCGTCACTTCTCCCCCGTACAATATCGGCGTAAAATACCGGAGTTACGACGATACGGCGTCGCGCCGGGAATATCTGGAATGGACGCGGAAGTGGCTGGAAGAGGTGAAGCGCATACTTGCAGCGGAGGGGTCGTTCTTCTTGAACGTCGGCGGAATGCCCAGCGATCCGTGGGTACCGTTCGAGGTGCTCTCAGTAGCGCGGGAGTTTTTTGCGCTCCAAAACGTCATACACTGGGCGAAGTCAATTGCGATTGATCGCGACGACATGGGCAACTACCCGGGACGCTCCGGCGATCTGGTCGTCGGCCACTATAAGCCTGTGCAGAGCTTGCGCTACCTGAATGACTGCCACGAGTACATTTTCCACCTCACGTCGAATGGGGATACCCCGCTTGACCGGACGGCAATCGGAGTGCCGTATCAGGACAAGTCGAATGTAAAAAGGTGGAAGGCGGCGGGCAAGGACAGGCATTGCCGGGGGAATGTCTGGTTCATACCATATGAGACGATTCAATCGCGTAATAAGGAACGCCCACATCCCGCGACCTTTCCGGTGCGTCTGCCCTCGATGTGCGTGCTTCTGCATGGGCTGGAGCGGACGCGGCTGGTGGTTGACCCCTTCCTGGGCCTGGGAAGCACGGCGGTCGCTTGCGCGAAACTGGACATTCCGTTTGTTGGCTTTGAGATTGACGAGGAATACATCAGCCTGGCATTTGAGAGATTGAAGGAATCTACGGGCGATTCGCCGCTTTTCAACATGTAAACGCAATGGAAGACGAGCGGAACAAAACCAAAGCTGGGAACGGCGCGAACGCGGAAACAGCGGTGAATGACCGTTTGCAGGCGACGCCGCCAGCGGGAAGCGAAGAGAAACCATCGCGTGGGTGCGGAGCACCCACCCTACATGCCGCATTGCTGGCCATCGTCGTCTTCGCCTTCTTCGCCCGCACTATCGGCTTTGAATTCGTCAATCGCGAATTTGCTTTCCTGCGATCTAACCCCATCCTCAAAGACGTCCACCGCATTTTTGAATATGCGCAGGATGGAGTTCCGGCGCCTGTTCTCGGCCTCGCACAAGCGGGGCAATACCGTCTTTTCGAGATGGTTCCGAACGGGTATCACGCCATAAATGTCCTGTTTCACGCGCTCAATGCCGGGCTGATTTATGTCATATGCCGCAAGATAGGTTTCAAGTCCCTGCCGTCTGCTGCGGGGGTTCTACTCTGGGCGCTGCATCCGCTGCGGGTCGAGTCCGTCGCGTGGGTCATGGGACTGCCGGACATTCTGGGATTGTTCTTCTGCCTCGTGTGCGGCCTGTTGTATTTCAGGCTCAGGGAGCATTTGCGGACATTCTGCGGGGCGTCAATCGAACCGGCTTTCTCCATGCCGAGTTACTGGTTCTGCGCAGTCGCATTCCTGTTTGCGGCGGGGGCCTGTCCGACCATTTGCGCCTGGCCGTTGCTGCTTGTGCTGGTTGACGCCTTTCTGGACACGTTCCCCCTTGATGTAAGACATGACGAGGTCGCGCCGACGGCCTTTATCGAGCGTTTGCGGATCGTCATGCAGGTTGTCATCAGGAAACTCATGCTCGCCGCGCCGATGCTGCTGATCATTGCATTTGCTGTTATTGACTTGGTAATGCCATCCTTGGATGTGTATTGGACTGAACACAAAGACTTCCCTGTCAACCCATTGGTCACTTGCTTCAGCCTCTGCTTCCATGCTGGAAAGATAGTTTTCCCGGCAAACCTTTGCGCGGAGTACGTGCTGCCTGAACCCGTGTCGCTGCGGACGGGCGCATATTCGCTTGCCGTTGCTGGTTGCCTTGCGTTTGTTGGCCTGGCAATTTTCACTTTCAAGCGCGCGCCGTGGGTATGCTGTGCCCTGCTTTGCTTTCCACTCGGGATATTGCCGAGAGTTATCCAGACCATCCCCGACTCGCGCTCCCTGGCCGACAGTTACACATACCTTCCAGGCATTGCAGTCAGCATCCTGATCGGACAGGCGTTGGTTACGCTCGGCGCTTATCTCAAAGAAAAAGCAGTAATCCTGAAAAGGCCGGAACTGATCTACGCGATTGTTATTGGCGTCTACGGCATTGCCGCGTGGCAGCAGATGCCTGTCTGGCGGGATTCCCTGACTTTCTGGGCCGATGCCGCGCAGCGCAATCCCAACTCGCCGCAAGCGCTCGGCAACCACGGGCTTGCGCTCCTGATGGTAGGAAGTCGCGAGGAGGGCGTCGAGCAATTGCAGAAAGCGCGCGACCTGGCTCCGGGATGCCGGGAATACGCCCTCAACCTTGCACTGGGCTTGTCGGACTTGATATCCGATAGAAAAGCGTTTGAGACGTTGCAGGCGTTCTCAACCGTATCCGCGCCTGACAAGGATGAGCGTGAGCGCATGATGGACGTAGCCGAACTTTGCCTGCAAGTGGGCATGAACCGGCGGGCAGCAATAATCTATGACGAACTCAGTGGAAAAGTGGCTGATGATCCTGTGTTTCATGCATTAACAACGATCAATGCTGCCGAAGCATATCGTCGCGCCGGTAAGTTTGAGATATCTCTCAAGTTGCTCGGAAAAGTTCCAGAGGTTGTTTCACTCAATGTCAGAGGCCGTGTTTATCTTGACCTTGGAAGACTGGATGAGGCTGAAGCCGACTTCGGCAAGTGGGATGACACTGACGCCAACAAGTTGCTATACCATGACAATACAGAATTGGCCGTAGCTCTGAGCAGGCTGGCATCAGCAAGGGGGGATATAGTAAAAGGAATAAACATCTGCCGTGATGTGTTGACGAAGTCGAAGTATCAAGCTGATCCCATCCTGAAAGCAGCAATGGCAGCTCTGCTGCTGGAAAGCGCGCAGAGCTGCCAGATTCGGCACACTCGTTTCGAGCAGCTTGAGGAAGCGGAAAACACAATCAGGCAGGCCCTTGAATCCGACCCCGACAACTGGGAATGGAATCTCATATTCGCCCGTGTTCTCTTCGAGAGGGCCAGGACTAAGAAGGCCTACTACGTTCTCTGGAACCAAAGGGGAAATCTGCTCGCCCAGCCCGAACTGAGCTATCACTTTGCGCGAATATGTTCTGCCATGGGCAAGACCAAACTTGAACGCACATATCTGTTACATGCTCTAGCACACGCGCCACGCGGAGCTTATTGGCTTGAGGCTGCGGCAAAAAGATATGCGAAATAACTCCTGACATATACTAATGACGACCTTCCATCGCATTGCGCTCGGATGGAGGACCCAGGAACCGGCAGGTCACAATGGTTATCTGCCTGAAAGCGTCCTATGCCATACCGTAATGGCAACATTCATCCGATGAGAATCAGTGAATGACCTCGTCCTTCAACGCATCCCCCGGCGCGTCAAGGACGACCACGCTTGAGATGGTCTTCATCGTCGCGTGATCCTGGAATGTCCACACGACCTTCTTGTCCGGAGTGACCTCGATGATGTGCGGGGCCTTGCCGAACTCGCCGTGCCCCACCCAGTTGGACATGACCGTGTTCCCGTTCGGCAGCCTCTGGAATCCGGTCATGAATTTCAAAGAAATCCCGGGCAGTTCATCGTGTGCGATCTTCCAGACGATCTTCCCCTCCGGGTTAACTTCAAAAACCGTCGCCTGTTTCTTCATGTCCCCGCACGCGATGAGCGTGTTGCCATTCTTGAGCCGCGCAACGCTGTGCGGGCCGCCGGGCGCGGCAGTCTCCCAGACGGCTTTTCCGCCGGCGTCGTATTCCCGCACCTTCTCCTCGCCGTAGTGCGCGACCAGATAATGCCCGTTCGGGAGCTTCCGCGCGTTGCGCATGTAGACGTGCCCGCCGTCCGTACCCTCCGGCAGCAGGCGGATTTCCTTGACGATCTTTCCTGCCGGGCTGACCTCCAGCAATCGCCCGCCGTTGCATTCGCCGATGAAGGTGTTGCCGTCGGCAAGGCGCTGACATGCGTAGATTTCGCTCTTCGATTCGTATGAGAACACGACCTTCTTGTCGCGCGTGACCTCCGCAACGCCGTGCCCGGTGTTGAAGAGCAGGTTCCCGTTCGGCAGCGCCCAGAGGTCGTTGCAGTTCGCGGCGGGATACTCCCACTCGACCTTCCCGTCGGGCGCGACGATGAACACCTTGCCGCCGGAGTAATCCGTCGCCGCGAAGCGATGCCCCTTGCCGGTCTGGATATCGCTGGTTTCTGCGGTGCAGACTGCCGCGTGGAATGCTGAGATCAATGCAATCGCAATTACAACGCAGATTGGTTTCTGATTTTTCATGTCGGGTCTCCGGAAGTGCGCCATGCGCCGCAAGACGCTTCTCATCGCCGCGCCGACAGCATACCCCGGCTCCGCAGTCCGCGCCACTGCCGGCTCAGGGCTTCCCGTGCATCGTCCGTGCAATGTCCGTGTCTCGTCCCTCGATGCGAAGGAAGCTTCGCCAACGGCAAGGCGGCGGCAAGCGCGTCCGCTAAGCGGACGACCGCACCAAGGAAAGTCAGAACACGCTGTGCGCGTGCAGCTCGCTGTAATACCCGTTGCGCCCCATCAACTCGTCGTGCGTCCCCTCCTCGACGATCCGCCCGCTTCGCAGGACGTAGGTGTAATCGGCGTTGCGGACCGTCGAGAGGCGGTGGGCGATAATGATTGTTGTCCGTCCCTCGGAGAGTTTCTCCATTGCCGAGCGGATAAGGCTTTCGGATTCGGTGTCCAGGGACGATGTCGCCTCGTCGAAAATGAGTATCGGCGGATTCTTCAGGAACACGCGCGCGATTGAGACGCGTTGCTTCTGCCCGCCGGAGAGTTTCACGCCATGCTCGCCGACCTGCGTATCGAATCCGTCAGGCAGCGACTTTATGAACTCGTATATGTTCGCGTTCTTCGCCGCCTCCACAAGCTGCTCGTCGCCGGCCTGCGGATCGCCGAACATGATGTTCTCGCGCAAGGTCGCGTCGAACATGAAGACGTTCTGCTGCACGATGCCGATGTTGCGCCTGAGGGCGCGTTGCGTAATGTCCCGAACGTCAATCCCGTCAATCGCGAGCGTCCCCTTCTGCGCCTCGTAAAAGCGCGGGATGAGCGCGGCCAGCGTTGACTTGCCCGCCCCCGACTCCCCCACGAGAGCCGCGCTCGACCCGGCCGGCACGCGCAGGTTCACGTCCCGCAGAACCCAGTCCTCCGATCCCTCGTACTTGAACCACAGGTCCTTGAGCGCGATATCTCCCTTGATCTCTCCGGGTTCCACGGCGCCGGGGCGGTCCACTATGTCCGGCTCGACGTCCATGATCTCGATGAAACGGTCGAACGACGCCATCCCCTGTTGCATCTGCTCGATGAAGTTCACCATCCGTCTCACCGGACCGATTATGAAGGGCACGTAGAGCTGGAAGCCGATCAGGTCCGCAAGGTCAATCCTGCCGTAGTAGACCAGCGCCGTGCCGCCGCCGATTATCACAAGGCTGTACGCCTCCATCATGAACATCATCCCGCCGTGGAACGACGCCATGATCGAATACATGCCCTCCTTGGCGCTCTTGAACTCTTTGTTGACCTCGCCGAATTTCCCGATCTGGTGATCCTCGTTGGTGAAGGATTTCACCTCCCGGATGCCTTGGATGGAATTCTCGACGCTGCTGTTGATGTCGGCAATTCTCTCGCGGACGGTCTTGAATCCCCTGCGCATCTTCGTGCCGTAGACGGCCCCCCAGAGAACCATGAAGGGCAAGGGCGCGATGGACAGGACAGCCATGGTCGGGCTGATGCTGAACATCAGGGCAAAGCTCCCTATGATGGTCGTCAGCGATATGAAGAGGTCTTCAGGAGCATGGTGCGCGACCTCGGCGATGGTGAAAAGGTCGTTGGATATCCGGGAGATTATATGGCCCGTCTTGGTGTTGTCGAAATAGGTAAAGGATAGCTTCTGCAGGTGGCCAAAGAGGTCGGCGCGCATGTCCGTCTCCATGCGCGTGCCGAGGTAATGGCCGAAACGTATGTTGACGTATGACGCAAGGCTCATAAGGCCGACCAGCGCGAGGGCAATTCCAAGCGAGGCGGCGATGCGGTTGACTTCCTGGGCCGGGAGGTCGTACTTGATCGTGTTTCGCACGAGCATCGGGATGCAGATGGCGAATCCCGACTGCATGACGGCCGTGGCCATGTCCAGGATGAACAGCCACTTGTGCGGGCGGTAGTATGCTGCGAACCGTCTGAGGGAGTTCAACATGCAGGTCAATCTTCAGAACGGGACATTGCGCGGCCCACTGCGGCGCTGGCGCGCTTGGCGTCAGCAACCAACATAAATAGCGATGGGGCGAGGACAAGGGTGATAAGGGTCGCAAAGAGCAACCCGTATCCCAGAGACAATGCCATCGGGATAAGGAATCGAGCCTGACGCGACCTTTCGAAGATCATCGGGGCCAATCCGCCGAACGTGGTCAGGGTGGTCAGCATTATTGGCCGGAAACGCTGAATGGCAGCGGAATGAATCGCATCCCAGGGGGATAACCCATCCTGCCTCAGCCTGTTGTTTGCGAACTCAATCATTACAAGGGAGTCATTAATCACCACGCCAGACAACGCGACAATGCCGAACAGGCTGGGAATCGAGAGGTTATAACCCATAACCAGGTGGCCCATTATCGCGCCGACCACCCCGAAGGGAATGCTGACCATTATGATCAGGGGCTGAGAGTAGCTGCGGAACGGGATGGCCAGCAGCACAAACACCCCCATGACAGCCAGAATAGATGTGATCTTGAGACTGCCCATGCTTTCCCGCATGTCCGCCTCATGGCCTTCGAAACTATACATCAGCCCAGGATATTTGCGTATCAGCTCCGGCAGCGCCCCGACCTTCAGGTCGGCCAGCACCTCTCCGGCCTGGCTTCGTGGCACGATGTCGGCGGAGACCTGAACCACCCTGCGCCCGTTGCGGCGGTTTATAGTCGTGTATGCCCGTCCGCGACTCACGTCGGCGACCTCCTTTAGCGGGACGAATGCGCCGGCTGGGGCGCGGATGAGCAGGCTTTCGATTGTGTGTTCAGTTGAGCGCTCGGTTTCAGGCAGGCGAACGATGATCTTCACCTCGTTGCGCCCGCGCTGCTGGCGCAGCACCTCAGCGCCGTAGAACGCGCTCCGGACCTGCCGCGCAACATCCCTTGCCGTAAGCCCCAGCGCCTTGCCTTCGGGCTTGATCGTGAAGTCAAGTTGCTGTTTGCCTGGCTGGAATCCGTCGTCTACATCCTTGACCTTGGGATACGTGGCAAGGGTTTCGGCCAGGTCGGCGCTGGCCTGCTCCAGCACTTCGATGCTGCGATGGCTCAGTTCGACCGTGACCGGGCGGCTGCCGCCGCCGGGGCCGCCTGCGTCGGAAGCGAAACGCAAATATTCGACCCCGGGGATTTCGCCGACCTTCTGCCGCCATCGGTTTGTAAATTCCAGGGTGCTCATTATCTTGTCGCGCACTTCCGCCTCGGCCAGTTCCACGCGCACGCGGCACATATGGCCGCCGCCATTGCCGACCTCCGCCAGGATTGACTTCACCAATTCCGGATGCCCGGATTCTTCGATTATCTTTTCAGCCCCGGCGACGATGCGCTTCATCGCGGCTTCGGTTTTTTCGACTGGCGCCCCGTACGGCAGCACGAGCCGCGCGTCGGCGAAATCGGATTCCACGATCGGGAAAAGTTCCAGGCCCATCCTTCCGCTCAGCGCGTAGGACAGGCACAGTACAAGAAAAGTCAGAGCCGCAGCGACTGTGACGTAACGATGGCGCATGGTGAAGGCCAGGGCGGGGCCATAACGATCCTGTACCTGTCTCATGAACCACTTGCTGAAAGCCTGCTGCCTTTCGTGCAGCCATTTCTTGATGCCGCGTCTGCGCCTTTCGCGATGATGCCCAAGATGCGCCGGCAGGACATAAAGGCATTCAAGAAGCGATATGGCAAAGACCATGCAAACCACGACGGGCACCATTTTGAAAATCTTTCCCATGGTGCCGGGTATGAAATATATCGGTATGAAGGTTACAATGTTCGTAAGGACGCTGAATACGACTGGAGATGCGACTTCCTGCGTTCCGATTATCGCCGCGCGAAGGAAGGGAACCCCGGACTGGTGATAGGTGTATACGTTTTCACCGACTACGATCGCGTCATCAACCACAATGCCCAGCGCGATGATAAAAGCGAACAAGGACATCATATTGATCGTTATGTCAACATGCGGCAGGAAGAGGAAGGCACCCAGGAATGACACCGGTATGCCCATCATCACCCAGAAAGCGAGCCTGGCTTCAAGAAACAGGCCGAGGGAGATCATTACAAGGGCCAGCCCCATCGCCCCATTCTTCAAGAGAAGCTCGACGCGCTGTTTATAAGTGTCCGACCTATCGTCCCTTATAGCAATATCAATACCCGGTGGAAGATCGCTCTCGATCTCCGCTAATTGGCGCTTCACCGCGTCGGAAACGGATACTGGGGTCTGATCGCCAACCCTGTAGACGTCAAGAGTGATTGCTCGATGGCCGTTGAATTGCGTGAAGCGGTCGGTGTCGGCGAAGCTGTCGTCAATCCTGGCCACGTCGCCCAGCCGCACCTGTGCGCCGTCCGGCGTCGTGATTATCGGCAGTTCGGCGAACTGTTTTCCGTAATCGCGACGCTCCTTGACGCGCACAAGCACCTCTCCGGTCTCAGTCTTCAGGCCGCCGCCGGGCAGGTCAACGGAGGCGTTGCCGAGACGCCGGGCGATCTCCTCAATTGTCAGCCCGTATCGCCTGAGGTTTTCCTGGGAAATCTCAATCCCGATCTCCAGCGACGGCAGGCCGGAAAGATCAACCTGTGTGATGCCGGGGTCCTGTAGCAACTGGTCCCTGGCCTGTTCTCCGAGCCTGTGAAGAACGGTATCAGGGGCATCGCCATACAGCACTACGGTCAAAACCTCGCGCTTATTTTGAACAATCCTTATCTCAGGCTCCTCGGCGTCCTCCGGGAAGGTGGTGATCCTGTCCACCTCGTTTTGTATCTCGTTGGCCAGCTTCTGAAGGTCGGCCCCAAGCAGCATCTCGACAGTGACAACGCCGCCGCCCTCTGACGCCGTGGCTGTAACCTCGTCAACGCCGTCCAGTCCCTGCACTGCTTCTTCGACCGCAAGCAGGATTCCGTTCTCCGCGTCTTCTGGCGTCGCGCCGGGATAGGCGACCTGCACGGTCACCGCGTCGAAGGTGATGTCCGGGAATACCTCCTGTTTTGTGTTTCTGAGCGCAATGAAGCCGCCAACCAGGCACAGAAGCATTGCCAGATTTGCCGCGACCGAGTGGCGGGCCATCCATGCTACGGCTCCCTTGTTTTCCTTTTCCAGCGGGAGTTCAGTCATGGCCGCGCCTCCGGTTGCTTCCCTTCGCGCCCTTTCTGCTGTGGGCCGCCCTCCGGCCTCCCCTGAGTCTGCGCTTCGGTCCTGAGCGCCATTCCCTGAACAGGAGCGCCAAGATCCGTCGTCACCAGCATATCCCCATCCTCAAGACCGCCGGAAATATACACTTCCAGATTATCGCTCCATTCGATCTCGACGCTTTGTATCGCCAGCGTATTGTCCGGGCGCATCACCCATATCCTGTCTCCGTCATGAAGACAATTGCGCTCGATCCGCACGACATTGCCGATCTCCTTTCCCTCGATTTCCATTCTGACGTAGGAACCCAGTATCAAGGGATGCTTCGCCCCCTCTGCGGAGTCATACTCTAGCGGGTCGGCGACGCTGACGATCAGCCGCGCCATGCGCCCCTGCGGCTCAAGCTCCGTCATCATGCGCCGCACGACGCCCTCGCGGAAAACGCCCGGCCCCCACGCCGCCTCGTGGAAGATTCGGACCTTCGATCCGGCGTCTCCATTCAGGCCGGGAACGCTGATCCACTTCAACTGGTCAACCGGAACCGTCGCCTCGATCCAGAACTCATCCGTCCCGACCAGCGACGCAAGCTCTGCGCCGACCGCCACTTGTGCGCCGCAATCAACGGCCTTTGTCGCCACAATCGCGTTGAACGGCGCTTTGACGTTCGTCCTCTCCAGATCAAGCTCCGCCTTGCCCAGCGACGCCTCGGCGGCCATGACGTATGCCGCGGCGGCCTGAGCCGCGAAATCGGCGGATTTCCTCTGGGTTTCAGCTGACAGTTTTGAGATCTCCGCGGCCTTTCTATCCGTCTCAGCTACTCGCTTTGCCACCTTCGCGGCATCATATTGGGCTTGGGCAGTGGCCAGTTGGGGCTGCCTGAGCATCAGTTCCCTGTCTTCTTCCGCAGCTTCCTTGCCGAGAAGTTCATATTCCCGCTTGGCGACGGACTGCTGCCCCTTTTCAATCTTCCACGCCGCCTCGGCGCGGATGGCGTCGGCATCCTTCAACGCTATCTGGTTCGCGCTGTTTTCCAGCTTGACGTCGGCCTGCTTCAGGTCCGCATCGCGCAGGGCTATGTCCGCCGCACGCTGCTCCGCCTCGGCCTTGCGCCGCAGCAGTTCCGCCCTGGTTTGCTGAAGGGCCAACTCATAATCAACCTGCTCGATTTTCAGAACCTTATCGCCGGCCTTGAAGCTGCCGCCGGGCATGAAATTATCGGCGACCTCGACAATCTCCCCGCCGACGCGGGAAGCGAACTTGATCCGTTTCGCGGCCACGACTGTTCCCATCGCCGGAACTGCGACCGAATGTGTCCCGGCCTCTAGTTTGCGGACTTCCACGAGCGCGGCCTGCGCCTCGCGGGGCTTGCGTTCCGCCTTCGGCGGATTCTTCAACCACCATACTGAGATCGCCGCGCCGACAATCAGCATTGCGGCGCCTATCGCGAATCCCGCGATCTTTCCCATCCTGCCGCTGCGCTGCGGATCGCCCTGTCTGCCCGGGGCTCCCGATTCAGTTCCGTTCGTCATCATGATTTTCCGTTTTCCTGTGCTTGTCCTGTTGTGTTTCCGCTGTTGTCGCCATCGTCTTTCTTGCCGGGCCGCTCCATCTCCCAGCCGCCGCCGAGCGCCCGGTAGAGGCTTATGCGATACTCGACGAGCTGCCTGCGGGCCTGAAGGTGCGTCCTCTGAAGGCGTTGGTGCGAAAGCATCGTCGTGAGGTATCTCGTGAAGTCGGCTCCGCCCTTGGTGTAATTCTCGCGGGTCTGCTCCGTCGCCTGCCGGGAAAGGTCAAGCTGTAGTTGCAGGCTTGCGACGTATTGCGCCTGACGGTCTTCTTTCACCAGCGCCTCCTCCACCTCCTTGAGCGATGTCAGCAAGGTCTGGCCGTAGGAGTCGAGTTGTTGGGCTGCGACCGCGCGCGTTCTCCTGACCTCGGCCCGCCTTCTGCCGCCGTCAATGATCGGGGCGGCGACATTGGCCGCCAGACCGGCAAGCCAGTTATCGAAGAGATCGCGCGTGCGTTCGGCGCTGGTTTCCGCCCGGGCCGTCAGGCTCAAGCGTGGGAAGCGGTCGGCTATTGCCGCCGCCACGCGCCTGTCCGCAGCCTGCACGCGCAACTCCGCCGCGCGCAGGTCCGGCCTCTGCCGCATCCATCGGGCGGGAACGCCCGTCTCCGGAAGCGGCGGCAATTCCGGCAGTCCGCCTGCGTAATCGAAATCCCTGCTCCCCGGCGCGGCGCCCAGCAGAACGGCCAACTGGTACTCCAGCACCTTCGCGCCTGATTCGACCAGCGCGCGCTCCCCTTTTGTTGACTCGACCAGTTGCCGCTGTTGAAGCACGTCCGTCGCGGTGGCCTGCCCGCTACGGAATTTCAGGGTGACGACCTCCAGATAGCTCTCGTTGGTCCGCGTCTGCTCGTCAAGCAGCGCCAGTTGACCCCTTAATTCAACAAGTTGGTACCACGATCCTGCGACCTGGGCCGAGAGCGTGATTGCGGCCGCGCTCAAATCCTCGCGCGTGGCCAGAAGTTCAAGTTCCGCCGCGTCTTTAGTCGCCCTGACGCGCCCCCAGAGGTCAATCTCGTAGCTTGCCGCAAGGCCGAGTGTATATTCAGTTCCATACTGCCTGTCGCGTCCCTCCATACTGTTCAGGGATCGCGTCCAGTTCGCGGAGCCGTCCAGACTGGGCCAGAATCCCGCCCAACTCGCGGACGCCGACGCCTGCGCCTGGTCCAGCCTGTCCCAGGCGGTTTTCAGCGTGAAGTTTCGCAGGAGAGCCTCATCCACAAGCGAGTCCAGCCGCGGATCGCCGAAGGCGGACCACCACTTCGCCGGGGTTGCGGTTTCCCCGGAGGTTGAAAAGGTCCCCGGCATATGGGCCGGCGGCTCAATGTCTTTGACCTGCGTTTTACAGGAAACCATGAAAGCCAGTATCAGTATCATCGCCGGCCGGAATCGGGCCTGAGGCGATTGCTTATCATTATCTCTCATCGAATCTCCGCTTCTTCAATGTTGCCGTTCGTATCCCCGTCATCCTGCCTCGATGCGCTCCCGGACCGCCTTCATGCCGGCAAGAGAGAATAGCGCGATGTGTTCGGAAAGGCGGTCAACATCCTTGAAGGTAAAGTTCCAGGGCGGCCCGCGCCGCTTGCCGGGGCGTTTGTGGCCTATCATCCTGCACTGGCTGACAAGGCTCATCTCGCACATTTCCAGATCTTCGCGGGAGGCTTTCGGTCCGAGAAGTTCAGCTATGACGCCGAGAGTGTATTCGCGCCGCTCCCTGATCCGGGCGTCCAGGGCTTCGTCAATCAGTCCCGTCGGGTTCACAATTTCCATCATCCTGAGCCGATGGAAATGGCCCATCTTGTCGTCGAGAATCCGCATCAGCATGGCTCGCACGAACGCCTTGAGCTTTTCATCGGCTGGGGCGTCAGGCCCCGCGCCGCCGTCAATGGGATAGAGTTTGTCCATCTCATCTGCCACATGTTCCCACGTCGCCTTGTAGAGCGCGTCCTTGGAGCGGAAGTGGTAGTTTATGGCGGCCGTGTTGACTCCGGCAAGGCGGCATATCTCCGCGTGCGTCGCGTCGCGGTAGCCCTTCTCGCCAAAGACACTGCACGCGGCCTCCATTATCTTCCGCCGCGTTTCTTCCCCGTCTTTTCTCACGCTCATTGCCGCGCTCCTCCCGGGCAAGTCAACCGGAAATTTCAACTGGACAGTTGAATTATACGATTGCCCCGGGTCCGAATCAATGCCGTTTTGAGAAGAATATCCGTTGAGCGGCGGCTCGATTTACGGACTGCCGGCATTGACATGCGGCGCATTTTCTTGTCCCGATATCTCGACTTTCACGCCTCTGTGTAATAAAATGCCGTCCTGACTTTCAGGCATGGCCTGCGCCGTGGGAATCGGACTGTCAGGCGACAGGATGCGGCGCCGCCAATCATGGAAGGAAAGGATTCGGAGTCTGAAATGGCTAAAAGCAAGCGCGGAAAGATAGTTCTGGCCTATTCGGGCGGATTGGACACCAGCGTGGCAATCCGCTGGCTTAATGAGACATATGATCTGGACGTCGTGTGCGTCTGCGTGCAGATGGGAGCGGCGACGCGAGACCTTGAGGCCTCCCGCAAGAAGGCGATCAAGATCGGCGCGGTCGAGTCCATCCTGATTGACGGGCAGCAGGACTTCGTTGACTACTTCGTCTGGCCGTCGCTTCAGGCTGACGCGCTATACGAAGGCCAGTATCCGATGGCCACCTCGCTGGGCAGGCCGCTGATCGCCAAATACATGGTTGACGTCGCGCGAAAGACGAACGCCGTCGCCGTAGCGCATGGCGCCACCGGCAAAGGCAACGACCAGGTCCGCATGGAGATCGGTTGCCGCACGCTGAATCCGAAGCTCAAGATCGTCGCCCCGCTGCGGGAATGGACGATGACGCGCGATCAGGAGATTGACTACGCCGCCGAACACGGCATTCCGGTGGAAGCCACCAAGAAAAGCCCCTTCAGCATTGACGAAAACATCTGGGGCCGGTCGGTCGAGTGCGGCATGCTGGAGGATCCGTGGAACGAGATGCCGAAGGGGCCGTACACCTGGACAGTCGAGCCGGACGAGGCCCCCGCCAAACCGAAATACATCACGATCACTTTCGAGCAGGGCATTCCGGTGGCGCTGGACGGCAGGAAAATGGGCGGCATCGCGCTCATAAAGACCTTGAACGAGATCGCCGGCAAACACGGCGTCGGGCGCATTGACATGATGGAGAACCGGCTGGTCGGCATCAAGTCGCGCGAGACTTACGAAGCCCCGGCGGCTGTCGTGCTGCACACGGCGCACAGAGCCTTGCAGAGCCTGACGATGTCGAAGGATCAGGTCAGATTCAAATATTACGTCGCAACGCTCTACGCCGACCTGGTCTACAACGGGCTTTGGTACACGGCCCTTCATCAGGACCTGATGGCGTACGTCCGCTCCAGTCAGCGGTGCGTGTCCGGCGACGTGCGAATGAAGCTCTACAAGGGGTCAGCCACGAAAGCGGGCGTCAAGAGCGACGTCAGCCTCTACGCCAAGTCCCTTGCGACGTACGACATAGGAGACACATTCGACCACAAGGCGGCGGAAGGCTTCATCAAGCTATACGGACTTTCCGCTCAGACGCAGGCGCTGTTGCAGAAGGACGCGCTGGGCGTCAGGGACATCAAGACGTCAGTGGTTCCGCCGACGAGGAAGTACTAGCGGACTTGCGCGATGAACGACGGATGACAGGCAGTTTCTTATCACTTCCCTCATCCGTCGCTTCGCGCCGCATTCTCCCGGCGGGAGAAAGAAAAGCCGTTTTGCGCGGCGACATGCTCTCCCCATGGGAGAAGGGGATAGGACAATGGATTCGGACGCGATTGTCTTCTATGAGGAATACTACCTCATCACGCACTGCGCGAAGAGAGGAAGCAATCTTCTGGAATCCGACGGCCATAAGCGTCTGCTCCTTGACAATATCAACTTCTTCCGCGCCAGGGGGCTTTATCAACTGGCCGGCTACGTCATCCTTCCGGACCATTATCACCTGCTTATCTCGCCGGCGGAGGGGCGTTCCTTTGACGATATCCTGGTTCCGCTGACGGCTTACGTTACGCATCATCTCAGCGCGGTTTCCGGACTGCCGAAACCGCTCTTCAGGTCGGTGGCGGGCGTCCGCGTCGTGCCCGAGGAGAAGCTCAACGACGCGTTGAACTTCCTGCATGAGAACCCGGTACGCCACGGACAGACCGGGACTCCGAAGGATTACGGCTGGTCCAGTTACGCAAATTACTACCTGCGCAACGAGTCGCTGGTCCAGCTTGACCGTATCCCAATGTGGTAGAGCGGATGGGAATGCGCCCCCTTCACAAGGAGCAGATCGGGACAGGCCCTTCCCATTCCATCGCCCTGATCGCGGTCATGGGTATGACGTGCGGAGGAATGCTGGCAATATCGAAACTCTGGATGCCGGCACTGCGCAGCCGTTATGAAACCTACCCCAAAATTCCGGCGGTCGCCCTGGGATGCGGACTACTGTTGGGGATGATGGCGGCGGGATATCTCCCGCTTGTCCGCGTCGCAAAGAACGTTGATGGACTGCCCGGCGGCAGGACTTCGCGAGTAAGACGTTTTCTCCTGGGTTCGGACGGCCCGCTCCGGATATTTCCCATCCTTATGATCCTTTATCTTGCGTGGACGTGCATCAGTTATTTCTTCGCCCCGACGGACGGGACGCGCGAGATGGTTCTGCGCGGAATTCCCTTCGCGCTGCTTTACGCGATCCCGGCGCTTGTCGTCCGCAGGGCGTTGCGCTGCCGGCGCGATTTTCAGCTTGTCGTCTGGACCTACGCGGTTCTCACCGTCGCGGCCGCGGCGTTCGGACTGCTGGACAATGCCGGGCTTCTGATCGCGCCATTCTCGGGCAGTCGGTTTCCGATGGCCGTGCAGCGCCCGTTCGGGAACACTAATTTCGTCGGCCCGCTTCTCGCCCCGGCGGCCGCGCTGCTGACGGTCAGGTTGATTTCCGCCCTGAGCGCGTTTTTCGGGAAGGCCGGCGGGCAGTTCGCGGGCGACTCGAAGCGCGTTCTGGCCTTCCGCGCCGCAAGCCTACTGATCGGATTGGCGGTGGTTCTTGGCGCGGCGTGGCTCGCCGGATCGTTGTCGGGGAACATTGCGGTTGCCGCATCGCTGGCGCTGCTGCCGTTTGGATTTTCAAGATCGCGGGCCGGGGCATTCATACTGGGCGCGGCTTTCCTGTCCGCCGCGGCGGGGTGTTATTTTGTATTGTTGAATGACGCGGCGTGGGGCGCTTTCTGGAACGGAGCCAATGCTCCGGGATCAACGATGGCCGTCAGGACTTTCCTGGGAGCCGGAGCGCTGGAGATGTTCCGCGCGCGCCCGCTGACGGGCTGGGGTTACGGCAATTTCTTGAGCGTCTATCCGGCCTTCGAGCTTGCGAACGCAAACGACCATTTCTGGGTGCGGCAGGGCATCTCCGCAAACGCGCACAACGAATACCTCCAGATACTGTCCGAGCTTGGCATCGTCGGCTTCGTCCTGTTCATGCTCGCGATCATTGTTCCCATCGTGATGACGCGCTCGGCGATGCGCAGTGAGCCTGACGCGCGCCACCGCGCGACAACGATTGCGCTGACTTCCGGGCTATGCGGGATGTTGCTGGCCAACGCATTCAGCGTGAGCCTGCGGTTCTGGGACGTGGCGCCGATCTTCTGGGCGCTGTTCGGCGCGATGACCGCCGCCGGCGAGGGGCTGCCGGCCGAGACGGCGGACGCAATCCTCCTCGCTGCGCCTGCCGCCCGGAGCAAGGCAGTCCGAATCCTGTGCTGGACGACGCTCGCCGTGGTCTTCATGGTTTTCTCAAATGTCTTTATCAACGAGTATGCCTCGGACTGCTCATACGCCCGCGCATCCGAATGGCAGGCGCGCATCGGCCCGGATCAGGACGCGGCGAACAAGGCTGTCCATGCGACCGCTTCGGCGATTTCGACCGGGCTTCAGCCGGCGCATCATCTTTATGGGTTAAAAAAGGCTGCCGATCTCTTCCATCGGCTCGGGTCTCCGCAACTGTCGCTCGAATTCCTGCTCCGGCTCAGGCGGCTTGCGCCTCATTACGAGGCCGCGCGAATTGACATCATCAGGCGACTGGCCCAACTGGAGCGCCATGACGACGCCCGCCGCGAGGCCGAGGATTTCGCGCGACGAAATCACGAATCGCCGAGCGCGTGGATGCTTCTGGCCGAGGTTGAGCTGCATCGCGAAAGACGCCCCACCCGCGAGGCGGCGGACGCCGCGCTGGTCGCCTCAATATTGGCAGTCCGAAACGCGGCGCAGTGGAAGAACGAACCAAGAATGGGGGGGGAAATCGCCGAGGAACTGCTCCGCGCTGCGGAGCTTTGCGCAGCCTCCGGCCTGCCCGGACGCCGCCGTTTGGTTCTTGACGCCGTCGTCAATCCGATTCTCCAATCCGCTGCGCTGGCCGACCGCGAGGGGCTTGTTGATTCGCGGGTCTGCGCCCTTTTCCTGGACGCCGCAAGGCTGTGCGCGGCGGAGGGCATGGAGGCGGAGGCGCGGGCGATCCTGAAAGCGGCAGCGCCTTCGGCATTGAGATTGGGCGCTTACTATGCCCGGATGCCCGCCCCGCAAAGGAGGCGCGCCGTATCCCTGCTGGCGGGCATGGCGGAACTTTGCGAGCAGAACGCGCTTTACGGCTGCGCGGCCGACATGCTCGATAAAATCCGGACTATGGGAACCGACGCACCGGGACTTGACCGCAAGATCGAACAACTGCGCGCCCTTGAGGCGGGGCGATAAAAGGGTCTTCGCCGCATTCAGACGTCCAGTCTTGCGCCGCGCACCGCGCGCCGCGCTGGGTGACGTTATGAGGCAGGCCGGGTACGCCCACTTTGGCCATTCTTGCCATGCGTTACAGGCTAACCCGAAACGCCGCGCTGTCAATATCTGTATGATGTCCCAAGCTATGGGATAACGTCCCCAATTACCAAATCAAATGTTGTTTTTCTTGCAGGTTACGAAATTGCCATGAAGCTACTGCCTCTGCATGTAAAGATCCAAATGAGTGCCAAGATTTCCCAACATTGATTGTCTCTTCGGTTGCTCACCGTAAAAGAGAATAGCATGCTCGTTTATTGTCAAAGATGGGATGGGCTTGTTCATCATTTCGCGCGATCTAACACGGACATCCTCAATTACTTTACTGAAAGGGACGAACAACGCTTCTGATTCTGTTTTTTGCAGACCGAGCGCGAATACACTTACGGGACCCTTTTGATCAGGACAAAATAGAATACCCATTCTACCGGTTATAGCGACAAGCTTTACATCATTTCCCAAATCCTTATTTCTCCTGTTGTCAAGTAATAATTTCCTACTTTCAACTGAATCTTGGTCTGTTGTAATACACGGAAAGACATATTCTTTTCCACGGTATTCCTCATAGCGAGGTCCCGGAAGATAGTCTTGCAGGCTTTCTTCCGCCAGCGCATCAGTGTCAAATCCCACCACACACAAGATTAGTCCTGTGGAGTCACTCCATGTCAGTACTGTACATAGAGGTATTCCGACGGAAGACTTATCATTGATGATGAATCGAATAACTATTTGTTTTTCCTTCATAATCAATCTGTTTCTATCTTTAGCCAAACCCTCCGGGAGGAAGCCAGCACGATTGAACTCTACTAAGTAGTCTGGAAAAATATCATTATACTTATTATGATCTAATATATCATGTTTCAGCGGGATTGCAGCCAGCCAGTATTCAGTCTTGGTTCTCCTTCCGAGGTAGAAAGCATCAACCTTGCTCCGTCGCGTATCAGTATCAGTGGGAAGGATTCCATTTTTAAACTCGCCTTTTGAATGATCTTCGCCGGGTCTGTATAAATCAGCTAATTGGTCATCACGCAATTTATCCTTCAGGCTCCTTTTATAATCACATGACACTTCCATTGTCAGTTTCTGGAGCCTTTTCTCGGCTATTTCCCTGCACTTGTGGATAAATTCTTGGCCGGATTCAACAATTTTAACCTCGATCTGACTGACACGGTTTCCAATATCTGATATTCGCGTATCCAGTTCTCTGTCGCGAACATCTAGCCGCTTGACCTCTGTATCAGTTCTGTTTCTGAGATTTACAATCTCCTTGGTGGTACTAGCTGTGACACTCGCCATGTCTTGCCTAATCGCTTTGTCAGCTTGTTCTTGCTGCTGTTTTGTTGCATCAAGACCGCTTGAAAGCTTCTCATCAAATTCTGCTCTTGCACTTGCCAAATCGTTTCTGAAAGCCGTATTGGCCTGTTCTTGTTGCAGTCTTGACTCGACAAGTTCCTTTCGTAACGCTTCAAGGTCACCCTTGGTCGCACAGCCAGCGACAAGAAAAACGGAACAAAGGAATGAAAGCGCTGTTGTTGCTGGTCTGATCACTTCATTCTCCTGAAAGTTAACTGATGGAGGGCGTTTGTTTTGCGATTTTCCCGAGATACTCCAGTATCTTGTCTGAATAATCATCCAGTTTTGGTTTAATCTGCTCTTCTCTAAGTTTCTTGGTCCCGTTCTTCATTGCCTCCGTTATTCCTGTCGCTATCCTGTTGGCATCAGGTTCGCCCGACAAACGCCGGTCAAGTTCTTCAAAAAAATATTTAGCGCCAACTTTACTTGCGACAGTCACTATCTGACCAACACTGGCGCCTATTGGATTACTGGGACCTCCTGCAATAGCTGCAGCGCCAAGTCCTGCCAGAGCGCCAGTAGCTACTGACAATACCTCCCTTTGAATTTCATTCAGCGTTACTCCGGGCATTGCATTTTCAATGGCCTTTTTTATGTCTTCAGCCGTGCCGTTTTCTCTGAGTATCTTTTCAAGCGGTATTGATTGAACCGCCTTGATTACAACACCCCGCAGGTTTTCATCGAAAGCTTTTCCCAAATCCTCGGCAATCAGTTGTTGAAAGTAATCAAGCATTTCCTTCTTGACAGCCAGTTCCAGTTTATCCGCCCACTCGGTAAGCTCTTTTCGCATTTCGGTTTCCGAGAGTAACTCGGCTATTAGGGCATCACGTTTATTTGCAAATTCAGGATCTTTCTTGACCTGATTCCAATCCTCTCTGGTCCGATTGCGAATATCCTTTGCCAGCGCCACTAGATCGGCAGATCCCTTGTTGATGCGTTGCTCCCGGTTCTGTAAAAAATCCTTCTCCCATTTATTCAGACGCTCTGCATATAGCGATTCAAGTCTGCTTTTATACTCCTGTTTCCTCTCTATCAGTCTTGTATCTTTGGATCGTGGATCCCTTTGTGTTGACTTTTCGGCTCGAATTTCCTGGGCGCACATAATCGCCACGGTCATCGCCAAGCACATGCGGAAGATTTTGTTTTTCATTCAACGTCTCCCTTTTATGAACGCCTTGTCAGAAAAAAATGAAACGCGAACCACGTCTGAATCTTCGGAATCACTCCCACGCCATTGAGGATTTCTATTCTGAAATGCGCATGAAATCAAGGGGCAGTCCAGACGGTAGTGCCAGTTCCGTCTCGCAACTCAAGACGTCCTATTTTATTGCAAGCCGCCGTGACGACGGGATTGCTCTTCTCATTTCGTATCGTCATTATTCCTCCGCCATCGGGCGTAGTGGAAGCTACGAATATAGTGCCTCCCGCATTGTTTTTCAGGGCGATCATCCCGCCGTCTTCCCCGGCGGTCAATAAGCATACAGCCTTGTCATTCTTATTAATGATCTCGACCATGCCTCCTTCTGGGCTTTCCCTGAGTCGCAGAATGGTCTTACCATTCCCATTAACAACTTCAAGTTCACTGACTGTGAGTTTGTCTGCCTGCCGACGGTTTGCTGCTGCAAAAATAAGCGATGCAAAAATCACATTGGATATCAGAAGCCATCTTCTCAGGCCGCGAGAACCTTTTTCCAATCTGTTCAGACGCTCCTCTATTCCTGACATTGATTAGCCTCCTGCTGGAAAACACTGGGAATCCGTAGACAGCGACCCTATTTCTGCATCTCTCATGTCCCTTACACCCTTTCTTTACCGGGCGGCCCGCCGCCTTCCGCAGAGTAGTGTGGGCAACGTGATACGCGTTGCCCACGCGGTTTCTCCGTTCGCCATCCTCAAGCCCATGACTCTACTATACCACGCCCATTGAAAATTCCAATCCCCGCCCCCGCCGTTCTTCGTGTCTTTGTGACAATTGGGGACGTTACCATATTTATTCTTGCTCGCATTCTGCTTCCTGCATTCTGGCTATGAATTACAGGCTACCGCGCGAAGCCCGCGGCGTCAACGCATCCGCCGTCTTGATGTCCTTGATTTCCGATTTCCGGCCCTGTCACGCCTCCAGCCGCGCCCCGCGAGAAACAACCTCCCTCCTGACATCGGCATAGTCGAGATCACGCGGATCGCAGTCATTAAGGGCGGACTTCGCGGCGGCGATGCCGGCGGCCTGGCCCATCATTGCGCACGTCGTGCTGACCCGCGCAGAGGACAGCGCGAGCTGGTCCGCCGAGAAACATCGCCCGGCAACGAGAAGATTACGCCCGTCCCGCGCAAGGAGGCTGCGAAACGGAATCTGGTAGGGCGGCACGGCCAACTGATCTTTCGGCAAAATGTAGGTCCGCTTGTCGTCGTCAGGCTTGTGTCCGTCAAGGTAGAAAACCCCGCGCGCAACGGCATCATCGAACCTTGCCCCCGCCCGCAGGTCGTCAACCGTCAAGACGTAATCCCCGACGACCCGCCGCCCTTCCCGGACGCCGATCATCGGGGAGCAGTGGTTCAGGAGCCACGGCTTCTTCTCTACGCGCTGGTAATAGTCCAGAACCTCCATCATGCGCCTTCGGGCGCGGATTTCCGCAGCGGTCAGGCTCTCCGTGTCGCCCGAGTCGAACATGGGTATTTTGATTTTGATCGCGTTGCCGCCGGGACCGTTCGGCCATACGCTTGTCATTGGCAGGTCCTCACGCTTCTCGATTTTGCCGAACCTGCTCTCCGGAACCTCGGCGCGGGCGTCGCCGGCGGAGACGTGCCTGATGAAGAACATCATGGACATGGGCAGTTGCATGCCGTCCTCCGGACGGCCTTTCATGATCTCGAAGCCTGCCGCGCGGGCAAGGTCGGCCTCGCCCGAGCAATCAATGAACTGCCGGGCGCAAAGCGCCTCCGGGCCGGATTTGCCGCATAAGATGCAGTGGGTGAGTCTTCCGTTGTCGGCGATGGCGTCAACGAAACGGGTGTGAAGGAGGAGTTTGACGCCGCGCGACAACAGCATTTCCTGAAGGACAATGGCCAGGATTTCATGATTGAAGATGCGCGCGTCTCCGTCCGGGTAGGGCTTGTATGGAGCCACCGCGCCGAATTGATCGAGTCGGGCGATGATCTCGTCGAAGACCTCGCCCTGGCCCGCGCTCTCGCCGCAGAAGGAGCCGACGCCGCCGGCGGTCATATTCCCGCCTGTGACGGCGAAGCGTTCGATAAGGACGACCTTCGCACCGGAACGGGCTGCGGCGCAGGCCGCCGAGACTCCCGCGATTCCGCCACCGATGACGGCCACGTCCGCCTTGTAGCGTATCGGCATACGCCTCTGCCATAAAACGGCCTTGTCCGATGGATTACCAACCGCATCGCCGCGATCCTCGTCATGATGTCCTGTCGCCGCGGAGCAACCGGTTCCGACGGCAAGAGCAGTCCCGACCAGTCCGCAGCCGGCGGCGTGAAGGAAGTCCCTTTTCGTTATTCCAGAAGCCGGCGAATCATCCACGGCATTCTCCTTTGCGCGCAATCAGGCGGCGCAGATTTGACACCAGCTTTGCAGGCAGGGATAAATCAAATGACTTCCTTGTCACGCGGCCCGGGGCGCTTGAGCGATGGGAGACCTGTCCCCGCCAAGCACCCGGGTCGCTATAAAGAATCCTACTTCGTCCTCCCTCTCGGCCCACCGACGTTCTGGAATGCGGAGTTGAAATCCCTGTAAAGGGATTTGTAATCGCGTATGCGATGCCACTTTTTCAGCAGGTTCTCCGGCAGGGAGTCAACCAGTTGCAATCCCGCCCAGCCCTCAGGCACCGGGAAGGCGTAATATGGATACTGCTTCGGAACGTTGCGGACAAATACGACCTGCGGGATGACCCAGTCAAGGTACGCCATGTAAGCCCTGTGCATGCCGTCGTTTATGATGTTATGTATCGAGCCGTCCCGCTCGATTGACTCCTCCACAACGACCGGCAGCAGGTCAATCGCCTCGTCCTGTCCCTCAATCAGGATCGAGAGATAGCCTTCCAGATTGAAGATGTCGTATCCCGCATCCGCAAGGGACCATTTAAGCTCACGTACCTTCAGAAGCTCGGAACTCAGAACGTAGCGCTGGGCCGGGCTGAGTTGCGGCGTCGCGATGCGCTCAAGCGAGATCGAGGCGTTCTCGTAAATCCTCACACCGGGATTCTTCATGAGCGTGACGCGCCGAAGCCGGGAAATCAGTTCCTCTGCGGAATGATGTTCGACTTTCAAGATGTTCATTTCTGAACGCTCCTTGTCAGATTGAGACGGACGTTTTTCCACGCCGGGGGCATGTTACTGTTCAGTCCGGAGCAAGTCCAGAACAGCCGGCAGTTCCCCGATTGAACTCACTATTCGGTCAGGCGAGGGCAGCGTCCCGTCGCGGATGCCCTTTATGTACGCCTCCTCCCGGTCGGGGCGATGGACAATCCAGGCGGCGCGGATACCAAGCTCCAACGCCGGGGCAATGTCCGTGTCGTAACTGTCCCCGGCCATGACGCATTCCCCCGGGGCAGCCCTGGCCAGTTCCATGGCTGCGCGGAAGATTGCCGGATCAGGTTTGATCGAACCCGTCCGAAAACTCAGGATCGAACCTGACACCGCGCCGGCTATCCGCGGACACGTCTTGCAGAAGGATTGATAATAGGGAACCCAGATATTGGATACCAGGAAGACGCGGGCGTCCATCCGGACCATCGTCTCGACGGCCTGAGTCGCGCCCTCTATCTCGCGCGTGGAATCGGCCTGGGCTTCCCAGAGGTGGGCGATTATCCCGCTGTCATGAGGAAACCCGGGGATTTCACGGGCCAGCCTTTCGGCGACCTCGCCGGGACCGGAGAATTCATGCGTCATCATTACGCGCCCGATCGCGCGGGCGCTTTCAGGGGGCAGGCCCGCCGCGCGGGCAAGCGTCTTGTTTGGGGGTTCGGGAGGACCGCTGATCAGCGTTGCGCCGATGTCAAGAAAGACCGTGTTGACGCGCGTCATGGCTGCTCCAGGGATGGAGGCGCTGGAATTTCGTCAACGCGAAGGCCGTGAAGCCTCAGCAGGTTGATCCCGTGGTCGCCGCCCATGTTGTCCCGGCGGATGACGACCCTCTGGATGCCCGATGCGAGGACCATTTTTGCGCAGGTAATGCAGATGTCCGCGTTGACGTAGAGCGTCCCGCCCATGGTGGCCAACCCGCGTTTGGCGCACTGGCTGATGGCGTTCTGCTCGGCGTGCAGGCAGACCTTGTATTCCTCGTCGCCGGCCTCGTCTTTCAGGCAACGGCCGGTGTCAATGCAGTGCGGCTGGCCGGAGGGCACGCCGTTGTAGCCGTGGCTGACGATGCGGTTGTCAACGATGAGCACTGCGCCAACTTGCTTGCGCAGGCACGTGGAACGCTCGCTGATTATGTCCACGACGCGCATGTAGACCTCGTCGAAGGTCGGACGGCTTCTTCCGTAACGGTTTTCGGTCGGTGATGTCACTTTTCCATCCGGGGGGAAAATTGGGATCGAATCAATCGGCGAGATTATCGAATGCCTTCTCGAACATCTGGCACGCTCTTTCGTCAAAGAGGCAGAAGACGACCAGGGCGATTTTCGAATCGCCCTTCAGGTAACGAGCCGCCTCGCCGAGCATTATCTTGGCGCAACGGTCCATCGGGAAGCCGTAGATTCCCGCGCTCACCGCCGGGAAGGTCAGCGACGTCATGCCCTTCTCATCCGCAAGTTTCAGGCAACTGAGCGTGGCGCTGCGGAGTTTATCGTCTTCGCCTCCCTCGCCCATGCGGGGGCCTACGGTGTGAATGACGTATTTCGCCTTGAGCTTCCCGCCGCCGGTCAGTACCGCCCCGCCGGTCGGGCAGTGTCCTATGCGGTTACTCTCCTGCTGTATCGCCGGGCCGCCCTTGCGGCTGATGGCAAGGGCCACTCCGCCGCCGTGCTGAAGACGGTTGTTTGCGGCATTGACGATCGCGTCGGTGTCCGACGCCGTGATGTCGCCCGTCATGATGCGGAGGACCTTGCCTCCGATTGTCTTATCTTTCTTCATCCGCATTACTCCCGCGTTGAGCGCGCCGCTCGTGCAAAGCCTCAGACCTTCGGTCTTTCGACTTCGCACCCCCTACGCGGCCTTTCGGCTTCGCGCAACCTACGCGGCTTTTACGCGCCGCGCATCAGGCGCGAGTAAAGCCTGACGGATGCCTCCAACTGCGCTATCTCGATTGACTCGTCCGCCGTATGCGCGCCGGACGGTTCGCCCGGTCCTATTACAACCGCCGGGATGCCGGCGCAACTGAGCGGGCCGGCTTCCGTGCAGAAGGCCACGCCCTGCGGAGTCGGCTCAAGGCCTACAGCGCTGCACGCCCGCGCGACCTGCGTAACAATTTCCGCGTCCCGCTGGGTCTCAAGCCCAGGCGAATTTAAAAATCGCTCGATCTCGACCGACCCCGGCGCAACGCCGTTCTCCTCCAGCGCGGCGTCAAGCTCCGCGAAGATTGACTCCTCCGTCTCGCTCGGCATTGCGCGGCGGTCAACGTCAATGCGGCATCGGTCGGGGACGATGTTGACCTGATTGCCGCCTTTGATGATTCCGACGCTGATGGTCGGCCGGCCCAGTTGCGGATGGGGCGGCCTCGCGGCAAGGCGTTTCTCAATGGACCTGACGGCATTCAGGACGGGGACAATCTTGTAGATCGCGTTCTCGCCAAGCTCCGGCGTGCTGGAATGCGCGCACCGGCCCAGCGTCGCCATGCGCCACCGGATCGCGCCTTTGTGCGCGTTGATCAAGCGAAGGCCGGTCGGCTCCCCAACGACGGCCATCTTTGCGTCAATCCCCCACTCAAGCGCCTTGCTGATGCCGACGAGGCTGATCTCCTCTCCCATCGTCGCGACGAGCGTGACCTTGCGCCCGGTTCCGCCGGAACGGACACAATCGGCCAGGGCAGTCATGAATCCCGCAAGCGATCCCTTGTCGTCGCATGAGCCGCGCCCCCATAACCTGCCTACCCTGATGACCGGATCGAACGGGCTGATGGTCATGCCGTCAATGCGGACGGTGTCCATATGGGCGCAAAAGACGATCGGCGCGGCATCGCCGGGGCCGTCAACCGTCGCGATTACGTTGGGTCTGTCCGGAAAGACGTCGAAGGTTTCGGCGGGAACTCCGTGCTCACACAGCCAGTCCCTCACGAAGCGCGCCATCCGAGCCTCCCCGCAGTCAGGTCCCGGTTCGACAACGGCTTCCGGATTGACGCTTGGGATTGCGACCATTTGCGCGAGCAGTTCGACAACCTCGCTCATGAACTCCTCCAGGCATTTTCCTGCTGCAAAGCTCGTTTAAATTCGGCCCAGGGGAAGAGTTGACCGGGGCAGTCGGTCTGCTTCACGTCGCGATGCCCCAGCACCTGCGTGATCGGAATTCCGCAGCGGCGTTGCAGGTAATTCGTAAGGCCGATCAGCGATTTGATCTGCGCAGGAGATGGAACACCGGCATTGAAATCCCCCACTAGACAGATGCCTATCCCGTGCTCGTTGTATTCCTCGACTCCAGCGTGCGCGCCCTGAATCTGTTCGTTCCAGCGGAATGTCGTCTCGATCTCGCCTTCCTTCGACAACGTGCCGTTGCCGATGACGAAGTGATACCCGACACCCAGCCACCCCCGTTGCTTATGGGCATTATTGAAACTGCCGGCGCTTCCCTTGTCGGTTCCGCTGTGATGCACGACGATATATTTCCAGCGTCGGCGGAGGCGAACCTTTGTTAAATCATCTTCAAGCGCGATGGGAATTGCATTGGGGGAGCGTGGCGCCACCTTAGCGCCCGACCCCGGCTTCCCCCCCCGCTGGCTGTCAGGCACATATGGCGCATCAAGGTACTTGTGGTAGTTTTTGCGTTCCGGCTTTTCGGTCTTTACAGTTTCCTTCTGCCCGTTGCAACCGACCGCTCCGGCCAGGCATATCATTACGGCTACTGCCACGCTCAAGTCCCTCATTGTTACCTCGTTTCCCCCTCAGGAACCGGAAACAACGGATGAGTAGAGAAAACTGCGCGCGTCCTCGCGCACTTCCGTCGTCAGCGCATTATCCTCAGAACACCCTCCTGCTGTCCAGAAGCAGCGTTACCGGCCCGTCGTTGACGAGTTCCACGTCCATCATGGCGCGGAATCGTCCCGTTTTTACCTCGATTCCCCCCCGCCGCAGCCGTTCGCAGAACGCCCCGTAGAGCCTTTCTGCCAGGGCCGGATCGGCGGCGTTGTCGAAGGACGGCCTTCGCCCCTTGCGGCAATCACCAGCCAGCGTGAACTGCGAAACGACCAGCGCCTGACCGCCGCTCTCGACGACCGACCTGTTCATCTTACCCTCAGCATCCCGGAAGATTCTCAGCCCCGCCGTCTTGGCGGCCATGTATTCGACGTCAGGCTCCGCGTCGCCGTTCTCGACGCCCAGCAGGACAAGCAGGCCCGGCCCGATCTCGGCGATCTTCTCGCCATCAACGGTCACTGACGCCCGGCTCGTTCTCTGAATCACAGCACGCATTGTCGTATTGTTGCCGGACGGAGCGGGAGGGACAAGAAAAAGTTGGCTGATGCAACATGTGTGCGCGAGAATCTGCAGGAACGTTTTGCGGCGCGCCCGTAAATGTGGCGATAAAACGCAACATCCGGTTGACAAAACGCTTGATGTGCCGTAATATGAACTTACTCAAATGTCGCGGGGTGGAGCAGCCTGGTAGCTCGTCGGGCTCATAACCCGGAGGTCGCAGGTTCAAATCCTGCCCCCGCAACCAGAACGCAAAAGACCGCCACCGGCCTGAAAACGACCGATGGCGGTCTTAGTCTGTACGGCCTGCTTCGTTTTCGGTTGACTGTTCGCGATTCGCTGTTACATTGGAAACGTTACGGGTCTGCAAGGGGACATGCGGCCTGCGCGAGGCGCGCCCGCCCCGGCATTGCAGGCCGCGCAGTTTTCAAGCCCAATCAAGCCGCCTGAAAGCGCATGTACGTACGGCGAGCAGGTTCAGCCCCGCCCGCCGGACAGATCAAAGGCAAGGAGGTGAAGACATGGAAAACACTCTCGTCATGGGTCTCCAATGGGGCGACGAGGGCAAGGGCAAGATCATTGACGTCCTGGCGGAGGATTTCGACGCCGTCGTCCGCTTCCAGGGCGGGGCGAACGCCGGGCACACGGTGATCGTCGGCAGCGAGAAATACGTCCTTCACCTGATTCCTTCAGGCATATTGCATTCCGGCAAGCTCTGCGTGATCGGCAACGGCGTGGTCATTGACGCTGCGGAACTGATCAAGGAGATCACCGGGTTGCGGCTCAGGGGCATCGTCATCGGCGACAACCTGGCCGTGAGCGACCGCGCGCATATCGTCCTGCCGCTGCACGTCGCGCTTGACAAGGCGCGCGAGGCCGCCAGGGGCGACGGCAAGATCGGCACGACGGGGCGCGGAATAGGCCCCTGCTACGGCGACAAGGCGGCCAGGACCGGGCTTCGCGCAGGGGACCTTGTCTCGCCGGGACTGAAGGATAAGATCGCTCAAATCGTAGCGGGCCTGAACAAGCAGTTGACAGGTCTGTACGGCGCCGCGCCGTGCAACGCTGATGAGATTTTCACGCTCTGCCAATCGCACGGCGAATTCCTGAAGCCGCACATCAAGGACACGACCAGGTTGCTCCACAGGTTGCGCGACTCAGGGAAGACAATGCTTTTCGAGGGCGCGCAGGGCGCGATGCTGGACCTGGATTTCGGAACATACCCGTTCGTCACGTCTAGCAACACTTGCGTCGGCGGCACATTCACCGGAACGGGGCTGCCCCCGTCGGCACTGGGCAGGACTCTCGGCGTGGCGAAGGCGTATTGCACGAGGGTCGGGTCGGGACCGTTCCCGACCGAGCTGAACGATAGCATAGGCGCCATGATGCAGACAAAGGGCGGGGAATTCGGCGCGACCACAGGGAGGCCCCGGCGTTGCGGATGGTTTGACGCTGTCGCAGCCCGTTACGCCGTTAAGATAAATGGCGCGGACGGCCTCGTAATAACCAAGATTGACGTGCTGGACGAATTGGAAGCCATCAAAGTCTGCACGGCATACGAACTCGGCGACGAATTAGCAGACTGGGTTCCGGCAGACGTGGAAAGGCTGGCCGAGTGCAAGCCGATATACCGCGAATTTCCCGGTTGGCGAACCCCGCTGCGCAATGTGAAGTCATTCGCCGATCTCCCGGACGCCGCGTCAGCCTATCTGCGAGCGCTTGAGGAGGCCGTCGGCGTTCCTGTAAAGATTCTCTCGCTCGGTCCTGAGCGATCCAGCCTCATCAGACGGAGTTAGCCCTGATGGCAGACGCCCCGCAAGGCGATCCCCTTCCTGAACATCTCCCGCGACACATCGCCGTCATCATGGACGGCAACGGGCGCTGGGCGGAGCGGCGCGGGCTTCCCCGCCACGAGGGACACCGGGCCGGCGGTGAAAGCGTCGGCGAAATAATCTCGGAGTGCCTGAAACTCCGGATTCCGTACCTGACGCTCTACGCTTTCTCGACCGAGAACTGGAAGCGCCCCATCAAGGAGGTCCGCTTCCTGATGGGCATGCTAAAGGAATTCCTGTCCCGCGAGCGAAAGCTCATCACGGAACACAACGTCAGGATACGGGCCATCGGCGATCTTTCCCGATTGCCGTCCGAGGTAGCTGAGGAGGTCAGAAAGGCAGAGGATATCGGGCGCGGAAACACCGCGCTGACGCTGTCCGTCGGGTTAAACTACGGCGGGCGGGCGGACATCCTTCAGGCCGCAAGGCGATTTGCCGAGGACTGCTTGAGCGGCAGGGCGAAAGCGTCCGATCTGAATGAGGAAACATTTGCCGGATACCTTACGACCGCCGGCATTCCCGATCCGGACCTTCTCATCCGCACCGCCGGGGAGATGCGCGTGAGCAACTTCCTCCTCTGGCAGATATCCTACAGCGAGATATACATTTCGGACGTGCTCTGGCCGGACTTCCGCGCCCCGCAACTGCATGAGGCGCTGAGGGAATACGCCCGGCGCGAAAGACGCTACGGCGCAACCTCGGAGTCGAAGTGAAATCCATACTGGGAAAGACAATCGTCGGGATCGTTGTCCTGAGCATCACCCTCAGCCTGATCGCCGTGGATCATTTCTTCGGCGTGTCGCTGGGGATGTTCTGCCTGATCGGGACGATCGCAGCCCTTGCGCAATGGGAGTTCTACGCACTGGCCGGGCGCGACGCGATACCGCCCGCCGCGCGCATAACCTGCATCGCCTTCGGACTATCGTATCTGGCATTTCACGCGCACCTCGTCGCTGACAGGAACACGCTGGCGGCATGTGTTCCATTCCTGCTGGCCGCGATCTTTCTCTCGCACTACATGCAGCGCGGCTACGCGGGAATGATGAAGAGCCTCGCGTTATCCATAACTGGATTCGTCTACGTCCCCTTCATGCTCGGTCACATCTTCGACGTTCGCCACGCATGGGGATTGAAAGCGGCACTCGCCCTTATGCTTATCGCCAAGATCGGCGACACCGGCGGATGGGCGTTCGGAAAGCTCTTCGGCGGGCCGAAAATGGCCCCCCGGATCAGCCCGAACAAGACATGGGCCGGTTATCTCGGCAGCATCGTCTTTTCCGTCGCCGTGGCCGTCCTGACGAAAAAGCTGGGGCTGATGGATTTCCTTCCGATGGGCAAGGTCGTCATCCTCGGGCTTGTTCTTGGCGCGATTACTCCGCCCGGAGACCTTGCGGAGTCAATGCTCAAGCGCGACGCCGCGGTGAAGGATTCCGGCCTGATTCCCTCCATGGGCGGATTTCTGGACCTGGCCGATTCCCCGATATTCTCCTTTCCTGCGGCATACTACCTGATGCTGGCGCTCGCATAATTTGAACGGATGCAAATCCTGTGATACCGTAGGCAGGCTCGCTATAATGCCATTCATGATGAGAGGCGCAGCGCGTTTCCGAAGAATGGAAAAATGAAAGACGACAATCCACAAAAACAAGCTGATCAGCCGAAGCCGCCCCTGCCATCCGTATTGCTCTACGTCCTGGTGGGGTTCTTCCTTCTGTTGCTGGTGGCCAGCTACTTCGCCGGCGCCGGATCGGACATGCCCTACAGCAAGTTCGAGGAGGAAGTCCTGTCAGGGCGCGTCGAGAAGGTCGTGATCTTCAGAGACCGCAACCGGCTAATCGGCTACTACAAAACGCCCGAAAAGCCCTCGTCGGATAAGGCGACAGGGGAAAATCCCGCCGATGATAAGAATCCGCCCCCGAAGGATTCTCCCGCCAAGGCTCCAGAGGATGCGGCGCGTCTGGAGGATGCAAAAACCACGTCAGACGTAAAGTCCGCTGAGAAACCGCCTGACGGAGGCAAGGGGAACGACAAGGCAAAGACCGCCGCCGGGGCGAAATCCCTGGCCCGGCGGCTTTGGGACAAGGGGAACAATGAGGAAACCTTCGTAACCTACTACGACAGCCCCGAACAACTGCTGGACCTGCTTCACGCGGGGGCGGTAAAAGACATCCGCTACAAGGTAGACGACCACGTGGCGGAGAAGATTTTCATGTTCATGCTAATCGGACTGCTGGCGCTGATACTCTGGCGGACATTCACGAACAAGATGGGCGCGTCCGGCTCGATGGTCTCATTCATGCGCAGCCGGGCCAAGCTCTTCAACCGGGAGGAATCGGACATCACTTTCGGGGACGTTGCCGGAATTGACGAGGCCAAGGAGGAGCTGAAGGAGGTAGTAGAGTTTCTGAAGTCGCCCAAGAAGTTCCAGCTTCTCGGCGGAAAGATTCCAAAGGGGGTGCTGCTTGTCGGATCGCCGGGAACGGGCAAGACGCTGCTGGCAAAGGCCGTGGCCGGGGAGGCCGGGGTCCCGTTCTTCAGCCTGAGCGGTTCGGAATTCGTCGAAATGTTCGTCGGCCTCGGCGCGGCGCGCGTGAGGGACCTTTTCCAGCAGGCCAACAGCAGCGCCCCGTGCATTGTCTTCATTGACGAGCTTGACGCGCTTGGCAAGACGCGCGGCATCTCGCCGGTGTCCGGGGACGTGGAACGCGAGCAAACGCTAAACCAGCTCCTCGTCGAGATGGACGGCTTCGACACCAATCGCGGCGTGATAATCATGGCCGCGACAAATCGCCCTGAGACGCTGGACGCCGCGCTTCTGCGCCCGGGGCGTTTCGACAGGCACGTGGTCGTTGACCGCCCGGACCTGCTGGGACGCGAGGCGATTCTCAAGGTCCACGCAAAGAACGTCAAGCTGGACGGCAGCATTGACCTGCGCAAGATCGCGGCCATGACGCCGGGACTCGTGGGCGCCGACCTGGCGAACCTGATAAACGAGGCCGCGCTCCTTGCGGCCAGGGGCGGCAAGGAAGCAGTGACCATGAGCGACATCGAGGAGGCGGTTGACAGGGTTGTGGCCGGGCTTGAGAAAAAGAAGCGCCTGATGAGCCAGGACGAGAAGCGAATAGTAGCCTATCACGAGGCGGGACACGCGCTGGTCGCCAATCTTGTTGAGCACGCCGATCCGGTCCATAAAATCTCAATGATTCCGCGCGGATTGGCCGCCCTGGGTTACACGATGCAGTTGCCGACGGAGGATCGCTACCTGCTGACCCGCTCCGAGTTGCTGGACAGGATGGCCTGCCTGCTGGGCGGGCGCGTCAGCGAGGAGGTCGTCTTTGAAGAGATTTCGACCGGCGCGGTGAATGATCTCCAGACTGCGACGGAGATTGCCCGGCGCATGGTCTCCGACTTCGGCATGAGCAGACTCGGCCCGGTCACATATCGCGGAGACAACCAGCCAGCCTTCCTGCCGGAAGGCTGGCCGCAACCGAAAACCTACAGCGACGATACTGCGCGCATGATTGACGGGGAGATAAAGCGCCTGGTCGAGGAGGCGCGGGACAGGGCCACGGCGCTGCTGACCGAGCACCGCGACGCGTTGGAGAAGCTTGCACAGGCGCTCATTGAGAACGAGGTCATCGAAGCGGGGCATCTCAAGGAAATCCTCGCGGCGTCGGGAATCAAGGTGAAGGAGCGCAGACATCCTGAATCCGCGGAGTCCGGCAAGGCGGAAAAGCCGGCAGAGCAATCATCGGAGAGCATAGCCGTCGTCCCCCTCGGCTCCGAGGGTAAGGACGCCTCAACTGACACAAAGACCGATGCGTCCGGAACATGGTCGGGAGGTTAGCATGAATAGAATCGGGATCATTATCGGCATGGCGGCTTTCAGCGCGTTGGGTTGCGCGACCGGACCGAAATTGGAACCGCCTGACGCGCTTCCCCCCGCGCCGAAGGGACAGGAATGGAAGCTCATCTGGAACGACGAGTTCGACGGGACCGAGCTTGACGCTACGAAATGGGAAGTCCCGGAATACAAGCGGCGCGACGTCTGGTGGTCGAAGAAGGCCGTGTCGCTTGACGGCAAGAGCAACCTGGTTATCAGCACGCTGAAGGAGGGCGACGAGTATTACGACGCCTGTGTGAGGACCAGCGGCAGATTCGAGCGCGCCTTCGGCTATTACGTAGCCAGAATCCGGCTGCAGAAACAGCCGGGGCACTGGAGCGCGTTCTGGATGTACGGGAACGGCGTCGGAACCGTCGGCAACGGCGGACGGGACGGCACAGAGATTGACATAATGGAAAAGCCGTGGATTGACGACCGCGTGCAGCAGACGCTCCACTGGGACGGCTACGGCGCTGAGCATCGCTCGAAGGGCAACATCCCCGCCGTGCCCGGCGTGATGGACGGATTCCACACATTCGCGCTGCTCTGGACGCCGGACGAATACGTCTTCTACGTTGACGGCAAGGAGACATGGCGCACTGACGCCGGCGGCGTCTGCCAGGTTCCCCTTTACCTCAAACTCAGCGACGAGGCGCAGTTCAAAGGTTGGGCGGGAGATGTTCGCGAGGCGAAGCTGCCGGACGAATTCCTGACGGATTACGTGCGCGTCTATGACCTTGTGGATTCGAAGACCGGTCAGCCGGTCTGGAAACCGAAACCGATTGAATGGACAGAAAAATAGACTTTCCGGAAGAGCGGGGGGAATCGGACTGTGATTGCTGAATTGAAGCTGAAGGGCGATGAAGGCCGGTTGCCGAACTTCAGCCAGGCAGATAGAATCCCAAAGAAATATGGACGAATCACATTTCCAATTCCGATGAGCTGTTTTTCATGATGAGCGATAAAGAGGATATCGTCGAGATTCTTTGCTACCCGGACGATCTGCTGCGTCGCAAGGCGCCGCCCGTGCGGGAAATCAGCGATTCCATCGTCAGGCGGGCCGAAGCTATGCTGGAGGCGATGTACGAGTCCGAGGGCGTCGGCCTGGCGGCCCCGCAGATCGGTTGGAACGCGCGCGTTTTTGTAATTGACGCCGAACAGGATCGCTCCGGAAATCGCATCTGGTTCAATCCGAATATCGTGTCCTTTGAAGGATCGGAGGAGTCTGACGAGGGATGCCTGAGCCTTCCGGGAATCAGAGGCTCCGTGGAACGCCCAGCGCGGATCAAAGTGTCCGCGTATGACGCCGAAGGGCGCAAGCGGGAAATGGACCTCGAAGGCCTCTTTGCCAGAGCATGGCAACACGAGACTGACCACTTGGACGGGATACTGTTCATTGACCACCTCAGCCCCATCTCGCGCCTGCGCATCAGGTCACAGTTGAAAACACTTGAACGCGAGGCGAAGAAATCCGGCAGGACCGGAATGAAACCGGCGCGATGAAGGGGCGGCTTCGGCAGCCTTGAAACATGAACGTTGTATTCTTTGGAAGCCCCGACTTTGCAGTTCCAATCCTGAATGTAATGACCGGGTCCCGGCATCGGGTCACCTGCGTTGTGACGCAACCGGACAGGCCCCAAGGACGCTCGATGAGGACGCAGCCCCCCCCCGTCAAGACCCGCGCCGTGGAACTTGGGCTGCCCATCATGCAGCCGGAGGACTGCAATGATCCGGCATTCGTGGCCGAGATCGCGCGGCTTGGGGCAAACGCCGGCATCGTGGCGGCATACGGCCAGATGCTGCGCAAGCCGCTGCGGCATTCCTTCCCGCTCCGCTGCTGGAACGTTCACGCCAGCCTTCTGCCCAAACTTCGCGGAGCCTCGCCCATCAACTGCGCGATCATCAACGGAGAAAAGAGGACCGGCATAACGATCTTTCGCATGAGCGCCGGCATGGACACCGGCAAAATGCTTCTCCAGGAGGCGACCGATATCGGAGATGACGAGACAGCAGGGGAACTCTTTTCCAGACTCTCGGTCATGGGAGCGGACGCCGTTCTAAAAGCGATGGACATGATTGCCGGCGGCGATCCCATCCTTACCGCTCAGGATTCCGCGAATGCGACCTACTGCGGGCAACTATCGAAGGAAGACGGCGGGATTGACTGGAACATGCCTGCCGGACGGCTTCATAATTTCATAAGGGGCATGACGCCGTGGCCGGGAGCGTACGGTTTTCTTGACACTGGAATCGGGGATGAACCCATCAGGTTGATTATTCACAAGTCGCGGGCTGGCACAGACGTTCCGGGAGCCGGCGTCTCCGGTTCCATTGCCCCCGGCGATGTCATCCGCGCCGACGATGCCGGAATGCTCGTGGCCGCAGGCGAAGGCATAATCATTCTTGACCGCATTCAGCGAGCAGGCAAGCGGGAGATGGGCGCGGGGGAATTCCTGCGCGGCCAGCCATACCGCCCCGGTTGGCGCTTCATCGAGGCTGGCAGATGACCGAACCGGAACGCAAGAAGGCGGAATCCCCCGTCCGGCGCAAGGCCGTGAGGGCGATGAACGCAGTCACACGGTTCAGAAAGAAGCGATGTCTGCCCGGGGAGATGTTGCTCCTAGTCCCCCATTGCCTTCAGTATTCCGACTGCCCGCACAACATCGTCGGCAAAATTGAGAACTGTAAACGCTGCGGGCGCTGCAAGATCAAAATACTCATCGAGCTTGCGGACGAATACGGCGTGAAGCTCTACGTCGCGTCCGGCGGGCGCATGGCCGTGCGCCAGGTCAAGGACGACGCCGTGAAAGGGGTTGTGGCAGTCGCTTGCGAAATCGAGCTTTGCGAGGGGATGCGCGCGTCTCTGCCAAAGCCGGTAATCGGGGTGCTCAACCTTCGTCCAAACGGCCCATGCAAGGATACGGATGTTGATATATCGGAGGTTCGAAACGCCCTCGACTTGTTCCTGAGCGGGGTGAAGTCCGGTAGCCGATAACGGGAAGGACCGGCTCGGTCGCGTCATGCGGTGGCGGCGCGGCGCCATTTCCCGAGGGCGGCAGTAGGTTGAACAACGGGGGGATTCGTGGTGAAATGGTGTTTGACAGCGGGAACATCATCCCGAACGCCGCCGAGGAGGCCGCGCCATGGACATGATACAGACTAAATGCCCGAACTGCGGCAAGATCAACAAGGCGCCGCAGAACCTTATGGGCAAGCGGGGCAAGTGTCCGGCCTGCAGGGTTGTCATGGTCATTGGCGGCCCTTCCAAACTTCTTACCGACGATGCGCTAAAGACGGAGCTTCAGCGTCTGGCCGGCGTTAAAACTGTGGGAGCCGGGGGAGTCTCAGCGGACGATCTGGGCGGCGATGGCGCATCCGCGCCTGCGGCGGAAAAAAGTGGTTTGCCGGTTTGGGCCAAGGTCCTTGCGGCAGTGGTTGTTCTGGGGATCATCGGAGCGATTGCGTTTGCGCTGATGGGGCGGCAGTCGGCGGCAAAGGATGAAGAAATTGCGGCGACGCAGCGCGCCGTCCAGTCGGCTCTGCTGGCGACGCGCAACAGCGCCCGGGCGGAGGCGGCGTCCCTCTGCCGAAAGGCTCTTGAGGAGATTCACGCATACCAGGACACGCACAGGGAGGACCGCTTCCCCAACGAACTCAGAACCGTTTCCGCAGCGCTGACTCAACTTGAGGGATATGACGCGAAGCTGGCGCAGTTCAGGGAGGAGATGGACAAGGGGCTAAAACTCGCCGGGGAGAAGAAGGAAGCGGAGGCGAAGGCAGGCATGGGCAAGGCGGGGGAACTTCTCGCAGAATTGCAGAAAACAGCGCCGAAAGATCCGGATACCATCGCTTCGGCAGAGGTATTTCATACCGCGAAGGCGAAGACCGGGTTTGACGTCGTCGCAATTGCGGCAGCCGCTCCCGCGCCCAAGCCCCCCGAGGCCACGGCGCCGCCGAAGCCGTCGGAGAAACCAGCCCAGCCGCCCCCCCAAGCTCCGAAACCCGCAGCGCCGAAACCGCAACCGGAAGCGATAAAGCCGGCTCAGCCAAAACCCGCCCTTGCGCAACCTGAACAGGCAAAGCCTGAACCGGCAAAGCCTGACGCTCCTAAACCGGAGCCTGCCCCGCAACCTCCCGCTCCGGAACCTCCGAAGACCGCGGACGCAACCACGCTTGTGATAGAGGACTGCAAGGGCAACCTGCGATGGGCCGGCGAACCGGCGTGGTCCAATGAGCCTGCGTTGAAGTTCGTCCAGGATAAAGGCGCGCAGGTTCTCGCGATAGGATATAAGCCCGGCCAGAAGGACAAGTGGGTTGCGACGCTGCCCGGACACCTGAACCTGAAACCTTATCGGTATCTGATCGTAACCGGGCAGTCCAAGTCCACACAGGCGCTCAACATCGCGCTCGGTCTCTGGCCCCCCCCCAGCCTTTACGAAAGTCGAGGCGAGTTTATCCGTCCGGGCAAGGAGTTCAGGCTCGTTTTCGACCTCCAGTCGCAGACTTTCAAATGCGCCAGGACCGATTGGGCCAACACTAGCGCGGTGGATTCTCCCGATGCGATAGGCCGCATGTCCATTATCATCTACGGCAAGGGCGATTTCGGGGAGATTCTCATTGACCGCATTGTGGCATCACAGACCGCCGACGCGCCGAAGGAAACTCAAAAGACCGCCGCGCCAGAACCTGCCGCGCCCAAGGCCGGAACAGCAAAGCCAGGAAAAACCCAGGACGGCCAGCCCCGTCAGGATCGTCCAAAAGGGATGCGCAGACGCCCCGCAGGCAAGTAAGCGCAAGGCGTTGAGCGGCAGCAGAGCAGGAAGCGCAATTCATGCCGAACCTTGTGCAGCCCGAGATTGACGAGACTCTTCTGCGCAATGATCTTCCCGCGCAGTATGACGCCCTCGATAAAAGTTTCGGCATCCGGGACGGCGGCGGCACGGGCAATCGCTCGTTTATCCTGAAATCCGGCGGTTCCGAATGGTTCCTGCGGGTCAGGAATCCGAAATACGACGACAAACCGGCGATGGATTTCGAGCTTGACCTGCTGCTCAGATTGAAGGCCGGCGGGCTGCCGGTTCACCCTCCGATATTGTCGAGAGATGGGCATCCGTGGGGTTACGCGGGGGATTTCACCGTTCAGTTATTCCCGTTCATCAGGGGGACAATGTTCGAGGACGGCAATCCGGAACAGATAAAGGAGGCTGCGCGCATTCTGAGGGAATGGCACAAACTCGCCATGCCGCTATGCGGCGACCTGAGGAAACCGTGGGAGAGGGAGGATAGCTTCATGATCGCGTTTGCCGGGCGCGACCTGGCCTTGCAGGGCGCGACCGACCAATCGCAGATGTCGGAACTGCTGCGGACGACAGACGCAATCCATCAGCTCCTGAGACGCCTGCCGCCAAAAACCTTCTGGTCGCTTCCGCAGACGATCGTTCACGCGGATTATCACCCCGCCAACATGCTTTTCGACGGCTCACGGATGGTCGGCCTGTTCGACTTCGATTACTCCTGCGAGCATCCCCGGCTCAAGGACTTGGCCAACGCGCTGATCTACTTCGGAGCCGGGCGCGAGCGTCAGCTGGATTCAAGCGACATACGGACGTACATACAGAAATTCGCATTCATCCCGGAGCGGATACGCTGTTTCATGTCGGAATATGAGAGGGAGGCTCCGCTGACGAAAGCGGAGCGTGAAAATCTGTCGGTTATGATGCTCGGACGCTGGCTTCAGATGCGCTCCTGCGGGATAGTCAAACTTCCCGCCGGGGAACGCGCCGCCATCTTTTGCGACGGGATGGGCGATGTCATCGAAATGATTCTATCCTTCCGTCTGCCTTGAGGAAAAGCGCGCATGAAATGCCTGGTGGGAGTTGACCTCGGGACAACCGCCGTGAAGGCCGGGCTGTTCACGCTCGATGGACGCGAGATCGCCGTGGCAGATTGCGAATACGCAACCGATACGCCCGCGCCGGGTTGGGCGGAAGTTCCAGCGGAGAGATATTGGGAAGCATTCGTGAAGGCCGTCAGGTCGGCCCTGAAGCAATCCGGCGCCGCCGGGCCGTTCGAGGCCGCCGCGATAGGCTTCTCCAGCCAGGGCGAGACGTTCCTGCTGCTTGACGGACGGGGGCGTCCGATCCGACCCGCTATCGCCTGGTTCGACACAAGGGCTATTGCGGAAAATCGCTTCATCGAGGAACACATTGACAGGCGGGAGTTATACGAAACCACGGGGACGCCGGGATTCAGCCCGATCTATACCGCGCAGAAACTGCTCTGGCTGCGCAATAACGAGCCGGAATCCCTGGAGCGCGCCGCGCACATCGTCCTCCTGCCGGATTACTTCATCCATCGCCTGACCGGGGAATTCGCAACCGATCCGGTCAACGGCGGCTCGACGTGCTACGTGGACATTCGAATTCGCCGATACTGGGACAGGATGCTGAACCTTATCGGAGCGCCCCGCGAAAAGCTGCCGGATATAGTCAGTCCGTGTTCGCCGGTGGGAAGGTTGCGTGATGATATTGCCGCTGAGCTTGGTCTGGCCGCGAACGGCGCGCCGGTGGTCGTCGGCGCGAACGATCAGATTGTCGGCGCACTGGGCGCGGGCAACGTAGCCCCGGGGATCGTAACGGAAGCCACCGGATCGGCTCTGGCGGTCATAGCGACGACGGAGCGCTTCGCGCTTGATCCCGGCATGAGGGTTCCGATCGGTACCCACGTTGTTCCCGGCCTGTTCTACGCGCTGCCGTTCACGCAGAGCGGCGGCATCGCTCTCAGGTGGGTTCGGGACGTCTTCGGCTTCAAGGACTTCGCGGAACTGACGCGGGAGGCGGGTCAGGCCCCGCCGGGAAGCGCGGGCCTTCTCGCCCTCCCGCACGTGAGCGGATCGGTCTGTCCGGACCTGAATCCCGCCGCAAGGGCGGCGTTCAGGGGGATTTCGCTGGCGCACAGCAGAGGCCACATCGCGCGCGCAATGATGGAGGCCCTCGCGTATTCGCTGCGTGAACAGATCGAACTGCTGGCCGGGATGGGCATCCGGACGAACCGAGTGCGCTGCATCGGCGGCGGGGCGCGATCCGATCTCTGGCTCAGGATCAAGGCGTCAGTCCTCAACGTTCCGACCGAGCGTCCTGAGTGCATGGAGGCCGCCGCGCTGGGGGCGGCGATCATCGGCGCGTGCGGGGCGGGGCTGTTCAAGTCCCCTTCGGAGGCCGGCGCCGCGCTTGTCAGTGTAAAGGAACGATTCGATCCGGAGCCGGGGCTTGTTGAAATCTATCGTTCCGGCTACAAGGATTACATCGCTTTCTACGGCGGGCTTTACGGCCGCAAGACATGAGTTTCCTGAGAGGAACGGACGGATCATGAAACGAGAACCAATGCGCGGACACCACCAGGTTGGACACCGACTTTGCCGAATTTCCGGCGTTGCAATCGCCGCTGCTATCCTGCTCTCTGCGGCGGCTTATTGCGCCGATGACATGGCAAAGGCAAAAGAGATAGCGGACGCCGTAATGAAGGATTTTTATCCGACCTGCCCTGCGCGCTACGAATGCCAGGTGAAGGTCTCCGCTCTGGAAAAGCTGTTTGACTCCAATATGCTCGTCGGCCCAATCAGGCCGGTCTGCAAGCTGGAGATCGGGCCGGGCGAGAAGATCAGGATGGCGCTGGGACTTCCCGGCGACGCCGGTAAAAAGGACGCCGGCGGGCCGCTGAAGGAACTGACCTCCGAGAACGCCGAGAAGTGGCTAACCTTCGCCGCGCAGCCCTTGCACCCAAATTTCTTCCCGAACCTTCTTCAGCGAATGTTTCTGACCGCTTCCGAGGTGACGATAAGCAGAGAGAAGGAGGGGAAATACGAATTCGACGTGCTGGACTTCCACGGCATGGAGGCCGAAATCCACAATACGATGCGGATGCTGCGGATAAAGTTCTGGATTGACGAATCGCGGGTCATCCGCAGGATAAGGCTCTTCGTCAACCGGAGCCCGCTGCCGCCGCTGATGCCGCCGGAGGGGTATCCGGACGACGTCCGAACCGTCGAGGAACTGATCCTGAGCCTTGACCTGAGCTACGGAGCGCTCAAACTCGAAGGCGGGACGTACCGAGTCCTCACGAAGGTCAACATAACGCCGCTGGTTTCAGAGAAGCTTCCGCCGACCTCCAACTCGTGGAACTTCTCGTTCAGCGGATTCAAGCTGCTGTCGAACGAGCATTGCGCCGTTCCTGCGAAACCGAAGTACGTCGCGTTCCCGAAGGCGCCAAAAGTGACGAAGCCAAGCACGGCAGGCAACGTCCAGTTCGGCAAGAAGACCGACCGCCCGCTGAACGATGAAATGCTGGAGAAACTAGCAAAGGCTGCGCCGAAGGAGGAATTCACGTTCGCAGCCATGGCTGATCCGCACGGTCTTTTCGAGGTTGCCGATGAAGTCCTCAAGGATATCTCGACTAAGGGCGTCGAGTTCTGCGTTGTGCTTGGCGACTGTGTCGGGCGCGGAGCCGAGCGCGCCAGCCATGAAAAATACGTGGAGAAAATGAGAGCACAGCCGTTTCCCGTCATCAGCCTGCCGGGAAATCATGATGTCTTTTCGACCGGGCGCGGATACTTCAGGCATTACATCGGGAAGGAATATTTCTATTTCGATTACGGCTCCGTCCGCGTTGTCTGCCTGGACAACTCCATGGTCATGCTGCCGCAGACGCAGATCGAATGGATGAAAGGCGCGTTGAAGACGGACAAGAAGAAATTCGTCTGCATGCACTGCCCGCCGATGCTTGACGACTGGTGGCCGCACGCATTCTATCTCGGCTGGCCGGAGTTTTACGCCGCCGTCATGGACGCTGGCGTCAGCGGAGTGATGGCGGGTCATGCCCACGTTCTGGGACAGACGAAGAAGGGCAATACGAAATTCATGATGCTCGGGGCAAGCGGACCTCTGGCCCCGCCGGTTCCGACCGGAGCTTCAACGCGGGGATATGCGCTGATAAAAGTCGGGAAGGACGGATGCGACATGGAGTTCAAAAGGGTCAACGTCGCAAACGACCATCGCTGGGGGATTCCGGACACCGACCACAAGGCGGAGGGATATTGAACAACCCAAAAAGCCGGTAAAGATTACCGTGGCAAGGGCACACTCCGGCAGCAGTCAGATTCCAGCGGAGTTGAACGCCCGACTGTATCACGCGAAATGGTCCCGAAAGTTGAGTTTCCCTAAGCGGATTCAAGATAAACCGAAGATGGAGAGATATTGCTGGACGTCTACGTTGGCCCACCCGATGGAATCGTCCATACCATTCTGCCGGGAAATAGTATAACATCCGGTTTGTCATGAAAGGATATCGCCAGTTCCTGTTGCTCATCATTTTCCTCGCTTCCTGCGGGTGGCTCTGCCGCGCGGCGGATTCGGAGACCTTCACCGGCCGGGTGATCGGCGTTTCGGACGGCGACACGATTTCCGTAATGCGCGGGAGAAAAGCCGTAAAGGTCCGGCTGCACGGCGTTGACTGCCCGGAGTCGAAACAACCATTCGGCTCGAAGGCGAAGGCATTCACGTCGGAGCGATGCTTCAAAAAGACTGTTGCCGTCCAGGTCGTTGATACGGACCGTTACGGGCGGCTCGTCGGTCGTGTTCATGTTCAGAACGGAGACCGGCGGGAGTGCCTGAACGAGGAGCTTGTGCGCGCCGGTCTGGGGTGGTGGTACCGCGAATATGCTCCGAAAGATCCCAAGCTGCAGGAGCTGGAGGCCGAGGCGCGGGCAGCGAGAACGGGGCTGTGGTCGGACGATCATGCCACCGCGCCCTGGGACTGGCGTCGGGACGAGCGCGATCCCGATGGCGTTGACGCCATGGATATCGCCCTGTCGCCCGCCTGCCTGTGGCTGTTACTGGCCGGCAGCGTGGTCGGCGTTCTTGGAAGTTACGCCGGCGGCGGGCGCGGCAAGCGTTCAAAGGAATCCCGCAGTCAGGTTGCCATCGTCTTTCTGGCCGTTGAGGGCGGATTGAGCATCGCCATGGGGATGATTGCGGGATGGTGGGTAGGGGCGCTGTTCTTCCTGTGGATGTGGAAAGGGGCCAGGATGACGGGCGGGGCGGCATGGCGCGCGGTCACGTCCGAGCGGCGCAGGAATAAACGCAACCCGGATTGACGCACCGGCAGGCGGATGCGCCCGGCTTCTCAAAAAGGCCCTCTCGATGTAGAATCCTATCATCATTGACAATTCCGTCGCGGCGCGGGCGTTTGAGCCTCGCGCCCATGCGCAAGGAGAGAACAAGAATGGCAGGACAGATAGCGCGGGAGAAGGTTGCTCAGACCGTCAGGGAAGCGATGAATACCGCCCCGATCCTCGATATTCACACGCATCTCTATCCCCCCAGCTTCGGCGGGCTTCTGCTCTGGGGCGTGGACGAGCTTCTGACCTATCATTACCTGATTGCCGAACTGTTCCGCGCAAAGCCGGAAACGACGTATGACAAGTTCTGGAAGCTCGGCAAGACGAAACAGGCCGACATGATCTGGGACGCGCTCTTCATCGCCAACTCGCCGGTTTCAGAGGCATGCCGCGGTGTCCTCACGTCGCTTTCCAGGCTGGGAATTGACGTCTCCGGCAGAGACCTTGGCAGGATCAGGAAGTGGTTCGCTGCGCAGACCGTCGAGGGCTACGTTGACAAGGTTTTCGAGCTGTCCGGCGTGAGCGCGGTCGTGATGACGAACAATCCCTTTGACGACGAGGAGAAGCCCGTCTGGGACGCGAAGCCGAAGATTGACAAGCGCTTCATTCCGGCGCTGCGGATTGACAACCTGCTGAACGACTGGCCCGGCGCGCAGAAGAAGCTGGCCGCCTGGGGTTACAAGGTTGAGACCGCGCTTACGAAGCAGACGCTTGAGGAAATCCGCCGCTTCCTGAACGAATGGGCGGACAGGATGAAGCCGGCGTACATGGCCGCGTCGCTGCCGCCGAGCTTTGCATATCCGGAGGATTCCTCGCGCGGGATCATTCTGGACGAGTGTGTGCTCGCGGTTGCGAAACAGCGCGGGCTGCCCGTCGGGTTGATGATCGGCGTGAAGAAGCTCGTGAATCCCGATCTCAGGCTTGCGGGGGATTCGCTGGGCAAGATGGACATTTCGGCGCTTGAGCGCCTCTGCCTGTCGAATCCGCGCGTCAGGTTCCTCATCACGCTGCTTTCGCGGGAGAATCAGCACGAGCTTTGCATCGTCGCGCGGAAGTTCGCCAATCTGACGCCGTTCGGTTGCTGGTGGTTCCTGAACAATCCGAGCATCATCCGGGAGATGACGGCGGAGCGGATCGAGACGCTGGGGCTTTCCTGCATCCCGCAGCATTCAGACGCCCGCGTGCTGGATCAGCTTATCTACAAGTGGACGCACTCGCGCGCGGTCGTGGGCGATGTGCTGGCGCAGAAGTATGAGGACATGGCGGCGACGGGCTGGCTGCCGACACGGGCAGAGATCGAGCGGGACGTCAGGAAGATTGTAGGGGGGGGGCTTCTGAATCGGTATTAGCCGCCGCGCTTTCCCGCAGCGCCGAAAGCCGGGAAGAGAAGATCACCGCGCCGACGAGGCTCAGCGCGCCGCACTCGAAGACCGTCCACGACGGCCCGATCCAGCCCGCCACGGTTCCGGCAAGCAGGCTTCCGAATGGGGCCACGCCCAGGAAGGCGACGGTCCTGATGCTCATCACGCGCCCGCGCTTGTCGTCGTCCACAACCAGTTGCAGGAGCGTGTTTCCGGCGACCAGTTGCGCAACCTGCCCGAAGCCGACGGCCGCCAGCGCGGGGCCGGCCAGCAGCATGACCATGTTCGGCGGCAGTTCTGACGCCGCGCGACCGAAGACGAGCGGCGCAAGCCTCTCCCACCCCGGGGCGCAGAAGGCGAATCCGACAAGGGACGCCCCGAAGACGAATGAGCCGATTGACATCATGCGCCCAAGCTCAAGCACGCTTTTCTGCGAGGCCAGGAAAAGCGTGGCCAGCGCCGCGCCTATGCCCACCGAACCAAGCAGGAATCCCTGCGTGCGCGCGTCGCCATGAAAAACGTCCTTTGCAAAGGCGGGCATGAGCACGCGATATGGGATGCCGATCAGGCTCAGCACGGCCAGGAAGACCAGCACGAGGCGGATGTGGGGAAAACTGAAGGTGTATTTCGCTCCTTCAACCAATTCCCGCCGGAACCGCATCTCCCCCCCGCGCGGCTCCCGCGGAAGAACGCGCATCGCCAGCAGCGAGAAGATGACGGCGAGATAACTCGCCGAGTTAAGCAGGAAGCACAACCCCTCCCCCCGCCACGCGACGACGATGCCGGCCAGGGATGGGCCGATGAAACGCGTGACGTTCATCAGGAGCGACGTGAGCGGCACGGCGCTGGCGAAATCGTCCTTCCTGTCAACCATGTCGGCGACAAATGCCTGGCGCACGGGAACGTCCACGGAATTCACCAGGCCGAGCGCGAAGCTCAGCCCGATAAGCGTCCATGCGTCCGAGGCGTCGTTTATCCATCCGCCAAGAACGAGCGCGGAGAGGACGGCGGCCTGGACCATTGAGAGCGCCTGCGTCGCGATGAGCAGCTTGCGGCGGTCAACGCGGTCGGCGAAGACGCCGGTGACCGGAGCGAAGATGAGGTGGGGAATCTGCCCGACGAAGCCGGAAAGTCCAAGCAGGAACTTGTCCCCCGTCAGGCGATAGAGCAGCCAACTGACCGCCAGGTTCTGCATCCACGTGCCGATGAGCGAAAGGCCCTGCCCGAAGAAGAAAAGGCGGAAGTTGCGGTGGCGCAGTGCGCGCAGAACGTAAGGGAGCCTGATCGGTCTGTTGTCGAAATCGCTCATGCGCGGCGATTGTTTCCTGAAAGGGGGATCGAGCGCTGGAACAGGGGGACGATGGTACCAGTTACCGCCCGGGTTTCAACGGAAAAGGCGCTGAACCACACTCACCATCGGGGATAGGGGAAAAATATCAGAGGGATGCTCCCTGGGGTAATAGCGGAAGAAATACTGAGAAGGTTTCGGGGAGATAAGGAAATGGGGCTGAGGAGGGTTTGTGGAGGGTGTTACGGAAAAGTCAGACCATTCCGCAATGCCCATCTTTGTGCAATTCATAGAGATATACCCGCTCCCACGTCCCTGTCACGCGGCTTTTGCGTGTGATCTCGCCGGTTTCGCAGATGCGGAAACCGTTATCATTGATTGTCTGTCTCAGGCGCGTGACGCTTCCGCCGCCGGCTCGCTCCGATATGTTCGAGTACTGGAGCAGAATGACCCCGCCATCGCTCAAATGCTCCCCCGAGCCGCGCATGAAGGCATCAATCACCCTGTATCCGGGATCGTAATTCGCGGTGTCGTAGAGCGTCTTCGGTTCGCCCTCGATCCAGGGGGCATTGAAGAGGATGACGTCGAAACGCTCGCCTGCGACCGTCTCGAAAAGATTGCCGGGACCACGCGTTTCAACGACATTAGCAAGGCCGAGCAGGGCGGCGTTGATGCGGGCGTTTTCCACGGCGTTCGGATTGCTGTCCGTCGCCACGACGCGGGAGGCCCCGGACCTGGCTGCCATAAGCGCCAGAACCCCGGTTCCGGTTCCCATGTCGAGAACGGTCTTTCCCTTCATGGCCCCGGCATATGCGGCATACATGGCCGGGACGCTCTGGTCGGAGGGGACGTAGACGTGCGGGAGAATCGTTATCCTGTCCCCCAGCGCCTCGATGCGGACGCCATCCCTGGCGCGGCGCATGTCCGTCAGGATGCGTTGGAATCTCCGCGCGGGGATCAGGAACGGAACGTCTCCGACAGGTTTTTCGAACCAGTCCTGAAATCCCGTCAGGTCCGGAGCGTTTTCGACATTCAGCAACCCGGTCCCCCTTGCGGCCAGGAGCAGCCTGTAGAGTCTGCGCTTCCTCTGAGCGGCGTAGGTGGAATTTCTCGCCTTGCGCTCCTCGATGTGCCCGAATTCCTCGTCGGAAACCAGCCGTCCGGAATAACGCTGGCAATAGCGCATGACGGCGTCAACGCGGGAGTAATCCCCGCTCAGGACGATTGCCTTGTCCGATGCAAGCTCGTCAAGGAAGAGGTAAGGCGCGGCGTCCGCCCGCATTGCGATGACGCTGCGAATCTCTCCGGTGAAAGCGATGAACTCATCCGGCAGAAGGCAGGTCCCGACCCCGGAAACGTCAATCAGACGGCGCTGTCTTTCGTTGTCCGGAACGATATCGCTCATTAGGCGGTAGAGATAGCCGAAGACGAATGTCCCCGTCAATCCGCTTCTCAAACCGGCATCAAGATGATATCTTCGCCCATGTCGGAATCGCGCTGCGCGATAAGCGGACCCGACAGGACAAGGCGGAATCCCATGATAATTGACTGCCACGGCCACTGTTCCGTTGACGGCTCATACTGGCTCTCTGCGGATGACACGGTCAAGAGCCTCGACCTCTACGGCATTGACAAAATCTGCTGCTCGGCGCCGATAACGAGCGCGGACGCCCCGCCCGAAGCCGTTGCGCGGTGCAACGACCTTGTAGTGGGCGCGATGCGCAAATACCCCGACCGTATCATGGGGTATTGCTTCGTGAACCCCGGTTACGCCGCCGGGGCGCTGGAGGAGATCGCCCGCTGCGTCGTCGGCGAGGGGATGATCGGCGTCAAGCTTTATCACCAGTACGCTATCAACGAACCGGTACAGTTCCCGATCATCGAGCGATGCATCGAGCTTGGCGTTCCGATCCTGATGCACGCCGGTTATCCCGCGGCTCCGGAGCTGAGAGAGGCTCAGCCGCGAATCTCGCGCGGAGACCACTTCGCCGACATCGGGAAACGCTACCCCGACGCGATTATCATCTGCGGGCATATCGGCGGGGGCGGGGACTGGGAGCGCCAGCTCAAGGGCCTGCGTGAGGTTCCGTCAGTCTTTCTGGACACGAGCGGAAGCGTCATTGACTCAGGCATGATCGAGAAATGCGTCCGGGAACTCGGCGCGGACCGATTGCTTTTCGGTTGCGACATGAGCATGGAGCGCGGCATCGGGAAGATCATGGACGCCGATCTCACAAGGGCAAGGCGCGGGCGAATCCTCAGCCGCAACTTCCTCGGCATCCTGGCAAGGAGAAAGGCATGATATACGACGCCGACACATGGGCGGGCCAATGGCCATTCCGCTCCCTCCCCCGGACGACGGTTGCCGAACTGCTTTCGCTGATGGACAGGCTTGGCATTGAGAAGGCGCTCGTCGCCAACCTGCACGGACTGCTTTACACCGACGTTCACGAGGCCAACCACGAGCTTCACGCTTGGACGCGGAAGCATCGCGACCGGCTTTCCCCGGCAGCCACGATAAACCCGACATATGACGGATGGAGGCGGGACTTGAGGCAGTGCCGGGAGGAATTCAGCGCAACCATCCTCAAGATGTATCCGGATTATCACGGTTATTCTCTTCGAGATCACGCCGCGCGGGAGCTTGTTCAGGCTGCCGGAGAACTTGGAATGATCGTGGCTCTGACGGGGCGTGTTGTTGATCCGCGCGGGAGACATCGCCTGGACCCCGGGCGCGAGGTTGACTCGGCGGACGCGCAGGACCTGATTGGGCGATTTCCTGATTTGCGTTTCCTGATGCTGAACTTCTCGTCGAGGGTGGATAAGGATGAATCGCCCCGCTGCCTTTACTCCATAACGCGCTTCATGGGCGAGAACGGACTCCGGCTGGGCAAGCAGATAAGGGAGCACGGCGCCGCGCGTTTTTGTGTCGGCACAACGATGCTTCTGCGGTGCGGGACTCCGGCGCTATTGGGGCTGGAGAAATGCGGGCTGGGCAGGAGGGAAAACGACGCCGTATCGGGCGGGAATCTCAACAAACTCCTTGCCGTGCGGTAGTGATCTCCGGAAACATTCTTGTTTCAGCGGGTTTCCGCCGGGATTAAAGCAGGGGGCATCCTTGAAAGCCCGTCCGGACTATTATAAGATATGAAGCGATGCAGGATGGGAGAGATCGGAACAGCGGTTCTGCTACTGTGAAGGAAAACGGATTCCATACTCCCTCGGAATTATTCATGCGGAACCGCGACGAGGCGCGGCGTGATCCGGCAGACGTGAAGTCCGGAAGAACATGCCCGTCAGGAGCTGATGCCAGAAACATATGAAGTGGCGCTCATCGCGGCGCTGCTGTTGATATCGGGATTTTTCTCCTGTTCCGAAACCGCCCTATTCTCACTGAGCCGTTATCGCGTAAAGAAACTGCGCAAGGAAAAACGCGGCGGGGTTGACAAGGTCGCCGCACTTCTCAAGAACCCGATAAATCTCCTCGTCACCATCCTTCTGGGCAACATGTTCGTGAATGTCGCCGCCTCGACGATATCCGAGCGCATGATGGTCAGGATTCTCGGTCCGGCGGGCCTGGGCGTGTCTGTTGTGATGATGACGTTCCTGCTGCTGGTCTTCGGGGAGGTAACGCCGAAGGCGCTGGCGGTAGTCATATCCGAGCGGGCTGCGCTGTTTGCCGCCCCCATCCTGACCGCCTTCGGCCGCGTGATAAGTCCGCTGCGCCTGGCGCTGCTGAAAACCTCCGATTTCCTGCTCTCAACCGTAACGCCCATGATCCCCTCGCCGCGCGGGCTGAGCACCGCCGAGCTGAGGACCGCCATCGCCATGGGGCAGGAACAGGGCGAGCTTGACGCAGACGAGCGGACCATGATGAACAACGTCCTGTCCGTCGGCGGAAAGACGGTCAAAGACGTCCTGATCCCGCGCGAAAGAATCTTCGCCATTGACGCAAGCGGGGACATGGAGGCGCAGAGACGCAGGATCAAAAAGCTCAAGTATTCCAGGATACCGGTCTGCGACGGCTCGCTGGACAACATGCTCGGCATTCTGCACGTGAAGGACGCGCTACTGTGGGTGCGGGGGTTCCAGGCGGATTTCGACATCCGGGAGAACCTTCGCCGCGCGGACATCGTGCGGGAATCAATGCCGCTGGTCATGCTGCTGAGGCGGTTCCAGCGGACGAAATCGCTGATGAGCATCGTGACGGACGATGGCGGGCGGCTCGTGGGTCTGGTAACGCTGCAGGATATTCTTGACGAGATGCTTGCGGGGCTTGGCAGGGAGGACGGATCGGCCCAGAAGATCAGGCGGCTTGAAAACGGCGATCTGATCGCGCAGTCGGACGTGACGGTCGAGGCGCTGCGCAGGCACGTGGGTATCGTTCTCAACGCCCCCCCCCGCAACAGTCTGGCGAACATTCTTGAGGACGTCCTCGACCGCGAGCCGGAGTATGGCGACGAGGTCGCGCTGGGGGATTACGTTCTGCGTGTTCACGCCCCGGTCTACGGCATCCCGGACGCGATACAGATATCCCACCGCCCGCAGAATGACGGGGAGGGGATGGAATGACCCTGATCATCTGCCTCGCCAGCATTGCCATGTGTCTCGCACTGCAAGCCTTCTTTGTGGGATGCGAGATGGGGCTGATCTCATGCGACAGGATCAGGCTGCGGCATCGCAGCGCGTCCGGCGACGAAAGAGCGCGAATACTGGAGGATTTTCTGGCCAATCCGAAAAAGCTTTTCGGAACCACACTCGTGGGCACGAACGTCGCCATAGTTCTCTCGTCGTCCGTCGCATCGTGGCTCATGGTCAGCTACATACCAGAGGATTATGAGCGGTGGGAGGCGGCCGTGGCTACCGCGCTCATGTGGCCGCTTACCGTTTTCCTGGGACAGCTTATTCCCAGCGGCCTTTTCAGGCGTCACGCTGACATGCTTGTGCTGCTCGTCGCAAGACCCCTGCGCACGGCATACATGGCGCTTTATCCGGCTGTGGCTCTCACTACGATCATTACCGAGATCGTCACGCGCATGGCAACCGGGCGAAAAAGCGCGCGCACGTTCGACGTCGGAAGGGACGAGCTCCAGTTGATCTTTGACGAATACACGCGCGGAGCGTCGGGGATCACGCGCGAAATCCTGTCCGATATCTTCGAGTTCGCGGACGCCGATGTCCCGGAGGTCATGGTCCCGCTGGTGGACGTGGTGGCCGTCCCCGCCGAGACGAACATGCAGGCGCTTTGCGAGCAGATACGCCGTTCGGGGCACGGCTTTATTCCCGTCTACAAGGACCGAATTGACAACATCGTCGGAGTCGCGGCCATATGGAAGGTAATGGCCGCCGACGAGAAGGCGACGGCCGGGGACATAATGGCCCCCCCCCTGATCGTCCCGGAGTCAATGCCCGCCGAGGAACTCCTCTCCCGCCTGCTGCGCACCGGCAACCACCTTGCGGTCGTCGTTGACGAATACGGCGGAGCCACCGGCATCGTGACTTTCAAGGACCTCGTCGAGGAAGTCGTAGGCGACATACCGGACGAGCATGACCGCGAAGACGTCGTCATGATGCGCGCCGGAAATCAGATCGCCGTTGACGCCCGCGCGAAAATCAGCGACCTGAACGAGAAATTCGAGCTTGACCTGCCGGAAAGCGAGGCCTACGAAACCGCGGGCGGCTTTATCGAAGAACTGCTGGAAAGAATCCCCGCCACCGGCGAGAAAGTGCAATACAATGGCATGACCTTCATTATCGAGAATGCGACCGACAGGCGCATCGTCAGCATCAGGATCATATCGCCCTGATCCCGCAATACCGGAGGCAGAACCGGCGTATGGCGTTCCAGTGCCCGACATGCGGCAGGCAATACGACGCGACACTCTTTGAGTTCGGCAGGAAAATCGTCTGCGAATGCGGAACTTCCTTCGCCGCCGAACGCGGGCATGAGGCGCGGCTTGATCCGCCTGAGCGCGTCCGTCGCGTCCTCATCGTCAGGCCCGGCGCGGTCGGGGACTTCATACTGACACTCCCGGCGATTGAGGCAATCCATCGCCTCAATCCCGGCGCCGAAATCGTCCTGATGACGTATCCCAGCCTTGCGGAACTGGCCATGCAGTCGTCATGGACGCCCGCCGGCGCGCCCTACGCCTCCGATTTCCTCGATTTCGGTTCGGCCCGCTACACGAGTCTCTTCGGCGAATCAGCGGTGGAACGCGCCGATCTGAAATCGGTCTTTCGATCGTTCGACCGCGCCGTCATCTTCGCAACCGGAAACATGGAATGGTTTGCGGGGCATTTGCGCGGGATGGGCATCGGTGATATAAGTCTCGCTTCGGCGAAACCGTCGCCGGACGTTCACATGGCCGACCTGATGCTGAGCGAAACTGTCGGACCCGGCAAGCCCCCGGCAATTCCGCGCCTGATGCCGTTCGTGCGCTCCGCGCGAATTGCCCAGGAAATCCTGGATGCAGCCAGGTTGCGCCGTCCGTTCGCCCTGCTTCATCCCGGAAGCGGCGGAAGGAGCAAACGCGCGCCCGCCGGACTCTACGCGGACCTTGCAGTCCGGTTGAGAAATGCCGGCTTGGACGTCGTAGTGAGTTCCGGCCCCGCCGACGCGGAGGCGATGCGGGAATTCGCGATAGAAGCGAAGCCAGGCTCATGCCATATGTTGCGGCAGGTTGGCCTGGCCGAACTTGCGACCGTTGCGGCATGCGCCGCCGTCTTCGTCGGCAACGACTCCGGAATTTCGCACCTTGCGGCGGCGGCGGGATGTCCGACGCTTGCCCTGTTCGGGCCGACCGATCCGGCGCAATGGGCCCCGCGCGGAGATCGAGTCATGGTTCTGCGGGCGGAAGGCTTCGCCGCGCGGAATGGCCGGAACAATCAGGCAGGATGGGATTCACTTAAGAACGATCTGGTCTTCAACAGCGCAGAAATGCTGCTGAAGAATGGACGAATTGAGGAGACGAAGAAGTGACAACGGACAAATCAAGAAACGAGCTTTTCGATTCATTTGCCGCTGCGTCAGGCGGCAGGGCATATGAGCAATCCCTTCACAGAATGGGCGACGGCGCGTGCTTCATGGCGCGGACGGCCTCCGGCAAACGCTTGGTCATCGTCGGCGGCGACACGGGCGGATTCGAGGGGCAGGCGGGGCCGGATGGGAAATACGGCGGAGGATTAAAGCCATCCCTTGTCTGCGAACTCAGTAAAGCCAACGCCGAGGCCTTGCGAGGGCGTTACGGGGAATTGAAAGCCGCACCGATCGGCAAGCGCCCATCCTTCGGCTGCGGGGACCGGCTCGGACCGGCTGCCCCGGCGCACATCCGAGCCTGCGCCTCGCGCGGCGTCATCCCGATCCTGGCGCAGCAGTCGGTCCGCGAGCTTGAGCGGACGCAGAGGACGGCTCAGGAAGTCATGGACTGCGCGACGTGGGGCGCGTTCCAGGAGGGATTCTCGCAGGTCTTCGGCGCCGACGCCGACCACCTCAAGCAGGAAAAAGCCGTTGACGGCTACGCCGCCGCCGGCTTCACGATGTACACTATTGACCCTTCGGACTTCGTCAACGACGCAGCGGCGACGATGCCCGTAGGAGACCTGGAGAAGGCATACCGCTCGCTCAGGGAGGCGGAGCGATACGACCGCGACTACGCCGGGCGGGATTTCACCGTGGGAGTGTCATCGGAGCGGCAGGCGATCACGGTCAGGCCGGAAGACCTGAAGGCGGCGGCAGTTTGCTACGGCAGGGCGCTGCCCCGCGTCCGTGAGCTTTACGAGTACATTCGCGGCAAGGTCGGCTCTGACGAGTTCGATCTGGAGGTGTCGGTTGACGAAACCTCGACGCCGACCACGCCGGCGGCGCACCTGTTCATAGCGATGGAGTTGAAGCGCATGGAAGTCCCGACGGACAGCCTGGCGCTTCGTTTCTGCGGCGAGTTCCAGAAAGCGGTGGACTATCGCGGCAACACTGCCGAATTCGAAAAGCAACTCGTCCTCCACGCCGCGATCGCAAAACAGTTTGGATACAAGATAAGCGTTCATTCAGGCTCGGACAAGTTCGCGATCTATCCCCTCCTTGGCAAGGTCTCGCCCGGGGCGTTCCACGTAAAAACGGCTGGAACGAGTTATCTGGAGGCATTGCGCCTGGTCGCCCGCCGCGCGCCCGCCCTGTTCCGCAGCATCTTGTCTTACGCCTTCGAGCGATTCGCGGAAGACCGAGCGTCATACCACGTTACCACGAACCTTTCGGTCGTCCCCAAGCCGAACGAGCTTGCCGACGGCGATCTTGAAGGACTGCTTTCGGAGGACAACGCCCGGCAACTCCTGCACATCACCTACGGCTCGGTCATGACCGTCAGGAACGCAGACGGCGGCTATCGCTTCAGGAATGACGTTATGCGGACGCTGGACGAATTCGAGGACGAGCATTACGAGATAGTCGCCGCCCACATCGGACGACATCTGGAGTTGCTCGGCCCGGCGGTGGTTGAGGGCTAATCAGAACAGGAGCAGCTTCGGCTGCAAGTTTGTAGGGTGTGCGAAATCGAAAGACCGAAGGGCTGAGATTTTGCACACGCTGGATTTGCCGTGATGACCCTCGCGGGGTGTTCTTCAGATTTATTAGTTCCGCGTGTGCAACGCTCCTTTCGCTTCGAGACGCCGGCTCGCTTCGAGACGCCGGCTCGCTTCGAGACGCCGGCTCGCTTCGAGACGCCGCGTCGCACACCCTACATTGCTCGGCCCTGTGGTGGTTGAGGGCTGATCGCGGCTGACTGACGTCACTTGCCGTCCGTGGTTAATTCAGCCTCAAGCTCCGCTAATTTCTGTTCCATGGTTTTCCCGTACCACGGAATATCGAGGAAGAAGCGCCACGTCTTGGGCTGGCCGTCCCACTGTACCCAGTCGTCCTCCGGCGCTTTTCCGTCGCCGCGACGATAATCCCTCTCGACGTTCTCATACTTCTGCGCGAAATCGGCGTAGTCCCTCTTCAGGGCGGCAACGAACTCGCGCTTCACCCCGCGCTCGGCGTGAAGTCCAGCAAGTTCAATCGAGTATATCTGACGTTTCAGACTTTTATACCATAATTCGGGATTGTCAGTCAGGTCCCTGAAATTCAAAAACAACTGCATGCTATATACCACTGGCTTTGCATGAAGAATGGCCGATTCGTCCGACAATTCCCATCTTCTGGTGACAAAATAATTCCATGGGGAATTCCAATTATCGTTCCCGAATCTGCCTGCCTTGAAGGCACAGGAATTGTGATAAACAGGCACATAAATGCTGACTTTTCTTCTGGCGCCGACTGTAAGACCGGATAACGGTAAGCGGAGATGAAATCCGGATGATGTGTTATACTGGCCATGTTGATTTGTACGGGCAAGTACTCCACGAGTATCTGAAAAAACAGGGGCAGGGCGAAGTTCATATTCAGCGAATGCAACCCCAATATCCTCCCTGTTTCGCCCTTCAATGGGGATTTGTATGCCGAAATCATATTCGATGCTCGACATCAACAATAAACTGCAAGTGATGCCGTAAACAACCGCCATCCGTTTGACGATGCCCATATTTGTCACGGCGCTTTTCGGCTGATAACGCCTGTAGACGAGCATCCCCAGCGCCGGGAATCCCACGACGAGAACCACAATCAGAAGGCAGACCGCGTCGGCAGTCTCCATCGCCGTCCGGGAATGACCGAGAGACGCCGAGACTTTGATGGCGATACAGGCGATTCCGCTCAGAACGCCAAGCAGGAACAGCATGAGCAGGCATGAGAACGCGCCAAGCTTTTCTCTCCCCAGGACGTGTCGGATCAGCCCGATTCCCTGCCAGGTAATAAGCGCGATAACGGCAATCGCCAGTATCGCAGCGACCGGTATCACGCCCATATGTCGTTACCCCCCGCGCTGATGCTCCATTTTGGAGTGCTGTAGCCATGCTACAGCCTTCACAGCGGGAAGCCATGCTTCCCGCTATGCCACCAGCCCCTTGGTCAACCCCATGAACACGCTCTCAAGGGTGACCGCCTCGCGGTAATACGTTATCGCGAATCCCTTTTCCGCAAGCAGTTTGGAGACGTAAGAACGGGAGACGGCCTCCCGGTCAACCTTGATTGTCAGCACGTCGCCGGAAACTTCGACGCTCAGGATGTGCGGCGCCTGCTTGAGCGCCTCCGCGGCCTGTTGCGCGTCGCTCTCCAGCCTGACCTCGTACGTCCCCCCGACACCCGCCTTGTCCTTTAGCTCGTCAATAGTTCCGCTGTAGAGCAGATTGCCCTGCTCGATGATGCCAACCCTCGTGCAGAACTCCTCCAGCTCGGAGAGGATATGGGATGAGATGACGATCGTTTTGCCGAGGTTGTGGAGTTCCTTCAGGAGCGCCCTGATTTCGATGCGCGCGCGGGGGTCAAGCCCGGATGCCGGCTCGTCAAGGATCAGCAGTTCCGGATCGTGCAGGAGCACGCGGGCCAGGCCGAGGCGCTGCTGCATCCCGCGCGAAAGGGTCAGGACGGGGGCGTCCCGCTTGCCCTTCAGGTCGGTGAGGTCGAGGACGTTCTCGACGATTTTCCCGCGCTGGCGATATTCGATGCGATACGCCGCCGCGAAGAACTCCAGGTAGTCCGCCACGCGCATGTTCTCATACGTGCCGAAGAAATCGGGCATGTAGCCGATGAGTCCGCGAATCCTGCGCGCATCGCCCCAGACGCTGAACCCGCCGACCTTTGCCTCTCCGTAGGTGGGTTTCAGGAGCGTAGCGAGGATTCTGAGCGTCGTCGTCTTGCCGGCTCCGTTTGGCCCGATGAAGCCGAAGACGTCGCCTTTTGCAACTTGGAGGTCAAGCTCCTTGACGGCCGTGAGCGAGCCGAAACGCCTGGTCAGTTTGCTGGTTTCGATCAAGCCCTTGGTCCCCGCCGCGCGCGAAGCGCGGCCCATTCGTTTGCCGCCGTTCGCCGGGCGGTCATCCCTTGGTCTTTACGCTCGCCTCGTGCTCCCTGGCGCGCTTGGCCATCTCCTCGGCCTTCGGCGCGCTCTCAACGTCCAGGTCCTGCTGTATGTTGGTCAGGCCCACCCGAACCTTGTCGGTCGGACTCAGAACGACTTCCTTGATTTTTTTGAGGTTGACATAAGTCCCGTTGGCGCTGTCCAGGTCGGTGACTGTTACTTTGCCCTCTTTGAATGACAGCGTGCAGTGGCGCCGGCTGACCTTGCTGTCCATGACCATGATGTCCGCCTGTGTGCTGTCCCGCCCCAGGCTGACCTCCTGACCCTCCTTGAGGACGAAGAACATCCCGCGCCAGTCGTCCTGCCAGATGTAGAAGGTGGCATGGTCGCTCTTTTCCGACTTTACCGGCTTCATGGCCAGGGAGATGTCGTCAACAGTCGCCAGACCATCCGAGGAGATGACTTCCTTCGCCTGCTCCTCCGGCACGGTCTTGACCGTCTCCTCATGGAAGTCAATCGGTTGTTCCTGCGTCTGCTCAACCTTGGCAACCTGGAGCTTGTTGGAGGTTTTGACGACCTCCTCGGCATTCTCCTCCGCTGCGATCTGGGCCAGCACTTCGTCCTCGTCCTCACCCTCTTCAAGTATGATGATCCGGCGTTTCTTTTTCTTGGATGATATGCCGGATTCCTCGGCTTTCAGGAATTTGCCGGATACCTCCTTCGCCTTCTCCAGATTCTCAGCCTTGGCCTTCTCATCCCTGGCCGCCTCCTTCTCCTTGGCGGTCAACATCGTCGGTATGGACTGCCTGCCGAATATCTTGGCGGAGACCAGCTCGATTAGAAGTTCCGCTGGCGTCTTGAATCCTTCGCCCGGCTTGCGGGCCAGCAGGCGGCGGATGATGTTGCACATGTAATCGCTGACGCTTGCGCCGCCGCCCTTGAGATTGCCGATCTGATCCACGACGTAATCGCGTATGGGAACGCCTTCCGGCGGGGTCGGAATCGAGCCGCTGAGCAGCGTGAACGCGATCAGGCCCATGCCGTTCATGTCCACGCCCCAGTTAGGCCCGCCCTGTCCCCTGACGCCGGAGTCCTCCGGATTATCGAACTCGCCCCGGGCCGAGCGCTCCACGCAAGGATCCAGAAGCTTTATATTCCCCTCCGGCGTCACCATAACCGTCCCGAGCCTGATATCGCCGTGCGTGAGATCGGCCTTGCGAAGCGCCTCAACAGCCTTGGTCATGCCGTTGAGGATGGGAATCGTCTCCCCCTCCTGGTAGCGCCCCTTCTGCTTGAATATCTCCTCCAGCGTATTGCCCTCAACGCATTCCCATACCAGGTAGGTGAAGGTCGTTGTCCGCGCGGCTTCAATCAGCTTCGTCACGTTCGGATGCTCGAACTTCTTCACCCGCCCCATCACTTCCATGAACTTCGCGGCGAAGCCCACGTCCTTCATGGTCTTGCCGCGCATGATGGTTACGACGACCTTTTCCCCGGTCTTTTCGTTCTTTGCGAGCGCGGAGATGCTGGTCGGACTATCAGCCGTCCGCTTCAGGAGCTTGTAACCGGGTATCTGCAGCGGGGCGGAGCCTTCGCCTTTTCCCATGCTATCTGCCTTCCTGCGAAGTTGTTCTCAATGTCAGGTTCCCGTCATTCGACGCGCTGTTCATCCCCCGGTTCCGCCGGATTCGGCGGCTTGCGCATCCCGACAACTGCTGATGTTATCGCGCTTCGCGCCGGTGTCAAGCTTCGGTCATGGAGCAGGCTTGGATCCGCCGATGCGGTCCAGCAGCTCGCGCAGGTTGTATTTCGCGTACGGCTCGTCGCACGCCAGCGTTCCGGCTCCCGCGTTGGCCACCCAGAAATCCAGCGACTGGGGCGCGAAAAGGGCGTCGTGAAGGTTGGACGTCATCGCCACCGGCCGCGTCATCATCCATCTGCATTTCTCAGCGTCCAGCTTGCCGTAGTTCTCCTTCACGCGCTTGACAAGCTCCTCATAACGCCCCCCGGCGGACAGGAGACACGCGTCCTCCACCGGATGCGGCAGCAGTTCGTGGAACTCGTTCGGGCCTATCACCTTCAGGAACTCCGGCTCCGCGTGCAACCCGCGCGCGCTGGGTATTTTGCCGTCGGACACCACGTAGAAGTATTGGCACGTTCGCGGCGTGTCCTTGAAAATCTTCAGCGTCTCGTCCAAGTCGTCCGCCTCCTCAAGCGCCATGCGCACCAGGTACCCCATCGGCAGCCCGTCCCACTTCCCCTCCCCGCGACCGCCCATCTCGCCGATCCCGATCTGCTTCTCGTTCATGCCCGTCACAGAACCCGTGAAGCCGCAGTAACCGACGTTCACAAATCCGTGGTAACCTTCCGGCTTGCATACCATGACCGCCGAGCGGAACTGCAACCCGACCTCGGTCATGTAGTCCAGCACGCGACCGTGGTAAAGCTTTCCGTCTGGCGTCGCCTTACCCCAGACCGCGAAACCGCTGCAGTGGAACTGCTCCGGGAACAGGGCCGCCAGTTGAATCTCCTCCAGCGGAACGCCGGAGCCTTCAGCAAGCCCCTCAAGCTCATCCTCGAAACGTTTTGGAACGAAGGGCAACGTGCGACTCCTGGCCTCCCTCATGCGGTCGAAGAACCATGTCCCGGTCTCGTAGCTGTAGAACGCCCCGACGCCGTAGAGAACGACGTCCGTCAGGAACCGGACCTCCTCCGGCACAAGCCCGCCGTGCTGGCGGCCCATCTGCCTATGCGTCCCGCCCAGCAGCAGCACTCGATTGCCGTCCTGCCAGACAAGCTGCCCGCCCTCGAAACTCGCCGGCTTCTGATTCCACTTCGGCGGACGCTTCATCTGGATTTCATAGGCGTACACCTGGAAAGCGCGCGGCGGGCCGATGGACAACGTCCGCTCCAACTCAAGCCGCGATACGTCCAGCGTCTTCCAATCACACCCCGGGGCATCAGGCGCTGCGGGCGGCGCGACGGCGCTGCGCTTAACGGAAATCTCAAGCTTCCCGTCCTTGGAAACGTAGGTAAGCCGCTCAATCGCCTTCGTGGCGGAGTCCACCACAAGGTCGGCGGCCCCGTTGTCCTCCCCCTTCAGCGCGAAGGAGTAGACTATCTTGTCGCCCTCGCGCTGGCGTCCCTTCAGGTGAAAGAACTTCGTTCCCGCTGCGGCGATCTTCATGGCCGCGCCTGTCGGATCACCGGCAAGGTGCTTCTGATACTCCGAAACCGGCTTCAGCATGTCCCTGAGCAGACGCCCGAAAGCCAGTCTTTCAGCCTCAGGGCACTCTCCCTTGCTGCGGAAGGATATCTTCTTGTCCGGGAACGACAGGATGGTCTGCTCCGGGGTCTCGTCAAGCCTGAAGGACGCCTGCGGGGATGAAAGCGCGATGCTGAGATTCCCAGCCCCTTCCTTCCGAATGAAGGCGTTGGCGGTTCCAGACTTGTCGCCGGACTTCCATTCCACGTCGTAGGCAAGGGCGAAGTCCCCGAAATCGCTCTTTATCCCGCTCAGGAGATTGAAACCCATGCCGTAGAAGACGCTGAACGTCTGCATCGCAGGCAGGAACTTGAGCGCAAGCGCGCAAAACGCCAGAACGGCCACAATTCCTATTATTCTCTTCGATCCGCCCGCGCCCCCGTGTTGGGATGCCGCCGCTCCGCCGCTGCCGGTCTCAGCCATCTGGACTACCTCCCAAAGGATGCCCGCCCCATCGCCCCGCCCGCGCCGTCCCCGACGCAATTTCCAAGCCGGGATTATACGAAAAATCCGCCCCGGAAGTAAGGGCATATCAGGCACATTTCGGCATGGACTTCAAGTTATCGAGGATGGACCGAAAACCGCTGCCGTCAGTTATTATCCATTCCCCGAGCACGCCGGGCAGTCCGGACTCGGCGCCGGGGGCAGTTTGACGCGCCTGAAGGTTCCATTCCACACGTCAATATTAATGATGAAAGGTTCTTTTGGATAGGCCGGGTCAATAATCATCCTGAGCGCGGTCGCCGCCTCCAGTCCGGCTGTCGCATGGACAACAGAGCCAAGGACGCCGACAATGTTGCAATTGGGAAACATGTCCCGGCGCAGGTCGTCGCCGAAAACACACGCCAGGCACGGCGTCACGCCCGGTCTGATCGGCATGATGTTGCCCCGGCAGTCCAGGCATCCGCCGTGAACCCACGGGACTCGCAATGCGACGCACGCCCTGTTCACCGCCCGCCGCGCCTCCGGGTTGTCCGCCCCGTCAATGACAATATCAACCCCCTCCAGCAGTTCCCGCGCGTTCTCGTCCGTGAACTCCGCGTGAACCCCCTCGATGCTGATTTCCGAGTTGACCGAGCGCAGGTATCGCTCCCCGGCCAGCGCCTTCGGGCTGGAGTGCCGGACGTCCTCCTCTGTGAAAAGGCACTGCCTTTGAAGGTTGCTCAACTCCACGCGGTCGCGATCAATCAGGCGCAGGAACCCGACGCCGGCCCGGGCCAGTATGTTCGCGTTGGCCCCGCCCAGCGCGCCAAGCCCGACGACCGCCGCCCGCGCCGCACGAATCTTCTCCTGCCCCTCCACGCCTATTCCGCGGAAGAGCGCCTGACGGCTGTATCTCTGTTTGAGGAATTCGGCTGTCTCCATGATGCCGCATTATTCGCGCGCCGCGCCGGGATAGTCAAGCAGTCCAGACGCATGTGACGAGCCTGCGCAATACCATAAGCAATCTTTCCCTCTCTCTCGCGAGAGTGTGAGAGAATTAATGTGGCGGGGATGGTAATGTTGGACGAGGGGTGCGGTCAAAGACGCCCCCCTTCGTTGCATTCCGCCGCGGTATGAGGAAAATTTTCTTAATAAATGGCTTGACAATACAGAACGGGGGGGGGGTACTATATCATTGAGTAAATCGGCAGGTACGGCGTCAGTCACGGGCGCGTGGCAGCGTAGTGGCGGGTTTGAAACCCGCCCCTATCAAGTGGCTGGCATATAAACGCTCCCTTCACTGACCGGATACATTGGCAGGCATTTTGACATTAACGTTCGTCCAACATGCGTATATAATAATCATATGCGCAGTCGGACGCGCCAAACCATTTGTTGGAGACAGAGTGATGAAGACGAAAATCGCCGCAAAAAGCAGAGGCATTCCCCGCCATTCCGGATTCCGTACCGTCGAAAAGCTGGAGAACCGTCTCCTGCTCACGGCCATCGTTGACATTGATCTCCAGGCCGGAAGCGACACCGGCGCGTCGGCAACGGACAATATAACGTCCGACAACCAGCCGACCTACGACGTCACGGTCAACGACGCGGGAACCATAGAGATTGACTACGACGGAAACGGCGTGATTGACGACCGCCTTGAGGTCGCTTCAGCCGGAACATACGAGTTCACAGCGCGGCTGGCATCGGGAGAAGTGCTCGACCCGAGAATCCTTACTTCCGGGCGGAGGCCGGACACAATCATAACCGATGATTTCAACGGCGATGCGATCCCCGACCTCGCCTGTACTAATGAATTAGACGGCACAGTATCCGTCTTCATGGGGCTTGGAGATGGCGGATTCAGCGGACAGACTGTCTACGCGGTGGGAACAAGAACGCTTGGGATCGTCTCCGGAGATTTCAATAACGACTCGAATCCCGACCTTGCTGTTGCCAACTTCAACGCGAACAGTGTCGCAATTCTTCAAGGCAATGGCGACGGAACCTTTGCCTCTGCGGGGTCAGTTGCCGCAGGAGCCAGCCCAAGATACATTGCCTCGGACGACTTCAACGGCGACGGGAATGCCGACCTTGTAGCCGGCACCGCAAACAACGTCCTCAGTGTATTCCTCGGCGACGGTGACGGAACTTTCCAGACTGAAGTCACATACGCAGCGGGACAACAGCCTTTGGGAGTGGTGGCAGCCGATCTCAACTCGGATGGCGCTCCCGACCTCGCCACTGTAAATGAGTTCGACGGGACGGTATCGGTACTGCTCGGCGTCGGGGACGGCACTTTCGGCGCGCAGCAGGCGTTCGCGATCCAGACCGGTCCCAGGAGTCTCGCAGCGGCCGATCTCAATGGCGACGGGGTAGGGGATGTAGTGGCCGCGAACGCAGGTTCGGACACGGTTTCCGTGCTTATTGGCGTCGGCGACGGCACGTTTCTCGCCCAGCAGACATATGCCGTCGGAGATGCGCCCACCACGGTTTGCCTGGCCGATTTGGACGGCGACGGCATCCAGGACATCGCTGTCACCAACGCAATAAGCAAAACCGTATCAATTCTTTCCGGCATCGGCGACGGCTCTTTCCAGGCTCAACAGGCATATCCTACTTTTGAGAGCAGTTATGGACTCGCCTCAGGCGATTTGAATCAGGACGGCCTGCCGGATTTGGCATTAACCATCTATATCGGCAAGCTTCAAATCCTGCAGGGCGACGGAGACGGCAGCTTTAAGATACCGTCGGTCTCCGCGGTGTTCAATGCGCCGAGATCGCTGATCGCGGGGGATTTCAATGCCGATGGCATTACCGACGTGGCATCAGTGAACATCAATTCGGTCTCCGTACTCTTGGGCAATGGAGACGGATCGTTCCAGGCGCAGCAGGACTATGGCTCGGCGGAATACGCTTTCGGCGTCGCAATGAGCGATCTTGACAATGACGGAGACAGCGACCTCGTAATCGCCGGTTTCTATTCAGCGCAATACGCAGTCCTTCTCGGAAACGGCGACGGAAGTTTTGTCAGGGTTGCCTACGGCATTCCGGACTATCTTAGCGACGTCTTCTGCGGAGATTTCAACGGAGATGGAAATCAAGACGCTGCATTCGCGGCATATTCGGGCCTGCGCGTTTGCATGGGCAATGGAAACGGAACTTTCCAACCGTCAGTCTATTATGCCGGCCAGATTCTTCAGGCGGGGATTGACGGCGGGGACTTCGACGGAGACGGCGATACCGATCTTGTTACTGCAAACTATGGCGATCCGGAAGGCGCTCCCGGCAATACGGCGTCGGTATATCTCGGCAACGGCGACGGCACATTCCAGTCTCAATTGACCGTCTCGACGGGACTCCGCCCCGACAGTATCTTCGTGGCGGATTTCGACGGGAACGGCGCACTGGATTTTGTGACGGCCAATGCCGAGAGCAGCAACATTTCCATCATCCTGGGCAAAGGCGATGGGACTTTCCAGACACAGCAAACGTTCGCTACGGATGCCATTCCCAACTCGATCACTGCCGCCGACTTGGATCTGGATGGCGACTTGGACATTGTCGTGTGCCACGGCGATCCGCTGATGACAGGCGTCAATGGATACACGATATCAACTTTCGACGGCAATGGCGATGGCAGCTTCCAACCGCCGCGCAGCTATACGGTCAGCAAGCAACCGATCGGTTCAATCGTCGGCGATTTCAATGGCGATTGTATTCCAGACATAGCATTCGCAAACTATTCGCGTGACAGTGTCTGGGTTCTTCCCGGGCAGACGATGCCCTTGCCGGACGGAGTGTATCCGGCGCGCGTCAAGTTCACCGATTCAAGCCTTGATGTTGCTACAGCATCCGACCCGACCACCATTGACACCGTCGGCCCGGAGGTCGCCGCAACCGACGGCTGGCAGATCGCCGGGACGCACGGCAACGGAATCGGCGAGCTCGTCACGACCATCGCTAACGGCTACGTCGAGTCGCGCTATCAGGGGATAAAGAAGCTCGTCATCAACATGGACGAGGCGATGAACCCCGGCAGCGTGGACGTTTCCGACCTGAGCATTGTCGGCGTCTCTCACGGCGACCAGAGTTCCCTCATCACAAGCGCAGTCGTCGCGGGAAACAAGATCACAATCGGCCTCTCCGCCGCCCTTCCGGACATTGACACATACACGGTAATACTCGGCAGCGCGGTTGAGGACCTTGCGGGCAACGGGGCCTCCGGCCTCTCGCAGATAACCGTCAAGGCACTGCGCGGGGACGCCAACGGCGACGGGCAGGTCAACAGCTTCGACCTCCTGAACATCCGCGCATTTGTCGGTCAGGCGGTGAACGCCGCCAATGCCCGGCGCGACATCAACGGCGACGGGGTCATCAACTCGTTCGATCAGCTTATGGCGAGAGTATACGTCGGGAACAAGATAACGTGAACATCTGCGATTCGGCCCCATCTGCGATAAGGCCAAATCTTCAATGTGGGCTGCCGTTATGACCCTCCTTCGGATGCTTTCGGAACAGAAAGCATCAGCCCGGTTTTGGCGCGGCGGGTTTGCCGGCGAGTTCTGCGACGCGTTTCTGATACGCCAGAGCAAGGGCGCTGGAAGGCGCCTCAGCCACGGCCCTGGCAGCCAAATCAATCGCCTTCGTAGCGTTACGGGCCTGGAGTTCTATCAGGGCCAGCAGGAGGTAGCTCTGCGCCATGCGGTCGCCGCGCGCCTCGCCTTCGGGCTTTGATGCCATTTCAAGAAGCTGCGCCTCGCTGACGTTGGGCGCTCCCGGTTTCCCCGCCGCAATCCTGCCCACCAGGCATGCCGTCAGGGGGGCGGGCCATTCCTTGCCGGGAGTCTCTCCGACAAGGTCGAGCATGTTGCGCGCCCGCATATCGCTGTCCGGATTCATGAACGCCAAAGCAAATTCGATGGTCGTGGTCGTGGCCGTGGGGCCGTTGTCTGCGGTCGAGACAAGCAAGGGGACCGCCGCCATGGCCAGTTGGTCCCCGTCCTTCACCCCCCCTTGAGGCAGCGCCCAGGGGTTGACGGCGTCCGTGAACCGCCCCGCCGCCGCGAAAGCCCACGGCAGCACCCATGATGAATACGAGTTCGGATCGCCCGGCGCGGCGTTCTCATGCCGTCTCACTGCGTCCGCCGCCAACAGCGCGCCCTGCGCGTCCCCGTCGAAATAGCGCGACAGGGCAAGCCACGCGAGATTCTCCGTAGACCGGTCGAAGACCGCGCACAGCGAGGCGAAGGCAAGCGCCTCCCCGTATGACCGCGCGCGGAAAAGCCCGGCTAGCGTGTTCCATTTCTCTTCCGACTTCAATGCCTCGTCACTGGCGAACCACGATTGAAGTGTTTCAGCCGGGACATCCTCGACGGCTTTGCGAATCGGCTCGGCGGCTCCCTTGCCCAACGCGGTCTGCTCAGCGGCCATCGCCAGCAGGCGGCTGCCCATGCCCTTGGTCGCGTCAAAAGATCCGGTCCTGACCATCGCTAGGACAAGCGAACCAACATCCATGGAGCTTGTGAATTCACGCAACGCCCGGCTTGAACTGCCCAAAGCGCCGAACGGGGCGGGCAGCAGGGATTGGATGCTTGTGAGCCAGAAAGCCGTGCCGGACACGACCGACCTCGGATCGGCCGGCCTCCAGAGATTCGCCTCCGCCGCCTCCACCGCCTCCTCAGCCTTTGCGCTTGTGACGAAGACCATCTTGCCCGTCGTTGACCTTCCGTAAAGAATATTCCCCCCGGGACCGAATTCGAGCGCGTAACCCGGCAACGAGAGGACCTCCCGCCGGCTGGCAACGTCCCAGATGCGAGTCCCGTCAACAGCGTATGACGCCAGCCTTGTGCCCGAGGGGTGGAACGACGGAGCAACCCCGCCGCGCGTGTGGGCAACGTGCGCGTCCCACGTGAGAACCTTGATGCCGGCCTCCAGACTGACAAGGGACAACGTGCCGTCCGACGAGCCGACCGCAAGCTGCCCCGGCTGCGGGCCGAACCTGACGACTGGGGCTGGCACGCCTTGAAGAATCTTCGCGCTTGTTCGACGCCTCAGGTCAATGACATTGACAAAATCCCTCTGCGCAGGTCCGGAAAGCCCGACCGCGACCATCCGCCCGTCCGGGGAAATGTCCATGCTGAACGCCTTGGCTGATTCCTCCCCCTTCCAGGAGAAATGCTGAATCACTTCGCCCGTGCCGCCCCGGATCACGACCATCTTCTGGGGCAGCCTGCCGACCGCCAGCAGTATGACGGTTGCGCCGTCGGCGCTGTATTTAAGTTTTACTTGATCCTCCAATTCCTTCGGTCGCGCTGTTCCCCTCCAGAGGCCCGGAGTCGCCCAGAGCCTGGCCCCTGTGCGCATATCGCGGCACCTAAGGGAGCCGAAGGCGGTCAGATACACGATGGCGTCCCATCTCGGGGAAACCGCCCATGAAACCCAGGAGCGGGGGTCCTCCATTTCGCCCGCCTGCGCGCCTTCCGCGCCGGGAATCTCAGCGTAGGCCGTCCCGCGTGAGTCAGCGAACCGCATCTGCCTGTCAACGATCTGGCTGATGAGACACCCGCCGTCCGGAGCGAAGAATATATCGTATGACGACGGCAGGCTTAGTATCTCGGATGACTCATCGGTCGAGTATACGCGAACCGTCTGGTCGTCTGAACAGCTTGCGAATCGCTTGCCGTCAGGGCTGAAGCACATGTCGGTGGGGTAGGAGCCGTTGTGCTCGCGCAGCCGGGTCAGAGGTTTGCCCGTCGTCGTGTCTACAACATCTATCTGCCCGGACGCCCTGGCCAGCGCGACCATTCTGCCGTTCGGGTGGGCGATCGTGCGGACGATTTTGGTCCCGACCGGAGCGTCGAAACTCCACTGCCTTGCGTCCTTTGACAACGGCAGGATATGGACGCGGCCCGTGTCCTCCGCGGCGATGATTACAGATTCGCCCCTTTTAAAGCAGAAATCGGAAATCCGAAGCTTCCACTGCGATATGGGTTGTCGCGCGCTGACGCCGACGATAGTCAGTTCGTTGAGAAGCGCCAGCTCCGACTCTCCCAGGAACGCAAGGTACCGCCCGTCGCCGGAGAACCTGGGCGGAACCGTGTCCTGAAGACGGCGCCCTATAAGCTGAAGGATATCGGCGCCTGTTGCGGTATCCCACGCCTGAAGCCCCAGCGCAAGGACGCCGAGTCCGTATGGCAACTGCGCCGCCAGCATCGAGCCGTCGTCGCTCAGGACAGCCGTCTGCGGCATCAGGCCCTTGACCAGCCATCGCCGAAGCGGAGTAAAATCCGGAAGCCTGCGAAGCTCGATGACGTTGCCCTTGGCCATTATCATTGTCCCGCCCGTGCGGCTGAAGCGCGCGGCGCAGTCCAGCCGGACGCCTTGAAGCTCCGGAACCGACCACTCCGGTCTGCCGATTTCCCTGCCTTCCTCGACGTCCCACAGGCGAACGATTCCATCCGCGCAACCTGACGCCAGAAGTTTGCCGTCGGGCGAGAAGCTCACGCTGTCCACCCTTTCCGCGTGGGCAAAGGTGGCAGAAAGCTTCCAGCCCCGCGTCATGCATCGGTAATTGAGATGATGCCATTCCCAGTCGCGCAATTTAGAGGGGGCCTGGCGCAGCACATCGCGGGCGGACTGGTAATCCCCGGCCAGGGACAACTGGTCCGCCCGCGCGATAGCGCTGTCATAATGCGATTTTTCCGCCTCGATTCTGGCGGAGCGCTCCTTTTCGGCCGCCTCCCTGGCCCGCGAACGCTCGGCCCGCGTCCTGACCAGCACATAAGACAGCGCGGAAATCAGAACGATCAGGCAGAAGCTTGCCACCGCCATCAGCTTCCAATTTCGCCGCACCGACTTGCTGAAAAGGTAAATCCCGCTCGCCCCCTTGGCTTCGATGGGTTCCCCGTTCAGGTAGCGCCTTATGTCGTTGCCAAAGGATTCCGCCGTGCCGTACCGCCTCTGGCTGTCCTTCTCAAGGGCCTTCAGGACGATGGCCTCGACTTCCTTGTCAATCGCCTTGTTGATTGATCGCGGGCGCTTCGGGTCGGTGTGCTGGATGCGGTCCATGATGGTCAGCGGCCCGCCGCTCAGATCGTAGGGGAAGTCGCCGGTCAGCAGGTTGAACAGCACTACGCCCAGGGAGTAGACGTCGCTTCTCGTGTCCGCCCCGCCGGAACGTCCCTTCGACTGTTCCGGGGCCATGTAGGCCACCGTCCCCATGATTTCGCCGTCGGCCGTGATCTCGGTCGGCAACTCGAAATGCGAGATTTCATGCAACGCCTTGGCCAGCCCGAAATCGAGAATCTTCGGCTGCCCGACGGAGTCAACCAGTATGTTCCCCGGCTTGAGGTCGCGGTGAATGACGCCGCGCTGATGAGCGTAGGCCACCGCCTCGCATACCCGCGCCATAAGCTTGAGGCGCGCCCTGAGGTCAAGGCCTTTTGACTCGCAGTAGCTGTCAAGCCGCTGCCCCTCGACGTATTCCATGCTGAAGAAGGGAACGCCCTCTGCCTCGCCGTATTCGTATATCGGCACGATGCCCGGATGCTGGAACTTAGCCATCGCCTCCGCCTCGCGCTCGAAACGGCGGCGGTCGCTGTCCGACGCCAGGACTGCCAGCCGCATCACCTTTAGCGCGACAGTTCGGCGCGGGCGCTGCTGCTCCGCCTTGTAGACAGTTCCCATGCCGCCCCGCCCCACGGTTTCAAGAATCTTGTATTTGCCGATGTATTTTCCCACGAGCGGGGATTGAATCTCTTCACGCTTCACTGACCCGGCGCGGGTTTCTTCAATAAGAATGCTTGAGCTGTCTTCAGCTGTACCGGAGACGATTATCGTATTGAGTTCCGAGAGCAGCCGCTGGCAGTCCGCGCACCTTCCGATGTGCGATTCCAGCCACTGCCGTCTTGCGCCGGCGGTCCCTCCCCCCAGGAACTCCACCAGCTCTTCTCTTGTGACGTCGCAACCCATTCCATGCTCCAATTCGGGACAGTTTGATTATACATCCAGAGATGGGCGTATATGCAAGGATAGCCTTGCCGCAGATGCGTGAAGATTCCCATGTTCCGGACAGCTCGTTCCATCGGGCTGCCTGATTCTAATATCGTTTTCAGTAATCAGGCGTTATCCGCCGCTTCGACAAAATACAGCGGATCGGCGCGCAAGGCTTTTTCCGCCTTATCCCACATTGCGGGGCATTCGATGACGTATGCTTCCGCCGCCAGAACCCGCCCGGCGGCCAGTTCCCCCCTTCCCAGCAACTGCTCCAGTCTGTCATATCGCTGCCGTTTTCCGGCGAAGTTGTGCCGCCTGAGCCGCATCGTGAATTTGCCGCCGTCCGGGCGGGTTACGGCATGCTCAATCGTCTCGCCGAACAGGTAAGGCGGCCCGACCAGTTCTTCGACCCCGTGCATTGAGGTATTGGGGCGCAGCCCGCAGCCCAGCATCAGTATCTGCCCGCCGCAGTCGCGCAGTTTCCTGAAAGGGGATCGCGGCCCGCAGGGGGTGTCGTCCAGATGATGCTCCGCCAGAATCTCCTTCGCTGCCGGGCCTGCGCCGCTGACGGAGTGCGTGGGGCACCAACTGCGGACGCTCCCGCGTCGCGTCCGGAAGAACTCTGGAATGAGACCGATATTCGATGGCGTCAGCAGGACGTTGAATACCGGTCTTTCCGGAGTGACGAACTCGTAGCTAAGCGATGGGATGAGGAGCGTCCCTTCCGGCCCAAGCGCTTCCAGAAGGCCGAGAATGACCGTTTCCGGACCTGCCGGCACGATGCCCAAAGCGCTCATCGAGGAATGAACCAACAGGACGCCGCCCCTTCTGACTCCGCAGCGCAGAAGGTCTCCGCTGATGCGCTTTATGGCAGTCGCCTTGTTCACTTTCCCACCGCCCTGTCCAGGAATTCGTAGGCCTGCTTTCTTATCTCCGGCGGAAAGTCGTGTTCTGCGTCGGGATGGACCGCAACGAGATGACCGTCCGCTCCGAAGAGCTTGTAGACGGGCGCGGCGGCGGCGATGCAATCCCTGACGCCTGAGACCTCGAAGTTGGCGTCGCGAGTCGGGGAGTTGGTGAAGAAACGCCGGGGCGCGAGCGCGCCGACGAGTTCCGTGAAGTCGAACGGCATCTTCTGCGGATTCTTTTCGTAGGCGCCTGCAATGCGGGGCATGTAGCCGTTATGGCTCCAGCCGGTCAAATCGCCCCCGTAGTATCTGGCGAACGAGTTGAAGCCGCAACTTGATACAACCGCCTTGATGCGCTCGTCGAATACCGAGATGAAGATGGAATTGTGCCCGCCCAGGGAATGCCCAATGCAGACGATTTTATCTTTTGCGACTTCAGGGAGCGATTGCAGAACGTCAACCGCCCGCATGTGATTCCAGATTCCCTTCATGGTGGCGCTGGCGTAGCCCAGGGCGTAGGGATCGCATTTGTATTCGCCGTAATTCGGGTAATCCGGTGCGATTGCGACGTATCCGCGCTCGGCAAGCTCGCTCGCGTATCGGAGGTTTGGCTTCCCGCCGAGTCCCACTGGTTCATCCTTCCCGATGGAGACGGTCTGATGAAGGCAGAGAGCACCGGGGGCGCCGGCGCCCGCGCCATGCGGGATCAATACCCATGCCGTCACCCGGTCGCCCGGCTCCGAGGCGAAGGTGATCTTCCTGCGAACGTATTTTTCTTCGCGCGTCTCTTCCAGGACGCGAACGTCGGCGGGGATTCGGCGTTCGTTGCCCGGCACAGGCCCGGCGACAAGCTGGAAGTTCGCCAGGATGTGCGCCCGGCGAATCTTCCACTTTTCAATCGAATCAACCGGGATGCGCCGCCCTTCAGCGTCAAGGAAGTGAAGGAGATCGAACTTGTCTGGATACAGTGGGACTTCGCTTTCGCTCTTTGCGTTCATGGTCAGCACACCCGTCAGAATGATGAGATGGAACAGGCTGTTTGCGCGCATCGCTTTTTCCCGCCGGAGTTTCTGGTAGAATAGCCTGGACGCGGCGCGTGTCAAGCTTCCCCCGCGCCGGATGGGAGTCCAGTTATGACCTGTGGAATCGCGGCAATAATCCTGTGTCTCGCAGTCTCAGGAACGGATTCCGGTCCTGCCGAAGGCATGCGCGTTATCCGTCCCGCCGACACTGGCGTTGCGCTGGAGAACCCGGGCATGGGATGGGTCTTCCATTTTTATGACAATGTCCCCGCCAATTACGGCTCCAAGCTTGCGGCGGCAGACACAATTCGGGATTTCCCCGGCCTGACGACCGTCTATCTGAGGATACCGTGGTCCTATCTTGAGCCTGAGGAGGGAAAGTTCAACTGGTCCGTGCTCGACTCACCCGCCCAGCGATGGATTTCCGAGGGCAAGAAGACGGCTTTCAGGTTTTCATGTTCGGAATCATGGATGCGCTACGCGACCCCCGAATGGGTTCATAAGGCCGGGGCGAAGGGCTACAACTTTCTGCCCGGCAAGGGCGTGACAGATGACGGGCCGTTCTGGGAGCCTGACTACAACGATCCGGTGTTTCTTGAGAAGCATGGCCGTTTCCTTGCAGCAGCGGCGGCGCGCTATGATGGCGCTCCCGAGGTCGCGTTCATTGACGTCGGCTCCTTCGGAGTCTGGGGAGAGGGGCACACCTTCTCCAGCACCGGGCTGAAGTATTCCGCCGAGACCGTAAAGAATCACATTGACCTTTATTGCAGGCATTTCAGCAAAACGCTGCTTGCCGCCAATGACGATTTCTCCTTCCAGGGCGATGACGTCATCCCTTACGCCCTCGGCAAGGGCATGGCGCTCCGCGATGACAGCATCCTCGTCCAGGGAGGGAAGAACGCCTACTTTCACGCGGGAATGGCGCAATCATTCTGGCCCACTTTGCCGGTAATCCTTGAAAGCGAGCATTACGGCGGATCACGGGACCGGGGGAACTGGAAGGACGGTTCGCAATACCTGCTGGCGGTCGAGCAATACCATGCAAGTTACGTCTCGATTCACTGGTGGCCGAGGGAGTTTCTGGATGAGAACCGCGAGCTTGTCGAGAAGATAAACAGGCGGCTCGGATACCGAATCCAACTCGTTGAGGCGTCATGGCCGGAACGGTTGCGCGTGGGAGACAAGTGGCGTTTTTCCGCAGGATGGCGCAACGCCGGAGTCGCGCCCTGCCTGCCCGGCGGCTATCCCGCCATCACGCTGAAAGACGCAAAGGGCGGCATCGCGGGGGTTTTTACGGATCAGTCGTTTGACGTCCGCGCCCTGACTGTCTCGGAACCGGACAAAGCAAAAGTCTTTGAGCAATCGGCTGAGTTCACCCTCCCGTTCAACCTTCAGGGCGGGAAATACGACTTTTTTGTGTCCATCGGAACAAAAACCGGAACCCCTCAGATTGCTCTGCCCCTGCCCGACAGCGACGGTCAGAGACGTTATCGTATCGGCAGCATCATCGTCTGCGCCGATTATGCGCTTGATGTCGGGCAGATGGTCAAAAAGGATAAAGAATATGTCCTGCCCTTCTCATGGACGGTTCACATCCCCCTGCCCGAAGGCGCGAAACCTTTCTGCCATTTCGATTACGGCGACGCGATCGCCTTTCAAGGAATTCCCGAGACCGAATCCGCCGGGTTTTCAAAGACCGGACGCGTTGACCTTGGCTGCGCGTTCACGATTCCCGAACATGCAAAGGGGAAGGCGTTCGCAGTGCGCGCGGGGCTGTGGGTTCCCGACAGAATGGGAAAGTCGGACGAGCGGATGATTCCGGACGAAGGGCTTGGCGACCGGCGGGTTGATGTCGGCAGGCTGGAAGTCCCGGCGGACGGAGAACCGATCTTCACGCCGACAAGGTAGTCGCAGCGTTGGCACCGGAGAATGATAATGAGCGGAAAACAAAGTTACATGTGTCTGAGTTGCATTCAAGCGATCGCGTTCTGCGCGATTCTTTTATCGGTGGCGGCTCAGGCGCTGGATTGGCCGTCCTACAGGCATGACGCCTCTCGTTCAGGCCAGACAGAGGAAGAGATTGCTCTTCCCCTGCCCGACGGATGGGTCTTCACCCCCGGACATCCGCCCTCCCCTGCCTGGCCGGTTCCAGATAAGGAGGTTGCCCGCGACCGTTTCGACGAGGTCTTCCATTGCGTCTCCGACGGCGCGAGAGTCTATTTCGGATCATCGTCCGAAGATAAGGTCGTCTGCCTTGACGCTGCGACAGGCGCAGTCATCTGGACGGCCTTCACCGAGGGACCGGTCAGGCTTGCCCCGACGCTGGCCGCCGGGAAGGTATACGTCGGTTCCGATGACGGATGTTGCTATTGTTTCGCAGCGGATAACGGAAAGCTTGTCTGGAAGACTCGCGCAAGCCACATTGACGAGCGGGTAATGGGCAACGGCCGCATGATTTCTCTCTGGCCCATCCGGACGGGTGTGGCTGTTGACGGGGGAATCGCTTATTTCGGCGCCGGCGTTTTCCCAGGAGAAGGGCTTTTCATGTGCGCCGCGGACGCTGAGACCGGGCGCGTCATCTGGCGCAACGATAACTGCGCCCAGCGTCTCCCGCCTGCGGAAAACTACGGCGGTTTCACGCCGCAGGGATACATCCTGGTCTCCCGCGACACGATTTTTGTGCCTTCCGGACGCTCTATGCCGGTCGCCTATTCACGCAAGGACGGAAATTATCTTTACTCCTGTTCTCCGGGTGGCAAACGCGGCGGAACGTGGGCGCTTCTGACTGATAATCAACTGGTGGCCGGCGTTAATGACAAGGTTGCCTACGATATTGCCACAGGAGCCCCTACAACCGATGCGGCATTTGCATGGTTTCCCGGAACAAGCCTAGTGGCGACAAATGATTTTTCATTTCTTCTAAATGAGAACGGAGTCTATGCCGTTGATCGGGCAAGATTCCGAGAACTGAAGGCCAAACGGCAGGCCATTACAGAGGATATTTCCAGAGTCGGAAATCAGATTTCGGCCCTTGAGAAGGTAAAGGAGACGACGCCGGCTTCCGCCAAGCTGGTGGAGTCCCAGATGGCCGACCTGGTGAAACGCCGCGATGCGTTCCGCGCTGAAAGGAACGAACTTGAGCAGAAGGTCATAGCATGGAAAACCGATTTGAAGGATTGTTTTTCAATGATCCGTGCCGGCAAAACGCTCTTCATAGGCGGACAGGATTTCGTATGCGCGGTGGAGAGTTCAAGCGGGAAACTGATCTGGAAGGGCATGGTACAGGGCAAGGCGCAGGGGTTGGCAGTTTCAGGCGGCAGGCTCTTTGCAAGTTCCGATAATGGCCGCATTTACTGTTTCGGCGCAGGATCGGCTCAAGTTAAGATCTTTGAAAAGCATGAAGCATTACCTCCTTCTTCCAGAGCCGCGGAGTATGCCAAAGCTGCCGGAGAAACCGTTCGCTCGACGGGCATCCGGAAAGGTGTCTGCCTCGTGCTTGACTGCGTAGACGGCGGACTGATCGAAGAATTAGTGTCAGTCACTGAATTAGAGTTTGTCGGATTGGCTCCAGATTCGGAGACAGCCGATCGTGTCAGGAAACGGTTGGATTCTGCTGGTCTTTATGGCTCCCGCGCCGTCATTCATGTTGTGCCGGCAGGGGGATTGCCCTATGTAGACTACTTTGCCAATCTTATTGTATCTGAAGGACTTGTGACGGGCAGCAAGTTTGAATGGTCCGGAGTCGAGATAGCTCGCGTTCTCAGACCACTGGGAGGCACATTGATGCTTCCTGCGCCTTTGGCGAGTGGTAATAAAGGCGCAGAAGCCGAAGCGATGAAGACCGCGCTCGAGCAGCAGACCGGAATGCCGGTGACCAGTTGTGGAAGTTATAATCACTGGCTGAAGATGGTTCGTGGAGCGCTGCCGGGTTCTGGAGAATGGACCCATCAATATGCCGACGAATCGAACACGGCATGCGCCGAGGATGTTCTTGTAAAGCCGCCCCTAGGAGTCCTCTGGTTCGGAAAACCGGGGCCTGACAGGATGGTGGAACGCCACGCCCGCGCGGCAGCCCCCGTATCGGCGGACGGACGTCTTTTCGTTCAGGGTGAAAACCTGATCATGGCCTATGACGCTTACAACGGAGTTTTCCTCTGGGAACGTGAAATTCCAGGCGCAGTGCGAGTGCGCGTTGATTGCGATGCCGGCAACCTGGCGTTATCCGATGACGGGCTTTACGTCGCGGCGGAGGGGCAATGCCATCGGCTTGAACCGGAGACGGGCAGGACTCTTGGCGTATTTCCGGTTCCAAAGTCGGCGTCGGGGAAAGAAAGAAGATGGGGTTACATTGCGTGTTCGGGAAAGACCTTGATCGGCACGGCTGCAAAACCGCTCAGCGAATACGGCGAACTGTGGAACTCAGTCGTTGATGAGGAATGCCAGTGGTGCGAACCGCGCGAGAAACTCGATCAGCGTTCCCGGGATTACTTGAATCGTCTGAAGACTGAAAATCCGATCCCAAACGACCGCGTGAAGGGCGACTTCAATGCCGGTGGCGGAATGTGGCACAGCATGGCGAAATATCCGGCATGGGGAAATCTCAGCGCGATCCAGACGTCGCTGACCGAGCAGATCATGACGGCGGACGCGATCTTCGCGCTGGATTCCGAGAGCGGGCAAACAAAATGGGTATATGACAACGCGAAGATGGCGCATCCAACAATCTGCATCGGCGATGGAAAGGTTTTCTTCGCGGAGAGTTCCGTCACCGACAACGAGAAAGAGGAAGCGCTCAGGGCAAAGAGGGCAAGCCTGCCTGGTCTGGCGCAGGCCGACGCGGAACGGGTGAACATCGAGTTGAAGAATCCAGACGTGCGGCGCGTGGTAGCCCTCGATCTCAAGACCGGGAAAAGGCTGTGGGAGCGCGTGATTGATCTGACCTCCTGCGGCGGCGACCGAATGGGATCGGCCTGCAGCAACGGAAGGCTGTTCTTCTTCGGTTGCTTCAGCAACCACGACCGCGCCCTGTTCGCCTCGAACCAACTGACGTGGCGGAGAATAACGGCGCTGAACGCTTCCAACGGTACCGATATATGGTCGAAACCGCTCAATTACCTGAGAAGGCCGGTCATCGTAGGCGATAAGATCATCATCGAACCGAGAGCGTGTTGGGCGGCGACCGGCGAGATAGTCATGCGCGAGCACCCGACGACGGGCCAGAAAGTTCCGTGGGAGTTCATCCGCGCAGGGCATAGTTGCGGGGTAACGTCCGCCGCAACAAACTGCATATTCCTACGCTCGGACAACACGACGTATTGCGACATGGCGCGGGACACGGGCATGCTGCCGTTCGGTGCGGTGCGCGCCGGATGCTGGATCAACATGGTTCCCGCAAATGGCCTGTTAATGTTCCCCGAGGCCAGTTCCGGTTGCACGTGCTCCTATCCTATAAGGTCGAGCGTCGTCATGCGTCCGCGCAGGGAGGACCGGACGTGGGGTATCTTCGTCGCGCACGGCGACGCCGCGCCGGTCAAACGCATTGCGCTCAATCTGGGCGCTCCTGGCGACCGGCGGGATTCGTCCGGCACTCTCTGGCTGGGCTGGCCGCGTCCGCAGGTCACATACGGCATGAAGGTCAACGCAGCCGTGGAGTTCATGAGCGGCATGGGATATTTCGACCGCGCGCCGGAGGCAATTGCGGGCGCGAAGACAGACACGCCGTGGATATTCGCCTCCGGTTGCCGCGGCATAACGAGATTGACCCTGCCACTGATTGATACAGGGCAGACGCCGGGCTTCTATACTGTTCGGCTTCTTTTCATGGAGCCAGAGGGCGGGGAGGCCGGAAAGCGTGTGTTCGACATTAAATTGCAGGGAAAGGTCGAATACCGCGACCTCGACATCGTCCAGGCCGCCGGACGGGCGAACAAGGCGATTCTCATCGAGCTTGCGAAGATACCGGTTGCCGACGTATTGACGGTGGAGTTCGTCCCGAAGGCTCAGAATCCGAATCCTGCGTCAACTCCGATTCTGAACGGTATCGAAGTCATCCGCGAGGACGTTGAGAACCTTTCCAAGGGGAGCGCGCAGGACTCTGCGGAAAGGCGTCAGTTGAACGACCTTATCGGCTCTGCCGGGGACCGATCCACTGCGTTTGTTGAATTTTTAAGAAGTACGGAACAGGCATTAAAGGACGGCAAACGCGATGAGGCGATCAGAATGCTTCACGTCCTGCTGACGGTCGCGGAGGATGACGATTTCAGGAGCAAAGCGTTGGCCAGACTGTCTGAGGTCGGCGATCTCAACTCAACAACAGTCATTTCCCGTTTTTGGCGCAAGGCCGATCCGATCCTCTCGGATTATCGCCCGCAGGCCGCATGCAGCGAGGCGGTCCGTAAGCAATCGCTTCAGACCTACATTGCCATCGCGTCCCGGATAGGCGCCGGGGGGGACCCAGAACGGCAACAGGCCGTCGCCCTGCTGCGCGAAGCAATGGCTCAGTTGCCAGGCGATCTGGAGACCCGCGCAGCGATAACGGCGGAACTTTCGAGGCTGGGTTATAAGGTCGGAGACGCCGCGCGCGCTCAGGGATTCATCACGCAATGGAAGCTGGCGGGGCCGTTCCCGTTTGGCGGGGCCGACAACGCTGACAAGGTGTTCGTTGCCGAGCCTGCGCCGGACATGAACGCGACATACGAGGTCGCCGGACGCTCCATCCGGTGGCGCGAATACGTTACCGAGCATCCGACCGGCATGGTGGACCTTGAAAGGATTTTCGCCCCGAACATCAACGTATCGGCATACGCCTGCGGGGAGTTCGAAATGGCGGAAGACGCCGACATCCTGCTGAAGATCGGCAGCGATGACAGCTTTAAGTGCTGGTTCAACGGGGCCGTGGCCGGACGGTCGGATGAAATGCGCGGTTATCTGCCCGACCAGGACGTGCTGAAGGTCAGGGCGAAGAAAGGGTTGAACACCGTGCTGATCAAGGTCTGCCAGGGAAGCGGAGAATGGGCGGTCGGGGCGAGGGTTACGGATGCCAACGGCAGGCCTGTGCCGATACGGAAGTAGTCGCTTCCGGCTGTGTCAGAATCAACAGGCGACTTGAATTGATTACGAGAGGAGTCAATGAGTGCGACTTCAGCGCTTATTGCAGCATTTTGCTCTGAGCCTTGCAGGAAGAGATTTGACGGTTACAGGCGAAGAAACGCTCCACTCAGGCATAGGACCGGGATACCCCCAGACAGTAGTAATTGAACTATGACTGCCGCTTGATGATCGCCGGCTAGCGATATATACTTAATCGCAAAATTGTCTCAGGCGGTTGGGATTTTCAACAGGGGCGGAAATGCGTGTCGCGCACATAATACTGGCGTTGGCGGTCTTGATGCCGGCGATAACCGGTTGCACGGCGGGGCAGACCGCGCGTCTGACCTACGGGGAACCGTTCTCGACCCGCCAGATCGCCAGCGACATCGAAATCGTCATCCAGCCCTTCCGCGACCTGAGGCGCGATCCGGATATCGGCCTGCAGATCAACCTATTCGACGGCGTCCGCTACAGCATCGGATCAGTCAACGACGTCGGCTCCTACGTCGCGGATGCCATGGCAACGGAATTCCGCGCCCGCGGCTACAAGGCGTCCGTGCATGACCCTAAAACCATGGGCGAAGTGCCGCAGGGGGCGCTCGTCATCACCGGCGACGTGGTGGAGATGCGCGCCGTCCAACCCGGCGGCATGACCCTCGAAGGACAGACTAAACTCTTTGTTAAAATGGTTCGGGACGGCAACGAGGTATTCGAGCAACGCGTGTCCGGCAGCATAGAGAACGTGGTCAACGAGTGGTCGGTCAGCGCGGACGTATTCGCCGCGACTTGTGAAAAAAGCCTGCGAAACGTGTTCATGGAATTCCTGCCGAAGATGGACCAGCAGATCGAGCTGGCAATGGCGCGCACGATCGGCGTGATCGAGCAATAGCGCGGCGGGAATTCAGCCGCAACCCACCGCGCAAAACGTCATTCGCCCCATTTCCGCGCCGCAAACCCGCCAATGAATCTGAAACTTATCTGCGCAGCCGTATTCGTCTGCCTAGGCGCGTCGCTTGCAGCCCTTGCCGGGGAGGCGGGAGCGCCACGAAAGGGAGATGGGATGAGCGTCCCAAAGGAAGCGAAGGGCGTCAGCGGAATCCTCCAACGTGAGCAGATTATTGAAGCCCAGGAATGGCCCTTTGCTCCAGGGCCGAGAACCGTAAAAATCCATACCGAGGAGCCTTCCGGCGGAATCAACGCCAACACAGGCATGATGCTCTGCCTGCACAACTGGGGTGGAATCTACGACCAGCCGGTCTATCTCGAATGGTGCCGCGCATTCGCTGATCGCTTCAACGTCGCGACGTGCAGCGTGAACTACCTCCAGAGCGGTGACGCCGGACTCCAGAACTTGAAGGAGAAACCCTACGATCACGGCTATCTTCAGGCGATTGATTGCCTTCGCGCCCTTTACCATATTCAGAAACGGCTGAAGAATGCCGGAGTTGCGTTCAACCCGCGCCGTTGCTACTCGATGGGCGGAAGCGGTGGCGGGAATGTGACGCTGATGGTCAACAAGCTCGCTCCGCACACCTTCGCCTGCGTTGTGGACATATGCGGAATGCCGGGACTGACGGACGGCATCGCATTCGGAACCGGCGAGCACGGCAGCGGGTTGAACGCCGGATATTCGCGTGATCCGGCAAGCCCGACGCATCTGACGAAGGACATGCAGGAAATCCGCGATCCGGGCCATCCGGCCCACCTGAAGATTCAATACGAAGCCAACCCCGGCAACAAAGTCGTCATTGTCCACGGGCTTGACGACGCCTCATGCCCGGCAGTCCACAAGATCACGATCTTCCGTAACATGGTCGCCGCAGGATTCCGTCCCGACGGGCATTTCCTGACGCAGTGGCACATTGACGGCAAAGCGGTCAAGACTACTGGACACCCCGTCGGAGACCGGCAGCAGGTAGTGATCCGTTTCGCGGACCGTTACATGCTTGAGGACGGGGACATGGCGCTGCAAACACCCGGCCCCAATGATTTCGAGCGCGGGGAAGAGGTCGTGTTCCCGACCGGCGGCGGGCGTTATGTCGTTGATTTTTCCGCCGGGCCGCCGACAATCCGCTTTGAGGCAAAATAAGGGCGCGCGTTCTTGGAGTGCTGTAGCCATGCTACAGCCTTCAAATCGGGAAGCCATGCTTCCCGATTCCGTATTTCCAGACACGAAAACAACCGGCAGTGATTCTGTTACAATTGAAGGTGGGTTGCGTCCGCCGCCGCACAGAAAGGCAATACCGAATGAACCGGAAACGCGAAATCAGGACGTGCGCGCTCGCCGCGCTGATCCTTCTCATCGCCGTTGATTGCTCATTGGCGCCGCGCCGCGTGGATCTGCCCGATGCGTGGAACAGGCGATTTGACGCGCCTCACCCGACGCTGGTCAGGCTCTATCGCTTCGATCAGGCAACCGAATCCGACACGACTTTCGCAAACGTCCTCGGAACCGGCGGGGACCTGCGCCTCGGCGTCATGGGCGATCATGGCAAGCCGGAGATCATCTCCGGCATGTTCCCCGGCGGGAAGGCGATCCGCATTGACCGCGCCTTCCTCTGCGGCGACGCCTTCCCGGTCGAGAACAAATCTTTCACGATTGAGGCATGGCTCAGAACCAATGGCCCGGGGGCGGTTCGCGGCAATCCGATCACTCACGGCGGCACGCTGCTTTCCGTCGGCAACGGCTTCTGGGAGGGGTGGCGCGTGACGATGAATCACTCGGACGGATGCCTCGGCTTTGAGATGGGCCGCCCGAAGCCGGCCTCCTCGATGGGCATAAACGCCGGGCCGATCGCCGAGGGCGTCTGGCATCACGTGGCGGCGACGTGGGACGGGAAACGCATGAGGCTTTTCTGCGACGGGCTTCGTATATGCTCCGCCGATTACGACGGCGCATACGCCCCTCCCCCCCCGGACGGTCAGTTCCGCATAGGCTACGCCGGCGCGGGATGGGGAACGTCCGTGCTGGATGTCGCACAGGTGGCAGTCCATAACAAGGCATTGTCGTCCGTCGAAATCCTGCAATCGGCATGCTTCAACATCCCGCTCGAACCATACTATGTGGCACAGTTCCAGGCGGGGGAGTCGGTACTGGAAGCGGGGAATCTTGACGAAGCGAGGCGGATATACCATCCGCTGACACGGGCCGGGCTGCCTGTGCCGTATGACGCAGCGGCGCGTATCAGACGCGGCGCATGGGAGCTGGCAAACAATTACACAGAGACTGCGGCGGCGGTATTCACACTCCGTCCCGATTCGGAAGGCGTTCCGGAGGGACTCAGGAGCATTGCCTGCATGGAACTGCTGGCAATGGTGAAAGCTGAAATCAAGCTTCCAGACTATGCCTACGAAAACCTGCTTAACTGGAAAGGGCTGAAGCCGAAGGATGAGATCAAGGTGCGGATGAACTTCGCCCGTCAACTGTCCGCCAACGGCAAAGAGAAACAGGCCCAGGAACAATACGCAAAGATCACGGGGATGGAAAACATGAGCGAACGCGAACGACTTGACGTGAAGCTTCAGATCGGGAACGGCCTGCTTCAGGCCGGGGAATGCGCCGCCGCGCGGGACGCTTACGCGAAAATCACGGGGGATGAGAAAGCTCCGGGACATTATCGCAGTTACGCCCAAATGCGCATCGCGCAATGCTTCCTGAAGGAAGGCGACACGGACGGCGCAAAGGCCGCCTATGGCGTCATTGCCGGCATGGACGGCACCCCCGCGCATCACCGCTGGGAGGCGAAGGAAAGAATCCGGGAGATCGAGCGGATGCAGCGCGGACTGCCCGCGCGCGAGCCGGCGGATTCCCGCACGCCACCGCCGAAACGCCCGAAACCCGGCATGATCCTCTTCGTCGCCCCGAACGGTTCCGACGAAAACCCCGGAACGCAGGACAAACCCCTTGCCTCGCTTGAAGGCGCGCGCGACACAATCCGCAAGCTCAAGGCGCGCTACGAGTTTCCATCCGGCGGCGTCGAGGTCCGCGTCATGCCTGGAGCCTACCTTCGGGATAAGACCTTCACACTGACCGCCGAAGACTCCGGTACGGAGCAGACGCCGATCGTCTACCTCGCGGAGAAAAGCGGCGAGGCGGTCATGTCAGGCGGCGTCCGTGTGACGGGCTTCGAGCCGGTCAGGGATCAGGCGATACTGGACCGCCTGCCGGAGGAGTCGCGCCGGAAGGTCATGCAGAGCAATCTCAAGGCGCTCGGAATCAACGACTACGGCAAGATGTCCCCGCGCGGGATAGGGCCGGAACCCGCGCCTGCAACCGAGTTGTTCTTCGACGGCAAGCCGATGATTCTCGCCCGCTGGCCGAATGAGGGATTCGTGCAGACCGGCAAGGTCATTGACACTGGCGTCGCGACGCCGCTCAGGGGCGCGACATTCGAATATAGAGACGATCGCCCCGCCCGGTGGTCCCAGGCGCGCGATGTCTGGATTTTCGGATTCTTCCGCTATCTCTGGGCCGACGGCACGCTGGGTGTCGCGTCATTTGATACGGACAAGAAGACCATGAAGCTGGCCGATCCCTACACCTATGGCGGTGGTGTTGCGGAGAACATGCCCTACTTCGTCTTCAACCTTCTGGAGGAGATTGACCAGCCCGGCGAATGGCATCTCGACCGCGCGACCGGGACGCTTTATCTGTATCCCCCCTCCGATCCTCGCAAGGCTGTCGTCGAAATGTCCGTCATGTCCGCCCCGATGGTCAAAATGGCCGGCGTGTCGCGCGTTTCCATCGAAGGCCTGACCTTCGAGCTTGGCCGCTTCCACGGCATCGTCATGAACGACTGCTCGGACTGCATCATCGCCGGCTGCGTCATCCGCAAGATCGGCGGGGACGGGGTGATCGTCGCGGGCGGAAAGCGTAATGGCGTCCTCTCGTGCGACATACACACGCTGGCCCGCGGCGGGACGCGCATTGCGGGCGGCAACCTGAAAACCCTTGAGCCGGGCGGACACTTCGTCGAAAATTGTCGCGTCTACGATTTTTCGCGCCTTGACCGCACCTATACCCCCGCCGTCCACATGGACGGATGTGGCAACCGCATCGCGCATAACGTGTTCCACGGCTCCCCCTGCCACGCGATGCGAATCGAGGGCAACGACCATCTAATCGAATTCAACGAGGTGTATGACGTCCTGCAGGAATCGGACGATCAGGGCGGGCTGGACATGTGGTACAACCCCGCCTATCGCGGCAACATTCTTCGCTACAACTACTGGCATGACATGGGACCTAAGGGGGCTGTGCACTGCGGCGGCGCGGGCATACGCCTTGACGACGCCATCTGCGAGGTCCTCATCTACGGCAATGTATTCGTCCGCTGCTCCTCAAAGCTGTTCGGCGGGGTTCAGATTCACGGCGGCAAGGAGAACATGATTGACAACAACGTCTTCGCTGAATGCGAATTCGCCGTCAGCTTCACCCCCTGGGGCGAGAAGCGTTGGAAGGAAACACTAAAGCGCGAGGACCTGGGGAAAAAGATTTACGAGACTGTTGACATCCGCAAACCGCCCTACAGCGACAAGTATCCCCTTCTGGCGCGGCTTGAGGAGAACCCGGACGTCAACAGCGTATGGCGCAACGTCGTCTACAACTGCGGCGGAATGCTCACGCGCGATCAGGGCATACAGGACCTCATGGAGAACTGTGTAACGAGCGACAATCCCGGATTCGTTGACCCGGCAAAGGGCGACTTCACCCTTCGCAGTAATGCCCCCGTTCTGGATATGATCGGGTTCAGGCCGATACCGTTCGGCGAGATCGGGTTGTACGAGGATGAGTGGCGATGACTGGGAGGGGAATACAGAACCTGAATCTGTAAATGGCCGGACAGATGACTTCTTTCATCATTCCCATTGTCAGACCTCCCGTTTGTTCGTCGTGGAAACCTGATGAAACAATGCCGTGGGGTCTCGACTAATCAAAATGGATCAGGGGCTCTTGCCGCAAGCGCCTTCTGGACCGTTCATTCGCTGTGGCGGTCATGGCTGTAGTCATCACAAAAAAGCGCAAAAAAGTGATGTCATTCTTTTCCGCCTCAATCACTGAAACAAACACCTTGCTACATCTCAATCATGACTGATGGACGCGATTGAACTGAACAATACATCCGGCTTGTCATCCGTTAGCAACCGTAATAAAATTGCGCATGTCAAAAATTCGCTTCTTCAGGGATGGCTCATAACCTTTGGCAATATCATCACAGAAGGCCGCAGGACCGGATCGCCGCGCGCAACTGCTCATGCGCAAGGGCAGAGTGGACGAGGCCGTGGAACTGCTGAGTAAAAGCGCGGATGAATGCCCCGGCGATCCCTTCCTGATTATTCACCTCGGCCTGGCCCTCCTTCGCAAGGGACAGGCTGATGATGCGGCGGCTCAATTTCAGAAAGCCGTCGTGACGGCTCCGGCGATGCCTGCGCCATGCGTCTTTCTCGGTGCGGCCCTTCTCGACCTTGGAAACCCATCCGACGCGCTGGCCGGATTCAACAACGCCGTCCGGATTGACAAGACTTATTCCACCGCCAGGGCATGGCAAGGACTCGCGGTAATGGCATCCGGGAACGTCGCGGATGGATTGGCCCGCATCAGACGGCATCGCCAGTTCGCCGACAATCCCATGCTTGGCAGTCGAATCCTGGCCTTCTGCGAAGAATACGTTTCCGCCCGCGGCGGCCCGCCCTTCGGGGATGAGCAGCCCGCGCCCGGCTTCGCCATGCGCATTGACGATTATTACGACCGCCTTGAGCGCGGCGTTCTTGCGCCGGCGGAGAAGGTCATCGGCGACGCCATCTTCGCCGTCAGTTCGCTGGAAAGGCTCGTCGCGCCAAAAAGGTTCGAGGCGCGATCCCTCTGGCGGCAGGCATACGCCGACGCCGCCCGGAACGACAAACAATCCGCCGCGCAGAAATCCCTGAAACGCCTTGAACTCGTCTCATTCGACGCGGACAGCTTTCTCTGGACGCTCTGGATGCAGTACGAATGCGGAGATTACGAAACGACGCTCAAACTGCTTAAAGTGCTCGAAGAGGAGATCAGGGAACCCGCGACGGAACACCCCGTTCCGGCGGAGATTTTATCGCGCATTCAATATCGAAACGGCGAATACGACGCTGCGATTAAAAGCGTCATGGAGCATTCCGAAAGCCGCGTCAGCGACCACGGCCCGCGTTACGTTCGCGGTCTGGCCCTTCTAAGAAGGGGCGAGAGGGCAAACGCGCTGCGCTGGTTCGAGGAAACGCTGGACCGCCCCAATCCACGCCTTCTGGATGCGCGGCTGAGGGATGTTGAGGAACTGGTCAACCGCGAATAATGCCTGCTATTTCGATTTGGTTGACAGCCAATCCATCGCCACAGGCACGTCCATGTCATGCCCGCCCTCGAATATGGTCACGCGGGTCGGCCCGGCTTCCCGCCTGAGAAGTATAAGATGCCTGCGGTTGCGCTCCTGAGGTCCGCCGTAGAGTATCGCTTCGGGGACTTCGCGCGTTTCCTGCATGAACGCGATATCCGCGCCCGACACCGCCTTGCCCGGCTCGCCGTTGGCCTCCGCCAGGAGATTGAATGCCCTGAGCGAATGGCCCACCGGCACGCTTCCAGTATGCCCGTCGTGAATCCCGGCATTGATGTCAACCGGCAGTCCCGCCGCGCTGCGCAGATGCGTCAGGGGCGAGCGGAGCCGATACTGCTCGTCAACTGCGGCGGACGCGCCCGGAGGCCCGCCGCAGACAAGCTCCAGGTCCCGGCAGTATTTCAGTTTTGCCTTCTTCGTCTCAGCGTGCCACGCGGCAAGATCGCTGATTGGAACCCATGCAGAAGCGGCGGCCCAGAGTTCCGGAGCCTTTGCCGCCATCATGAGCGTCATATGCCCCCCGCCCGATCCGCCCAGCACATAAATACGTTTCTGATCAACGCGAGCATGAGCTTTCGCATATTCCACGGCATCCAGAACGTCGCGGACCGCCGCATTCGACGCGCAGGCGGACGGGCAGAAATTCGGCCCCCGGAAATCCGGATGGATCATGATCCACCCGCGCCTTCTGCATTCCTCGAAGTATTCCTTTGACGTCTCGTGCGCGTATCCGGAACTCCACTGATGCAGCGCGACCGCCAGAGGCGCGGGTTCGGCGTTTTCGTCTTGTGCTCCCGCCGGCGCATAAAACAGCGCCTTCTGTAACTGGCCGTCGAAACTGCTTGTTATGCCGACCTCTCTCAATCCGTCGCTCCTTGAATCCGAGTCCCTGACTGCCGCTGCGGCGAGCAGGACAACGCACGCCAGTTTCATAGTCATGTCTCCCGGCAACAAGCATCGCCTGCAGGCTCCGGAATGCGCCCCCGGCACATTCGTCAGCCTGTTCGCACATAGTCCAACACAAAATCCATTTCTGTGCAAGCCGGCATGTGCTGCTCAACAGTACGGCATCAGTCACGGGCGCGTGGCAGCGGCTGGCATATAAACGCTCCCTTCACTGACCGGATACGCTCAACATTTATTCAAGCTTGAACTGTCTCTGCCGCGCCGCTACAATCCCCGCTCTTCGCCCTTGAATTCGCCAGCAATGGCGGCTAATCTGAATGTTAAGTTGATACGGCCGGGTAGCTCAGCTGGCAGAGCAGAGGATTCATAAGCCTCGGGCCGTGGGTTCAAGTCCCACCCCGGCTACCAGCAATCGGAAGCCCGTCGTCGCGATAATCGCGGCGGCGGGCTTTTTTCTTTGCGTTTTTCCGCCCGCGACGTATCAGAAGTTGAAACGAACGGCGGCATAAACGTTGCTGTCCTTCTCAAACTGTCCAAAAAATGTGTAGTCCTCCTCCCCTATGAATACGTTCCCGCCGACCTCCGCCGTCCAGTTGTCGTCAATCTTATAACTCACGTTGGGTCTAAGATACGCGTCGCCGTCCGTCGGCGAATAGAACGTAAAGAGCGACAGGCTCAGGTTCTGATTCATGAGGAGTTTCGTCAATCTGAGCGTGACGACGTGCCGGTATTCGTCATCGCGCCTGCTCCCCGGCGGCAATGAACGCTTGTACGCACCGTAGCCCATCATGCGCTCGATGTAGTATTGCCCCCCAGCCGTGAAATCCTCAGCGACCTCCTGCTCGTACCCGGCTAGAATCCGGAGTTGGCTGTTCTGAATCATGGGGTCATCACCGTTGCGGTCATTCTCGGAGTCATAGTATCCCGCCTCGACGTTTCCGATTCCCTTCAGAACGCTGCCTCGCCCGCTTGCGCCGTAAACGCTCAGTTCAGGGAAAGTCGCCTTTCCGGATCGGGGATTAAAACCGGCGGGGCTTTTCCAGAAACCGTTGTAAGCGTAGGCCGCAAGCTCGTATCCGGAGATATTCCTGTAAAGCCTCCCGGCTATCTCATCGTCATCGAACCAGCCGTCCGGCTTGTCAGCGCGGACAACGGCGTCACGTCCGGCGCGCCTGCCAAGTATGTCATTCCAGTAAGAAACCCGCCGCCCGTCCACGTAGCGGTCCGAATCGAACCGCGGAGTATATACTATGTTCAGATTAGCGATCTCGGAATATGCGGAGGCTTTCACAGCATCGGATGGAGCCTTCAGATACTCAGTGTCCCGCCCCAGCAGAAAGGAGTTCCAGTCCTTCGGGAACAGATCGTTGATGAAGATCATGTCGCCCGTGCCCCACGTCAGAATCTGCCTCCCGGCCTTCACGTCCATGAACTCGACGGGCGTCAACGTGACGTTTGCCTCCCGCAGATCAACGAATCCGCTCCCATCCTCAAGGTCAACCTTGTGGCGGTCGAAGACGGGATCATAAAGAAAATCCGCGGTCGTCTTGAAGCCGGCGAGGCTGACCTGCTTCTCAGCCTCCAGTTGCAACCGCGTCTCGCCGATTGAACAATCCTTCTCGTATGGATCGTTATCCGCCCTGACTCCCCCCCGGGCCTCGGCAAAGCCCGAAATGTCGAACGGCAACTTTGGAAATCCGGTTTCTTGAGCCGATTCGGACTTTTCCTTCTCAGCCGCTCCCAGACCGACAGGAAGCTCCGGTTCATTTGACTCTGATTTCACAGGCGCAGGAGTCAATCCCTCCGGTAATCCCGGTTCCTCCGGCGTGGCGGAAGGTTCAAGCCCCGCCGGAAGCGCAGGTTCGGAAGATTCACCAGGCTTAATACCTGCCGCATCCTGCAAACCGGCGGGCAATGGAGGCTCCTGAGTATCCTGCGCCGTGGTAATCGCGGTCAGGAATGACAATATCATAACGAAAATTGGCGCATGCGCTCTCATCATCGCGGATAGTCTTATCTCAGGAACTCTCTAGGCGGCTTACGCAGAAAACGCTCGGTAAAAACATCGTCGGGGACATTGACGTTATACTTCACGTTACTGTACTCGATCACCGTGGCGCTCTTTGCCTTCAAATCGCTCATGCGGGCCTTCGTCACGGTGGTAAAACCGTCAACCGTCTCGACCTTTTCCGCGGAATATTCACGGTACTTGTCGCCGTTCTTGTCGTAATATTCGCCCTTGACGGGGATGAATGATGTTTTATGTATCCACATCTTGAAGTGGCTGAACTCCACGCTGGCGGGATCCTTCGGCGTATTCTTCAGGACATAGTAGTTCTGCGAAGTCTCGACCAACTCGTGCGTGTCGTCATTGATATTGCGACCAGACACGTCCTCGTAGAGGAAGTCCGACCCCACAAAGCTCGTGCGTTTCTCAGTCGCGGCTATGCGCTTTACTAGGTCCAGCGCCGGCAGGTAGAGATAACGCTCATCCTCCCTGTCCACGTTCTTGTGGACCATGAAGACCATCTTGTTCACGTCAGCGGGGCGGCTGAAGTAGACGTAAAATTTCTGATTCCCACAGTGGGAGTCGTCATCCTTGCCGTCCGGCGCGGGATCGTCCCGCCGCAGGATGGCGAACTCGCGGGTCCGCGTCCTGCCCTGCGAATCGGTGATGGTCATCAGCACCTTCGCGCTGCCGTCGCGTCCCTGGTAGTAGGCCGTCCGGTTCGTCCGATTGACAATCTCGTCAACGGAAAGCTGTTCATCTGCGGCGCGGACGAAGCCCCCGGCAAGCGTCGAAAAAACAATGAAGACGCGAACCGGCATGGCGAGTCTATCCAGAGTTTTCATCTTTCTTCTCCTCGATTGTTCCATCCCGAGCGATCAGACATTTCTCCCGGTGCGAAGCATAGTAGCAGATTGCAGCCAGAATGACAGTTGCCGCGATGCTGATCCATGTGAGAGTCGTCCAGCCGATGGCGATGAATGATTGTACGTTCACCGCCACCAGAGCCACTGCCGATGCTGCCGTCAGAATGCACGTGTTGCACTTGCAGACGAAGCAGCAGACCTCGGTCTTCGGGAACATCAGCTTCTCAACCAGCGCCATTGCGGCAGGCAGGATAATCAGCGTTCCAAAACCGGCGGCAAAAAGAATTGCTGCAATCAACACCCCTACCGTCTTATACGGAACCAGCGGGGCAAGCACCAGCGGCAGGAAGCCGACCCCGATCACGATGATGTTCCGCGTTATCGCCCGCGCCGGCTCGCCGAATATCGTTCCTATCGCCGCGCTCATGCTTCCGTAACGCGGATATAATTCACGTGTCCGCGACAGGAAATGTATCGAATAATCCACGGCCAGCCCCAGACTCAGTGATGAAAGGACCGCAACAGGCATGTCATAATCCTTCCCGATCAGGCCGATGACGCCATAGATAAGCCCTATCGTCACCGTCAGCGGGACCATGCAGAGGAAGCCCCAGAGAGCCGACCTGTAAAGCAGCGTCATCATCAGAAAGACGCACAGGAAGCTACCCAGAAACGACTGCATCATCCCGCTGACCATCTTCTCCTGCCAGATGACGTTAATATGTGTCAGACCGAACCAGTGGTGATTCAAAACCGCCGGCGGGGGATTCTCGGCGAAGAACTTCGCTACGGCGCGTTCCACGCGCGACATGTCACGGTTGTCGCCGCTCTTCAACTGAATCCAGAGATTCGCCTTGCGATAATCCGGCGTCACAAAATGCCAGAGGTCCTGCGGCCTGTGGCTGTTCTGGTAGGTTATCAGGCACTGCGCCACTCCCGCAGCCGTCTCCGGTATCCTGTAATCCTTCTCCTCGCCGGTAAGGAGTTCCCGATAGACCGTCTTAACAATGTCGGCAAGGGAATTGGATTTCCCTACCACTTTTGTCTCCAGCAGCGCTTCCTGAAGCCGGTTCATGTAGGCCAGAACTTCTGGCTGCTTGAAGACCTCGCCCCTGTCCCGCTCCGCGTCAATGAACAAAAGCGCTTCGTCCCATGCGTCAAGCTCCGCGTCCGGAGCCTCATCGTATTGAGTCTGCCCAAAGGCCTTGAGTTCATCCAACAGGCCGGTTGCGGACTTTGCCTTTGGCGCCAATTCCACAGCCTTTGCGGACAGCGCGCTGAACGCCTTGCCGGCGGAGTCAACGTCATCGCCGATCTCGGCCCGTCGCTTCGAAATCCGTTCCAAAACTCCCCTGGCAAATAAGGCAACGTCCACGTCCTGACCGCCCCCGGCCTCAAGCGCAAGGTATCCCATGTATGTCCCGCCGAAGTGCGAATTTAATACTTTATCCGCCACGCGGATGGGATGTTTTGCGTTGAACCACCTCGTAGGGTTGTCGTTGATCTGGATCTTCGTAATGCCATAGATGGCGATGGTCGTCAGGATCGCCACGCCGAGCATGATAGCCCGCGCATGGCGAACCGTCGCGATTCCAAGCTTCGGCAGCATCCTGCCGAGATATGAAGCGTGCTCCTCGTTCTCCCCGGTCTGCGCAAGCCCGAAATTATCCAGCGACCTTGCAGGAAGCAGCATCACATATGCAGGAATGAAGAGAATCGTCCATACCCAGGCAACCATCACGCCGAAAGCCACGAATATGCCGAATACCTGAACTGGCGGAATCGGCGTCAGCGCAAGCGACCCGAAGCCGACCGCTGTTGTCAATGACGTGTAGAGCATCGGCATGAACAGAATATCCATGACGGTGACGATAGTCTTTTCCCGATCGCGCGTTTCCTGAAATCTGTCAAAGAATTCAGAAAGTATGTGGACCGCGTCCAGCACCGCGATCGGCATAATGAAGATCGGGATCATGGAACTCATGATGTGAACGGTGTTTCCCGTCGCCACGAGCAGGCCCATCGTGCATATGGCCGACACTACCGCCACTATCATCGGGGAGATGACCAGCATCAGTTTGCGGAAAAAGACCATCATCAAAATGAATATAATCAGCATGGCCACCGGCGCGGAGACCGCCATCTGCTTGAACATCTCAACGCCGAAAGTGTCCTCAGCGACCGGCAGTCCCGTGATGTGGAATTGATCGTCGCCGCCGAATCCGGCGATTTTCTCATTCAGCTTCTGATAGACGCGATGACTCAGCTTCTTTGAAGTCAGCGGCAGGTAGATGCAGAGCGCCTTTCCGTCCTCCGAAACGAGCGTGCCGTTCAGAAACGGGATGCGTTTCGCCTTGTCGCGAATGGCGCGGGCCTCCTCTGCGGTTTTAGGCGGGGCCTGCATCAGCCACTCGAAACGCACCGTCCCCGGCCCGGCCTGCTCCATGTTGTCCACGGTAGATGGCGCAATCAGATCAACCTCAATTACCCCGACCTTCTCCCCCGGATTCTCCTCGGAAGGCCACGTCAGCGTCTTTGCGAACTGAGTAAGCTCGAAAACCCGTCCCAGGGACTCAGGATTGAAGACGCCGTCCGGATGCTTCTCATTGACGATCCCGACGACAACCATGTCATGGATCGCCATCTCCTTGTTCATCTCGTCGTGGAATACGCGCTCCGGCTGGTCCGCCGGCAGCATGTTTTCCGGATCGGTGTCAACATTTACCGGGTGCAGGAAGGAAAACGCCTGCGGAGAAATTGTCGGCAGCGCGGCGGCCAGGCCCAGAACAAGCGCCATTGCCGCCATTGCCGCTGTCATCTTCCACGGGCGCTTGACGGCATACACAACCATTTTGTGACCGGGATTCATGTCTCTCATGCTCCACTCAGACGCTGATATCGGTCCGCGGGTATGCGGTTCGCGATTTCTATTAATACCAGACCCCGCAATGAGCCGCAAGTTACAGGGAATTTACGATCCCCAGGCGGATATATGACGTAATGATTCGCAATGCCAGCATCTTTTCCCTCGACAATCCGTTTACCGGAAACGGCGAATGTGGTACTCTATTCCCTCTTTCATTGCAGGTTGTTTTTCAAGTCGGACCAGGCACATCCCCGAGCGAGAGAAATGAAGAAACTGATTGTCGTGCTTTTGGTGTTCGGAATCCTCGGCGTAGGAGCATGGCAGGGGTACAAGTGGCGCAAGAGCAAAGGCCCCAAGGTTCCACCCGAAGAAGTCCGCATGGAGCCTGTCGAGAAAGGCAAGATCAGGATCATCGTTCCCGGCGTTGGCGCTATCGAACCGAATCTCATTGTCGAGGTCAAAAGCAAGGCTTCGGGGGAGATAATTGAGTGCCCGTACGAGGAAGGCGACGTTGTAAAGAAGGGCGAGTTGCTGGCGCAACTGGATCCCAGCGACGAGAAACGGAACATGGACCGCGCCACTACCGCCTTACGGGAAATCGAGGCGAGGCTCAAACAGGCCGAATGCGCCCTGCAGCTTGAGACCGCCAACCAGCAACACGCCGTGACAGCAGCAAAGGGAAGGCTGGCGCTCAGCGAGGAGCGTTTCAAGAACGTGGAGCTGAAACTGAAGCGCCAGCAGGTACTGGCGCAGAGATCGGGCGTCGTATCGGACGAAGAGATTGAAACGGCCCAAAACCTGTACAACATAGCGAAAGTCGAGATCGAACTTGCCAAGGCGGACGCCGCGTTTGCGGAATCCAGCGCCCCACAGATCGAGGTCCGCAAGTCGGGCATAGAGGCAATAAAGACCGAGATGGAACGCGCCAGGGTTGCCATCGAAGAGACGAGCGAGCGGCTGGCGGATACGAAGGTGGGAAGCCCGATTGACGGCATCATAGTACAGAAGTTTATCCAGACCGGACAGATCATCTCCTCAGGCGTCTACAACGTCGGCGGCGGAACGATGCTAATGCTCATGGCCGACGTGTCCCGCCTTTTCGTGCTGACAGAGGTTGACGAGTCTGACATCGGCAAGGTTAAGATGGGCCTTCCGGCGGAGATCACATGCGACGCCTTTCCCGACCAGATTTTCAAGGGCGAAATCACCCGCATAGCCCCGCGCGGCAAGGTCAATTCCGGCGTGACCATCTTCCCTGTAAGGATCGAACTCAAGGGCGAGAACATCAACGTCCTGCGCCCGATGATGACCTCCAACGTTGCGATAATCATCCAGGAAAAGGACGATGTGCTGAAGGTTCCAGCCGAAGCGGTTAAGAGAAAGAAGGGAAAAGAGGGGGAGAAAGAGACAGAGGAGACCGGCGTCGTTGTGGTCTCGAGAGATTATGCCTTCAACCCGGTCGAACATTGGATTCCCGTCAAACCCGGCATTACCGACGGTGAGAAAACGGAGATCATCGGCGACATCGAACCCGGTAAACTTGTCTTGATGAGCATGCCATCCTGGGAACGCGAGGCCGCAAGCAAGGTTGTCCGCTTCTTTGAAGACCCCTTCGACGAGAGCAAGAAAAAGAAGAAATGACGGTATCTGAAAACGAATTGATGGTCGAAATAAAAGGGATTCGCAAGATATACCCCTTCGGCGATGGAGAGGTCCGCGCGCTCGACGGCATAGATATCGAGGTTCGGAAGGGGGATTTCGTAGCAATAGTGGGGCCGTCAGGCAGCGGCAAGTCCACGCTGATGAATATGATCGGCTGCCTTGATACGCCGACAGAGGGAACCTACATACTTGATGGCGTCAACGTCAGCAGGATGAACGATGACGAGCTTGCCGCCGTGCGCAACCGCAAGGTGGGTTTCGTCTTCCAGGTATTCAACCTTTTGCCGCGCCAGAACGCGCTGGACAACGTGGAATTGCCGCTTCTCTACGGCCGCGCCAGGGACAGCCGGAAAAAGTCCGCGGCCGCGCTTGCAAGGGTGGGGCTGGCAAATCGTGACCATCATCGTCCGACTCAGCTTTCCGGCGGGCAGTGCCAGCGCGTGGCAATCGCGCGCGCGCTGGCAAACCAGCCCGCAATCATCCTGGCCGACGAGCCGACCGGCGCGCTGGACAGCAAGACCGGCAAGGAAATAATGGCACTGTTCAGCTTACTGAACCGCGCCGGCGCGACGCTTATCATGGTCACGCACGACCTCGAAGTGGCCTCCTACGCGCGAAAAATATACCACCTGCACGACGGCAAGGTCAGTAATGTCGAGCTTCCGGAACATCCAAAATGCGACGGTGTCCCTGACGTCGAGGAAGCGGACAGCGCGCTGCTGCCGCGGGATGAACATCATTCAAGCTCGCACGGACAACTCACGCTTCTGAAGCGCCTTTTCCTGCTCTCCCTAAGCAGCCTGTTTGTCAACAAGCTCCGCTCGTTCCTGACAATGCTGGGCATGATAATCGGTGTCTCGGCCGTCATAATAATGATGTCCCTCGGCGAGGGCACAAAGACGGCCGTAAGGGACGCTGTCAGAGGCATGGGTACCAACCTGCTCATTGTCGTAACATGGTGGCCCAGAAGGAGAAATGTTCAAACAACTCATGTCCAGATGCTGCGTATTGACGATGTCAAAGCGATTGTGGAATACAGTCCATACGTAGTTGATGCCGCGCCGGAGAACGATACTTGGGCGCAGACCAAATACTACAACCGTAATTACATCACGCGCATTGTAGGCACAACCCCGTCATACGAGAAAGTCCGCAACGCTACAGTGGCCCAGGGAAAGTTCTTTGACGAGTCCGACCACCGATGGACAAGGATGGTCTGTACCATAGGAATGGTCGTGAAGCGGGAACTGTTCGGCGAAGGCGATCCCATCGGCAAGCAGATAAAAATTAATGGAAAGAACTTCACGGTTATCGGAATCATGGAAGAAAAGGGTATGGCACAATTCATGAACATGGACGATCAGGTATTCATCCCTCTGTCAACTTATCGCACAAGACTGTTCGGCGGGCGATGGTGGGTGGAGAGCATAAGTTGCCAGGCAATAAGCGAGCGTCTGATGAATGACGCATCTGAAGACATAGAAGAACTCATGCGTCGGAGACATAAGATAAAAGAGGATCAGGAATCCGACTTCAGGGTCTTCAGCCAGCAGGAAATACTGCGTCAACTAGGCAAAATTACAAGTGTTTTCCAATACCTGCTGGCAGGAATAGCCAGCATCTCGCTCCTGGTGGGCGGCATCGGGATCATGAACATAATGCTGGTTTCAGTGGCCGAGCGCACCCGCGAGATAGGCGTACGAAAGGCCATCGGCGCGCGCAGAAAGGATATTCTGCTTCAATTCCTCATCGAAAGCGTTGTCATGAGCCTTGCCGGCGGATTAATCGGCATAGGCCTCGGCGTCGGAATCTGCAAGCTGGCATCCTCGGTATTGCCACTAAAACTCATCGTTACCCCCACCGCAGTTCTTCTCGGTTCGCTTACATCAATGTGCGTCGGACTGTTCTTCGGAAGTTATCCAAGCCATCGCGCGTCACGGTTGAACCCGATTGACGCCTTGCGTTACGAATAGTAATCCATCGCTTTACAATAAGGCTTGCCAAGGGAAGAAATCTGCAATGCATGTGGCTTATATGAGCCAGTGGCTTACGTTCGATAATCAGATATATGGCTCATATGAGCCACCATGTTATGAAAGTACACATGATTATGCACAAAGGCTAATCCCGTCATTGAAACGCGATCTTGACCGCCTCTTGTTCATGATCATATCTGATTGCATTGCAAAGAGTTATGGCCATCACTTTATAATTGACGAAATACCCGATTTCCTGTCATGGATAAGGGCTGATGGCATAAGGTTTGCGCCTTTTGTTAGGTAGACAATGGCATTCCCAGAAACTCCAGCATGGAAGGCAGGGCCATGAACAGACACCAGACAAACAGAATGAGAAGGAAGGGGATGGCGAGTCTGGCTTTCATCTGCCTGATATGCGCCTGCTCGGTTGGTTGCGGGCTTGCGCCTAAGGCGACGCTCGGATACGAAGGCCCGGTCTGCCCCTCCGGTTCCTTCAAGAGCGTTCCGGTGGTCGTATGTGAGTTTCAGGACCTGAGGGCTGACAAAAGGGTCGGCATCATCCTGAATCTCTTTGACGGCGTTGAGAGCGGCATTGAGAGCAAGAACGAAGTAGGAAGGTGGATGTCCGAGGCGCTTGCCAAGGAATTGCGTCACAGGGGTTTTTACGTCTGTTCAGGAAGGAAGGCGCTGAGCGTTGACGACCCGAAGCGGATAGTGGTCAAGGGCGACATACTGACGCTGAACACGTTTCAACCTAGCGGACTGATGGTCTACTGTCGGACGCTTGTCGCAGTGCGCATCTATCGCGACAACAGACTGTTGTATGAGCGGCACTTCGAGGGCAAGCACGATCTGGCGGCGACGACGTGGGACATCGGAGCGGAACAGGTGGCGGCCGGGTGCGAGAAGGCGGTCCAGGACATGATGCATGGTCTGGTTCCGACGGTAGACCGTCAGATTCTTTATGCCGCCGGCGCGGCATCATCCGACGCAGTGGCCGAGGAAGTTCAGCAGCCATACCGGATTAAGATATCCAGCGCCAAATAGAAAGCGGCAACGGTAAGTTGCAGGGGCGGCTTGACACTGGCAGGCGGGTCTTTTGACCCGCCTGCCACGCACGTTAAGCCATTTATGCAACATGTCGCGCGAATCCTTTACGAGTCCGCGATTATCGAATAACATATCAATCCGGCCATGCAAATGAGCCGATTTCGATCTTGAACGGAGGGAAGCCTTGTCCGCCGACAGCGCCACAAAAAAGAGGGTTGAGGAACTTCGCGATCTGATCCGCCATCACGACCGGAAATACTACGTCGAAGCCGCGCCGGAGATAGGCGACAGGGAGTATGACTCCCTGATGTCCGAACTGAAACGACTTGAAACCGAGAATCCGGAGCTTGCCGCGTCGGACTCTCCGACTCAGCGCGTGGGCGGCGAACCGCTTGTCGAGTTCCAGACCGTCGCGCATCGCGTCCCGATGCTGAGCCTGGACAATACTTATTCCAGAGAGGATCTGCTGGAATTCCACAACAGACTCGGCAGGTTGCTGCCGGACGAGAAGCTGGAATATGTCGCCGAACTCAAGGTTGACGGCGTTGGCATTTCCGTCTGGTACGAGGGAGGCGTGTTCGCAAGGGCCGTCACGCGCGGAGATGGAAGCAAGGGCGACGACGTGACCGCCAACGCCCGAACCATAAGAAACCTCCCTCTGCGGCTTGAGGACAGGTCGGGGCGTATTTCAAGCGATGCCGTCATGGAGGTTCGCGGTGAAATCTATATGCCTTTCGAGTCCTTCCGGAAGGCGAATGAGGAGCGGGAGGACGAGGGAGAACCCATCTTCGCCAATCCCAGGAACGCAACGTCCGGTTCGCTCAAACTGCTGGATTCAAAGATCTGCGCCCGGCGAGGTCTTAAACTTGTCGTCTACGAAAACGCGCATTCTGAGAACATAGAACTGCCTGACGAGCATTGGGAAATACTGAGACTGCTCTCAGCATCCGGCCTGCCGGTCAGCCCGCACAACAGGCTTTGCCGGAACTTCGACGAAGTGGTATCCGCCGTTGAAGAATGGGACGCCGGGCGGCGCAGGCTGGATTTCGGCGTTGACGGCATGGTTCTGAAGCTCAATTCGCGCAGCCTGCGCGATGCGGCAGGATTCACCAGCAAGGCCCCGCGATGGGCGATTGCATATAAATACGAGCCTGAGCAGGCGGAAACCCGCATCGTCAGCATTGACATCCAGGTCGGCAAGACCGGCGCACTGACGCCGGTGGCGAACCTGGAGCCGGTTCAACTGGCTGGAACAACCGTCAGCCGCGCGACGCTTCACAATTTCGACGAGGTGGCGCGAAAGGATATTCGTGAAGGCGACACCGTGATTGTCCAGAAGGCGGGCGAGATCATCCCGCAGGTCGTGCAGATCGTCGCGTCGAGGCGTCCGGCCGACAGCAAACCGCTTGGGCTTCCCATATCATGCCCTGTTTGCGGCGGCGACGCCGTGAAGCCGGAAGATGAGGTTTATTATCGCTGCGTCAACCCAGTCTGTCCGGCCCAGGCGAAGCAGCGGATAAGGCACTTCGCTTCGCGTCATGCGATGGATATTGACGGCCTCGGCATAGCCCTGATCGAGCAACTGGTTGACGCAGGGCTGGTTCGAGATTATGCGGACCTCTACTCGCTGAAGAAAGATGAGCTGGCCGCGCTTGAGCGGATGGGGGAGAAATCAGCCGCAAACCTGGTCAACGGAATCGAGGCAAGCAAAACGCGCGAACTGCGCCGCCTGCTTTTCGGACTCGGCATCCTGCACGTTGGCGAGCGCGCCGCAAGATTGCTGGCGGAGAATTTTGACTCGATGGACGCCATCGCAGCGGCGGACGCCGAAAGATTAATGACGGTCCACGAGATCGGCCCCAAGATTGCCGAGAGCGTCGTCCGGTTTTTCGCCAATGAGCGAACAAAGGACGTCCTTGCACGCATGAAAGCCGCCGGAGTGAACATGCAGTCGGAGAAGACACAGACGGAGGCTAATCCGAATTTTACCGGCAAGACTTTCGTCGTTACCGGAACGATGAAGAACTACTCCAGAACCGACATCGAAAATCTCATCAAAACCCTCGGTGGAAGGGCGTCCGGGAGCGTGAGCAAGAAGACGGATTACGTCGTTGCGGGCGAAGAGGCCGGATCGAAACTCTCCAAGGCGCGGCAACTGGGCGTCCGGGTGCTGAGCGAGGAGGAGTTCGAGAAGCTGCGGGAGGGGGGATAAAATGCCGGCGTTCCTGAGAAGGTTAGAGGCGAATGCGGCGGCGGCGTTGCTGGTTATGATTGCCGCGCTGAGTTTCGCGCAGGTGGTTGCGCGGGTGGCGTCACGCTCATTTTCTTATACCGAAGAAATCACGCGCCTGCTCCTTGCCTGGGTCTGCATGTTGGGCGCGGCGGAGGCCGCGCGCGCGGGCGGCCATCTTGGAATGCGGTTGTTGTCCGTGCTTCGCCCCCAATCGCGCGGCGTTCTGCGAGTGGTGGAATTGTCCGCCCTCGCCGTCTTCTTTCTGGCTCTTGGGGTTGTCGGAGGAATTCTCGTCCTGAAAGTGCAGGCCATGCAGACCACCGAGGCGCTCGGTTGGCCGAAGTGGCCTTTCGGCCTTGCGATCCCGGTCGGCTGCGCTCTGGGCCTTGCCCGGTGCGTTCAGAGAATCATCTCCGGCAACGAAAGCGAACCATCTTTGATTGAGACATCAGGTGACTGATATGCTTGTACTGGGCATCGAGACTTCATGCGACGAAACCTCCGCCTCGGTCGTCAGAGACGGACGGGAAGTGTTGAGCAACATCGTCGCCTCACAGATTGACCTTCACTCCAGGTTTGGCGGTGTGGTTCCGGAACTGGCCTGCCGCGCGCACGTTGAGCAAGTCCTCCCGATCATCGAATCGGCATTGCAGGACGCGGGGATCGCGCTTGGCGACATTGATGTCATAGCGGTCACAAGCAAACCCGGACTGATAGGAGCGCTGCTTATCGGCGTGAGCGCCGCAAAATCCCTGGCATGGGCCGCCGGGAAACCGCTTGTCGGCGTCAATCACATACACGCTCATGCCTACGCCAACTGGCTGGAGAATCCAGATACGCCGTATCCAGCGGTCGCCCTTGTGGCGTCTGGCGGCCACACAAGCCTGCTGCTATGCTCCGGACCGGCGGAGTATCGCCTTCTTGGGGCGACCAACGACGACGCCGCCGGGGAGGCGTTCGACAAGGTTGCGAAGCTTCTCGGCCTCGGCTATCCCGGCGGGCCGATCATTGACAAGCTTGGCAAGAAAGGCAATCCGAAGGCCGTTGACTTCCCCCGCCCGATGCTGGGCAAGGACAGCCTTGATTTCAGTTTCAGCGGGCTGAAGACGGCCGCGCTCTACACGTGCTACGGGCAGGATTCCCGGGGCGGTCCGCTCCCGATGCCGAATGACTTGTCCGAAGAGCGAGTTGCGGACATAGCCGCGAGTTTTCAGGAGGCGCTCATTGACGTGCTGGTCGCCAAGACGGTCCGCGCCGCCGATTTAACGGGCGTGCGGGAGATTGTTGTCGGCGGCGGCGTCGCGTGCAATTCGCGCCTTCGCGCGAAGATGGGCGAAGCTGCCGCTCAATTCGGACTGCGGATGAACATCCCATCGTTGAAGTTCTGCACGGACAACGCCGCGATGATAGCGGGGCTTGCATTCCATTCCGCAGCAAGGGGCGAGTTCGCGCAACTCGATCTGGATGCATCGCCGTCGTACTAAAGGTGTTTTGCTCCGCGCATGAACGGGAGAACATTGAGGTGGGTCATCGCGCCCGCCAAGGGCTTGGCGCTAACGACCCACCCTACATTTGGATGCATCGCCGTCATACTGATGCAAGACGCTTGTTCGACGGGTTCTTGCTGACCTGAACGCTGTTGCAAGGCCACAACGCTCCAGAAGGAAAAATCATGATAAAGAAAACGATCATCTCAGCCTTGTGCATTATCGCCGTGTTGACCCTCTGCGATGCTCTCATGGCGGAGCCGTTCCGGGGGATCGAGTTGAAGTCCGACGCCGAAGATTCAATCCTCGACAAGTTCGACGGCGCTGGAATCAACGCAATCATCATTCCGTTCCCGAAGCAGGGGAACCTGGAGGATAGGAACTTCCGCCGCGACCTGAAGCGCTGGAGCGCAATCGCCGGCAAGCGCAATATGCGATGTTTCTACGCGATCCGGCTCTTCGGTCCGCCGGATTACACTGGAGCGAAGAAAGGATATCCCGGCTGCGTTGAGGCAATTTCGAACGGTGGGCCGTGCGTTTGCCCGACGCATCCGGAATACTGGAGCGGGGTCGTCGCGCCCCGCGTCAAAAGAGCGGCTGAACTGGCCAAAGAAAACGGACTGTCAGGCGTCATGTTCCAGTATGAAGCCACGCTCTCCGGCTTGGTTTATCACCAGATGTTCTGCTACTGCGGTTATTGCTGGGGCGAGTTCGTCAAGACAAAATGCGGCGGGGACGCGAAACTCCTTGCCTATGGTCCGAGGGATCGCTTGAGTTGGCTCAGGTCGTCCGGACGGGCGCATGAATATTACGCATGTCTGGCGGGCATGGTGGAAGCCCGGATGCGCGAGGCAGCGGAAGCAGCAAGAATCGCCGCGCCGGATATCGAATTCGGAGTCTTCGATTACTGGGACACTTGGTTTTATGACGGCGTAATTCGCGGGCTTTCGCGCGACGGCGCGTCGGTTCCGGCGATACTCACCGAATATGAACGCTACAGCATCGGCAGGCTGTCCCCCGTTCTGGCAAGGAGATGGGAAAAGAACAAACTGGCTATCGGCCCGGTGGCGCGATTGCCCCTCAATTACTACACGCCGCGAGACGTCCGCAATCAGATCGCCGAGCTTGACAGGGAGAAGACGGGATTTCTTCTTGCGGCGACAGACTCGCTGTGGCGGCAGGTGGAAGATTACTTCCACATCCATCCCGCCTGCGGATCTGCTGAATCTTTCGCGCTCGCTGTCCGGGACGGAATGGCCGGCAGCGCGGGCGGAAAGGGCGCGCTGAACAACAGGCAGCATCAACTGCAGTTCATCCCGCGAATGGGCGTGCTTCACGGCTCCGGCATTTCCGATGTCGTTTCATCCGCTCTCGTGCAAATGGCCGAGGCGTTCCAACTGCCGAGCACAAGGCTTGACGCGACGAAGCCCGACGACTGGGCCGGCAATCTCTCGCTTTTCGAGATGGTGATGGAGTTGCCGGGGGCCGGCAAGTCCGGAGGCGAAGGGCTGGAAAAGCGGGCAACGGATATCGAGCGCTTTTTGAAGCGGGGCGGGTTGCTGTTCGTCCTGAACGCCTCCGACGCTGCGCAGACGGCGTGGCTTTCCAAACTCGGCAGGCAGTATGCCGTCAAGGGCGAGATGAAAGCGGGGCTTGCCCAGGCATGGCTGGACGATAAGACGGGCGTCATGACCGAACCGGTGAATGTGGAAAGTTTCCCGCCCCTCATGTGGCATTTCACCGCCGCCGCCGAAGGTTATATCCCGCTGGCGAAAGATAACAAGGGCGCTCCATACCTGCTCTATCGCCCGGTCGGGCGCGGGCATCTTTATCTTGCCGCCGGTCCCGTAATCCCGCTTGAGGTAGTCCTGAACGCATGGTTCCAGAATGTCCGGCGCGGCGACCTTTTCACAGCAAAGTTGATGACGGACGGCGACCTTGCATTCGGAAAGAACCGGCTGACGGTGGGCGTGGCGGAATATCCCGAAACGGCTTCCCCGGTTGATCTGCGCATTGACGCCGTCAACTCCCGGGGCGGGACCACGGCATTTCAGTTCAATAACGCCTCTCTGTCAGGCGACGGGATGCGGCTGCCGGTTGACTTCGAGATCGCGGACGAAGGCGCGGGAACCGTCGTCGTAACTATCAGCGACCCGGAAGACGGAGCCTTGATCCGCCGCTACACGATGCCCGTGATCCACGACCAGCGTGTGATCGCCGTGCCGAACAAGAACTATTACACCGACGAGAAGGAGGCCGTGATCGAGCTGAAATATGTGGACAAATCTCTGCTTGACGCGACGGTCAAGTGCCGGATGACCGGCGGCGAAACAAAATTCGGCGCCCCGCAGGATGGGAAGATGACGATTCGCTTCCCGCTTTCACAGGTCTTCTGCGGCGAATATGAGGTCTACATTGATTTCACCAGGGGCAACGAGGACGTCTACACGATCGCGCTCCCCATCAGGAAGGAAGAACCGTTCCCGACGGCGGTCAAGATGCTCTACGGGCGGAGTTGCGTATTAGAGATGGGCGGGAAACCATTCTTCCCCTTCGGCTGCTACGGGATAAACGCCGCTCAGGAAGAGGAGCTTGCGGCGCTGGGCGTTAATATCAACGTCGGTGCGGGTGGTTCGAGCGATAGAAAGCTGAAGGGCATGGATCACACCTTGAGACACTGGGCTGACAGCGCGGAATGGACGCCGCAGAAAGTGCGCGAGGAATTGAAGAAACCGGAATATGCTCAAATTGCGGCATGGTACATGTTTGACGAGCCGGAACTCAACAGCCAGTCGTCTGACCTGCTGTTTGACACTTACACAAAGGGGAGAGAAAAAGATCCTTACCACCCGCAGGCGTCGGTCTACGTCGGGTCAATGTCGTACCCGGTATATCCCGACTACATGACCTCCGGCGAATGCCAGATGATGGACGACTACCCTCTGCCCTATTTCGGCCCGGCGCGGTACGGAGACATGATGCAGAAGCTGGCGGACGCCTGCCGCGGTAGGCGTTGCGCGTGGGGAGTTCCGCAGTGCTTCGACTGGCGCGAAATCGGCGGCGCAATCGGTCCTTACAAAAAGGTGAACCTGCACCCGGGCGGCGAGCAGGCGCTGAATTACATATACCAGTCCGTGGCGCACGGCGCCGGGGCGATGACATTCTGGACGTATGGCTACGTCGCCGGGGACGAAAGGCGTAACGCCGGTTTCAAAAAGGCTCTCGCGGAAGGCGCAAAGGTCGTTCGTCTTGTGGAACAGGGGGAGGTTGTCCAATCGCCGCGTTTCAGCCCGCTGTGCGCAGACATCCGTATGAGAAGTTTCAAGATTGACGGCAAGGTTTATGTCGTCGCCGTTAACCGCACGACGCGAAACCTGAAAATCCGATTCGACGATCCGATGATTTCAGGGCGGAAACTCACCCAATACCTGCCGGAGGAAAAGGCCCTTGAAGGTATCGAGGATGTGTTCGGCCCTCTGCAAGGCAAGGTCTACGTAATCGCCGACAAATAGATTCCCACGTCAAGGTTGCGTCGGTTCGGCTGAATCCAGCCCGAATCGTTTCGATAACAGGGCGGAGCATTTGGGAGCGTTTCGTTCAGCGCTTTCCGGACTCAGCAGCAGATGGACCATCGTGTCGCTTAGATGTTCCTGTGGACTGCATTTGGAATAGTCGGTCAGTGCCTCGATCCCTTTGAATATCCATACCTCTGTTTTCTTCTCAATAATATCCCCCGGCTTATGCATGCCGGGGACATAGAAGCGTCCGATATCCTGCACTGTCGGGGCGCGGAATTCCCACGGTCCTGAAACCTCGGCGTATTCTTTCATCAGCAGGTTGTCGCGCCAGTCTCTGTGAATTGTTCCCGTCTCAGGATCGTAATTATTGAACGCGTGTGTCCACTCGTGGATGACCGTCGCGGTGAAGTCGTCAATCTCCCCGAATCGCCCGTTCGGACGAAAGCACGAATCGTTGATGACGATGGCTCGTCCGGCGGAAACAAAACCGCCGTGAAGCGGGCGCAGGACGCCGTGAATCCGCCCGTAGAGCATCGGTTCCCGCCGGATTGAGGTCAGGACGGGCAACCCGCGGAAGCTTCTCGGCAGGGCTGCAAGCGCCATCCTCAGTCGCTCAAGTTCTTCAGGGGACCACGCCCGATCACCGTCTAGTATTTTGACGCCGCAGAGCGCGGCAAGGTCGCTCTTTTCGCCGGTTTCATTCGTTATCCATAACGGCCTGTGGACTTTCAGGACGCGCCTTATCAGGCTCGGACTGGAATTGTTTGGCGGCGGTTGAGCGACATTTTCCGCACAAGCCAATGAGGACACAAAAAGCAGCAATGCAAAAACGGCTAACGACGAAAGGGACCGGCTATAGGCGCTTGGCCGTAATTTGGAGTGCGGCAGTCTTGCTGCCGCACTGCCGTTACCCCGGCTTACTGGGGATTGGAAACTTTTTAATCCGGCATCACACAAGCAAGCGCGTCCGCAAAATCGGACGAGCGCACTCCAGGGAGACTCACCTGTCTCTGATCCTTTACATAACGGCGCTGTCTTTTTAAATCGCATAGTTCATGGTACACAGAAGCGTGGAAAAGGCGTTGTCCCGTAACAACGGGCTTAAACACAAAACGAAGGCGAACCTCTCAACTCTTATTATATCACTCAGGGCGGATTTGCGCTCTACAGGGACGCCATGCCGGAGAAGCCCATGAAGGCGATTGCCATCAGGGCAGTGCATATCAGAGCGATCGGCGTTCCCTTAAGCGATTCCGGTATGGAGGCGAAGGCCAACCTCTCCCGCACGCCGGACATCAGGAGCATTGCAACCAGGAAACCAAGCCCGCCTGCGGTTCCCTGCACCATCGCCGCTATGTATCCGGGGATAAAGGGCAACGAGGCCATTGCCTCCGGCGCGTCGGTGGTGTTCAGAAGCGTCACCCCGAATACCGCGCAGTTCGTGGTGATGAGGGGCAGGTAGATGCCCAAGGCCCTGTACAGCGGCGGCATCTTGGCTTTGAGAACCATCTCCACAAACTGAACAAGCGTCGCAATGACCAGTATGTAGACAGGCGTTTTGAGAACAGACACCAGGTTGAGCGGAACGAGCACGAACTTGAAGATGGGAAATGTAACAGCTGAGGCAAGCAGCATGACGAACGTGACCGCTATGCCCATGCCGATGGCGTTCTTGGTGCTCTGCGTCACCCCGATGAAGGGACAGAGGCCGAGGAACTTCGCCAGCGGGAAGTTCGCGATGAAGATGCTCATCATCGCAATCGTGACCAGCAGCCCGAAGTCAATTCCCATGTGCGTAATCTCCGTCTATTTCGCTCCGCATGCCCCGCTTGCGCAGCCCGCGCAGCCGCACTGCTTCTCCTGAGCGGCGGACTCGGCGGCAGCGGCTCCTCTCAGGCGGATGTAGTTGAAAAATCCCAGCGTCAGCCCCAGCGTCAGAAACGCGCCGGGGGCAAGAAGCATGATTGAAGCTGGAGCATAGGACAGGCTGACCTTGTAGCCCCAGAAGGAACCGTCTCCCAACAACTCCCTGACCGAGGAAACCAGAAGCAGCGCCAGGCCATATCCGATTCCCATGCCCAATCCGTCTGCGATGGAATGCGACACGGTGTTTTTCGACGCGAAGGCTTCAGCACGGAAAAGAATTACGCAGTTGACGACGATCAGAGGGATGAATATGCCCAGCGCCCTGTTGATTGCCGGTGGGGCAAATGCCTGCATCGTCAGGTCAACCATCGTCACGAAAGATGCCGCGATTACGATAAAGCAAGGCATGCGAATCTCGCCAGGGATGATCTTGCGCAACGCGGCAATGATGATGTTCGAGCAGACGAGAACCGCAATGACGGCGATTCCCATGGCGACCGCGTTGCGGACGCTGGTGGTAATTGCCAGACTCGGGCACATCCCGATCATGGAGATTATCAGCGGGTTCTCGGTGGTAATCCCGCTTTTGAAGACCGACCCGAAGGTTTTTGTCTGAGCCATCCCTTGTCTCCGCTTATATGCCGGCGCCTGCATGACAACTCGCGCCTGATAAGAATTCCGGATTTTATCCTCTCCGGGCTGACAATCAATAGGATTACATGAACTTTCGTACGGCGTCAGTCACGGGCGCGTGGCAGCGTAGGGGCGGGTTTCAAACCCGCCCCTACGAGTGGCTGGCATATAAACGCTCCCTTCACTGACCGGATACGAACTTTCTAAACCCGGAAATTTGCTGTGATCAGCATCCCGGAATAGATATTCAGCATTTTTGCGTCAAGGCAAGACCTCATCGCTAAGGTCAATGGTAAGCGTATTTCCCGCCGATTATTTATCTTTTTTTCAGGGATTGTCTTTCACTGAATGACTTTATCGTGTATATATACCCTTTGGTGGGGGAAGCATGGGTATTGCCCGTTCGTGGCAGCGATGCCGAAAATTCGCAGTTACAATGTTCCATTCTGGGCAAGGACCGATGAAAAAAAAGCTGAAAGCGTCAGGAAGAAAGCAGGACATCGTCACGTTCAAGGTTGATCAGTCGCTCATGGACGCCATGAAGGGAATCCCTAACAGGTCGAGATTCATCAGGGCCGCCATCCTCTCTGCCTTGAACAACACCTGCCCCGTGTGCAACGGCACGGGCACGCTGACCCCCGATCAACGCGCAATGCTGGATGAGATCAAAGGTAAACCGGTTTTGAAGCGTTGCGAGGAATGCAAGGCGCTCCGGCTCATGAGCGGCGGTTCGCAGGGTGACGCGGTTCACTAAAAAACCGACGCGCCCTCAGGAACCATGCCGATGATCAAAGACCGGGACGCCGCGTTCGCAGGAACAACACGATGCGCGCAGACCCGGCCATTGAGCTGATAGACGTATCCTTCGCCTACGACGGTTACGAAGCGTTGCGGAATGTCTCCCTCGTCATCCGCGAGGGGGAATTATGTTGCGTGGTCGGACCCAATGGGGGCGGGAAAACCACGCTGCTTAGGTTGATGCTGGGCGCGCTGAAACCGACCCGGGGGGAGATTCGCGTGTTCGGACTCTCGCCGAACGCTGCGCGCGCGCGCGTCGGCTACATGCCTCAGCACTCCCGCTACGACCCCCAGTTCCCCGTCACAGTCATGGACGTCGTGCTCATGGCCCGCGCGGAGCGCCGCCTCGGTTGGCGCTATACCAGCGCCGACAAGTCCGTCGCCGCCCGCTGTCTGGAAGAGGTCGAAATGGGCGGCTTTTCGGGGCGTCTATTCAATGCCCTTTCCGGCGGGCAGAGGCAGCGCGTCCTGCTGGCGCGCGCCCTGGCTTGCGAGCCGCAACTGCTCCTCCTTGACGAGCCGACGGCCAACGTGGACGTCGTCGTCGAGGATAAGCTCTATTCGATACTCAAGGCGCTCGGGGAACGCATGACAATCGTCATGGTTTCCCATGACCTGGGCTTCGTGTCGGATATAGTTCAGAGCGTGATTTGCGTCAACCGCCGCGTGGTCGTCCACCCGACCAGCAACATCACCGGCGAGGTGATCCGCGACATCTACGGCGGGGATATGCGCATCGTGCGCCACGACCACCGCTGCTCCGAGGAAGGCCACAAGCATGGGTGAGTTTCTGCGCGCGCTGGCCGATCCGGATATCGCCTTCCTGCGCTATGCCTTTCTGGCGGGCCTGCTGGCAAGCGTCGCCTTCGGCGTCATCGGCACATACGTAGTCGTGCGCAGGATCAGCTACATCGCCGGGGCGATTTCGCACTGCGTCTTGGGAGGCATTGGCGCGGCGCTCTACCTCCAGAAGGCCCGCGGCCTTGAGTGGTGCGATCCCATGTTGGGCGCTGTCGTCTCCGCGTTGCTCTCGGCTATCGTCATCGGTCTGGTGAGCATGTACGCCAGTCAGAGGGAGGACACCGTTATCGGCTCGCTCTGGGCGACCGGCATGGCCGTGGGGCTTCTGTTCCTTGCCCGGACGCCGGGTTACATTGACCCCATGAGTTATCTCTTCGGCAGCATCCTGCTGATATCAAAGACCGACCTGTTCGTGGTTGCCGGACTAGACGCTGCGGTGGTTGCCACAGGCGTCTTCTTTTATAATAAGTTCCTCGCGCTGTGCTTCGATGAGGAGTTCACGCGGCTTCGCGGCGTGCGCGTCGGGTTCTATTACATGCTCCTGCTCTGCCTGACGGCGCTCACCGTCGTGCTGCTGGTCCGCGTGGTGGGAATCGTGATGGTCATCGCCCTGCTGACGCTTCCGTCGGCTGTGGCCGGGCAATTCGCGCGGCGACTCTGGCACATGATGCTGCTCTCGATCTTCTTCTGCGCTGTCTTTAACATCGCCGGGCTGGCGATAAGCTACATTCACGAACTCCCCAGCGGACCGACGATCATTGTGCTGGCTGCCGCGACCTACCTTGCCGTCCTTGCCGGAAGCCGAATCCCTAATCTGTTGAGGGGACGCGGACGCAAGAGCAGGGCGATAGCAAAATAACGAGACTGTGACAGATCGGCGATACAGGATTCATGGGAGAAACCTGATGAAAGCGATAAATAATCATTTGACGATAAGTTTCTTCCTCTTTTATTGTTTGCCGATTGTGACAGGCAGTCTGCTCTATGCAGCCGATGACATCCTCATCGCTGATTTCGAGGGCAAGGACTACGGCCAGTGGAAGGTTGAGGGAACGGCTTTCGGCCACGGCCCGGCGCGGGGGACGCTGCCCAACCAGATGGAGGTCAGCGGCTTCCGCGGCGGCGGACTCGTCAACAGCTACTTCGGCATGGACGGCTCAACCGGCAAACTGACTTCCCCCCCGTTCAAGATCGAAAGGAAGTTCATCAACTTCCTGATCGGCGGCGGCAAGTATCCGGGCAAAACGTGCATGAACCTGATCATCGCCGGCGAAGCGGTCCGCACCGCAACCGGACCGAATGACCGGGACGGCGGCAGCGAAAGACTCGCGTGGCAATCCTGGGACGTTTCCGACCTTACGGGCAGGACGGCGACCATCGAGATCGTGGATGAAAGGTCGGAAGGCTGGGGGCATGTTAACGTTGACCACATTTTCCAGAGCGATGAGCAGGCCATGAAGGAGATGCAAATGGAAATCACGGTCGTGAAACGCTACCTGAATATTCCGGTTCGAACTGGAGCGCCCAAGCAACGCATGAAGCTCCTCGTCGAGGAAAAAATCGTCAGAGAGTTCGAAATCGAGCTTGCAGAGGGCGATCCGCAATTCTGGGCCTTCGTTGATCTCTCGGACTTCGCGGGAAAGAAAATGACGATTTGCGTTGATGCTCTGGACAAGACATCGAAAGCAGCAGAATTCATCAGCCAGGACGATGCGATTCGCGGCGCGGATGACCTTTATCGCGAAAAGCTCCGCCCCCAGTTCCATTTCTCCTCACGGCGCGGGTGGAACAACGACCCGAACGGCCTTTGTTACTACGACGGCGAATACCACCTTTACTACCAGCACAACCCCTACGGATGGAACTGGGGCAACATGCACTGGGGGCACGCCGTCAGCCGCGATCTCGTCCGCTGGAAAGAGCTTCCAATCGCCATCTATCCCCATGAATTCGGCGACTGGGTGTTCTCCGGCAGCGCGACGGTTGACGCGGATAACACCGCCGGATTCCGAACCGGAAGCGAGGACGTCATCGTTGCGGCATACACCAGCACTGGCCGTGGCGAAGCGATTGTCTACAGCAATGACCGAGGGCGCACCTTCACGGAATACGAAGGTAATCCCGTCGTCAAACATCAGGGACGCGATCCGAAACTCCTCTGGCACAAGGCTGCCGGACATTGGGTCATGGCCGTCTACGATGAAAAGGGCGATTCGAAGGCGATCGCTTTCTATTCATCGCCCAACCTGAAGGATTGGAAATACGAGAGCCGCGAGGAAGGTTTCTTCGAGTGCCCGGAGATATTTGAGCTTCCGGTTGACGGCGACGCGAAAAACACCCGATGGATTCTCTATTCCGGGGACGGCGCGTATTCCATTGGCGCTTTCGACGGAAGGGAATTCAAAAAGGAATCAGGCAAGCATCGCTTCAACTTCGGCAACTGCTTCTATGCGTCACAGACGTTCAGCGACATCAGGCCGGAGGACGGACGCCGAATCCAGATCGGCTGGGGTCAGACGGGCGATCAATCCATGCCGTTCAATCAGATGATGGATTTCCCGGTCGAGCTGACCCTTCGCGCTACCGAGGAAGGTATTCGTATGTTCGCTCAACCTGGCAGGGAGATTGAGGTTCTGCATCGCAAAAAGCACTCATGGAAGAATGTCAGGCTTGCGTCCGGCGGGAAAAATCCAATTGAAGGAATTGAATGCGAACTGCTTGAAATCCGAGCAGAATTTGAGCCGGGAACTGCCAATGAAGTCGGTCTGAATGTCCACGGTTTGCGCGTCGCATACAACTGTGCCACTTCTGAACTAGTGTGTGATCAGAACAGGGCGGCGCTGAAACCTGTTGCTGGACGGATTCGACTGCGATTGCTGGTTGACAGGACATCGGTTGAGATTTTCGCAAACGGCGGACGCATTTACATGCCGATGCGCTGGATTCCTCCGGCGGGCGCGAACGATGTTGAGGTTTTCTGTTCCGGCGGAGAGGCGCAAATGACTGACATGCAAATATATGAGTTGAATTCAGCATGGGAGTAATTCATGTCCTGAGACTTGGAATGATTCATGTTCATAGGAATGATTAAATCAGGTTGCAGGCATGGCTTCTTTTTGACGGGTATTCTCGTAGCCATCCTGAGTATGCCTTGTCTCGGCGCAGATACAGGCAATGGCAGATTCGGAAATGCCCTTGCTCCATCGCCTACGGGACTTACTGCTCAGGCGCGGGAAGAGTATAACCGGAGACCGCTGACGGTCGAATGCTGGATCAGAATCAGAAGCAAGTCCGGATTCAATATTATTGTCGCAAACGAGCCTAAGTCTTCCCCAACGCATTGGGAAATATACACTTACGCTGGGAGCGGCGTATTCTCGGCTTATCTCCCATCAAACAATCCGGCTGAGATCAAAACAACTACAGACATCAGTGATGACAGGTGGCATTATGTCGCGATGATTATGGATGGAAAACGCATTCGGCTTTTCGTGGATGGGCGTGAGGAGGCGAATGCGATGCAGACTATTCCTTCAGCAACGGTCGGACAGGCCGGTCCAATAGGTTTCGGAACGCTCTCAGAAGGCGGAATCGGTTGCGATGGTTTCGTTGATGATTTGCGAATATCCAATATCGCTCGCGAAATATCGGGGATTCCGAGCGAACAGTTCAAATCCGACCATCATACCATCGGAATCTGGCGTTTCGATGAAGATGCTCAATCGCAATGTTTCAAGGACGAATCTGAACTGAAAAATTTTGCCATGCCGGCTTTGCCGGTCTGGAAGCGTCCGGACAGGCATACCGGCAAATCGCTCGCCTTCATGCCGCCGGAACCTGATTTCGCCGAATTACGGCAAATGCTCGATGCGGCCCTAGGTGAATTGAATCTGGCAACAATTCGCGATTCAAAAGGAATCAGAGAGGGTCTCCTGCGCGACTGGGAGGAGCAGTATCTGACCCTCCTAAGACAGATAACAGGCGCAGAAAAACTCCCGCCCGGCGCCGAAAATCAAGCGTTTGACCCAAATGCGCTCATCTGCAAGGATGACCGTGACCCGTTGGATGTGGTTATACGGCGAATCAACGCCCTGCTGGATCTTTTTTCGATGAAACAAGGAGTAAATGCAGGCCCTGACATCATAAGCGATGTTCATATAGTGAATAATGCAAGGATTTCTTTTGACGCAAAACAGGAATCCAGACGGAAAGGATGTTTTCTGGCCGCCTGTGCGCTATCCAGACAACTTTCCCTCTCGAATCCTCTGCTGGACTTCGATGATATTCTTTTTGTCGCGCGCGGCGTCTACATGGGATCGCGCAAGACTGGCCCGACTGTCACCGGCGACGCCTTCGGACAGCATTTTGCCACTCAATACTTCGGCTTCAACAGCATCCCCGGCGGCGGCCTTTTCATTATCAAGAACTTCAAGAACAATCCCGCCATAGTGAACGTCGTCAAGAACTCTGAGGTCGGTAATGGAAGACTGCAAGGACGCAAGCTTGAGGCCGGGGCGTATCTATCCCCCGATCTCTCCTACGACGGCAAAACGATCCTGTTTTCCTGGACGCAAAACAAAGAACATGACTGGAAATGGTCTAAGGAAACAGCCTGGCATATTTTCAAGGTAGACGCCGATGGAGCCGGACTGACGCAGTTGACCAATTCGGAGTATGACGATTTCGATCCCTGCTGGCTCCCCGGCGGACGGATAGTTTTCATATCCGAACGTCGAGGTGGATACATTCGCTGCTTCTCCGGCCTGCCGGTGCCGCAACACGTCATGCATTCGATGAAAGCGGACGGAAGCGATCTCCGCCCATTCAGCTTCTTCGAGACCGGCGAGTGGCATCCCAGCGTGAACAATGACGGCATGGTCGTTTATACGCGCTGGGACTACGTGGACCGCGAAAACTGCCTGGGGTCGAACATATGGATGTGCTTCCCCGACGGTCGGGATCCGCGCGCGCCGCACGGAAACTACCCGTATCCGTGGCATACGTTCCCTGACAATGACCGTGGCGACAGCCGCGTTGGGCGGCCTTACACTGAAATGAACATCCGCGCGGTTCCCGATTCGCCTCTCTATATCATGACAGCCGCCCCGCATCACGGCGAAGCGTTCGGCAGCATATGCATGCTCGACCTTCGCAAGCGCGAAGACGGTTTCATGTCCCAAATCAGACGGGTCACGCCATACGTCCGCTTCCCGGAATCCGAAATCCAGGGGCGCAGCCAGTATCCATACGGAACCCCCTGGCCGCTGAGCGAGGACTTTTATCTCTGCAACCGATGGGAGAACATCTATCTGCTCGATCGCTTCGGCAACGAAACGCTGCTCTGCGAGAATGCCCTCGTATTCGGCGATACGGATTACGACATGCGTCTCATTGACCCCATCCCGCTGAAATCAAGGAAAGCGCCGCCGGTAATACCGACGCAGACAAGCGAAGGGGAGGATGCGAAAGCGGAGGGCGGGAAGGCGACAATTAGCGTGATGAACGTCTACAACAGCGACCTCCCGTTTCCGTCCGGGACGAAAATCAAGTGGCTGCGAGTGATTCAGGACATACCGAAGCCGAATCCGGAGATGGGGCAGCCCATGATCGGATATCAGAACGAAAACACGCCCCGGATCCCGCTCGGAATCGTTCCCGTGGAGAATGACGGCAGCGCATATTTTGAAGCCCCGGCGGGCAAGGAACTTATTTTCCAGGTACTGGATGAAAATTACATGGCTGTCCAGTCCATGCGTTCGGTGGCTTACCTCCATCGCGGCGAGCATCTATCCTGCGCCGGATGCCATGAGGACGTTCAGAAGACGCCCGTTGCGCATTCGACGCCGCTTGCAATGCGTCGTCCGCCTTCGGAGCTTGCCCCTGAAGCAGGCCCTATCGAGCCGATGACGTATTACCGAATGGTGAAACCGGTGTTCGATAAAACGTGCGCGCCGTGCCACGCAAAGGGCGGCGGGGGGCCTGTTGACATGAGCTACAACGCGCTGGAGCCATACGCCTTTTACTTCGCGGGGGGGATGATGGGAACAACGATAAAGCCGATTCATGGAGGATCGCGGACAATCCCCGGGCGTTTCGGCGCGCGCAATTCCCGCATGGGGCAAGCCATGCTGAAAAAACCGCACACTGACAACGTCTCGCCGGAAGAGCGCAGGCGGATAATCTTGTGGCTTGACGCCAATTCGCCAAGACTCGGCGCCTTTCGCGACGAGGATGCCCAGATCCGCGGCGAGATTATCTGGCCGGAGATGGACGTTGATCCGGCGAATCCACAGGGAATCGCCCAATAACTCGGAGACATCACTCCGTAATTGACTCGACCTTGAATAAACGCTATTTGGCGGCTGGCGGAGCGGTGTAGATAACCGCATCCTTCGGCAGCTTGTGTATTCCCAGATAATCCTTCAGCCTGACCGGCACGTAGGTTCTCTTCGAGGCCGGCTCCTGTTTCTCAGCGTAGGAAACGTACATCTCCAGGTCCGTGGCGTCATAGACGACGTTGAGCAGGTTGCCATCGTCAGAAGCTACGGCCCTTGAGATTGCGATCATGCTCTCGGCATTCTGTTTCGCGCCGGGTTTCGACAGCATCTCGTATGCTATTTTGTTTTCGATGGACTGGTATACGACGTTCGGAAGGATGTTCGGAGCGCGCTCATCCGTCGGGTCTCCGCCACGCCATATCTTCATATCCGGCGCGAAGGCCTTGATCTTCACGCCTGCTGGAATCTTGCCGTCACCGACGTACCAGTAATACTTCTTGACCCGCCTGGCGCTCTGGAGCATTTCCAGCGCCTGATCCATCGTGTGCGCGTCATACAGCACGCGCCGGAAGAGCGTCATGAAATGCTCGCCATCAAGCTTGAAGGGCATTTCCTTCGCCGGAGACTCGCCCTTCTCCCCCAGCGATATGCCCTCCGCGTTCATGCCCGTGTTCACGCTGATTACCCCGGCGAACGTGACGTTGGCGTGCGGAATGCCCTCGTTCGGAATGTAGACGGTGATGACTGGAACGTCCTGCAATCCGCCGTCAACCGTGAAATCGAGATTTCGGAAGTGATAAAGGTGCCCATCCGTCGTGGCGTCGCCCCATGCGATGACGCCGCTGCATGAATATGGCGCGATTGCCGGGATCATGTGCCCGCGCCTGATCGTGTCATAATCAACGCCCGATCCGTCTGAGACGCCTTGAAGTTCCTGCTTGAATCGCTCATCAACGTAAGGCTCCATAGACTTCCACGCCATGTCGAGCGCGCCGTTGAACAACGCGTCGTTGCTCAGCACCGGTCCGGCTTCCTTTTTTGCGTGAGCGATGAATGAATTGACGCCGGCCTTGATCTCATCCTTCATCAGGCTCCCGAACGCCTTGCCCATCTCATAGGGCGTCCCCCGGACGACCACCAGGTTTATGGCATCATCGCCGGTCCCGACAGTGGTCCGGTAGCCGGAGGGCATCGTCGCAGTAGCGCATCCGACCAGAAACGCAAGAGTCAAAGCGCACAGCAGGCGCGACAGCATTCTCAGATTCCGCATCATCCGCTCCTTTCAGATTTCAAAGTCTGAGCAGCCCCGGACTTACGGCGGGGGCCGATCATCTTCGTAGTTCATCCCTTCAGGCCCGTCATTGTAACATCGAAAATGAAAAATCTCTGCGTCAGGAAACCCAAATTAACGCCGGTAACGTCATCATTCTATCCGCCGTATCAATGTCTTTCGCAATACGACGGCAGGTCGTCGCTCCGCGCATTTCTGAACGTGCCCTAATCTTCCTCGTCCTGCCCCGCAGTGTCCGAACCGAGAATCTCAGAACGCATCTTCTCCAGTTCTCCGGCTTTTACCAGACAGTTGGCGGCATCCGCCCGACGGCCCATCTTTTTGAGAATGATGGCCTTAGTCTTCCAGAATCTTGGAACGCGGCCGTTTATCCCGATCGCCTTGTCGAGGCATTCCAGCGCCTCGTCATATTTCTCCCGCTTCACGCAGACGTTCCCCTTGTTGCACCATGCCCGGGCGAAAAGGGGATTCAACTCTATGGCTCGCTGGAAGCAGTCCAGCGCCTCCTGCAGCTTGTCGCTCATGGCCAGCGCAACCCCCATCTCATACCACGCCTTCGCATTCTTCGGCTCAAGCTCGACGGCCTTGTCCAGACACCGGATCGCCTCATCGTTGCGCCCCAGTTGCGCGTGAAGCGTGCCCAGCTTGTGCCACGTGTTCGCGCGCTTGGGTGACAGGTCCGCCGCCGTCTGAAGCGACTGCACGGCCTCGTGAAGCCGGCCCAACCCCGCCAGCGCCCGTCCGCGATGGAAATGCGCGACGTAAAGCTTCGGCGCCTGCGCCACGGCCTTGTCGAGCTTGTCCAATGCGCCGTTGAAGTTCCGGCTCCGGATGTCGTCCATCCCCCGGTTCACAAGTTCCACCGGACCCAGATCGTCAGCCATATGTTAGCCCGAACCTTCCTCGCGCTCAGCGCCGCCTGATTCCCCGGCTTTCAAATCATATGAATCCGGTCCCTCAGGTGCAATGAAGTTATTGTTGAATGATGAAGCGAGTGTGCTTTGAAAATCGTGTGAAAATCGAGATTGCATACTTATTTCCACGTTTATACTACGGACAGTCATCTTTCTCTCTGCGAAAGCATGATGGATAAATCAAGTATCGTCACAAATAATACACGCTGCGCGCGGGGGCAGGTTGTGGTTGTTGCGGCGATTCGTGAATCACCCTTACGACAGGGCAAGGTCGTTGTGATATTGGTCGGGCTGAGGCAGGTCGTTGCGTAAAATGTCGCGCGAGGGCGGCGGTCTCAACCTTTGTGATCTTCATGCAAGTTTTTGACTCATGGATCCTGCATCATGAACGACTGCTCCGAAAGTAGCGGTTGCAACGCGCCCCTGCCTTCATTATCTTCGGGCGAGGCGTCGCCTCATGAACGACTGATCTGAAAGAGGTCCAAACATGAGATGGCTTTGCACAATCATCCTTTTAATCCTGACGGCGTCCGTCAGCCTCGGTCAGCAAGGGCCGGATCGAACCGGCGGTAACGATCGCAAAGGGAGTGGAGGAATGGAACCTGCGCAAGCGGCTGGAGAACAAGGCCTGAAGGCCACGGTGAAGATTGATGCTGAAGGCGAGGCTGTCCCCTACAGCCCGATGCTATTCGGCGGATTCATAGAGCACTTCCATCGTCAGATCTATGGAGGCATCTTCGAACCTGGATCGCCCCTGTCGGATGAAATGGGATTTCGCAAGGACGTCATCCTGGCACTCAAGGAGTTGAAACTCGCCGTCGTGCGCTGGCCCGGGGGTTGCTTCGCCAGCGGCTACCACTGGAAGGACGGGGTCGGCGCCGACCGCAGGCCGGTTCCAGACCCGGTCTGGGGCGTCGTGGATCCGAACACGTTCGGCACGGGCGAGTTCATCGAGTGGTGCCGGCGCGTCGGCTGCGAGCCGTACATCTGCACAAACGCCGGGAACGGCACGCCCCTGGAGATGAAGGAGTGGGTGGAGTATTGCAACAGGAACGGGGGGAGCCGCGGCGCCGCAGACGCCGGGAAGAAGGGCAAGACGCCGCCGAATGTGCTCTTCTGGAGCATCGGCAACGAGAACTGGGGCGGGCACGAGATCGGCGCGCGGACGCCCCAGGAGTGGGGACCGCTCGTGGCCGAGTCGGCCCGGATGATGCTGGACGCCGACCCCGATCTGACGCTCGTCGCAGCGGCCACGCAGGACAGGGGTTGGACGCTGCCACTCCTGAAGTCCGCCGGAGAATACCTTGACTACATCGCGGTCCACAACTACTGGCTTCCGTGCTGGGGCGAGAATCTCACGCCCGACTACCTCACGTGCATCATGCATTCTGAGGAGCCGGAGGCGATGATCCGACAGGTTATCGCCGTCCTTAATGAGGCCGGTTGCAGGGGGCGCATCAAGATTGCCTTCGATGAGTGGAATCTGCGCGGGTGGCATCATCCGGGCTTCCCGCGCAAGGCGGTTAATGGCGGGACCGATCCGGTCGTTCAGGAGTTGATACGGAACCGGGACAAGAACGACATGGCTTCTCAATACTCGATTGCGGACGCGCTCTTCTCGGCATCCTTTCTCAACGCGTGCCTTCGCAATGCCAAAGACATCGGGATGGCCAACATCGCCCCGATTGTGAATACGCGCGGCCCCCTCTTTGTTCACCCCGGCGGCATCGTCAGGCGCACGACATTCCACGTGCTGGCGATGTATGCAAACGAGCTTGAAGGTTTCGTGGCTCGGGCTGATGCGAAGGCGGACGCGCTCATTCAGGGCGACAAGGCGATCCCGGCGCTTGACGCAATTGCGACCGCCGATGCATCCCGCAAAAAATGGGCGATCGCCCTGGTGAATCGCCACCCGTCGGGCTATGTGACATGCGATGTCAGCATCGGGGGCGCTGCGCTGGATGTGGAATGCGAAGCCATAGTTCTTTCGGGCGACTCTCCTGACGCATACAATCATATCGAGCGTCCGGATCGAGTCGTCCCCGAGAAGACGCGGATTGCGTTCAAAGATGGTTCGATCAGGTTACCGCCGCACTCGTTGACAATCGTCAAGGTCGGTCTTCCGTGATTGGATACCAGGGACGGATACCATGATACTAGGATACGAGGGACAGTCACCCGTTTCTAATCAATGATCCTGCCCACGCGCTTGAGTATGTGTTCCTCCGGCGCCAGCTCGCCCAGCTTGCAGTAAACAAACTCCTCCTGACCGCGCTGCTTCTCGCCGATCACTTACTCCCTCCATACGTCCCCATTTCATATTATCCGCCTCTCTGTCTTATCTCGTTATAATCATATCTCTATTGCTAACCTTTTTCAACAGCCCCAACGTCCCAGAATTGCAGATTTCGCACTTGGCGATGGACTCCTTGTGCTTCTCGTCCAGCTCACCGAGTTATGTCAGTCCGGTCATTCGAGCATCCGTTGTTGTGTTTGGGATTGCCATGTCGAGCGGCAATTATACTATACGTAGCAGAGTCATATCAACAATGAAATCAATATGATACGATATCATACTCCCCCCCACCACACACACACACTTCCCACGCACATCGGAGTGAATAAATCGCTTGACAAACCTGGATTACGCCGCCATAAAGCAATCAGTCAACGAGCCAAAGCATAGCCCAGTGTGGGATTTTACAAGTGGCTCAAGTATCTTGTACCACACTGGATACTGCCGCAAGGTATCCTGCGGCCATAGTTGCTGAGTCATGAGTTACCAGGAGATCCGGATGAATAAAGACAAATACTGCATATGCCTGGTTTTGCTCGTTTTCTCCGTTGTAACCCTCTTCCCACAATCCGCCCATGCCCAGCGGGCTGCGCCACGCAAGGAGACATCCGAGACGAACGAGGAACTGCGTAAGACTCTTGATGACTTCCCGCAAGCGGACAAAAACGGCGACGGGGTCCTCACCCGCAAGGAAGCGACGCAGTTCCGGAAACGTCATTCCGGGCGACGAGCCGGTCTGGATGCGCTGAAAGCGATCTCCGTCGAACCGACTTACGCGGATGTTCGCTACGGCGACCATCCACGCAACCAGCTCGATTTCTGGAAAGCCAAATCGGACAAGCCGTCCCCGCTCATCATCTGCATACACGGCGGCGGATTCACGGGGGGAGATAAGAAGATGTTCGCGCAGTTTGTTCCCCTCGTTCTCGCGCAGGGCTTCTCAGTCATGACGATCAACTACCGGTTCGTCAAAGGCCCGGACTCCGAACCGTTCCCCGGACCGATGAAGGACGGTGTCCGCGCTCTTCAGTTTGCGCGCGCCAACGCCAAGGAGTGGGGAATTGACCCGACGAGAGTGGGCCTGACGGGCGGATCGGCCGGCGGATGCATGAGCTGCTGGATCGCCATGCACGACGACATGGCCAACCCAGACAGCAACGATCCGGTCGAACGGCAGTCTACCCGTGTTTCCTGCGTGGTCGCGCTCGGCGCTCAGACGAGCCTCGATCCCCAGTTGATGTTCGCGAAGATCGGCGGAGATCCATCCATGCATCCCGTGCTGCTCCCCTTCTTCGGCGCCCGGACGATCGAAGACCTGGCCAAGCCCGAGTTCCGAAAGATCATCGAGGAGGCCAGCCCGATCAACTATGCCACCGAGGACGACCCGCCCATGATGCTATCCTATAAAGGCGTGCTCGACGACGTTCCGCTGCCTCCGGACACCCCCATCGGGAAGTCAATACACCATCCGATGTTCGGCAAGGTGCTTAAGGACAAGCTTGACTCCTTGGGCGTCGAGTGCCACTTCCACTACACAGGCAGTCCCGTCACCGTGCAGGACCACATTGCATTCCTGAAGAAGCATCTCGGGACGAAGTAAGGCCTATGGGAACTGCGCGCAGCCGTTCCCCGCGGCGGTATTGCCCGCGGCCCTGTTTTCCACCAGCGCGCGAGGAACCATGCATTAATTCGTGGGCGCACCCAAACGGCAAATCCGCCGGGATTTCGCTTGAAATCATCGGGGGGGGAGGGAGATAGGCTTTCTCCGGTCTTTGGGAAGTTACAGTTGTCGGGAAATGTACTGCGCCACACTGAATTGTAATTCAGGCTAAGTTGAATCAGTGTGTTGAGTTGATACTTGGGAAAGGAGATACTCGATGAGGCACGCAAAAGGCTTGATTGGTCTTCTCACCTTGGTTCTCGCATCCTCCGTTTGCCAGGCCGACATCGTGACCGACTATGCGGCAATGGGCGACAGCCTGACGGCCGGAAGAAACTTCCGCACGACCTGGGTTCAGCACTGCGTGGCAAACCGCGGACTGTATTTCGGAACGGACAACATCTACAACCGCGCCAGGAACGGGGCAACGACCCAGTCCCTGTTGTCCGGCGGACAACACACATACGTGGCAGACCTTGTGGCCGGCGGGGATGTGGATCTGGCGTTCCTCTGGATCGGCGGGAACGACTTCCTGTATAGCGCGCCAGACATGGCGTCGGGCGCTCTGTCCGGCGCAGCTCTGGTGAATTTCGAGAGCAATGTCGTCAGCCGGATTCAGACTGCCACGGACACGGTGCTGGCCGCCGATCCGACCGGTTTTGCTCTTGTGGGCATTCCTGACATAACGTTGACCCCGGCGGCCTATCTGTTGGGCGCCACGCCGGAGCAACTGGCGCCGATGGTTTCCGCGATTGACGACACGAACGACATGCTCAGGGCTTTGGCGGAAAGCCGGCAGATAGTCTTTGTGGACTGCGCGGCAATGATGCGGGACATCCTGCTCGGCCCGCTGGTCGTGGGCGGCGTGGCGATTGACACGACCACCATCGGCGACGCCACGCATTTCTTCAGGGACGAGATCCACCCCGGCGCTGTCGGTGAAGCGATCATTGCGAACATGATGATGACGGCCGTCAACGTGGGCTACGGCACGACATACTCCCCCCTGAGCGATTTCGAGATTCTCAGCAATGCCGGCCTGGCCGCGTCATATGCCGGAGAGACGTTCTCCCAGACCGTCAACTATTGCGACTACATCACGAGCTATGTTGTTCCGGAGCCTGGCGCATTGATCCTCTTCGCCTTCGGCCTTGCGCCGATCGTGTTTTCCAAAGCGCAGAGAGGTTGAAAGCGCATTTTACTAGGGACAGTCACCCGTTTCTTCAATCGCTCGACCGCGGGCGGCCCACCGCAAGGGGATGCAGCCGCCGGCCAAGCCTCCCTTCCCATTCGGCAATGAAATCGCCTTCCGCCCACGCCCTGCCGGTCTTCGTCCTTACCCGTAATTCCTCGGCGTCCCGGCGCGCGCCGGCCAAACGCAAGACCTTCTTCCAGTCGGACGGCTTCATCAGACTCGCCCACGCCTCCAATCCAAGCATCGCTTCGTCTGTGGAGGAGGGGCATCCGCAGTGCGCAGCCGCGCTTGACCAGGGCCAGTCCCACGCGCGATCGGCCAGCCCCGCCCGAACGGGGTTGCGCTCGACATACGCCAGCGCCAGCCAGTAGCGCTTCTCGTCCAGGGCGCAGGAGTGGAAGCGGTTCTGCCAAAGGTGGCCGCTGCCCGAGTTGCGGCGGTTGTATTCCTGCGCGTAGCGCCAGTTGACGCGCCCGATCGTCCTGGCAAGCGATTCCTCTTTGCGGGGCGTGGCCACGATATGGACGTGATTGGTCATCAGGCAGTAGGCGTGGACTTCCAGGTCGAAGCGTAAGGAATAGTCAGACAGGAGGGCGATGTAAAGTTCGCGGTCGTTATCGCAGTGGAAAACGTCGCGGCGATTATTCCCGCGCTGGGTGATGTGGTGAGCGCAACCGGGCAGGACTATTCGAGCGATTCGCGGCATGGGAGTTATGATAGCGGGAAAATGGTGAAAATGCAAAATTAAACAGGTGACTGTCCCTATTTATCTCCGCCCCTCGTCCAGCATCGCCAGGTAGTTGTCCACCGGTATGTAGTTGGCAACGCTGTTGCCCGTGCCCAGGACGTATCCCCCGCCGGGCATGCACGCCTCCAGCGTGCGTCGAACACGCTCCCTTACCTGCTTCTCGTCCGAGCGACAGAGGAAGTCAACGTCTATCCCGCCCAGCAGCGCGATCCGGTCTCCGTATATCTGCTTGTCCTCGATGACGCTTTCAATCGTGTCCTCGAAGGAGTGTTTCGCGTCAATGCCGACGTCCGCGATCAGGTCCTCCATGATGGATTCGAGATTGCCGCAGGAGTGCAGCAGGTACGGCCTTCCCGCGTCGTGCGCCATCTGCGCCATGATCTTGTGCCCGGGCAGGACGAACTCCCGCATATCTTTCGGCCCGATCAGCGTCCCCGTCTTGAAGCCCATGTCGTCGCTGCCCCAGATGAATTTCACGCGGTCGAACTCAAGCATCTTGCGTATCGAGACCTTGAAGATATCCGTCAGCTTCGCCGCCATGGCTGCCACGAGATCGCGCTGATCGTACAGCGCGTAGCAGAGCGTTTCATACCCCATCAACCAGTTGAGGAACTCCGCGAAGTGCGCGAAGCCCCCGCTGCCGATGATGCACATCCCATCCGGCAAATTCTCCTGATACCACTCCAGCGCCTGAGTGGATGCCTTCTCCGGGTCAGGCCAGGGATACTTCTCGAACTCCTCCCAGTTCGTTATCGGCCCCTTGTGTTCGTCAACAAAGTGCCGTCCGCCGGACTTCTTGAGCGCGGCGGTGTCGTCCGTCTGCATCGTGTTCATCGGGAATGCCATGCCCTCGACGCCGCAGCGGATGAAGTCGTAACCGAGGAAGCGCTCAAGCCTGAGCTGGCGCTTGTAGTGGAAGGCGGGATCGTCCGAACTCAGCCCGTCCAGCAGCCTGTAGCGCGCGCAGATCGCCTCCTGAATCTCCCAGTCGAGGAAGAGTTCGATGTAATGAACCCTCTCCGGAGTTCCGTCGCGCATGATGCAGCGATACAGCCCTTCCCAGTCCGGCTCGATTGCGTTCTTAAGAAGCGATTCGGTCATCTGACGGCTCCCCGGCATTCAGGTTATGAAACACGGGTCAGACGGCTTACATTGCGCGATTATGCCCTCTTTCGGAGGAATATGCCAGTCCCGGATATGCGCAAGTCCTCCAGACCGTTTCAGACAACTATGGAACGGCAGGTATCCGCGGGCTATAATTCCGTCTCGTTCCGGACTGGATTTGCGACTGGCGAACAGGACTCAATCAGGGAACATGGCCGTCGAAAAAAACAATAACGGACCAACGTTGAAACCGGGCGACAGGATTGACGGTTACCACGTCCTCCAGGTCATCGGCAAGGGGAACATGGGGGACGTCTACCTGGTCAGGCAGCTCAATCTCGACCGTATGGTAGCGCTCAAGACCATGAAACCCCGCATAGCCGGGGACAAGGAATTTCTTGAGCGTTTCTACAGAGAAGCGCAGGCCGCCGGGCGCATCACTCATCCGAATATCGTGCGCGTATATGACGTCGGTTGCGAGAACGATATTCACTATATCGCCATGGAGTTTGTGGATGGGGAGACCGTCTGGGAGCGGATGAAGCGGGAAAGAGCCATCCCTGTCGTCGAATCCGCAGCCATCGGCATCGAAGTCCTGAAGGCGCTCGGTCATGCCCACCGGCAGGGAATTGTCCACAGAGACATCAAGCCCGACAATATCCTTGTTGACCGGCATGGGGACATAAAGGTAAGCGACTTCGGGCTTGCCATGTCAATCGAGGGAACCGGGGTTGAAGGCGCCAGGGCCAAGACAGTGATCGGCACGCTGGCCTACCTTCCGCCGGAGTTATGGCGGGGGGGCAAGGTTGACGGGCGGGCGGACATTTACTCACTGGGCGCTTCTCTTTATCACATGCTGACCGGTCAAAAGCCTTTCCCCGGAAATTCTAACGAGGAAATCTTCGACAAGATGAAGCGATGGGACCTGAAGGCCCCGTATATTGTCAATGCCGATGTGCCGAAACCCGTAAGCGACGTGATAATGAAGATGATGGCCCCTGATCCGCCGGAGCGTTTTGCGGACTGCCAGGAGGCAATGCAATCGCTCAGCGAGGCGCTGGCAAAATGCGTTTTCAGCAAAACCTCTCGCCTCGTCAGCCTGCCGCCGGGAAGCCCTCCGGCGGGCGTTGAGCCTGAACTGAAGCGGCGCATACCTATCGAGGAAGGCGCGGTTCTTGTTGACGACCACGCCGAGAAAGCATCCGCAACGCCGCGCGAGGCACCGCCGAAGAACGCGCAGGGAGAGGAAAACGAAAAGGAATGGGGATATCAGTCCGAGGTTTCCATTACAGCGCCGTCGCTCAGGCAGCGACTGGGACTGACGGATAAACGCCAGGGGCGTTCATCCGCGCCTCCCACACTTGCGCCAACACCGGCGACAACGCCTTTGGCGCAACAAGACGCCAGGACTGAAATAAACCCCGCACAAATAAAACAGGGAAACCTTGATCCGGTCTACAGTAACCTGTCAGATAATTCTTCATCTCCCGGCGCCGAGGAACCCGGCAAGTGGGCGCGATTACCCGACAAAGACGCCCAACAACCACAACCTCAATCTTTACACGATATTCCACAGACTGAGAAGCCAACCGCGCAAGGAGCGAGCGCGCAAGGAGCGAGCGCGGAGGGACCGCCCTCGACCAGGGAACTGATCGTCTGCGGGATTCTTCTTTCTCTGGCCGTGGCTATTTTCTTAATTGCGGTTATTGTCTACGCGGGCAGAATAAAAAGGGCGAAGGTCCGGAAATACGAGGAACTGCCGGGGATGAAGAAGCGAAGCTCTATGCTCCTTGAGCCGGCATTCGCCGAGGCGTCTCAGGAAGAACGACCGTCTTGACGATACTACGATACGAATCAGCTGGATTCAGGTATGCGATAATAGCATAGAATGGGATTCCGGAAGGGGGATCGGAAACTGTCATAAGTATAATTACATTATGGCGCTCGCCCGGGTTCGAGCCAACCAGGATGCTACCCCCCCGCGAAGCGCAACGCCCGGGCCGCGTGGCCGCTGCTGCGTTCGTTCTTCTTTTCCGACATCTTTGCGCGCAGCGTGTGCCTGCCCGGTTTGAGTCCCTCCGCCAACATTCTGCAAACGGGGCGGTGGAAGAACTGGCAGTAATGATCGTAAAGATCAATCTCCCGCGCCTCCCCCCCGTCAATAGAACATTCCAGAATCCCGGCGTCCATGCCCGCGATGCCGTACATGGCCACGAACGATCCCTCGAATTCAAGCTCAAGCGCATCGCCGGGCGCTTCCGCTGCAAGCACGTCAACCGCCCCGCCGTAATTGCACTTCTTCTCGGTGTCCCATTTCGGGATGCGCTTCCAGCCGTTGATGACGCGCGCCTTGTCCAGCGCGATGAATCCCGCGCGCTCGTAGTTCATCTCATCGAGCGCGGCAGGTAGCATCCGCGCCATCGGTTCTGCATCGGTGGTTGCCGGCGGATTTTTCCAGGCGGTCTTCAGGAACTCCGTGATGCATTCGGCGTAACGCTCGTGGCCGAACGGATTGGGGTGGCACGTGTCACGCGAGAACTGCTCCCACGCGAACTCCTTCGCGTCCAGCCGCCGGGTCATTTCCTTGGCCAGATTCAGGACGGGGACGCCGTAGTGCGCGGCGATGCGGTCATGATCGCTGATGACCTGCGGGATTTCGCCCTTGCGAATGGCCTCGACCTTGCCGGTGTCGGCGAAATACTGGACGATGATGTCAATGTGCGGATTGAGGCTGCGGGCGCGGCGGATGATGCCCTCCATCGCTCTGGCGCGGCGGTTGTCCGGCCCGGGCTGGCCTTCGTCATTGACGGCGAATTCCAGGAAGAGCAGGTCCACGGGGCCGCGTGCGAAGACGTCCTCCTCGAAGCGGATTGCGCCGAGCGTGGAGTTCGTCCCGCCGATGCCGGCGTTGATGAAATCGAATTCGGTCTGCGGAAATTGCTTTCGCAGGATGTCGTAGGTCAGGTCGCGCCAGCCGCCCATTGTCGTGATGGAGCCGCCCAAGTAGGCGACGCGCCCCTTCTTCGTGTTCAGAAAGACCGCCCGGCAGTTGTCCAGCCCGCCCCGAACCTCAAAGTATGTTTTCTCTTTCAGGGAGAGGGCCGGGGAGACAGGCGTTTCGGCCTCCGTACCGGCCCGCGCCGCGAAGAGAAAAACGGACGTAATTGCTACCGGGCACGATAACCACAGGCGTCCCGACATAGGTTGCATCCTTCCGTGATTGTTGTCTTCCGCAGGTCAGCATCGCGCGCCGGAAGCGAAGCCGACGAGCCGCCTTTGTATCATGGGCGCGCCAAGATATCATTCCCCGTTTTTTCCCGCCCCCTTCTTATCCGTTCCATCGCCGGGTTTATCCGCAGTAGCCGGGGCGGGGGCCGGGGGTATGAAGGGCTGTGCCGCCTGTCCTCTTGGCTTGAGCGTATGGGGGTGGAGCATTTCAATAAACTCGTGTATGCGCTCAAGCGCCTTGGCCGGCTCCTCGCCGGGGGGCATGATGGTCGAGAGGCGGATGAAGGTCATGGCCGGAACCTTGCCGCGCTTGAGGCGGGATTCGACCATCCAGAGGAGGTCAACGTCCCCCAGGCCGCGCACCAGCTTCCCCTCCTTGACGTACCAGAAATAGGTCAGCAGCGTAGTCTTGGTTTCGTTATCCTCGGAGATAAAGTAGCTGCCGGGGAGGACGACGCCTTCGTCGCACTTGACCTTGTATTCTTCGGTCTGGCGTTCCTTGGTCCACCAGCCCTGGGCGTTTGAGCAGCGCTCCGGCTGGTGGAAGTTGCTCAGGACGCAACTGACCATGAAGAGGGCGGCCATCTGACGGTTGGTCTTCTCGTCCTTGAAGCGCAGGGCCATGCACTGGCACTGCGGGTAGATGCGCTCGGTGTCCTCCTCCAGCTTCGGCTCGGACTGGGCCTTGTAATCGCCCAGTTCCGCGGGGATGAGCGGGAGGTCTGCCTCCACGCAGTTGCGGATGGCGTCCGGGAAGGGGACGGCCAGCGTCAGTCCGCAGATTCCGGCTGCGAGGATGAAGAAGACGGCTGGGTTGCCGGTTCCTTTTGATCTGGCGTCAGGATTGCCCATATGAGGAACATGATAACAAAAGCGAAGAGGAAAACCAATCCGCCGAAGGCCTCGTGAAGGAGGCCCTCGGTGACCGAACCGCCGAAGACGTGGCCGAGAATGGCCGTCGTCACGATCCGGCCGACGTTGGCGACAAGCGCGACAGGCATGGACGCGCAGATGAATACGGCCTTTTTCCAGAGCGCGCCGGGCATCATGTAGGCGAAGATGGTCGCCAGCGCTGTGAGCGCGATGAGACTCTGCTGCCCGCTGCACGCCTTCTCCACAACGAGCTTGAAGTTGCTCGTGGCCATCTGGACGCCGGCGTGCGTTGTTTCGACGCCGAAGGTATTCAGCACGATAGACGCCGCCGTTGTGGCCGCCGTCTGCATAGGCAACTGCAGCGGCATGATGAAGACGAATGGTACCATGAACGCAAGGTAGGCGATGGGGAAGGCCAGTTTGAGAGCGTTCTTCCAGCCCATGAAGTAGAGGACGGCGGCGAAAAGCTCCGAAACCATCGCATATCCGGAGAGGACATGAAGGCCCAGATAGCGTCCGGCGAAATGGACAATGAGAGACAGGATCAGCAGTATAATGGCTGGTTTCGTAGTATCACGTTTCCAGTCCTGGTCCAGCTTGTCGCGATCCGTCCATATGAGATATCCGGAGATCAGAGGCACGAGCCATCCGTGTGAAAACTCCTCGTGCGTCTCGAAGTGGATGGACATCCAGACAAGGGTTTCCGCATTGGCCGCGAGGATCAGCGCCACTGCGATGCTGAGTTCAAGGAAGCCGGGATTCAACTCGACTGGCTTGCGTTCCGCCGGAGCGGATTCGATTGTCGCTTCGCTACTCAACCTTCTTTTCGCCTTCCACGGTTTTTCTGACAAGCACCTGAATAGTCCGGTCAGGAACCGGCGTGACTATCATGAAATCGTTCCTGATCTCCTGAATCATCAGTGCGTTCCCTATATGATGCTTGCTATCAACGATATAGTCCAGTCCTTCTTCTTTCAGATACTGCGGAAAACGGCCGGCAGCCCAGGCATGTATGACGGCGTCGTTGACACGCCCGTCAAGGTTCAGGACGTTGTCCCGGTAGTAGCTCATCATACCGCTCTGAAATGCTCCGACCTTTGCGTCCGGCCCGGCGACTGCGTCAACGGCGGCGACGTATCGGTAAAAGATCGGCACTTTCCTGGGAAAGACGTCGTCTACGGTCAACCATCCCAGAATGAAGATCAGGGCTGTTATCATTATTGTACGCCGCCGTGCCGCGCCTTCCGAATTCAGCAGCCGTCGCGTCAGAACCCATGCGCCGATGGGCAGGACGACCACGTAACCCGGCAGGAAGTATCGTTTGAACATCCAATTCGCGCCGGAATAGAAGAGGTAATAGGGAACCAAACCCAGCGCAAGCGGAAGGGCCAGGAGCAACAGGCTCTCGAAGCGGAATCCTTCAAGCGTGGGACGCTTGCGCCGCGCGAATTCGGCGATGAAAACGCTCATCATGCCGAGGAATGCAACCAGTTGCACGACTCCCATTGCGATCTTGGTCGAGGGGTTTGAAAGGAAGGACAACGGCCAACTGCCGCAAAGCAGAGGCATGTCCAGCGCGACGTAGGCCACGGCTTTCAGGTTTCTTATATATGAGACGGCCTGTGGCTGGACCATCTTCATGTTTTCGAAGCTGTTGGCGCGCCCGCTGTATGGGATGATGTGACCGAAGTTCTGATAATTGGCGATCAACCACGGGGAGACGATTATGGAAGCGGTCAGGCCGACGATAACCGCGCTTGCCGCTGATTTCACGGTCGGACCGCGTCTGAGCAGCACAAGCAGGCATCCCGCCGCGATTACGAAGCAGGCGTCATTCCTGGCCAGCATGGCCACGCCGAGCAGGAAGCCGAAGTGAATCGAATGCAGGCCGGGTTTCTCGGAAAGACTGTCGCACTGGCGGGCATAGTATGCAAGGCAGATTGTCAGCGTCAGCGTGTAAAGCCCGGTCTCAAGCCCGTTGAATTCCTTCTTAAAGCACTGTCCGTTCGCCAGCCATAAAGCGCAGAGTAGCAGCGTGAAAAGCCTCCTGCCCTCCCCCTTGTCCGGCACAAGTGCTTCAGCCAGAATCTTGAGCGCGCAGACCTGCATGATGCAGACGGCGAAAGTCCACAAGGCTATCACACGGATGGTTCCCATACGGTCCCCGCCTGAAAGCCGATACCAGATGGAATTCAAATAAGTGTTCAAAGGCTGGAAGCCATTGGTCCGGTGCAACCCGGATACTGTCGGGCCATTGTTCAGAGCAAGATTGCGGGAAACCGACAGGGAATAATAGGCGTCATCGCAGAACAGGAGCCGTTCGTCTGCGAACGCAGCAGCGAGCCTGACGCACAGACCGGCAGCGATGATGAGGATAAGAACGGCGCGGATTCCCTGCGGCGCGCGGTCTGCCGCCGCAGTTCCCTCAGATGCGCCCTCTCTCTGTATCTCGCTTGTCACTCGACCCATGCCCCTCCGACGCTTCAGTCTCAGTCCGCCTCGGCCTCAACCGTTCTCCTAAGCCCCTCTGCGAAACGCACCTGGGGTTGATACCCCAGAACATCGCGAATCCGATCCCATGAGGCCTGGGAGTGGAGCACTTCGCCCGCCCTGGTCGGGGAGAATTCCGGACGCAGGTCCGTGCCCAGAATCTTGTTCAATTCATCAACAAGTTGAAGCACGGTGACGCGATCTCCGCAACCTACATTGAGAACTGCGCCGCTCAGCGGCTCCTTCTTCTGCATGGCAAGCAGGTTGGCGTGAACAACATTGGCGACATAGGTGAAATCGCGGCTTTGCAGACCGTCTCCGAAAATTGTCGGACGTTTGCCGGCCTTCATGATCTTTGTGAACTTTGCAATCACCCCGGAATAGGGGCTGGACGGATCCTGCCGGGGGCCGAAGATGTTGAAGTAGCGCAGGTTGACGGTGTCAACGCCGAGTGATTCCGCAAATACGCGGCAGTAGTGTTCCCCGGCGACCTTCGCCACGGCGTAGACGCTCATGGGACGGGGCGTCGCGTCCTCGCATTTAGGCAGTTGCTCCGTGTCGCCGTATGCGCTTGATGACGCGGCGTTTATGAGTCTTCGAACTCCCATGCGGCGTGCGGCTTCGAGCATATGCACAGTTGTTGACAGGCAGGAATGATGGGACTCCACCGGATTATCCATCGAGCGTGGAACACTGGGTATCGCAGCCTCGTGGAAGATGACTTCGATATCCTTGCAGGCCTTCATGCAGGCGTCACGGTCTGTCGCGTCACCCTGGATGAACTCCACGCGGCCTTTTACGCCTTCAAGATTGGCCAGGTAGCCGGTCGCCAGGTTGTCCAGAACCCTGACCTTGTGCCCCCTGGCCACCAGCGCCTCGCAGAGATGAGAACCGATGAAACCGGCGCCGCCGGTGACGAGAACATTTGTCATTTCAGATCCTCGCGCATCCCCTCATGCTTATTGCAGGGGGATTCGCCGTGAAACTTAGGAAACAAGCAGGCCATATCTATAGCGTCTGAGACCCTCCAATGCAAGGTCTTGACGTGGTCTGTTCATTGCTGAGATTGACAAAGAAGCGTGAATCTGAGACGTTATTGCAGATTTCATTTTCGTAGCATGGCTCGCTGCGGTCCGGCATCTAAACTTCCCGGCATCCGTATAAGGGGATTTGGTGATGAACAGAATTCAACAGTCGCCCATCCTTGCATATGTTGTTTCCGCCGTTGCGACATTTGCTCTGCAGGCATGTCGCGCGCCGCAAATCAGGGAGGAACAAATTGCCATGCGGACGCCAAAGAACCCGCAACACGTCATTCCGGTAGTCAAAAACCTGTCCCCGGAATGGATTAATTCGCTGTATGAAGTCGGCGGCAAAGAGGTCCACTCCGGCGATGCGCTCAAAAGCATCGGCATGCCCGTCGGCGGAATCGCCGCTGGACAGCTTTACCTCATGGGTGACGGGACGCTGTCATACTGGCATGTTTTCAACCGGGAACTTAACTCAGGCTATGGCGATACGTGCTATAATCGCCCAATACCATCTTCGCCTGTGCGTCAGGGATTTGCGGTCATTCTTGAGGGGGGGACATCCTCCAGCCCCGACGTAAGGCAGTTGTGCGGCCGGGACTTCAGCGATGTGTCCTTCCTGGGCGAATATCCGATCGGTCTCGTCAAATACGCGGACGGGAATTTCCCGCTAAAGGTCGAGATGGAAGCGTTCTCGCCCTTCATTCCATTGAACGCAAAGGATTCCGCCCTGCCTGTCACTCTGTTTCATATAACTGTGGAGAATGTCTCAAGCGCGGAGGCGAATGTGTCCGTAATAGGGTGGCTTGAGAATGCGATATGCCCTGATTCGGAGTCAGGCATTGAAGGATTGCGACGCAGCAGGATCTCCAATGGGCCGATGAGAACGATCATGCTGCATTCTGCAGAAGAGGCGCCAATCATCCCCGGGCAGGAGAAGGCCAGCCGCGAGGATATCGTCTTTGAGGATTTCGAAGGGCAGGACTATGGTCGGTGGAAGGTTGAGGGGGAAGCCTTCGGAGCTAAACCGGCCGAAGGAACACTGACGGGGCAGCAGAACGTCAGCGGTTTCCTCGGCAAAGGCCTCGTCAACACATTTATTGCCGGGGACGCGCCGCAAGGAAAACTTACGTCCCCACCGTTCAAGATCGAGCGGGAGTTCATCAACTTCCTAATCGGCGGCGGCAATCACAAGGGGAAGACCTGCATGAACCTGCTTGTTGACGGCAAGACCGTCAAAACAGCAACAGGCGTGAACGACGAGAAATTAAAATGGTGGTCGTGGCGCGTGAAGGAGTTTGAGGGCAGGGACGCCGTTCTGGAGATCGTGGACGCGAATTCGGACGGTTGGGGACATATCAACATTGACCAGATCGAGTTCTCCGATAAGACGAAGCGCGGGCCTTCGGGTCCGGTGAATAAACTGCCGGACTGGGGGACACTCGCCCTCGCGATTGAGTCGCCCGGCGCGGGAGGGGCGCGCTCCTCGGGAATTATAAATATGGTTTCGGAAAGGCTTGACCTGCGCCTTTCGTCGGATGATGAAACGACATCGGGCTTCGGCGAGCGTCGCAACTGCGCAATCGCAGCGCCGTCATCCGTTATCGGACCGAAATCGAAGCGGACATTCATCTTTGCGTTGGGATGGCATTTCCCGAATCATCCAAACGGGAGGATGTATACGAACTGGTTCACGGACGCCGCAGAGGCGGCTAATTATGCTCTCGATAACCGCGAAAAGCTCTCCGAACTGACGCGGAGATGGCGGGACTGCTTTTACGACAGCACACTGCCCGTCTGGCTGCTGGATCGTTTGAATTATCCGGTGAGCATTATGGCGACCGAAACGTGCCAGTGGTGGAAAGACGGAAGGTTCTGGGCGTTCGAGGGCGTAGGGTGCTGCCACGGAACATGCACGCACGTCTGGAACTACGAGCATGCGATGGCGCGGCTGTTCCCGGAGCTTGAGCGCAGCGCGCGCGAGCGCCAGGACTTCGGCGCGGCGCTGCATCCGAACGGCCTGGTAGGGTTCCGAGGGGACAGGAATTACGCCGCGGACGGACAATGCGGGACGATTCTTAAGGCATACCGCGAGCATCAGATGTCCCCCGATTCGGAATTTCTGAAGCGAAACTGGCAGGGCATAAAGAGCGCCCTGCTCTTCAGCATAGGGCATGATGGCAACGACGACGGCCTGATCGAGGACCTTCAGCACAACACGTATGACATCAACTACTTCGGCGCCAACACGTTCGTCGGATCGCTCTATCTGGCGGCGCTCAGAGCCGGGGAGGAGATGGCGACGGAGATGGGCGATGTGGAATTCGCACAGCGCTGCCGGAATATCTTCGAGAGCGGCAGCAGGCTTTCCTCTGAAAAACTGTTCAACGGCGAGTATTTCATCCAGGACGTGGACCTCGGCAGGTTCCCCATGCACCAGTATGCCGATGGTTGCCTGTCAGACCAGTTGTTCGGTCAGGGATGGGCGAGACAGTTGGGGTTGGGAAACATTTACCCGCAGCCGCAGGTCGAGGAGGCGCTCAGATCCGTCTGGGCTTACAACTGGGCGCCGGACGTCGGGCCTTATAACCAGATTTTCCCGCCTCAACGATGGTTCGTTGCTCCCGGAGAAGGGGGGCTGATGACATGCACGTGGCCATTGAGCAAGCACCTCGGCAACAACTCCACGCTCTACAGGGACGAGGTCTGGACGGGAATCGAATACCAGGTTGCGGGCAACATGATATGGGAGGGGATGTTGACCGAGGCGCTTTCAATCTGCCGCGCAGTGCATGAGCGATACGCCCCTGCGAAGCGCAACCCCTACAACGAAGTCGAGTGCGGGGATCACTATTCCCGCGCCATGGCAAGCTGGGGGGTATTCACAGCGCTTTCCGGGTTCACCTGCCATGGACCAAAGGGACAAATGAACTTCGCTCCAAAGCTGAATCCGGAGGATTTCCGCAGCGCCTTCACAGCCCCGGAGGGGTGGGGAACCTTCACTCAGAAGAGATCAGGCAAATGCCAGAAGAACACGCTGACGGTCCGCTGGGGGCAGTTGAAATTGAGCACGCTTTCCCTTGAACTGCCGGAAGGCGCGAAAGCGAGAAATGTTAAAGCGCGAATCGGGCAGAATGAAGTTCCTGTGACCTTCAACGTGACTGGCAATCGGGTCATTGTGAATTTAAACGAAGGACTGCGCCTTGCGGAAGGGGAAGCGTTGGAAATTGACATGACTCATTAGCACAGCATAAACCGTACGGCGGCGACCATATGTGGCAAGAAGTCAAGGGGGACCTACAACATACGGCATGTGTGATCGTTCAGGCTGCCCTTGGCATTTTCTACAGTCATGTGATTGCGTCGGAACGGGGTTGCTGATATTATTTATCCAAGTGTCACGAAGTCCCAGCATTGAAGTTGGGAATAGGATGATGGAACAAGGTCGGCTGGAAGATGAGGCAACCCCGAATCAAACCGCAGTTCCCAGTTAAACGATGGAATTAAAGCGCTCAAAACAATTCACCGCGGTTCTGGATGTGCTCCGGGAGGAGGAATTGACCTTCGCCGAGGCGATGGACGACGACAGTTGTCTCGTCAACCTACTGGGCGAGCATGCGTCTTACCCCGTCAACATCCGCTACATCCGGGAATTGCATCTTCTGCACTTTTCGATAAGCCATTACCTGAAAGTGCAGAATCCGGCCCGCTTGCCGGTGGTCTGTGAGGGGATCGCCAGGGCCAACTATGGCATTTACCTCGCAAAGTTCTCCCTTTCAGAGGACAACGTGATTCTGCTTGAGGTGACAACCCCCCTGGGCAGGCGCGCGCCTGAGCGGATGCCGATCCTGGAGATGATGTCCACCCTGATGATTGCCGCAGACACCTGTTATCCGCGTTTCAGCAGGCTGATCTGGTCGGATTGCCCTGTCGAGGAAGTCTTCAGCGACCTGCTTGGCCCGGCAGCGGACGAAGAAGCAGTCGCGACGGAACCGGATGACGCCGAAGATGAGAAGGACGACGGAGAGACCTACTCCCCGGAGGACGGCGAATTCCTGACGGAAGTCTGATAAACGCCCTGGGAGGGCGATTGAAAGAGATACAATGAAGAAGACGGTTCTTGGAACAGACGTCAAGAGGGTGCTAAGAAGCGCCAAAGCCCGCGTGTTGTCAGAGCCGGGCGGGACGCCTGAGGCGGAGCTTTCCGCGTCGGCGCTGTTTGAAGAAATCCTGCTGGACAAGCAGGGCGGCTCATTGCTTCAGGAAGCCGGCCTTGACATGGAAAAGGTCCGGGGAGAACTGCGAGAGCGCCCCGTGCGGGAACCTGCGCGAGGGTTGAATCCACGATCAGTGCCACTGGACGAAAAACTTATATGGATCTTCAACGTGGAAGTTCCGAAGTTGACCAGGGAAACAACGGTCAGGGGCTGCCGGATAAAGAAGATTGGGCTGGAGGAGTTGATCGCCGGCCTGCTGACCTGCGATGATTCGCGCATAGGACAATTGATAGCCAAGGCAGGACTGACCTCTGAGAAAGCGGCGGAGCTTTCCCGCGCACTGCGCGGTCGGGCGAAGGTCCGCCCGTGTGGAGATCATCTGCCGGCGAAAGGCGCGACGCGCAGAGGCCCCGCCCCCCGACCGGCGAAGTTGGAAAGCTATACCGCATACCTCTGGGAACGCGCCAAAACATTTCAGATGAGGCGCAAGGCAGTCGAGAAACGCCTCGGCCCGTTCAACTACGGGGCTGATTTCGTCATGGGCGATTACGTTGCCCAGGATTATCCGTTGATGAATGAAATCCTGCAAATGGAGACTGGAATAGAAGAACAGCGCAATGCAAGCGCATGGTGGGAGGCGTGCCCGCTCAACAGCCTGTTTCAGACATACACATTAAGCCAGGTTCAATGCGAAGTGATCGAATGCCTGCTGGCGCATGACGTCTTCGGCGTAGGACCGGCGCTGATCGAGCCGTTGACGGTCAAGGATGTCTGCAAGATACTCAGCCCCTGGGGCTATCCGCGCAATCGTCGGGCAGTGGAGATCGGCATCAGGGAACTGGAGGAAACCGATACTATCATACTTGAACCCCTGTCGGACGGCGCGACCTCGATTCCGATAAGCTGCGCTTGGGTATATCTGCCGGACGAGGTTCTGAATGAACTGGTGCCGCATGGGGAGAGTCTGCCGATTGACGAAGCGGACAGGCAGTTGCTTGACCGGCAACTCGATGCCCGGGAGCAACCTCCGTCCGACGGGAGGCGTAGACAATAAGCCTCCGGATATCGTGATCGAGGTTACTGGCTCTCAGCGCGCCCTTTTGAAGCATGACGTCGCCAAAAGATTCAGATACGGTGTAAGCGCGGATGCGATTATACACGATGACGCCGCGATGAACCCAAAGACAGGGTCCGGGTCGAAATTCCTCCACGGTATCCCGAAATAATTGACTCCGATGATATATATCCAGACGATGATTACAGTCGCTCCGGCGCCGCAGCAGACGGCATGAAGGTTTGTAACGGCTGCTTTTCGCGCGTCTTCAATGTTCCGGACCGCGGAACTCAGTGAAACCGCAGCCAGTCCTGCCAACAAGGCCAGCATGGCAATCCAAGGATATGCTCTTGCCTGTGATTCCGGTTCGGTAATAATCATCCTGTCAGTCTTGGTCCCCGAGGATAAGTATAGCTCGTAGCCGGCGGATGCAAGTATCTGCGCTGCGTCATCGGCTCCGCGCGGCGGAGTGCGCGTCGGATCCATCCAGGCGTAAGCATATGCTCCCAGATCGCTCAGCATGACCCGGGGGACAATTACAACCTCCTCCGGCGCAGGAAGCGCCATCCCCGGCACAAAATGTGGAGCATTCCCGTCCGGATCGGTGAATTCGCTCAGCAATCTGCCGTCAAACACGCCGACCACGACGAAACGTTTGCCGACCAGCCCGCATTCTCTTCCGATCATGTCCTCCGGTTGAAGGCCAAGCCGTCGAATCATGCCTGAAGGCAGCAGAATGGCGTTATTCTCGCCTTCAAGGAACCAGCGCGACCCCCTGGAAAGCAGGTATTGATCCAGGTTCAGACGGTTGCCGGCCGCGCCATCCATGCCGATTACGCGCCCCACGGGGAGGCTTAGCGAGTCGGACAGTGTCAAGGCAAAAGCGATCTTCCCGCCGTCTGCGGCGGCGGACTGGGAATCCAAAAAGGTCCTGACCAGAGGTTGTGGGGAATCGGAGCGTTCTGCGGCAAGTGCGTCGGGCAGTGCGTCATTTTCCCGGGAAAACTGCCATCTGGCCATTAATCCTTGATACCAGGCTGGGTCGGATCCCGCTGGAACAAAATCGAAGGCGCCCCGCTCCTGACGCGGCTGCTTCGGATTCATGAAGGCGCTGGTTATAGCCAGGAAGGCGAACAAGCCGACCGGCAGACGCCCGGCTCGCGCGCCTTGTCGCGAGAACGGGACCGCCGATTCGCGCCAGACAAGCCAGCAAAGTCCCCAACCGAGCAGACAGGAGGATACAGCGGCCACTCCCAGGGAAAGGTGCGTGTGACCACCGGAGGCTGTGAGCGGAATACTCAGCAGAAATCCTACAACCGGCAGAGCCGGCAGCAGCGCCACATGCCGTCTTTCCAGCGCGACGATCAGGAGCGCGGCAATGCCAAGCGCCGAAAGAGTCGCAAACGGAATGAATCCGTTTTCCGCTGCGCCGCGGGAGGTGTTCGCCCATGCCTCCGCCCTGCCAAGCCAGAATCCGGCTTTGCGCAGAGCAGCGCGTTGTGAAGCCTCTGCATGGGTCTGTCCTTCCGCCTTCGTCATTTCGCGTCCGCATTGCCTCAGGTGTTTCAAGGCGCGCTGAGTCAGCGGGGAGGAAACCGGCAATTCTGATAATTCCATGCGCAGCGCGTCCGCTCTTCCGGCAAGCCTCTCGCGAATATCCTGTCCGGAACTGTCCGGACAATTCCTGGCCTCCGGCGGGGGGGCGGTGGAGAATCCGGCCTGCCCGCGAACGGGAAGCAGGGCCGCCCACTCGATGTCCGTCGCGTCCGGTGGTCTGGGCCCTTCAGGCGCGCGTATGGTTCCCTCCATACGGCTGTCAGGCCTTATCTCCATGCCGTAGATGTCTGAAACCTTCGATACAATCAGCAGAAACTTGTGACCTGGAGTAAATAAATCAGGAGCATTGTCCTTTCTGGGCAGTTCTATTGTCACGGTCGCAGCGAGGGGGTTGTAGGCGAAGTCGGCATCCTTCAGAAGGATAATCTGCCGTCCTTTTTCCAACGTCTCCCCGGTCTCCAGCGCGTAATGCCCGCCAGTGACTGCATCGTCGGGATCAAGTTTTCGGCTGAATCGCACTGTTATGGTTCTGCCTACGAAGGAAGCGCCCAATACGGTTGGGGGTTCTTCGGGCGGAGTCTGCAACGGCGGCGAATTGGTGCAGGAGGTTGTGTTGCCGGCGATGTCCTGAATATTCCGCGCAATAGCCGCGGGGCCTTTGCGCCAATGCTCCAGTGTCCAGAAAGCGGCAGGCAGGAGGGCGATCATGGCCAGAATTCTCAGGGCATCCGGAATGCCTCGCCGCGGGAAGGCGCGCCCAAGCCCGCACAGCGCAACCATGACAAGAAAGATCAGGCTTACGGCAACAAGCCTTTGCCCGGGAAGGACTGCCGGATCAAGACGCCGGTCGAAAGTGATCCAGATGGAGCTAAGGTCGGACATTGGCCGATGATTGATTATCTGTGCGCCCTCCACTTCGATACTTTTCGCAGACTCCGCAGAAGGAGGAACAATCGCGCGGTTGAACCTGAGCAGCGCCATCCTGCCCTCCGCCCCGGTTCCACTGCCCTTCTTATCCGCCCTGGTATTTTTATATAAGTCGAATGAAATGGCAACCGGGCCGCATGACGGGCCTTCAACAATGCCTCTGGATTCGTTCCTGTGGGCTATGGCATTGCCGGAAAGGTCGCGGATGTTTGAGATTCGGAGAATGAAATCCGCGCCCCTTGACAAGTCAGCAAGCTGGCTCTGCAAGGTCGGCGGAGATTGCGCCTGAGCAGAGCCAATGATCCTGTCTATCGTTGATTGGGGCGTGCGCAGGCTCAGGATCACCCGCCGTTTGCCGTCATATGCTGCGCAGCCTGGGGTGAGCGGGATGCGCCTGTTAGGGCAGCTTTCAAGCTCGTAGTTCCTGTAATCCGCCGCGTCCTCGGCGCGCAGAGCTTCGCTGAAAATGATTGTCACCGTGTCAGCGTTTGGCCCGGCTTCGGCCCTGGCTTCGACACTGACCACCCGAGGCGGAACAGTTTCGGCCGGCGAGAGAGGAAGGGCTGGAGCTGATATCAGGGCTTCGCCGTTGGAATCGCAAACGCCGGATATTGCCAGAGTCGTCTGCCCCGGAAGCAACTGCTCCGGGAAAACCAGAAAAACGCGATTGACGGATTCAGGCGCGCGGACCGCCGACGGCTTCAGCCGTCCGTTAGCAAGATAATGTTCAGTATCACCGGCTGTTTTCCTGTCCACCGGCCTGTTGAAGAAGACCTCCACGACGTGTCCCGAGGGGTCAGCCTCGACACACAGAAGCGCTTTCTGAACCAGAAATCCCGCAACGGCGTCGGTTCTGAAGGGATCGTCTTCGAAAGGGGATGGCCACCTTGGATTAGTATTGTCCGCGCCCGGCGCGTCCTGCGCCATGGCAGTGAAATGACCGCATATCGCAAGCGCGCATAGACATGCAACCGTTAGAATGTCAATTCTTCTGCGCATTCAGATCTGCCGTCGGCGAATCCTATTTTCCTGGGGAATCAAACCCCCATTCCGTGTTTGAGGACCAGTCAAGCATCCACGTCGGCTCGAAATCCAGAAGAGTCGGCGCGGCCACGCTCCTGTCCTTCGACCATGTCAGAGAAGTCGCCGCCGTATCATCATTGATCTTGAAGTTCAGCCGCATCAACAATCCGGGATTGTGTGGAATATGCCTCAGCTCAGACCAGGGGATCTTTGCCTCGTAGAACCATGACTTGAGGTCGTCGTTGCGGGAGCAAACGACCGACGCTTTTTTCACAGAGCATTTCTCCGCCATGAATGTGTAATCCAGGGGCAGAGGATGGCGATAATAGAAGTCCGGGGTGCGGAAACGGAAAACCTCTGTCGTGCCTTCTAGCGTCGGATATAATTGGTATTGATAGCGTCCTGCCAGAATCGAGCCCCATGCGTATGTTTCGCTCTGCGGCGGCGCTTCCTCATATCTCTGCACCCACTCGGTCCTATAGGGAGAGTCCATGCTGAGGAGCATGGCGTCGCCGGTGAAGCCCGGCCACGGCCCCGCCTGGTAGTAGATGTAATCGGCCGGCGGTTCCTGCCAGACGTGCCTTTCAACCCCCGACAGGAGCGACGGTATGCGGACTGGATTGGGATCGAAGACTTCAGACATGGCGTAGAGGTTTTCGTCATCCCAGGCGAACGCGACCCTGGCGGCGCGGCCAACCGCGCCCGCCGTCAACTGCTTCCAGGGCGTCCATTTCGGCGCGAATTTCAGACTGGAGTCGGACTTCCCGGCCAGGATTACCGGGACCGCATTGACCGTTCGCCATTCATCCAGGAAACCATCAACAGTGATTGTCGCGCGCGTGATCGTCGCGACGCTCAGAACCTCGTCATGCACGACATTCGCTCCGCCGACCTGAGCGGTGACGCGCACCGGGAAGGCTGAGGATTCGAGCGACGCCGGCGTTATCACCGCCTCAAGTTCAACGGTTTTACCCGGAGCCAGTTGCTGGAAGGAAAGGGGCATCGCAGCGAACTTTACGGAAGGGGACTCAAGCATCACGCTGCCTGTCGCGTTTTCCCATCCCGTGTTTCGTATGATTACGCGGATTGCCGGGCCTTTCTCAATCGGGAAGCAGGGATCGCGCAGGGCGATCTCGACCGGCGGGATATTCCTGAACGCCGCTTTGTCCAGCCGTTCCTCGAAGTCTGCTCCCGCCGTCCCTTCTGTGCGCACGTAGACAAGGTCCCTGCCGATCGCCAGGAAGAGTTTCCCGCCCTCGCGCCGTCCGATCGGATTGCCGATTGCATCAAAGGCGTCCGTTCTGCCGGACGGATCGTCAAGCTCCATTTCGAGGTTTGTAAGATTCTGGAAGTTGCGCCATGGAAATTCAGCATAATTGTCCGGAACGCAACCGTTGCCGGATATGATTACAGCCACCTTGCGGTCCTGTTTGCTGAAAAGGCATATCAGCGGGGGACGGTCCGGGCGGGTGAAACGAGAGAATGTGAACCCGTCAAGGATATGCGTCATGAATGCCGCCCAGGCGACGACCGGTCGCGGGTTTCCCTCAACGTCCCAGATTTTTCCTCCGCCGAACAGGTTCATCTTGCGCGTGCCCTTGGCCATGTGCATGATCGCCCAGGCCGCGGCTGACCTGTCGCCCCATGTCGTCGTGTCTGTCCACGTCTCCCAGACCTCCTTGTTGAAGAGACGGGCGAGGCTGAAGGCGAATGACTCATCCGGATGCGCACCAATCGTGTTTATCGCGTCCAGGAACGGAACGGACTCGTTATCCAGAACGTTCCAGTCGGCGTTGTGGGCGCGCCCGCCGGCAAGAACCTTCGGTTGCCGGGCCATGCCTGCCCTGGCGACGGCCAGCCCCTTGAGCAGCCTGCGGTAGTGAGCGCCGGTGGAACGCCAGTCCGGCGTGGTCCCGCCTTCCCATGGCTCGCCCCACAACTGCACAGCGCCAATAATGTCGGCGTACCTTTGCATGTAGGACTGCCATCCGCGGATCCAGGAATCCATGTGGGCCGGCGAGGGCGCGCTGTCAAGGAATACAAGATTGTCATAATTCAGAAGCGGGCGGAAACGCCCTGCCGGCTGCGCCCATTTCGGGGCGCCTGAACATATGTTGCACAACATGAGTTTAGCCCGCCGGCATTGCTGGGCTATCGCGTCGGGAACGCGCCAGTCGTACCTTCGCTCTTCAGGTTGGAACCCATCCCATGTCACACGAGTCAGAAGCCAATCGAAACCGAGTCTTCTATAGGTCTCAGGCTCTACACTCATGTCCGATTGGATAAGGAACGGGGTATCCTCTCTGAAGACCGATATGTTCCGCTGCGGGACGACCGCATACCTGCCCAAAGGCTGGGCGGATATGGAATCGCCGAATCTTATCACGGCGGCGATCTGGTTCACGCCATACAGGCTGGTCGGCAGTGCGAGCTTTGCGCTTAAATTTTCTCCGGCCTTGAACTGCATGCGGTGAACGCCCAGCAGAAGCGTCTGGAACATCCGGGATGAAATTGACTGTGAGCCCTCCGCTTCGGAATCCGCCAGCCGCACCTGTTGGTAGGCGATTCTGATCTCGCCCTCCTCTGAGGACGGTTTGTCCCCGACGAATCTTGCAGACAGAGTCGCCTCGGCAGGCATCGCAGGATTGAAGTCCCTCTTGCCGGCGGGAAATTCCAGCCCGGCTACCAGTCCTTTCAGGGCGGGAAGTAATTTTACGGATGAAATCGCCTCTCCTGCGGGAAGGCGTAGTTTCAAAAGGTTTGATCCGGGTTTCAGGTTAATTGGCTGAAGCCACAGCATTCTCCGGAACGCCGCGTTTTCCGCTTCTTCATTTAGCCAGAGACACGCTTCGGAGCCGACCGTGGCGGGCCAGCCGTCCGTGAATATGCAGTACCGCGGAGCCATATAGGCCGGCGATGGGGCGCAGGTTCCGGTTACTTCAATATAACACTGGCGCGATTCATCCGAGGATATCACGAGATTCACCAGCCTCTCGCCTTCCTTCTGGCGAAGGACCTGCGCGCCGTGAAGTTCAAGCTTCTCAAGACCCGGCTGTCCCGACAGGTCGTCAGGTTTTATCTCAAGCGGCGCTCCGGAATATGCAAGCCCGGCCTTTGATCCCTGTCTGTGCCAGCATTCCATATATATCCTGCCCAGAATCTCGTTTTCAGGGAGCATGAACCGAAGCGAGGAGTGGCCTTTTCTCAGCGCAATATAGTCGCCGTGGTAGGAATGATCCTCCGTCGGGCCGGACTCCGGGCAATTTGTGGCTTCGCAATAGACGACCTTCAGAATCCCTTGCAGGTGCGGGGGATCATAGAAAAAGCGAAACGCCATATCCGAATCCAGAAGGACAGACATCTGGACGAAGGAGCCCCCGGTGACAACCTTTTCAGGTCTGTCTGCGACCCATCCTCGCTCCGTCTCCCTGGCGGCGGCGGAAACGAGTTCAATAGCGTCCTTCGGGAGAGCCACGACCTGCCCCGGCTCAGCCACAATCTGAGCCGGCTTTTGCTGGGCCACTCTGAAAATGCCCTCCAGACTGTCAGGGCCGAAGTTTACAGTAACACGATAAAGTCCGGGTTGATCCATGCGTCCCGCGATAGAGATGTCCGCGACGTCATGAGCCGGCGCAAGCATCGGTCCTATCCGTCCCACGTTTGGCGGGCCGTCCGGAGGCTGAACCTTGATTCCGACCCAGATGTTTTCCTGTTTCGTGTGCGAGTTCATGATGAGGGATCTGCAAATGCCTTCGGACCCGACGTAGCAATCCTTCACCTCCAGCTTCACAAGCTCAAGGCGCTCAAGCCGTTTTGACGCCTCGCGCGCCGCATGAACAAGCCCGACTTTGTTATACCACTCCCGCGCCCTGACAAAGTTGTAAGCCTGCTCGTAACATTTCCCTATGAATTCCTTTTTCTCCTCCAGCAGTTCCTTTGCTGATTCGGACTGGGGCAGTTCGTCAACAATGCGGCTGGAGAATCCCGCCGCATTGGCGAAATCGTTGTTGGTATAAGCCAGTTCAGCCGCTCGTTTGAGGGCTTCCTCCTTCAGGCCGGCGTCAGCATCGGGATTTTCATGCACGCGCGCCCATGCCGCGAATGCCTCGGTCGTCGCGCCCTTGGCTGACAAAGCTGATCCAAGAAGAACGTCCACGCGGTTCTTGAAATTGACTGCTGTTATGAATTGCGGCAGATCGCTGAGCAGGAGGACGGCTTCATCAACACGATTGGAGTCCAGCAGCGTGCCGCCCAATTTCACGAGAACGTCAACATATTCCTCCTGCAAACGCTGCGAGGAAGCGATTTGCAGCAAGCCCGCAAATGCTTTGATGCTTTCATCCTTGTGCCCCATATCCCCCAGCATCTTCGCGAGCTGGTTGCCAATCTCTATCCTGAGCCTTATCTCCGAATTGTCCATCCTGTCCCAGACGGCCAACGCCAGGTTGATGGCCTGCTGCCTTAATCCGTAGGCCCAGAGCATGGTTATGAGCTTGGATGCGGAATTGCGCCCCTCGGCGGAAGCCGCAAACTCGTCAGGCAGCCTGTCATAAAGCTCCTTCGCCTTTTTTGCTGCTTCCTCGTTGATTGAAGATGCCCACTGCAGCATTTCCGTCTTGCCGGTCGTGAAGGAGAGGATGGCTTCGGAATCGCCCGTGCTGCGGGCGAAAACCATGCCTTTCTCCCAGATTTCGACAGCAGTCGCCACGTCGTTGTTGCGTCTGGCGATTTCGCCAAGTCCCATGCGCGCCACGTAGCATTGTTTCCATCTGTTCTTATTTTCGCGTTCCAGCACTTTCTCAAAATAAAAACGGGCGTTTGCCGGATTATCTCGTCCGAGTTCGATCTGACCCAGCCGGGCGATGGCGTTCATTACCGGTTCCGCCCCTTCAGGTCCCGCCGCAATCTGTTGTAGCAGTCTCTCGCCTTCCTTCTGCTTTCCTGCAAGCAGGAAGACCTCCGCAAGGCTGTATTTGGCGTTCAAAGGCTCCAGACCGGCCTTGGCGGGATCATAGGCCGCCGCGCATTGCAGTTGCCTGACCCCCTGCATGATCTCCCCAAGCGCCACCCGCTTCATCCCGGCATCTGCAAGCGCCTTGCAGGCCGCCTTGCTTTCCGGGAACTCCGCCGCAAGATGCTCCCAATACGAGGCCGCGTCTTCATCCCTTTCGTTTCGGATCGCAAGCTCGGCCAGCTTCTGATAGACCTTGATTTTGAGCTCTTCAGATGCGGTGACTGCCTCAACCAGTTGCCTTTCCAGAATCTGGAAGCTTTCCTTGCGACGCCCCTGTTCCCAATAAACGTCCGCAAGCGCAATCAACCCCTCGCCACCCTCGTCGGTTGACTGATATTGCTGCCACAGACGGAAGGCGGAGTGCTCCGCCGCCGTGAGTTGCCGCTGAGACTTGATTTCCTTCCATGCCGCAAGCAGAGCCTTCATGTATTGGAGCAGGAAGGCGCGGATCATTTCACTGTCATTAGCGCTTTCCGCCTTGTCAAGCGCGCCCTTCCACATCTCAAGCCCCGGCTCGATGTTCCTGCGGCGCAGATGCATCTGCCAGAGGTCCTTGCGCGCCTCAATTATGACCCTCCAGTCGCAACTGTCCTCCCGGCTGATCAGGCGGGTGAGCCATTCCTCAGCCTCTTCGGGCCGTCCCGTGCGTTCTTTGACTTTTGCGAGTTGAAGATGAGCGTCCTGAGCCTGCGTCCACTTTATGTTTTCAGCGGCAAGCTCCTGAAAAACCTTGATCGCATCATCCATGCGCCCCGCATCCGCCAGTATTTCCCCGCTACGGAGATGACACTCGAGCGTTTCCTCTTTCCATATTGATCCCTTAAGCTGCGCTCCGCGCGCGAGGTCGGAAAGCGCGCCGGGAACATTCCCCTGTTGCAGTCTCGCCTCAGCCATGCGCCTCCACGCCAGACTCGATTCGCGGCTTTCAGGATAACCCGCAACCAGTTCCTCCCACGCAACGACGGCGTCCTTCGGAAAACCCCAGTTCAACTTTAACTCGCCAAGGAGAAATAATGCCGCGCTCGCTTCCGCCGACTTTGGGAATCGCGCGACGACATCCTTCAGGTCTTTCAGCGCCTGCTGATCCTGCTCTGACTGTTTGCCCCTCAGCGTTGCGGCCCGCATGAGCAGGACTGCTACTTCGCGGTCCTCCCCAAGCACGGCAACCGCTTCCTCCAGGCAGGCTGCGGCCCTTGCCCACTTCTCCAACTTTTCGTATGAGTCGGAGGCCCGCTTCAGAAACCATATCCTATCCTTGCCCTGGTAGCTTACCGCATTCTCAACCGCCCGCTGCGCTGCCTTCTCGTATTCCTTCTGCTGAAACAGTGTCTCGACGTCGCGCATGACATCGGAAACCTGCTGTGCCCGAGCATGGGCGCAGAATGTCAGGAATACGAGCAATGCAATAGGCCATGCATGTCTCAACGTGAAATGTCTCAACACGTATTTCCTGCAAACACTTGCGTAAAACAGACCAAGTTCTCCCAACCCGGATCATATCTCAGGATGGGTTCCGAAAACCTCCGGGGAATCCCGCCGCGGTCACAAAATTGGGGAAGGTTGTCTCATCCCCATCCAACAATCGTTATTTGATTGTATTCGGATTCGGCGCAAAATTGAAGAGGGTTGCGTGAAACCTTGCCTTGCCGGGACGTGTAATCATATGCTCAAGGCAGACCTGAAAGCTGCGGCTGAGGCGCGGATATCCTTCTGAGATATCACGGCGGAACAGACTGCGATCCTTTTAATGCCTGCCGCGCGCAATTCCGGAACTCGTTGCGGTTTCATCCCTCCAATGGCTACGACGGGGGCCTGCGAAATCGCGCTGATCCGCCCGGCAAGCTCGATGCCGATGCCTTCATCATACCCCTTCGTCGCCGTCGGGAAGACCGGCCCAATGGCGATGTAGTCCGCGCCCTGCGCTAACGCCTCCTCCGCCTGCTTGATGCTATGCGTTGAACGTCCGATAACGGCCTCCGCCCCCAGAACACATCGCGCGGCCTCGATCGTCAGGTCGTCCTGCCCGAGGTGTACCCCGTCCGCTCCGGCCAGGCGCGCTATGTCCGGGCGGTCGTTGACGACGAACATGGCCCGCTCGCGCGGGATGATCTCTCTCACGCGCCGCGCAAGCGCCAGCAGGTCGCGGTCGCACAGGTCCTTTTCACGCAGTTGGATCGCGTCCGCCCCGCCCTTAATCACCTGCCGGATACAGTCCTCAAGCGGGGCGGAGGCCAGCGAACCGGTCACGAGAACGTAGAGGCTGAAATCGCGCTTCACTCATGCCCTCCCCGCGCCTGTGCGGGTGGCGCAGTAGGGTGTGCAACTCGCGCAAGCGAGTTGCACACGCGGAGAGACGGTATGACTGCGCAACCCTGCCGCGTGTGCAAAACCTGCGGTTTCGCACACCCTTGTATCTTGGAAAACGGTTAAAGGTAGAGAGTAATCAGAGTAATCTCTAGACAGGGAAAGACAGCCCCCTACCCCATGGGGTAGGGGGCGGGCCAACCGAAACATGC